>CXWJ01006621.1_pt1 | contig 10479 bp, 9 predicted proteins | sample 590841 | NCBI WGS metagenome assembly CXWJ01 (sample SAMEA3498367, study PRJEB10139) | wastewater metagenome | biome: wastewater treatment plant; material: activated sludge | place: Austria | collected 2015-01-21 | reverse complement strand
CGTGATAACAGCTTGGGAAGCTGCTGTGATACCACTTCACCAATGCCGCTTATTCAGTGGGGATTATAAGGCTCTTGGCGGGAATAGGCAAGGCGGATTGTCTCACGCCGGCCCGGACGTTTCGGCGGCGGCCGTCCGCCGTGACGGCCGCGCCGGAAGGGACAGGCCAAAGCCCACGGCGGCATGGCGATGACTGCGCAGACGCTCGCCGGAATAGTTCACGGCGTAGTGGACAGCGGCTGAAAGGCCGAGCAATATCCACCACAAAAACCCCGGGCGCGAGCCGAGGGCGATGGCGTCGAAGATGCCGAATACCCAACCGGCCATCAGCGAACCCGATAAACCGGCGACCAGGGCATAATACGGATGACGCCGGGCGCCTCGCCGGTGCAGGTTTTGCCAGGTGGTTGCCAAGAGGGCCGCACTGATGAACCAGATAGCCAGGAAGCCGGCCAGGCCGGGCAAGCCCAAATCGAGCGCCGCTTGCAGCAAATGGTTATGGGCGTGCCCCAGATCGATATTGTCGGCGATACTGAATAGGGGGTAGAGAACGTGGACGACCCGGCGAAAGGCGTTCAGGCCAACGCCGGTAAGGGGATGATCGGCGATGGCTAACAGAGCGCGCGACCATATCTCCATTCGGCCGCTCAATCCCAGCGCATCGCCGACGAGGTCTTGTTGCAGGGTGCTAATGGCATAGGACATCACTCCCGCCAACGAAATCAACAGACCGATGAGCAGTACCAACCGCCAGCGGGAGGGCAGATATAATGCCAACACCACCGCCACGCCCGCGCCTAGAGCTAATATTCCACCCCGGGACGACGTAGCGATGAGAGTAAAACCGGACAACAGGGTTGTCGCCAGCAGAAATAGCAACCCGAATTTATTAGTTCGCCACAGCGAACGGCTCAATCCGAGGAAACAAGCCAGGGCCAGCGGGGCAATCCAGGCCATGACGCCGGCCAGTTCATTGGAATTGACGACCCCACCCACAGCACCTGGGACGCCTTGCGCCGACATTCCGACATAGCCGCGCACGCCATTCAAAAAATCAAAGGGCGGTTCCCATGTCGCCCCCACTATGCCGACAGCCGCCATGACGATGCCCAGTAAAAAGTAGATCGTCACGATAGGCCATACGGAGAACTGGCGGCCATGATCGACAATCGCGCCGAATAAGGCGATTCCCAGGAGTACCCCGGCCAGCTTTGGCAAGCTAAGCGCCGGATCAAAAGAAACAAAAAGGCCCACGCCGGTCATACCCAATAACAGGAGTAGGGCTACATTGTACGGTGTGGCCGGGAAGAATTCTCCGGTTACGGCCTTGCGAATCACCCAAAAGACGGGGACGGCCAGGAGGATAAATCCGCGCGACCATTCCGGAAACATAAATAAGGGCAACAGTCCCAGCAGGATGAACCATTCCCAGCGATTGAGCAAGCGGGCCACATGCCACATGAAACCATCATACTGACTGGGCCATTTAGCCGCAAGTTATAAAGGGTGAAAATTTACGATATTGAGGGGTTGCCTCAGACCACAGAGAGTCTATAATCAAAAACCGCAGAAGGAATTAGGAGACGCGATGGGGACAAGTCCGTTAATCTTGTTGGTGGAGGGGCAGAGCATCGGTCGCGATTCACTCGCCACCATGCTTGCCAAAGCCAACTACGACATTTTGATTGTCCGTTCCGGGACAGAGGCTTTGGCGTGGCTGGGCGACCATCATCCCGACCTGATCATTTTCGATGCCTCCTCCATGCGCTCCAACGGCGTTCGCAATTGCCGGCGTTTGCGCCGCGTGGCCGAGCATACCCCGATCATCCACAGTCGTTCGGCCGGCGAGGAAGAAGATCGGGCCGCGGGGGCCGATGTCTATCTGGAACGACCGTTTTCGCCGCGCAAGCTGTTGAACCGGGTTCGCGCCCTGTTGCCGGCTGACACGCAAAAGGAAGAAATCGTGCGCTACGGCAATATGACCCTGTTCCGCACCAAGCGCTCCGTGGATGTAATCGGCAAGGGGGAGTTCGCGCTAACGCCCAAGCTGGCATCCCTCCTCGAGCAGTTCATTCGCCACCCCAACGAACTTCTCACCCGGCGGCAGTTGATGTTGTGGGTGTGGCAAACCGATTTTATCGGCGATACGCGCACGCTCGACGTTCACATTCGTTGGGTGCGCGAATGTATCGAAGCTGACCCCAGCAATCCCCAATTGCTGACCACCGTTCGCGGCCAGGGGTATCTATTGCGCATCGAGCCGCCGAAGACCAATTCCGACAAGGGCCATCCGGTCGAACCGTCGTGATGCTCCCGGCCTCCCGCCGCTTCCCCAACACAAAAAGAGCATCGCCGCGCTGGGCGATGCTCCCATCTAATTTGAGTGCAATTCTCGCCCGAGTAGCTTTGGAATCAGGCCACTCCGGCGGATATGGTAGTCTATTACTTCTTGGCGCTTTTCGCCACCGGGGTGGTGGTGCGCGCCGCCGCCAGAGCCGCCATCAGGCGCCCCTTGCGACGCGCGGCATTGCGCGGGTGGATGACGTTCCGGCGCGCCGCCTTGTCCAGCGTTTGATAGGCATCGTGCGCTACCTTTTCCGCCTCGTCGAGCTTATTCTCGGCAATCAGACGACGAACTTTCTTCACGTAGGTACGCGCCGAGCCGCGGTAATGGCGGTTGCGCTCGGTACGCTTCTCCGTCTGTCTAATGCGCTTCTTTGCAGATTCCGTATTTGCCAATTCAAATCCTCCGAAATGATAGCCTCTTTAATTATCGAGGCGTGAGAGCCAGTGGATATTAACACAATCAGGAAATTTGGCAAGTGGCCCTTGCCCGGCCGCGCCTATATAATTTGCTGTTCGTTATTTTGATTCGTCACTGCCTCCGCGCCCCGTACTATGGATGAACAGCTTCGCAATGGGTTGCTATCTCTGACCGTTCAGACGTATGAGATTGGCTATCTTCTCCTGGCACATGATCTGACAATTCGCGACGGCCACCCCCACGTTGACCGCTGGCTGGGCCACTCCTACCGCGATTACTTGGGTCGAAATGTAACCGAGGCGATTCCTGAATTGATCGGGAGTGAAGAGGCCCTGGCGATGATTGGCATCGGCGAGGATGCTTACCGTCTGGAGGCGATCTTCCGGCCGTCGGCCGATGAATTGGGCAATTATTTTGATATCCAAATCATCCGGCTGCCGGGCGATGACCATCTCCTGCTGACCACTTCTGATGCCACCCGCAAAACGCGCCAGGAATTCCTCTTGCAGCAGCAGCACAATGAAGTGAAGCTACTATCGGCGAAATTGACCCAGGCCAACGAACGATTGAGTTATATTCTGAAACGTCTCGTGCCCGAATCGGTAGCCAGGATGATGATTACCAATCGTCAGATGCCCGAACCGGGGGGCGAGATGCAGCGCGAGGCGACGATCCTTTTCGCCGACATGCGCGATTTCACCGTTTTTGCCGAAGTATACCAACCCGCCGACACGCTCGATTTCCTCAATACCTATCTGGCAATCATCGCCGAAGCGATTTTGCGCCATCAGGGCAGCCTGGTGCAACTGGTTGGGGATATGGTCATGGGGGTATTCAACGTGCCCGAAGAACAGGCCGACCATCCAATGCGCGCCGTGCGGGCGGCGCTGGATATTCAACAAAGTTTGTTGGCGTTCAACAAAACGGCCGATTCCAGGTTTCCATCCGTCCAGTTTGGCGTAGGCATCAGCACCGGCCCAGTCATTGCCGGTTACCTGGGGATGCAGCAGCGCTTTCGCTACGCGGTCGTCGGCGATGCCACCAACGTCGCCTTTCATCTCAGCTCGTTGGCCGCCGCCGGTCGTATCCTGCTCAGCGAAACGACAGCCCTGGCCGTGGCCGACTATGTTCAGACCGTCGAAAAAGGGGAGTTCCAGCTAAAGCGCCGGCGTAAGCTGGTGAAGGTCTATGAGTTAGGCACGCTCCGCAATGGGGCTACGATGGAGCCAGATGATCGGCTAGCAGGGTGAAGGCTGCCTCGACCTGGCTGCCGGTCCTGGCGCTGGTGAAAAACAGCGGCGCTTGCAGCTCATGGGCAACAGCGCGTAGTTGCTCGTCAGTGACCACCCGTTCGTCAATCAGGTCGGCTTTATTGGCCAATAAAATTAGCGTCACGTCCGGATTTTCCTGATTGATCAATTGGGCATAGCCGCGCAGAGCGTCCAGCGTATCGGCGCGCGTCAAATCGCAAACCAGCAGCCCGCCGGCCACACCGACCAGGTTGCGCGACCGGCTAAAATCCCGCCCACCGGCCAGATCCCAGATGAGCAGATTCACCGTATAGCCGCGAACCGCCACCACCTTGCGGGTGACCACGGTGCCGACCGTCGTCAGATACTTTTCGTCAAATCGCCCTTCCACGTAACGGCGGATCAGGCTGGTTTTGCCGACGGCAAACTCGCCCAATAAGCATATTTTTTTCTGATATAGGCCGGGGCTGGGCGACATGGCGGCTAGACTGCTCCTTCCACGAACACGCGCAAACAAGTAGCCGGTGTGCCGGCCACAACCTGGAACGGGCCGAGGGCGGCCGGCAATAACGTGAAGCCAACGGCTGATAGCACGACGCCATTGACGGCGATCCGGCCATTGATGACCCCCCAGATTTCCAGTGTGTCGCCGTTCAGTTCGCCCCGATAGACTGCCCCCGCGTCAAGCACGACTCGTTCGGTGGTGAAATAGCGATTGTGGCAAAGACGCCAGCGCCTGACCCCATCGGCCTCGCTGACAAGCGTTGGGGGCTGCAACTGTGGTTCGTTGGCCGCGTTGAAGTCGATGACTGCCAGAGCCTGGGCTATGTGGAGAGGTCGGGCTTGCCCGTTCGAGGTGCGNNAATGGCGTGGACTGTTCCGCTGGGCACGCAGACGTAATCGCCGGCGGCCACGGGAAGCGTGTGCAAATGGTCGGTCACTGTGCCGTCGGCGATGGCTTGCTGAAAGGCCGCCCGATCCGTCCCGGCGCGCAAGCCGACGATTAATTTCGCGTCCGACTCGGCGTGGAGGACGACCCACATCTCGGTCTTGCCCAGTTCGTTGCCCTCATAAGCCAGGGCGTAGGCGTCATCGGGGTGCACCTGAACCGACAGCTTGTCGTGGGCGTCGAGCAGCTTGATGAGCAGGGGGAACTTGTGGCGCTCCTGTGCCCAGCCATTGTGCCGGCCGATTAAATCCAGACCCAATCGCGCGTGGACTTCCCGTAAGGAAAACCCGGCAAGAGGGCCATTGACCACGATGGAATCACCGTCTTCATGGGCGGCGATCTCCCAACTCTCGGCTATCCGGCCCGGCGGCAGTTCGCGTCCCAACCGCCGCTCCAGGTTTCGCCCACCCCACACGTAATCCTTCAGCACCGGCTGCATGAGGAGCGGATAGAGGGGTGAATCCGGCTGATTACTCATCCGTAACGCGCTTGAAAAAGACCGCGCCCAGGGGCGGCAGGGTGACCTCAATCGATTGTGCCTGGCTGTGGTAGGGCTTGTCGGTGGTGGTCTGGGGCTGGTTGATGACGTTGCTGCCGCCGAATTCGGCCGCGTCCGTGGTGAATAGCTCGCGATAGACCCCCGCCGCGGGTACGCCGATGCGATAGTTCTGGCGCACGACCGGCGTGAAGTTCAGAAACACCAGCACCGTCTCGCCCGTGGCCGGCGCAATTCGCGCATAACCCAGAATGCTGCGTTCGTAGTCGTGGAGGTCAACCCATTGAAATCCTTCCCACGAGTACTCTTCTTCATGCAAGGCTTTTTCCAACCGGTATAGCTCATTGAGACGGCGCAGACACGCCTGCAATTGGCGATGCTTGGGGTCCTGTTCGAGGAGATGCCAGTCCAGGCTACGCTCTTCGCTCCACTCGCGCCATTGCCCGAACTCGCTGCCCATGAACAACAACTTCTTGCCCGGATGGCTCCATTGATAGGCAAAGAGCAGGCGCAAGTTGGCGAACTTCTGCCACACGTCGCCCGGCATTTTATCGAGCATACTCTTCTTCAGATGCACAACTTCGTCGTGGGAGAAGGGCAGGAGGAACTTTTCGCTGAAGGCATAGAGTAGTGAAAATGTGAGCGTGCCGTGATGGAAGGAGCGAAAGATAGTCTCATTCTCAAAATATTGCAGCGTGTCGTGCATCCAGCCCATATTCCATTTATAGTCAAAACCCAGCCCGCCTTCGGTCGTCGATCGCGTGATGCCGGGGAAGGAGGTTGACTCCTCGGCGATGGTGATCGCCGTGGGAAATAGACGATGTAGCTCGTGATTGAAGCGCCTGATGAAGGCGATGGCATCGAGGTTCTCGCGGCCGCCGTAGCGATTGGCGACCCATTCGCCCGGCTTGCGCGAGAAGTCAAGGTAGAGCATGGAGGCTACCGCATCGACGCGCAGGCCGTCAATATGGTACTTATCGAGCCAGAAGACGGCATTGCTGATCAGGAATTGGGTCACTTCGTTGCGGCCGTAGTTGAAGACGTAGGTGCCCCAATCCGGTTGCGTACCCTGACGCGGGTCCGCGTGTTCGTATAGATGTGTACCATCGAAAAATCCCAGGCCATGCTCGTCGGTGGGGAAGTGGGCCGGCACCCAATCGACGATGACCCCCAGCTCGGCCTGATGGCAGGCATCGATGAAGGCCATGAAATCTTCCGGCGTGCCATAGCGGCGGCTGGGCGCGAAAAAACCGGTCACCTGATAGCCCCAAGAGCCGTCGAAGGGATGCTCCGACACCGGTAATAACTCGATGTGGGTGAAGCCCATCTCTTTGACGTAAGGGATCAGGTCGTTGATCAGGTCGCGATAGGTTAGCCATTGCCAGCCATCCCGACGCCGCCAGGAACCCAGGTGGAGTTCGTAGATGCTGATGGGCTGTTTCTCGTCGTGGCGCTCGGCGCGGCCGTTTAACCAGGCCTCGTCCTGCCATTCATGCTTGTTGATATTCCAGACGACCGAGGCGTTATTCGGCCGTAGCTCCGACGCAAAGCCCACCGGGTCGGCCTTGGTGACCGTGTAGTCGTGGTAGTGGGTCTTGATCTCGTATTTATAAACTTCGCCTTCGTCCAGCGCCGGAATGAACAACTCCCAGATACCGTTGGCCGGGTGGAAACGCATGGGGTGGCGGCGGCCGTCCCAATTGTTGAAGTTACCCACCACACTGGCGCGCCGCGCGTTGGGCGCCCACACGGCAAACAAAACGCCCTTGACGCCATTCAACTCGATGATGTGGGCACCCAGGCGATCGTAGATGTGGAGATGGGTACCTTCGGCCATCAAATGGGAGTCGAAATCGGTAAACGTCGGCGGAAAAGCGTAGGGGTCATCGATTAGCCCGGTGGTGGCGTTATGATAGGCTATATCCAGTTGATACGGCTCTATTTTCTTGCGGCCGGGAATGACGACCTCGAATATTCCCGCCGGATGAATCTGCGTCATCGGGATGGCTTTTTTCTTGGAGGTAATGACGGTAACGTGGGCCGCGTCCGGCTGCATGGTACGAATGACCAGATCCGTACCGCTCAGGTGCGGGCCTAGAACATCGAATGGAGCGCCGATGTAGCCCCCAATTATCGCGTCCAACGCGCCCGGATCTAGCGACGTGGTTTCCATTTCTTCCCTCATTGTCAGGCTGAGAATCGTTGAATGCTCTCGATTGATTACTCCGCAAGCGGACAGGCGCGATGATGGTTCTCCTGAATCGCCGCGATGCGTTTGGTAACCGAGGTGGATAGGGCGATTCTACTCCCTATCCCGTCAATTGCCTATTAATGGTTCGTCAGTTCTCCGCTTCCCAATCGACCGGATCGTAGGCGGGCAGTTCGCAGCGCATGGCGCGGGTCTGTCGGTTGCCCAGGGCATATTCGGCCTGCATCAAGGTATGAATCTGCGACGTGCCTTCATAGATCACGGCGCTCTTGCTATTGCGCAGGTGGCGCTCGACGTTGTACTCGTCGGAGTAGCCATAGGCCCCGTGGATCTGCACGGCATCGTCGGCGGCCCGTTTGGCGGCTTCGGTGCAAAACCACTTGGCCATGCTCGTCTCGCGCGTGTTGCGGACGCCGCGATTCTTCAGCCAGCCCGCTTTCCAGACGAGTAACTGCCCGGCGTCGATGCTCTGCTGCATGTTTGCCAGCATCTGCTGGACGAGTTGGTACTCAACAATGGGCCGGCCAAATGTCTGGCGCTGTCGGCCATAGGCGATCGACTCATCCAGACAGGCTTTGATGATGCCGACTGCGCCGGCAGCCACGCCATACCGGGCATTGTCCAGGGCGCTCATGGCGATCTTGAAGCCCTCGCCCTCTTCGCCCAGGCGGTGGCTATCCGGTACGCGCACGTCGGCCATGTTGACCCAGCCGGTGTTGCTGGCCCGCACGCCCATCTTGCCCTCAATCGTGCCCGTGGTCAGGCCCGGCCAGCCGCGCTCCAGAATGAAGGCGGTGATGCCGTTCGCGCCCCGATCCGGGTCCGTCTTGGCAAAGACCAGGAAACGGTCAGCCACATCGGCCAGGGTGATCCACATCTTCTCGCCGTTCAGGATGTAATCGCCGCCATCCCGGCGCGCCCGGCTGTTCATGGCCGCCACGTCTGAACCCGCGCCCGGCTCGGTCAGGCCAAAGCAGGCGATATTTTCGCCGCTGGATAGGGGCGGCAGGAAGGCGCTTTTCTGCTCGGCTGTGCCCCATTGGAAGATGGGCAGCGCGTGGAGACCCAGGTGGACGGCAATCGTCTCGCGTACCGACGAGTCGGCATATTCCAGTCCTTCGGACAGGATGGCTAATGACAGATAATCCAGCCCCGCGCCGCCGAAGCGCGCCGGCAGGCAGATGCCCAGGAAACCCAGCGCGGCCATCTGCGGCAGCAATTCGTGGGGGTACGTGTGGGCACGGTCGTGTTCCTTGATCAGCGGCATGACAGTCTTGCGCGCAAAGTCGTAGACCGTCCGCTCGACCATTTTGTGGCTTTCACTCAATTCAAAGTCCATATTCACCTCGTGGGTCTATGTTACCGAACTCCGGCGCTCAAGTCGATGAATGGACNNACCTGGGCGCAAGACGACCCTGCCCCACAAGGAGTTGATGATGGCCCGCCATGAAGCCAATCTATTGCCCATCTCGGAACGGCCGCTGCCGGAGGGGCCGATGTGGATCGATGAAGAGGCTTTCCTGCGCGAAGCCGGCGCGCAAAGTCTCAAGACCGAGACAACCTATCGCAGCGGCCTGCGGCTTTTCGCCGATTGGTTGCAACATTATCGCAAGGCCGGCTACTCGCGCAAGGACCCCTGGCCGCTGGCGCCCGGCCAACTGACCACCGACGTCGTGCTGGAGTATCGCGGTTGGCTGCTGGCGAATCGGGCCAAATCGACGGTGACGACCTACATGGCGGCCATCGTCGGCTACCTCAACTTCCTGGACGGCTATGACCGGCTGCCGGACACGATGCAACTAGGCAAGCTGCAACGGCAGATGGCGCGCCGCCAGATCGAACGTAATCAGGCCGAAAACGTGATCGATCTGGACCTGGCCCGGCAGGACGTGCCGCGGATTGTGGAATACTATGACACCCTGCCTCTGCCCGGCGACAACGACCGCTACAATCGCCGGTTGACGGTGCTGCGCGATCGAGCCATCGTGCGCATGCTCTATTCGACGGCGGCGCGCATCTCGGAGGTGGTATCGCTGAACCGGGCCAACGTCGGCCACGGCCGCGCCGCCTATGCCACGATTGTCGGCAAGGGCAACAAGGGGCGCACCCTGCACATTCGCGCCTACGCCCGCGAGGCGGTGGTGGCCTATCTGGGCGAGCGCAGCGACACGAACCAGGCCCTGTTCGTCTCCCACAGCCGCAACTCGGGCGATGCGCGTCTGAGCATCACCTCGGTGCACAACGTCGTTAAGCGGGCCGTCAACGCCCTGCATCTGCATGAGAGTCTATCGGCCCACGACTTTCGCCATTATCGCGCCACCCAACTGTTGCGCGCGGGTATGCCGCTGGAAGTAGTGCAGGAATTTCTGGGCCACGCCGACGTCACCACGACCCGCAATATCTATGCCCCCGTTCTGGGCGTGCAGGTGGTCACGGAGTGGCTGGATAATCTCGATGTCACCCCACGCGACGCGCTCAACGACCCCAATAGCGGCTACGCGGTGGACGAGCGGNNAAATTATCACTGCATTCAGGTAAGCAAGGGATGGATTACGCGCTGTCTCGCCCTAACCATGCGCTTACTTCGGCGATACGCCTGATGACCGCCGCCAGTTGGCCGTCCGCGCCGTGGTCATGGCTCAGAAGTAGCCCCGTTGCCCCGACAGTCGCCATATTGGCTATTGTTGTCGACCAGTGTGGGGGTAGAAGTTCTAACGAACTATGCGAAATAATCGCCTTGACCCCCGCCCCGCGCAAGGCCGCCAATTGCGTCATCAGCCGGTCGATTGACCAGCCGGCGGCCAGATCGAA
>CXWJ01007586.1_pt1 | contig 10481 bp, 6 predicted proteins | sample 590841 | NCBI WGS metagenome assembly CXWJ01 (sample SAMEA3498367, study PRJEB10139) | wastewater metagenome | biome: wastewater treatment plant; material: activated sludge | place: Austria | collected 2015-01-21 | reverse complement strand
ATCATTATGGAGTTAATAATGTATCTTCCACCAATGCAGGCATTCCCGTTTTCTCAATAGGATCTATTGATTTTAATGGGGGAATTTACGAGGCTTATAAAGCACTCAACATTCTTTACTCAATTAATACATACAACGTTGGTGGTAATGTTGATATTAATTTTGCCAGCTCATCCAACTCATTTCAATTAAACAGTGTGTCCCTTATTTCTTCTAACATTAACACCATGGGACTTAGTTTTAACGTAACAGGAAATTTAGCAATTGCAGGTGCCTTAGGAACATTCATTTCTAGTAAGGGTTTTGGAAACGAAACAGTAAATATTACAGGTGGGGTTAATATATCAGGAGGAAATAACAGTTTTAATTTTTTGCCAGGGAATCAAACCAACCACAATATAATAATGACAATTGGAGGAAGTTTTTCTCATTCTGGAAATGCTGTTACATATCTATCAGGTGATGAAGGAGATTTTACCGGAAATATTGCTGGAGATTTATTAATAACCGGAGGTACTTTAAATCTCAAAGGATACCCAGCCGTACTTAAACAATCTGAGCTGAATGTTGATGGCGGTTTTAATATGTCAGGAGGAAATTTTTTCTTTTACAACAATCTTTCACGCACAAATAATGTAATAGAGGCAAGGGTAACTATTAATCGAAATGATGACTTTGTCGGAAATTTTCAACAATCCGGTGGAACAATAAATATGAACAACAACACCGGTTCAACCAAGTGGGATACGCTCGAAATCAAAAGCCCGCTTATTGATATTGGAGCCAGTGGGCAAATTATTTCTTCTTATCCTAATACTAGTTCATTTAACGGGAATATAAAGTTTAGCAGAGCAGGAACAAGTATTTTTACCCGGGCAATTGGTAGCGGACACCTCATACAACAGGTAAAACAACAAATTGTAGCAGGCACTACTCTTGATGTGGTGAGCGGAGACTTTCAGGTTTGTTCGCATAGCAATGCTAACATAGATCATCTTTCTATATTATCGGGAGGGACTATGATTTTAAGAAATAACAATAAAATTTTCTCAAATTGTATTGCTGTTAATGCAGGAATAATGGTTGGTAATGCTGCCAGATTGAGAATTCAAAATCCAAATGGATTGTATGATGGTACTAACCTTGCTGCTATTAGTGCCGGATGCAATATGGACTTTTATCTTTTTCCTCAGTCAATAATTGAATATATGGGAGACGATAATCAAAAATTAACCGGAATAGGAGTTGGCAAGGCAACAGCATCAAAACATAAGTATGGAATTTTAGAAATTAACCATGGTGGATCACCTCTGGGTCAGGAGTGGGTTTATCTCTCGTCAGTATCGAATATCGTTGTTAGACAGCAATTGATTTTAAGAAAAGGGGAACTAAACCTCTCTACAAGCAATGTTTTTCCAAGGGATGTAAACGCTGGAGGAAACTATCTGTTGATTGAAAACCCAATGGATACCGCACTAAAATTTTACACAACATCAGGGGTTGATGGTTTTTTAAGGGCAGAAACTTACGATGGAAATAGCCAGCTAAGATGGCGTATTGGCAACAATACCTTGGTTCATAATATTCCTTTTAAAAGAGATTATAATGACCCAGCTGTTGGAACATGGATGACCGTTGCATATGCAGGAAGCGCTACTGCCGGAGTTACTGATACGGTTACCTTTACAACTTTCAGAACCAATAATTCAAACCTTCCATACCCACCTACGGTTTCACATGTTGATAATTTGGGCGGAATTAATAATAGTTTAAATACAATTGATCGTTTTTGGTTGGTACGTAAAACAGGTGTTTCAATTACCGGAAACATTTCACTACGTGCTTTAACTACAGAATTAGTTACTCCTGCACCAGCACTATCTCCATATTACAAAGGGCAAAACTTTTTAAATGGAACCATGGCTTGGAATTTTCCAATTCCGGGCACACAAATCTGGACCGTTGGAACAAATACTTTAGCGATGACCGGTGTACCGATTCAACAAAATGATGGGTGGTGGGCAATTGCAACAGCTCTCAATCCGCTTCCAGTTGAGTTATTGAGCTTTAGTGCAGAGTGTATGACTAAGGATATTTCTTTAAAATGGACAACAGCATCTGAGCTAAACAATAACTATTTTGATCTTGAAAAAAGTACAAATGGATTTGACTTTTCTCTTTTGCGAAGGATAACTGGTTCTGGAACTGTTAACTCTTTATCTCACTACGAATTTATTGACCACAATCCTCAACAGTCAAAACTTTTTTACAGACTAAAGCAAACAGACTTTAACGGAGAAAACGAAGACCTTAAAACAATCAGCATTAATCCTTGCAGAGCTAATAACTCAGGTATAGTATCTGCAATTCAAACTGGGTCTACATTAAAAATAGTTGCATCTGTCTCTTACACCGATGCCTATAATGTTACCATTATTGATAATGCGGGCAGGTTAATCATCAAAACAACCATCAACTTAAACGATGGAATTAATGAGCTCAGTCTCTCTAACTATATCTCTAAAGGATTATACCTCATTAACATCAATAATGGAGTAGAAACGCTAAGTTCTAAAATAGTAATACCGTAATTTTTTGAGGTATTAAACCCGTTGGGCTAAAAAAATCTTAACAGTTTTTTATTTTTTAGATTGTACTCATTCCATAAAGTTGGTAAAAAAAGTTTTCTTTGCAGCCCCCAATTAATTATTGGAAAAATTAGAAAGTGGGCGCAAAAAAATATACTGTTATATTCTTAGGCAAATTACCTCCGCCATACATTGGCCCATCGGTAGCTTGTGAAATACTAATCAATTCTGAGCTAAAGGACGAGTTTAATTTGATTCATCTTGATTTATCTGACCATCGTGATATTAATACACTTGCTAAATTAGATTTCACGAATTTTTACCTGGCTGTAAAACAATATGTACAACTTTTTTGGTACTGCATAAAGCATAAACCCGATTTGGTTTACGTGCCTGCCGGCCAATCAACAGTTGGTTATACCAGGGATGCTGGCTATATTCTAATTGCGAAACTATTCGGCAAAAAAGTGCTTACACATTTGCGTGGTGGTTATTTTCTTAACTGGTACAATGAGAGTGGCGGTTTAATGAAATGGTTTATAAGATTTGTCCATAAAAAAGTGAATGGACAAATTGTTCTTGGTAATAATTTGCGGCCGCTTTTTAACTGGATAATGCCTGACGATAGAATTTACGTAATACCCAATGGTGGTAATTTTCCTGTGAATTACGAAACGCGTAATCACGAAAAAATTACTGTTTTATTTTTGGGCAACTATGTAAAAACAAAAGGGGTGCTTGAGGCATTGTATGCAGCACCCGAAGTATGCGCAAAAAATAAAGACGTGGTTTTTGCTTTTGCCGGTGAGTGGCGCGATGAAGAATCAAAAAAACTTTTTGAAGATTTTGTTTCACAAAACCCTGACCTGCCAATTATTAATCATGGACCGGTTAAAGGCGGTAAAAAATTTAAAATATTCAGCGATGCTGATATTTTTGTCTTCCCTACCTATTACAGAAACGAAGGTCATCCGTGGGTAACAGTAGAGGCAATGGCAGCAGGGCTTCCTGTAATTTCTACAGATCATGCCGCAATTTCAGAAAGCGTGCACGATGGAGAAAATGGTTATTTGGTGGAGAAAAAAAACGTAAATCAACTTGCAGAAAAAATTTCAATACTTGCAGCCGATAAATCTTTAAGAGATAAAATGGGAGCTGAAAGCAGAAGAATTTATCTTGATAACCTTACTGAAGAAAAAATGGTTGAACGCATGGGGAATGTTTTCAGGGCGGTTATTGAATCAAATTAATTTAAGAACAATAAAGCAGCTTTGAAAAAAATTTTAGTTACAGGCGGTGCGGGTTTTATTGGCAGTACTTTAGTTGAAAGATTGCTGAACGAGAACAACTGGGAGGTTTATTGTTTAGATTGTTTTGATACTTTTTACGACCCACACACTAAGCGCAAAAATATTTCATCTGCTCTGCTCAACAGAAACTTCAGACTGCTTGAAGGCGATATACGAGATGTAGATTTTCTGGAAAAAGTTTTTGCTATAAAGTTTGATGCCATTGTACATATTGCAGCACGTGCAGGCGTAAGACCAAGTATAGAAAATCCTTTACTGTACGAAGATGTAAACGTAAAAGGAACAATTAATCTGCTTGAAAAAGCAAAGGATCACAATGTCAAACAATTTGTCTTCGCCTCAAGCAGCAGTGTATATGGAGTAAACCCGCGCACACCATGGAGTGAAGATGATTACGTACTTAACCCAATTTCTCCTTACGCTGCCACAAAGGTTTCGTGCGAGTTAATTGGGCATGCATACTCGCATTTGTATAACATCCGTTTTGTTGCCTTACGTTTTTTTACAGTGTTTGGCCCGCGCCAGCGCCCCGATCTGGCTATACATAAATTTTTTAAACTCATTGATAACGGTAAGCCCATACCCTTTTTTGGCGATGGTAGCACCAGCCGCGATTATACATTTGTACAGGACATAGTTGATGGTGTTAGGAATGCGATTGATTATGACAAAAGTTTAACTGAAGTAATTAATTTAGGTAATAGCAGGACTGTAACATTGCTAGAGCTCATATCCGCAATTGAAAAATCGGTTGGCAAAAAGGCAATACTTGATAAATTACCAAATCAGCCGGGTGATGTACCTATTACATTTGCTAATGTGAGTAAAGCAAAAAAACTACTCAACTATTCTCCTTCAACCACATTGGAAGAAGGCTTAGAAGAATTTAAATTGTGGTATCTTGCAAACAAGTAATTTTTGTAAGAGATACTTTTTATAAATAGAAAATAATTTGCAGCATACACTTTCATGGAACAATTAACCCAAAATTTAAAGGACGGTAAAATGCAATTGCTTGAAGTTCCTTTTCCGGCATTGTCATCGGGGCAGGTATTGGTTAGAAACCATTTTTCGCTGATTAGTGCTGGCACTGAAGGTAAAACAGTAAAGGATGCAAGATTAAGTTATATAGGAAAAGCACGCGCAAGAAAGGAAGAAGTAAAAAAGGTGATTGATGCGGCTAAAACTTTTGGTGTAATGAATACCTACAAAATGGTGATGAACAAATTAGATGCACCAACACCATTGGGTTACAGCACATCGGGTGAAGTAATTGCAGTAGCGGCTGATGTAAAAGATTTAAAAGTTGGCGACCTGGTTGCATGTGGCGGCAATAGCGCTAATCACTCTGAGGTTATTGCAGTGCCAGTAAATTTATGTGTGAGGGTTGATAAGAATATTGACTTGGCTCATGCTGCTTTTACCACACTTGGCGCTATTGCCTTACAGGGAATAAGACAGGCTGATTTACGTTTGGGAGAAAACTGTGTAGTAATTGGTTTGGGTTTAGTTGGGCAGCTAACTGTGCAGATGCTTAAAGCAAGCGGTGTAAAAACCATTGGAATAGATGTAGATGCCCGTATGGTAAAACTTGCTGATGATAATGGAATTGATTTGGCATTAACTCGCCACCGCGAAGATTTAGAAAATATAATATCTGATTTTACTGACGGTTATGGTACCGATGCTGTAATTATTACTGCAGGAACCGATTCGTTAGACCCAATTGATTTAGCAGGAACCTTATGCCGCAAAAAAGGAAAAGTAGTTATTGTGGGCGCTGTACCAACAGGCTTTAAACGCGTTAACTACTTTAAAAAAGAATTGGATTTAAAAATGAGTTGCTCTTACGGACCGGGACGTTACGATTCGGAATACGAAGAGCTTGGCATTGATTATCCTTATGGTTATGTGCGCTGGACAGAGAACAGAAACATGCAGGCTTTTGTGGATTTGATAAAGGATAAAAAAATAAATATTGAAAATTTACTTACGCACTCCTTTAACTTTAATGACGCTCCCAAGGCATACGACCTCATAATGAATAAAACCGAACCATTTGTTGGTATGGTTTTAAGATATGATGTAGAAAAAAAAATAAACACCTCGGTTTCGCTTGATAAAAAATCTTTTTCTAATACTGATGTTAATGTTGGGTTGATTGGAGCCGGAAGCTTCGGGCAAAATTTTTTAATACCCGCTATTAAAAATACAAGTGCAAAATTTACGGGCGTAGTAACAGCACGCCCAAGCAATGCAAGAAATATTGCAGATAAAAACGCATTTGCTTTTGCAAGCGGTAATGCCGAAGATATTTTTAACAGCAAGGAGGTAAACACAGTGTTTATTGCAACACGGCACGACACACATGCCTCTTATGTTTTGCAAGCATTGAAGAGCAATAAAAATGTTTTTGTAGAAAAGCCGCTTTGTATGAACATAGATGAGCTTAATGAGATAAGAGAAGCATTTGTAAAATCAAATGCACATGTTATGGTTGGTTTTAACAGACGATTTGCACCGTTTATTCAGCAATTAAAAAAAGCTATCAGTAAAGAAATACCTTGCGCAATTAATTACAGGATAAATGCTGGAAACATACCTGCCGACCATTGGGTGCACGATGCAAAATTGGGAGGCGGAAGAATTGTTGGTGAAGCATGTCACTTTATAGATTTATGTATGTTTATTGCAGGTTCAAAAATTGTTAGCGTTACTGCAAGTGCTATAAATGAGCCAAATAATTTGCAGGATACTGTTACCATTCAGCTTGCTTTTGAAAATGGAAGCATTGCTAACATCAGTTATTTCAGTAATGGAAATAAATTATTGAATAAGGAATACTTAGAAGTTTTTAGCGGAGGAATAGTAGCCGTTGTAGATGATTTTAAAGAATTGCGCATTGTAGGCAAATCGGAAAAAACTTTTAAGAGTGCACAGGATAAGGGGCACAACAATGAAGTTGCCGCATATATTAACGCAGTAAAAAACGGTGGCGAAACACCAATTTCTTTTGAGGAGCAATACATAAGCATGCTTGCCACTTTTAAATGTTTAGAGAGCATTGCTTTGAGAGGTGATAAGGTTTCTTTATAGATAGATGTTTTATACCTCTCATTTCAAAATTTGATGTAGGTTTATCTAAACTTATAAATAGACTAATATTGTGTAATGAGTTACACGAATAGTTTAATTAATGAAACAAGTCCTTATTTATTGCAACATGCACACAATCCTGTAAACTGGTTGCCTTGGAGTAATGTTGCTTTTGAAAAGGCTAAGCAAGAAAATAAACTTGTTCTTATCAGTATAGGATATTCCTCATGCCATTGGTGTCATGTAATGGAGCACGAGAGCTTTGAAGACGAAACGGTTGCTCAACTAATGAACGAAAATTTTATCTGTATAAAAGTAGACCGTGAGGAAAGACCAGATGTGGATAGTGTATATATGCATGCGGTTCAATTAATGACAGGCAGAGGTGGGTGGCCACTTAACTGCTTTACATTGCCCAATGCCCAACCTATTTATGGTGGAACTTATTTTAATAAACCACAGTGGCAAAATATATTAAGCCAACTTGACTCTATGTACAAACTTGAAAGAAGCAAATGTGAAGAGTACGCCAAAGAACTTACCTCAGGAATAAGGCAAAGTGAATTGATAAAGTTAGATGTAGAAAAGGAGAAGTTTAGTAAAAAAGTTTTACAAGACTGTATTGTCAATTGGAAGTTAAGATTAGATAATGTGGAAGGCGGCCCACAGAAAGCCCCTAAATTTTCACTACCCAATAATTACATTTTTTTATTGCGATATGGCTTTTTAAGCAACGATGTTGAATTATTAAAGCACGTTGAACTTACATTAGATAAAATGGCTATGGGCGGAATTTATGATCAGATAGGAGGTGGGTTTGCACGCTACTCAACTGATACTGATTGGAAAGTTCCGCACTTTGAAAAAATGCTTTATGATAATGCACAACTCATATCATTATACAGCGAAGCATTTTCTTTTTATAAAAAACCCTTATATAAAAAAATTGTTGAAGAAATTATAGGCTTTTTGGGGAGAGAAATGAGAAGCAAAGAAGGTTTTTATTTTTCTGCTCTTGATGCTGACAGTGAAGGCCATGAAGGCAAATACTACATCTGGACTAAAAAAGAAATACTTGAAATTATAAATAAAAACAATTTTTTAATTGAAAACAAAGAGAAAACCTTTGAAATTCTATCTGATTATTTCAGCATTAATCAAAACGGCTATTGGGAAAATGATCAATATATTTTGTTGAGAAAAGAAGCGGATGAAGTTATAAGTAAAAAATATAATTTACCTGTTGGTGAACTAAACAAACTCATATCGCATGTTAAAGGAGTTTTATTGAATGAAAGAGAAAGGAGAATAAAACCCGGACTTGATGATAAATCACTAACATCATGGAATGCGCTTATGTTATTGGCATTATGCGATGCGACTTATTTTCTGAATAGAAATGATTTGGAAGCGGAAGCATTAAACTTAGCTGAACTGATACTTAAAAAGCAAAAACGAACCGATGACTTGCTTTTTCATTCCTATAAAAACGGAATTTCCAGCGTAAGAGGTTTTTTGGAAGATTACTCTTTTACCATTGAAGCTTTAATACGGTTGTATGAAATTAGTTTTGAAGAAAGCTGGCTTATTGAGGCAAAACAAATGATGGATTATGTTTTAAAGAATTTTTTAAACCCGGAAACCGGCACTTTTTATTTTAATGCAAATGATGATAATAATTTGATTGTACGAAAATCAGAATTGCAGGATAATGTTATCCCTGCCTCTAATTCATCCATAGCCAAATCGCTTTTTTATTTAGGAAGGCACTTTGCCGAAAGTAAATTTGCGGAACATGCACAAAGACTTTTGAATTATTTTACTGAGGATATGATTCATTATGGCTCTGCTTACTCTAATTGGGGTTTGCTGGGTTTGCATCTCGCTTTTCCTTATTACGAAGTTGTGTTTACCGGAAAAGATTCAAAAGACTTATTACATAGGTTTTCTAAAAAGTACCAGACCAATTTTTCATTAGCAGGTACAGAAAAAAAATCTCGGCTTCCTTTGCTGAATGAAAGATTTAATGATAAGAGAAATCTAATATATCTGTGTAAAATTAATACCTGTTCACTTCCTGTTGAAGAAGTTTCAGATTTGAATTTTGAATAAATAAAAAGTTGAAGTTTTCTATTTTACTTTTCCGCTAAATAAACCGCCAAGCTCTCCCTGTACGCGTTGAACAATCATACCCAAATGTTCTTTGTTTTCTGCAAAATTTATTTCGTCAATATCAATAATTAAAAGTTTGCCATGCTCATAGGTGCTTATCCATGCTTCATAGCGCTCATTTAATCTTCGCAGATAATCAATCCGAATATTGTTTTCGTAAACCCTGCCACGTTTTTCTATTTGCTTTACCAATGCCGGCACTGTCCCGCGCAAATAAATTAATAGATCAGGTGGAGAAACAAACGTATTCATTAACTCAAACAATTGCTGGTAGTTTTGAAAATCGCGTGTAGTCATTAAACCCATTGCATGCAGGTTTGGAGCAAAAATATATGCATCCTCGTAAATGGTTCTGTCCTGAATAATTGTTTTTGGGTTTTTTTTAATTTTTAAAACCTGATTAAACCTGCTGTTTAAAAAATATACCTGCAGGTTAAAACTCCAGCGCTGCATATCATCATAAAAATCGTTCAGGTAAGGATTGTCGTTTACATCTTCGTACTGTGGTTCCCATTTAAACTGTTTAGAAAGTAATGTTGTTAAAGTGGTTTTTCCGGAGCCTATGTTTCCTGCTATTGCAACGTGCATAAATTAACTTTAAATAATAATTAAGTATTGGTTAAACTGAAAAGGGTTTCTCTTGAGAGTGCCAAATTATAAAATAATGTATAGGGATAGGAGTGAAGCTAACAGTTGTTGAAAAGTTACTTTTGGTTCGGAGTATATAGTTCGGAGTTCAGAGCGTACGTATGGGACTAACTACTCCTAACTCCGCACTATATACTCACAACTAACCACTACTTTAGCCGCATGATAACAGTAAAGACCAAGTACTTGGGCGAACTGAGAGCAGTTTCTCAACACGTTTACTCAGGCACCGAAATTTTAACCGATGCTCCTATAGATAACAAAGGCAAAGGGCAGGCATTTTCTCCTACTGATTTGCTGGCAACCTCTTTAGGTACCTGCATGCTTACTACTATGGCAATTGGTGCACAAACGCATGGGTACAATATTGAAGGAACCAATATGGAAATTACCAAAGTAATGGCTTCAGACCCTCGCAGAGTTGCCGAAGTGCATGTTAATTTTTTCTTTCCTCCAAATAATTATACCGATAAAGAGAAAAAAATACTGGAGCGCATTGCACACACCTGCCCTGTTGGAATTAGTTTGCATCCCGATGTAAAACAGGTGGTAACTTTTAATTATTGATTTCAGAAATTATTTCTGCTACCTCAGTAACCCATTTAATGCTCTCTGCTTTTTTAAACCAGGTAACCTGCCGCTTGGCGTAATTGCGCGTATGTTGCTT
>CXWJ01016303.1_pt1 | contig 10485 bp, 8 predicted proteins | sample 590841 | NCBI WGS metagenome assembly CXWJ01 (sample SAMEA3498367, study PRJEB10139) | wastewater metagenome | biome: wastewater treatment plant; material: activated sludge | place: Austria | collected 2015-01-21 | reverse complement strand
GATCTTCGGCTTTCTGGGGCCGAATGGAGCGGGAAAAACCACCACGCTGAAAATTTTGCTGGGGCTTGTTCGGGCGACGAGCGGACAGGCGTACTTGCTGGGGCAGCCGGCCGGTGATGTGGCGGCGAGGCGCCGAATTGGCTTTTTGCCGGAGTCTCCCTATTTTTACGACTATCTCACCGCCGAAGAGTTTTTGGGGTTTTATGGTCAATTGGCAGGTTTGGCCCGCAGTGCCATCACCCAGCGGGTCACGGACCTCTTGGGGCTCGTCGGCCTCACAGACGCCCGTACCCGGCAGTTGCGCAAATTCTCCAAAGGGATGTTGCAGCGTGTCGGCTTAGCGCAGGCGCTGATTCACGACCCTGAATTGATCATCCTCGACGAGCCGATGACTGGCCTGGACCCGGTCGGACGCAAGCAGGTCCGCGATCTGATCTTGAACCTGCGCGATCGCGGGAAGACCGTCTTTTTCAGTACACACATTCTGCATGACGTGGAGATGATTTGTGACCGGGTTGGAATTGTCATGAAAGGTCGTCTCGTTGCCAGCGGCCGAGTCGATGAGCTGGTCCGGCAGGATCATACGCAGTCCGTTGAAGTGGTCTGCCAGCAGCTCAAGGTCGAGGAGAATGCCTTCATTCACTCGTTGGCCACCCGTGTGCTCCAGCAGGGGCAACAGTGTCTGATCGTCTTGCCCAGCCCTGACGCAGTCGATGCGCTCGTCGGGGAAATTCGGCGGCAGGGTGGGCGATTGTTGTCGGTAACGCCTCATAAAGCATCGCTGGAGGATTTGTTTTTTCAGGAGGCCACCCAACGGACCTCCCCGTCATTGCCGCATGTGACCAGTGGGAGGGCCTCTTAATGGGTGCGATCGGCGTCATCGCCTTAAATGCGTTTCGTGAAAGTTTGCGAGACAAGATTCTCTACAATCTGGTGCTGTTCGCGGGCCTCCTTATCGGGCTGTCCGTGTTGCTGGCGGATCTGTCGATTACCGAGCACCACAAGGTCATTGTCGATATGGGTTTAGCGGCCATCAACCTGATCGGCGTCATCATCGCTATTTTCGTCGGCATCAGCCTGGTCAATAAAGAAATCGAGCGGCGTACGATCTACACGATTATGGCGAGGCCGATCAGTCGTGCCTCTTTTATCATGGGCAAGTACCTTGGCCTGGCGCTGACGTTGTTCGTGAACATGGCCATCATGTGGGCGGTGTTTCTTCTGACCCTGTGGCTCTACCATGTGTCGATTCAGCCATCCATTTTTCAAGCGGTGGCACTGATCTTCGTGGAAATTTTGGTGGTGACGGCCATTGCCCTCTTTTTTTCGACGTTCACATCGACGACGTTGAGCGCCATCTTCACGCTGGGCCTGTATGTGATCGGCCATCTGACGGCCGACCTACGGGCAATGGTCGCCAATAGCGACAGCGGCCCGATCAAATCTCTCGTAGACCTGCTCTACTATCTCTGCCCAAACCTCGAAATGCTGAACATCAAGGGGCAGGCTGCAGTGGGGGTTGTTGCCGCGCCGGAGTATGTCATGTTGGCGTCTCTCTACGGGGTCATGTACGCCGGGGTTTTACTCATCAGTGCTTGCGTAGTGTTTCAGCAGCGGGATTTCTGATCCAACGTCGTGCTGTGTCTAGCTCCCAAGGAAGGGACGTGCCGCTCGCCGCAAGAAGACTTGATACGATCATCCCCGCTCGATTGATGATCGAGCCGCAGTTTACGTAGCAAAGGCCGCCAATGGGATCTCAGCGTTATAGTCTCTCCCCCCTCATGGTATTCACCAGTCTGTACAGTCATTGGAATCTGATTCGACTGTTGACTGGGCGCGAAATTGCGAGTCGGTATCGAGGGTCATTATTAGGGGTGCTCTGGTCACTAGCGCACCCAATAATGATGCTGGTGGTCTACGCATTTGTGTTTCGAGTTGTGTTTAAGGCGTCATGGAGCCATGGGGGCGAGGGTAATTCAGAATTTGTGATGACCCTCTTTACGGGATTGATCGTGTGCGCGGTATTTAATGAATGTGTCAATCGTGCTCCCACCCTTATTCTGAATCACGTCAGCTATGTAAAGAAGATCGTATTCCCTCTGGAGATTCTCCCGTGGGTGTCGTTAGGAGAAGCATTTCTTAACATGGGCGTAAGCATAACCGTGCTTCTCGTGTTCCATATTTCAAGCCACCTCCCTCTGCATTGGACGGCCACTATGTTGCCTCTCTTAGTCATTCCGTTGGCATTGTATGCGCTCGGCGTTTCGTGGTTTCTAGCCTCAGTCGGGGTGTTCGTGCGCGATGTGGGACATGCCACTACCATCGTCACCAATCTCATGCTATTTCTTGCCCCTGTGTTTTATCCGCTTTCTTCGCTTCCAGATGCCTATCGTCCGTTTATGTATCTGAATCCACTCACATTCGTCGTGGAGCAATCGCGGAATGTATTGATTATGGGAAGAATGCCTTCGTGGCATTGGGTAGTGATCTACTTTCTGTGTAGCGCTGTAGTGGCATGGTTGGGACTAGCTTGGTTTCAGCGTACACGAAAGGGGTTCGCGGATGTCCTCTAACATCGCGATCAGAGTAGAAGATCTCAGTAAATGTTATCACCTCTATCACAGGCCTGTTGATCGGTTGAAGCAGTCCTTTATCCCGAGGTTGCGAAGAGTGTTGGGGATTTCTTCAATGCCCTACTTTCGAGAGTTTTGGGCGCTCAAGAACTGCTCACTAGAGATTAGGAAGGGCGAAACTGTCGGAATCGTCGGAGGCAACGGATCAGGAAAATCAACTCTACTCCAACTAATCTGTGGGACACTTATGCCAACGAATGGAGGTGTTGAAGTTCATGGACGCATCGCAGCCCTTCTTGAGCTTGGTGCAGGATTTCACCCCGAATTTACCGGGCGAGAGAATGTCTATATGAACGCTTCGATACTAGGACTATCTCAAACGGAAATTGATGCTAAGTATGACGAGATTGTTGCTTTTGCTGAAATCGGTGACTTTATCGATCAACCTGTTAAGACATACTCCAGTGGCATGTTTGTCCGCCTGGCCTTTGCCGTCATTGCGCATGTTGATGCGGAAATCTTGGTTATTGATGAGGCATTGGCGGTGGGAGATGTTTTTTTTGCGCAGAAATGCATGCGATTTTTGCGCACTTTTAAAAGCTACGGCACAATTGTACTTGTGACACATAACTTCGGAACGGTTGTCGGCCTCTGTGATCGTGCAATATGGTTGGAGCAGGGTGAGGTACGGTCGATTGGTCAAGCAAAGCAGGTATGCGAAGAATATCTTGCGAATCGTTATGGTGCTGTGCGCAGTACCATTCCCAGGCAGGTCCCGGAAGTGTCTATGTCAAATGCAGAACAACGCTCGTTGTCAAAGCATGATGCGCGCATTGATTTCATCAATCACTCAAATTTACGAAATGACATTGAGGTGGTGGACCTTTCCGCGGAAAGACATGGTTTTGGAAATGGAGGCGCCTCGATCACAGATGTCCATGTGACAGATTTAGAAGGCAGGCAACTCTCTTGGGTCGTTGGTGGTGAGATGGTACGGTTGGAAATAGAAGCTCTAGTCACAGTGCCTTGTAAGAACACAATTATCGGGTTTCAGTTTAAGGATAGGCTTGGTCAAGTATTGTTTGCCCAAAATTCCTTTACCGCATATTGCATGAATCCAGTTTCAGCAAGTCCGAATGATACTGTTAAGGGAGTTTTTGTTTTTCGTTTGCCGATATTGCCACGCGGCAAGTATTCGGTGGATGTGGCAATTGCGGACGGCGCTTCTCCCGAAAGTGTCACCCAACTGCAATGGCTACATGATGCATTCAGTCTGGAATCTCACACGTCAAGCGTGGTCAGTGGTTTGGTCGGTTTGGTTTTTGATTCGATTGAGCTCAGCAGTCAGGGGACGCCATTCTCGAAAACGGCGGTAGCCTGAAACTGGCGTGCGAAACTTGTCTATGAACTATCTGAGTGGTTATTAGCCAGTGAGTAAACATATGAACGCGGAATTGGTAGGCTCTCAAGATAAATTGATGCGTGTGCGAAACGAGTATCTTGACCTCATGCAAGCGTTTTTGACAGGCAGTATTTACAGAGATTTTGCTCAGGCACCTTTTGGATCAAATCTGTTTGATTCGCATCGTCGAGAGCATGGCCTGGATTGGCCTTCAACTGCAGAGACGATGATCGGTGTAAAACGCCTTGCAAACCTGCGGGCACTGACGGAATCCGTGATTGCCGACAATGTGCCCGGCGACCTTATCGAAACAGGGGTGTGGCGCGGCGGTGCGTGTATCTTTATGCGAGCCATTCTGTATGCTAACAGCGTGAGTGATAAGTCCGTGTGGGTTGCTGATTCGTTTGAAGGCTTGCCGGCCGGCAACACGCTTCAATACCCAGCGGATGCTGGGTCCGATTTTCATACTTATAGCCAACTGGCGGTGTCTTTGGAGGAAGTCAAAGAAAACTTCCGTGCTCACGGGCTATTAGATGCGCAGGTTAAATTTGTGAAGGGCTGGTTCAAGGATAGTTTGCCAAAAGTGCCGATAGACCGATTGGCACTGTTGCGATTAGACGGCGACATGTATGAGTCAACTATGGACGCATTGACTTACCTGTATCCAAAGCTCTCACGCCTAGGGTACGTGATTGTCGACGACTACCATGTGGTACCAGCCTGTAAAGCGGCTGTAAGTGACTATTGTGAAAAAAACGCGATAAGGCCGCAAATTGTGGAAATTGATGGTGTCGGAGTCTATTGGAGGAAGTCTTCTGTGCCCGAGGGGCAGTCAGAGATTGTTTCGACAAACGAAGTCGTGGCGTCCTTTGATGTGCAGATTGCTCGACTCGATCAGGCGGTGCTCGAATTGAGCAAAAGAGCAATTGCTCAGCTCAATCGGTGTTTGTCGGAGCGGGATGAGCTAATTGCTTCAATGACCCAATCCTTGGCGGAGCAGGACAGGCAGATTGTGAATCTCAAGCAGACGCTAGTTCAGCGGGACGAGTACATCGCTGCACTTTTATCATCTGCTAGTTGGCGTGTGACCGAGCCACTGCGGGTAATGGGTGCTTTACTTAGAAAGTTCCACCCGTTAGGCCACACTAATCTTAAGGGAAGGGAAAAATGAGCTCGCCAATTTTAGTTTGGGAGAATGACTCGAATTTAAGAGTAAATGGTGTGGATTTTTATGTTGCTTACAGCCCTGAAGAACTACATGGAATAAATTCCACGGTAGACAAATTTCTCCTAGGCAAGAGCCGGTCCATGATCGAAAAATTGATGACTGTTCTTGCGGGACAAAAGATTTGCAACGTTTTTGATATTGGCATATTCAAGGGCGGAAGTGTAGCGCTGTATGATCAACTTTTTCCGACGGAAAAGATCGTAGCCGTCGAATTGATGTCAAGACCGGTGGATGCACTCACGCAATATATTCATCGACATAAAAAAGCGGACCATATCAAACCGTATTATGGCGTGAACCAAGCAGATCGGCGTGCGATGCGAAAGATTTTGGCGTACGAGTTTCCCAACCAAGAGATTGACTTGATAATTGATGATGCGTCCCATCTGTACGAAGAAACCCGTGAAGCATTTAACATTAGCTTTCCATACCTGAAGCCAGGTGGGCACTATGTCATTGAGGACTGGGCCTGGGCTCATTGGCCTGGAGACTATTGGCAAAAAGACAATCCTCATTTCAAGGACAAGCGTGCCTTGAGCAATCTGCTAATCGAGCTAACCATGCTCGCCGCCAGTAGGTGCGATTTGATCGAAGATATTTTCGTCAATCACAATTACGTCATCGTCAAACGGGGGGTCAGCAAGCTGTCTCCGGATGGCTTTGATATTGGTGAACACTATTTGTTGCGAGGCAAGCAGTTCGGAGCCTGGCTATAGGAACCGCTTGATCCTATAAAGCTGTAACCATGGGCCAATTCAATTCAACCCTTGTGCAGGACGGACGGCTGCTACCCGGCATCCACGGTCTCAGAGGAATTGCCGCTATTGCCGTTGTGTTTTTTCACCTAGTCCACGTGGGAGGCTTAAACCCTCCAACTTCATTCCAATTCATAGGTCGCGATTTCGGCTATGGAGTACATCTTTTTTTCATACTCAGCGCATTCTCGTTGATGCATTCAACCGAATCGCGGACGACCGCGCCAAGTTGGCTAAGTGATTATTTTGTAAAAAGATTTTTCAGGATTGCTCCCCTATTTTACCTCATGATTGTCTTCTGGGTTGTCGTTGGGGTCGTCAAAGGAGCCGGATCAAAAGACCCTGCAGAAATTCTACTGAATCTAACCTTCACATTTGGTTTTGTGCCACCCTCCGGCATTGTTTGGGGGGGGTGGTCTGTGGGGGTAGAAGTGATATTTTACGCAATATTTCCGGTCTTACTTCTGCTCGTCAAACCCCATAAGCCATCTCTTCTACTTCTCCTACTATTAGTCGTCAGCATCATTGTCAGCGGCGCACTGCGTTCAGTCCTGCACCTTCAAGGCTCAAATGTGGAATCATCATCGAAATTTGACTGGAGCTACTTCTCCTTCCCTTCCAACATTTGCTTTTTCCTCATGGGCCTCTACGTGTATCTGGTGGTCAAATTTCACGGAAGGCATTCGACATTGCTGCGTGTGCACGCACCGATAGCAACGACTGCGATTATCGCAGGATTACTTTTTTCTGATGTGGGATTGCTANNGATATATACTTTGTGCTTTCCCGCCATTGGAGCCTACTCCTACTTCATATGTTCGAGCATTCTTATAGTTTCTATTTTGCCTTGCGTTGAAATTACTTATAGGCTGATAGAAGTGCCTGGGATAAATCTTGGCCGGCGACTGATCGCCTCAAAGAGGATTGCTGTCATCACACCTACTCTCGATTTGGAGAGCCATGAGTACCAAGCCTCGTCACAAGTACGAATTCTCAGTTGATCTCACTGCACCATCCGCGCCGACTTATGTGGTACGGATGGTTGGCCATTTTAAGCGTGTCCTGGAGGTCGGCTGTGGGCCAGGTTCCGTCACCAAGCTGCTGACGCAGCATGGACAATGTCGAGTGACAGGCCTTGATCTGGATTCGGAAGCAATCGACCGCGTCGCGCCATATTGCGAAGCCATAGTGCGAGGGGATTTGAATTCCCCTGAGTGGCCGAGCTTGCTCGATAAAGTGAAACCATTTGATGTTGTGGTGGCAGCGGATGTACTCGAACATCTGTACGATCCCTGGAGCGTTCTGGCACAGATGGCAGGCTTTATCCGACCTGATGGTTATCTCGTCATCTCACTGCCCCATGTCGGCCATGCCGCAGTTGCGTCGTGCTTGATCAACGGTGATTTTGAATATCGTGAATGGGGGTTGCTCGATCGTACGCATATCCGCTTCTTCGGTCTCAAAAATATCCAAGACTTGTTCACGCAGGCCGGCCTCAAGATCCTTGAGGCCGAATATGTCGTCAAGACTCCGGAAGAAACCGAATTCGCCGCGAGTTGGTGCCGACTTTCTGCCGCCGTGCAGGATGCCTTGAAGAGTAGTGATTACGCCGATATCTATCAAGTGGTCGTCAAGGCTGTTCCCATCAGCCATCCTGGATATGCCGTCTCGTTGGTGCCTCCGGAGCCACGTCATACTGCAGTTGGCATGCGGACATTGTGGAAGACACGCCTCGCTCATCATCTAAGCCAGAGCACTCGACAGCGGATCCGGCAGGGTCTGAGTCTTCTTGGTATCCGACTATGATCGCAACAAACGCCGTGCCTCTGCAGCTTGCCTGACAGCGATTGGGAGTAAGGAATGGCCGGCATTTGCTTCAACGGAGACAATCATCCTGGGCCCAGGCAGATTGCCTTTTTTTTAACACAATTTCATCCCATACCTGAAAATGACGAGTGGTGGGGAAAAGGATTCACGGAATGGACCAATGTAACGAAAGCGTCCCCATTGTTCGACGGTCACTATCAACCTCATCTACCGACCGATTTGGGATTTTATGATCTCCGTTTGCGAGAGAGTCGGCATGAACAGATTCGCCTTGCCAAGCAATACGGCATTGATGGGTTTTGCTATCACTATTACTGGTTCTCCGGCACACGTTTATTGAATCGACCGCTGGACGATATGTTGGTTGATCGAGAAAGTGATATGCCGTTTTGTCTGTGTTGGGCAAATGAGAATTGGACAAGGCGATGGGACGCGGCTGAGCATCAAGTTCTTATCAGTCAGAAGTATCTACCGGATGACGACTTGAATTTTATTAAAAGTCTGGTCCCATTCTTTAAGGACCCACGGTATATCAAGCTTAGGGGAGAGCCGTTCTTAATTGTATACCGACCGCAACATTTGCCGAACCCCCGCAGCACGGTCCAGGTGTGGCGAGATTATTGTGAGACAGTGGGAATCGGAAAGATTCATATTTGCGCAGCGCTGACTCATGGCAATGAACAGTATGGCCAGTTTGGGTTTGATAGTGGCGTCGAGTTTCCTCCTCACAATCTTAACTGTCGGAACGTCAACGACCGCATCGAATTCCACGATCAGTTTTATGGCAATGCTATGGAGTACCAGGACATTGCTCAAACGTATTTGACTCGTCAATACCGTGAATCGAACGTCTTTAAGACCGTATTCCCATCCTGGGACAATACGGCTCGTTCGCGGGAACGCGCGTTAGTCGTGCTCAATGGAACGCCGCATAATTATGAGCATTGGCTGGCCAAGACATTGGATCAGACGGTGAATACCTATCCCAACGAGGACAACTTGGTCTTTATTAATGCATGGAACGAATGGGCCGAAGGGTGTCACTTGGAACCAGACAGGCGTTTCAAGCTGGAATTTCTTGAGGCGACATTGCGGGCTAAGAATAATCTTTCAACTATACAAGGATTTCAGTCATTGAGGGCGTTTGCCGGGGACGGCGTCGTTCGCCGATCCATTTACGGCGATTTACTCTCGATCGCTCGCTATCACGGCTGGCGTACGATCACGACATGGCGGTATTGGATCAATCAATATCCTCGACTCAAGGACTTTATCAAAATGCTCATTTCCCCTATCAGACGACTCATCGCGAACGGTTAGATGGTGATGAGTGGTAGGCGCCGATACGCATTCTTTGTGCCTAGAGAGTGTATTTACCAGTAACTTGTCGGCCATGATGCTGCCGATAAGACGATCCGGTCCTTCCGACGGCAGAGTTTTCCTGGTCCCGACTCTGGCCCATAGATCGTGCGCGAAAACTCATAGTCGAGAGAGATGATTACGCCCGAATGATCATTTGTTTCAGATGAATATATTGTCTGATCTGTATTGGCTACGATCCCGTTTCTGGGAAGTGCTCGCGAATGAAGGGATTGGAGCATGCCTACGGAAAGGTTTATTCAAAGTACGCAGCATTGCGTTCGGAGATTCTTCGGGGCTTCCTTTTACACTCCAAAGCCAGTCAGCCCAGTATGAGGTATGGCGGAAGCGCCACACACTATCTCGAGAATGCTTACAGCGGATGCGTCTTGCGGCAGGGCAAATGCCGACACCACCGCATATTACGATCGTGCTGGTAGTGAGTCGAATTGATGAGAAGAGATTGCGAGAGACTATCGAATCACTGATTGCCCAGACGTATCCCAATTGGACGTTGTCGGTGGTCGGTGAGGTTTCTCGACTGCGCATGATGGAACATATCATAAACGCCTATTCCGAAGCGGACTCCAGAATTCAACCTGAAGAGATCTCGGAGAAGGAGCGCATATCTGATCGGATACTCAAAGGGCGCTTAGGAGAGTTCGTAAGTTTTCTCTCTCTGGAATGCTATCTTGCCCCAGAGGCCATGTCCTCTGTGATCACGCGCTTCCAAGAATGTCCGGATCTGGACTTCCTCTACGCTGATGAAGATATGGTCCGAGAGAACGGTGAATTTCTAGATCCGTTCTTTAAGCCTTGTTGGAGTCCAGATCTCCTCATTGGAATGAATTATGTCGGTCGTTTCAATGTCATGAGAAAGCAACTTCTCCTCGATATCGGAGCAGATTGGGGAGACATTGCGAACGATGGCTTCTATCATCTTGTATTGCGGGTGGCGGAAGAGACGAATAAGATCGGACGCGTTCCTCAAGTGTTGTCTCATTGCCACATCACTGATGAGTCCTCCGATATCACTGCCGGTCAGTCTGAATTGGATGTGACAGCTCAGATGAAATCTCTTCAGGACGCGTTGAATCGTCGCGGGGAATCGGCTGATGTGGTGCGTGACGGTGCCGGGAAGATCAAGGTGCACTACCGTGTTTCAAGGAACCCTCTGGTGTCTATTATTATTCCCACAAAAGATCGCTGGGATATGCTACGGCAGTGTATTAAGAGCGTTGAATCCGTAACACGATATCCTTCCTACGAAATCGTTGTGGTCGATAATGGGAGCCGCACGGCTAAGGCGAAAGAATATCTGAGCACACTCTCAAAAAAATG
>CXWJ01002953.1_pt1 | contig 10495 bp, 11 predicted proteins | sample 590841 | NCBI WGS metagenome assembly CXWJ01 (sample SAMEA3498367, study PRJEB10139) | wastewater metagenome | biome: wastewater treatment plant; material: activated sludge | place: Austria | collected 2015-01-21 | reverse complement strand
TCTCGCCTCCACCGTCGCCTCGCAAATGGACATCCACGCGCGTTACGGCGGCGTGTTTCCCGAAGTCGCGTCTCGTCAGCACGTGTTGAGCATCATCCCCGTTGTTCAGCAAGCGCTTGCTAAATCGAATCTCTCGCTCAACGATATGGATGCCATCGCCGTCACGCGCGGACCTGGGTTGGCTGGCTCGCTCGTCGTTGGCATGAACATGGCGAAGGGACTTGCCCTCGCGCTCGGTCTTCCGCTGATCGGCGTCAATCATCTTGAGGGGCATGTTTACTCTGCGTGGATTCATCCCGCTGGCGAATCGATTCCTCCCGAACCGCAATTCCCGCTGATGGCGCTACTCGTCTCTGGCGGACACACCGAACTGAATCTAATGACCGATCATTTGACGTACAAACGCCTCGGTTCCACTCTCGACGATGCGGCTGGCGAGGCTTTCGACAAAGTGGGTCGCCTCTTGGGGCTTCCCTTCCCCGGCGGACCCGCCATTCAGAAAACCGCGGAAAACGGCGACCCAACGCGTTTCAAATTTACACACCCGAAATTGGACAACCCCTACGCCTTCTCTTTTAGCGGACTCAAAACTGCTGTCCTGTATCAAGTCAACGCGTTGAAGAAAAAAGGTGATGAACTTCCTATCGCAGACTTAGCCGCGTCGTTTCAGGCAACGGCGGTTGATATTTTGTTCAACAAAACCATGCAAGCCGCGCGTGATTTCAAGGCAAAAGAAATTTTAGTTGCTGGCGGAGTCTCTGCCAACAAAGCCCTGCGAACCGCGTTTCAAACTCAAACTGAATTCAAAGTAAACATCCCCGCGTTTTCGTTATGCACAGACAACGCCGCCATGATCGCCGCCGCTGGATATTATCGGTACGCGCTCGGTCATGTTTCGAAGATGGATATGGATGTCCAGCCGACGTGGGCGCTTTCCTAGGTAAACACGGAAACAAGGAAACAAGTAGACACGTAAAAACGTAAACAGGTACACACGGGATCGTAACCCTGTGTACCTGTTTCCTTGTTTACTTGTGTACGCGCCTTTCCCCTTAAAGCCAAACCGCCCTTGGCTTGCCCGAGCCGCGGACGGTTTGTTAAGGAGAATGCAATCATTATTATATTCTCCGAGTTTAACGCAACCTGAACATGAACTAAATTGGGGATGAGAGTTTTAATTTGATTTCTTCGAGAGAAATCGGACCTTCGCGTAAGATTTTTATTTCATTGTTTGTACAATCCACAACCGTGGACGGGACTCCGCCCGGAGTTTTGCCTCCGTCAATGATCAATTCGATTCGACCGCTGAGTTGCGCGAACACTTCCTCCGCAGTGGACGGACTCGGTTGCCCAGAAATATTTGCCGATGTCACTGCCATCGGTCCCGCCGCGCGNNAAGAAGCGGGCGGCGATTCCGCGCGCAACGTCTGGAATATCCATTCCAACTTTGTCCATGTCATCCGCATCCGCGATCAAAACGGGAATCGCTTTTTCGATGGGACGATCCTTCGCGACATAAATTGACTCGACTGCTTTGCCATCGAACACAGGCGCGCCGACGCCATAAACAGTGTCGGTGGGGAAGGCGATCAAGCCACCTTTGTTTAACACGACGAGCGCGCGTTGAATCGCGTCAGGTGAATCGGCGCGGACAATGGCGGTGTTCATGTTTGAATCTCGAGCAGACGGTCTCGACCAGTGAGGTCTTGATGCAATGTGATGTTTGTATTTTGAAAATATTGACGAGCGAGTTGCATTGTTTGCTCGCCAAGAGTGGACTCGATCTCCAGCAAAATCAACGCGTTCGGCGCGAGCCAATCAGGAATCATGCTTAACAATTTGCGAAATAGATCAAGCCCATCATCACCGCCATCCAAAGCGAGGGTTGGTTCGCGTCCGTAAATGGGAAGTTGTTTGAGTGTGTTCGTTGGAATGTATGGCAGGTTTGAGCAGATCAAGTCGAAGGTCGAAGGTCGCAGGTCTGACTTTCGACTTTCGACCTTCGACTCGGGAAGAAGATCACATTCAACAAATTCAATCCTCTCGCTCACGCCATTCTTTTCCGCGTTTCGTCTTGCAACATCCAATGCCTTCGATGAAATATCCGTTGCGAGGATGTTTACACTCGGAACATTGACCGCAATCGAAACCGCTATCGCGCCTGAGCCCGCGCCGATGTCTGCAACATTCATTTTGGTTGGATTCTTTTGCAACCACGCGATCGCTTTTTCCACAAGCAATTCCGTTTCGGGGCGTGGAATCAACACATCAGGCGTGACTTCAAACTCCAAGCCGAAAAATTCCCAGCGGCCAAGCACGTATGGGAAAGATTCTCCTTTTTCCAGCCGCGCGAGAGATGCGTCGAGTTGATTCTGTTGTTCGTCCGTGAGAGTCAATTCAGGGTGAGCCAATATCCACGAGCGCGGACGTTCTACGATGCGCGCCAAGAGCACGGATGCGTCGAGCGCGGGCGTGTCGCTGAGATGCGCGAGGCGAGTCAAAATGTCGGAAAGAAGCGAGGGAGTCATGTTGTAGCGCGTGGTCTTTCCTCTTTCAAGTCGAAACGAAAGACGAAAGAGGAAAGAAAGTCATTTACCCTTGATCGCCAACAACGACAAATACTCGAACACAATATTCGATGCGAGAATTGCCGTTATGTCGCCGTGATCATACGGCGGCGAAACTTCCACAAGGTCAAAGCCGATCAGATTCAAACCGTGAAGTCCGCGCGCGAGTTGGAGGAGTTGATAACTCGTCAGCCCACCGACTTCGGGAGTCCCTGTACCGGGGGCGAAGGCTGGGTCGGCTGAATCAATATCCACCGTCAGATAGACCGGGCCCTTCATCCGCTGGTGAACTTCTTTGAGAATTTCAGGGATGCCTTTTTCCATCACTTCATGAATCGTGACCGTGCGCGCGCCGAGTTTCTTCGCGTCGGCGTAATCGTTCTCGCCGCTGAGGGGCCCGCGAATCCCGATCTGCATGTATTCGCCCGCGCGGATCAATCCCTCTTGAAGCGCGTAACGAAACGGCGTGCCGTGACTGTATTTCACTTCTTCGAATTCAGATTCCCATGTGTCAATGTGCGCGTCAATGTGGACGAGCGAAACGGGTCCATATTTTTTTGCGTGCGCGCGCAAGAGGGGGAGCGCGATCGAATGATCGCCGCCGAGCGTGATGAGCGTTGCGCCTGTGTTGATGATTTCGCTGGCGGCGTTCGTGATGGCTGTCATCGTGTGTTCGATGGACGTGGGGACGACCGACACGTCGCCATAATCCACCACGTTGAGTTTTTTCAATGGAGAAACATTGAGCGTCGAATTGTGTCCCCAAATCATCAACGACGCCTCGCGTATTTTGCGCGGACCAAACCGCGTCCCCGTGCGATACGAAGTCCCGCTGTCAAACGGAACGCCCATCACTGCGACATCCACACCTTTCAATTCGCGCGTCACTGGCAAGCGCATGAATGATGGGATGCCCATGAAGGGTTGCAAGCCTGCGCCGAATGCGGGGTTATCGTTTATCACGTCTTTCTTCTTTCATCTTTCCTTCGCGAACTTTGCGCGCTTTGCGGTTAATAACCTACTCATCCTCATCCACACCCGAAGCCGCGAGCCGATCCGCCTCATCGCGCGTGGACAATTCCTCGATGAACTGGTCAATCGCGCCATCCATCACGGCGGGCAGGTTGTAATTGGAAAACCCGATGCGATGATCCGTTACGCGGTTTTGCGGATAATTGTACGTGCGGATTTTTTCCGAGCGGTCGCCGCTGCCCACCTGCGAGCGGCGATCCGACTCAATTTCGGCGCGGCGTTTTTCTTCCGCTAATTCGTACAAGCGCGCGCGCAAAATACTCAACGCGCGCAATTTATTTTGTAACTGTGAACGTTCATCCTGACAGGTCACGACCATGCCTGTCGGCTTGTGAGTTAACCGCACCGCCGTCGAGTTTTTTTGCACGTTCTGTCCGCCCGCGCCAGACGAACGATACACTTCAACCTCGAGGTCGCTTTCGGGAATGTCAATTTCAACCTCGTCCACTTCCGCCATCACCGCCACCGTCGCAGTGGAGGTATGGATGCGCCCCTGCGCTTCGGTCGCAGGCACGCGTTGCACGCGATGCACACCCGACTCGTATTTCAACTTCGAATACGCGCCTTTGCCTTTGATCTCGAAGATCACTTCTTTCAATCCGCCCACGCCGATCGCGTTTTCAGACATGATCTCGTTCTTCCATCGTTTGCCATCCGCATAGCGCGTATACATGCGGAACAAGTCTGCCGCGAAGATGGCGGCTTCGTCGCCTCCCGCGCCCGCGCGGATTTCAACGATCACGTTCTTGTCGTCGCGCGGGTCTTTCGGAACGAGCATCGCCTTGATCTCTTTTTCGAGAAGCTCGATCCTTGGAGTCAATTCTGAAATATCAGATTCCGCCAACGCGACCAACTCCGCGTCTTTTTCGGACTCGAGGATTGCCTTCGCCTCCTCGAAGCTTTTCACCGCCTGGCGATATTCACGCGCCTTTTCAACAATCGGTTCGAGGTCTACGCGTTCCTTGTTCAATTCCCCGGCGCGTTGATAGTTAGAGCCTATCTCGAGTAGTTCGTTTCCAATTTGAGCGTATCGATCTTCGATACCTTTGAGTTTATCGAGCATATCATCCTTGGTTGGAGCAAGCCGTGCCCGCTCCGCAATTAAAATGGTGCGCGGCAAAACTCGCCGCGGCGAAAGATTTTTTATAATGTAACTTACGCAGTTGGCGGGCAGTTGTACTGCCGTCGTCGTAGCGCAACTACGACGAAACAGGCTCATCCTGTATAAGCAAGACCACCGCGCTACTTCGGCGCGATGAATGCGGAAAGCAACATGGAAAGGATCAAAATGATCGTAAGGATTGCAAAGACGATCTGCAACATCCTGCGCGATTTTTCCTGTCGGTTATTACGTTTCTTTTCAGCCATCATTCACTCGCAAATCCAGATTTTTATAAAAAGCGCGCGCCATTGCCTTCTCTAATTCCTCGAGAGTCACGGGCTTCAGCGCAAAGGCGTCGGCTCCTAGCGCGAACGCCTGGTCCACGATCGTGTCATCCGCTTCGGAGGAAAGCATCACGATGGGGAGTTTCGCCGTATCGGGGCGCCGCCGCAAAAACTCGAGCATGTCCAACCCGGAAACCTCCGGCATGTTCACATCAAGGATGATCAGGTCGGGTTTATTTCCCGAGACGATCAACTGCGCCGCGCCGCGCGCGTTGTTGAACACAGTCACCTTGCAGTCGAGCACCTCGAGCATCAGCCCGATCGCGCGACTCATCTCTTCATCATCGTCGACAACCCAGATTTCTCTCATTCCAAATGCGCCTTTATCGATTCTGCCGCGCTTTCCGGCACGATGTCACTGAGCTCCTCCAGCGAAGCGGCTCTAATCTTATCCACAGAACCGAAATGTTTCAAGAGGGCATTCCGCCGGGCAGGTCCGATCTCGGGCACCGCGTCCAGGATCGAAGCCATGCCGAGTTTCTGCCGCTTCTTGCGGTGCGCGGTGATTCCGTAGCGGTGCGCTTCGTCTCGAATGCGTTGAACCAGATACAAGGCTTGAGAATGACGCGGCAACATCAGCGAGTCGGATTTATACGGGAAGAAAATCTCCTCGTGTTGTTTCGCCAAACCTACGATCGGGATTGCCCCCATCAACTCATACTTCTCGAGGACTTCGACTGCGCGCCCAAGTTGACCTTTGCCGCCGTCGATGATGACAAGGTCCGGCAGGAGGGAGAACGACGCGTCTTTCTTCGCCCCAACCTGTCCCGCCGTTTCCCGGGCTGATCGCCACCTGCGGAAGCGCCTCGTGAGTATTTCCTCCATCGACGCGAAATCATCCGGCGCGCCGACCACCGATTCAATATTGAACTTGCGATACAACTTTTTGTCTGGCACGCCCCGGGTAAACACAACCATCGCCCCGACAATCGCCGTCCCTTGTGTGTTGGAAATGTCGTAGCACTCAATGCGGTTCGGAGGTTCTTTCAGATTTAATGCCTGTTGTAGTTCGGCAAGGGCTTGTTCCTGTTTGTGAGCGTCTGCCTGCCATTGCGCGCGCAGGGCGGTGAGCGTATCGGTGGCGTTTTCAGCCGCCATCTTCACCAACTCGCTCGACTGACCTTCCTTTGGAACAATGAATTCAACTTTCGCGCCGCCACGCTTCGACCTCAACCATTCCCCAATGATCTTTGCCTCTTCGATCTCCTGCGGCAACATCACTTGCTGCGGGATGTTGGCGGCTTCGGTATAAAACTGGGTGACGAATTGCTCCATGATCTGCGCGTCGGCGGAATCCTCCGTCCCCTCGAGGATGAAATATTCGCGCCCGATCAGCTTGCCGCCGCGGATGAAAAAAACTTGCACGCACGCTTCGCCGTCGCTGCGCGCCATGGCGAGAACGTCTGAATCTTTATAATCCGTCGCAAAAACGATCTTCTGCCGTTCGATGATGGATTGCATGGCTTTGAGCTGGTCGCGGATGGTCGCGGCTTTTTCAAAACGCATTTCCTCAGACGCCTTTTGCATATCACTTTGCAAGCGTGTGACAATGCCCTCGCTATGCCCGCTGAGGAAATCCATCAGGTCGGAGATCATTTGGCGGTACGATACCTGGGATGCGGCTCCAATACACGGGGCGAGGCACAGCTTGATGTCGTAGTAAAGACACGCTCGCTTATCCTGCCCGGTGATTTCGCGATCGCACGTCAGGTATGGGAAAATTTTCCGCAGGGTATCCAGGGTTTGGTAGACAGCCCACGCCGAAGTATACGGACCGAAATACCGCGAACCGTCCTCGGCCATTTGCCTCGTCACGGTCACCTTGGGGTATGGTTCCGCCCAGTGGACTTTGATGTATGGGTAGCGTTTGTCGTCCTTGAGACGGATGTTATAACGGGGGCGATGTTTCTTGATGAGGTTCATCTCGAGGATGAGCGCCTCAAGTTCGGAGCCGACTACGATCCACTCGATGTCGGCGATATCGCGCGTCAGCCGTCGCGTTTTTGCATCGTGACCAGCGTCGGCGTGAAAATACGACCGCGCGCGATTTTTTAGATTGATCGCCTTGCCAACGTAGATGATTACCCCATCCGCGTTTTTCATTAGGTAACAGCCGGGCTTTGCAGGCAGGGTACTGAGAATACCCTGTAATTTTTCTGAAATCTCCATCGATGTATTTTACTTCATCCACTGCCAGTTCATTGCGTGGAGGCTGGAGGCGCCCTAGCTTTAGCGGTTGTTGTCTGAGTTTTACAAATAAGCAGCGAAGGGAGCGCTCAAAGGTTGTAGATAGCCCAACAGACTAAACCGCGGAGACACCGAGTCACGGAGTTTTTTTATTGCTTTTCTCCGTGTTTCCGTGACTCCGTGGTGAGGGTTTTCCGCCTGTGGTGAAACCCATCTACATACTTTTAGTGCGCCCGCAGCGAAGTGTCGTCATGGCGCCATGCGACACACAAAGGGCGCAAAGATTATTATTTTTCTTCGCATTCTTAGCGCGCTTCACGGTGAAAATGATCGAATCGCGCAAGAAATCCGTAGCGTGGGAGTTTTGGTGGTTGTAAGCGACCCGATTTTATGCAATAATCGGTTAAATCTTATTTCACGGAGGAACTCATGAACGATCAATCGAATATGCCCATATCCCCTGCGCCTGNNCTGCGCCTGGTTTCTGCCGATCTGCGGCGTGCCCTTAGGGATCGCCGGAGTTGTGCTTGGATATCTGGGAATGAAAGATACCGCTCAGAGAAACCTGGCAATCGCGGGCATGGTTTTATCAGCCATTGGTATCCTCCTGGCTTGTATCAATGCCATTGCCGGCGTAGCGTTAAGGATGCCTGAAATTCAACAAATTTTACAAGGGCTATAAGCGTCGACACAATCAAAAAAGGTCTCCCGCATGTGGGAGACCTTTTCATTTCCCGCTGAGTGGAACACGGTTGGGGCCAATAAAGATCGGCATTTCCACGAGGTTCCAGCCGTATTCATATGCCAGGGTCACCCCGCATTCGCCTTCCACGGGCTCAACCAACCCGTTTTGATTGGCGTCGAAACCCTGTAACAAATAATTTCCCAAATTAGATATTTCGTTGACGATGGGTTCCATCTCCGGTCCAAACGGCATTTCAGTTAACTGGAGGGCAAGCGGCAACAGTTGATCGGTCCAGCCTTCCATGTTCCGAATGCAGGTCTGAATATTTTCGCTATACAGCCTCATGTTCGGCGTTGAATCTTCCGCATCTCCGACATTCTTTGCGCCCAGCGCGGCAAGTTGCAGGTAACCGAGTTGGTTTCCGTTCGGCAAACTGCCAAACCCATCGCCATCGTTGCTGTCTATTTTGCCGTCCTCATCGTAGTCCTTATATTGTTCGTTCAACGCGCCCACGATGAGGTTGATCACATCCTCGGTCCGCTTGCGCAGGGTGGTTTCATCGCCGGTTTGATACGCCTGCGCCAAACCGACGAAACCGGGGTTGATCGGATCGCCATTGATCGCGCCGGTGATATAGCTTCCGCTGTAATAATACAGCCCCTGCATGGGGGCATATCGATTAGGGGTGTCTATATTGGATGCCAATAAATTGCGCGCCGCGGTCAGCGAGCCTCGCGGAAAAATTGACGAGTATGCGACGTTCGCTGATGGGGCTAAGACAACTCCGTTGCTTTGTTCAACCGTGATAAAAATTTCATCGTAATTTTCAAACAGATTTTGTCGACCGGGCGCGGTAAATTCGAGTTGGCCGATGTTCGATGTATTGATGCGGATAGTGCCGATATTGCGGACCGATCCGGCGCTGCTGTTTCTTAGCCATGCCTCGTAACGAGTTCCACTAGCGGGTAGTTCTGCGTCATTCAAAACAAGCGTTACCCGGTCTAAAACGCCGTTGAAGTCGGTGAAGCGCATCCTGCCGATAGGGATATCCGGGTCCACCGGCACCGGGGTGGGGGTAACGGATACGGCGGGTGGGTTAATGAATTGGAACAAGGCAAAAGCCAGTCCAGCCGCGATGGCGATCTCCAAGCCAATCCGAAGCCAGCGTGTGAGAGGACGTTCCGGCGGAGCCTGCTTTTTTTTGTTTGCTTCCGCCGCAAGTTGGCGCGCCATCTGCGCGATGTGGATCGTTCCCGGAGATACCGTCTGCCCGTTGAACACAGCCAGAAATTCCTGGGCAAGTTCCCCGGCGCTTTCGTACCGCATGGATGGGTCTTTTGCCAACGCGCGATCGAGAATGGCTTGCAGGTCGGATGAGATCCCCTCGATGACCGGCGGCGGCTCGTTGATATGTTTCATCAACATGCCGAAGGTGGTGTCCGATTGGAACGGTACCGCGCCAGCCAGCATTTCGTACAGCATAATGCCGAGGGAGTAAATATCCGTGCGCTTGTCCACCTTATCGCCACGCGATTGTTCCGGGCTCATGTACGCGGGCGTGCCCGAAACGGAACCGGTTGTGGTGTGCGAGGTCGAGTCGAGGAGGCGCACCAGCCCGAAATCGGTGAGAACCGGTTCCACATCGATCGGNNAGGGTATCGTTGATCTCGACCGAGTTTTCTTGCGAGCGGAGCAATACATTGGCAGGCTTGATATCGCGATGGATGATCCCCTTCGCGTGGGCGTAATCGAGCGCGCTGGCCACCGCTTTCAGGAGTTTGGCGACGATGCCGATGGGGATGCGTTTTTTCTGCTCATGCAGGGCTTTCATATATGCGGCGAGCGTTGGCCCCGGCACATACTCCATGACAATGCACGGAGTCTCATCCTCCACCTTATAATCCAGCAATTGGACGATGTTGGGGTGCTTTAATTCCCCAACCACCTCGGCTTCTCGCTGGAAGCGGCTGAGTTGCTCTGAATCTCTTTCCAACAAGCCTCGCATCACCTTGATGGCTACAACCCCATACGACTTGTGAGTGCCTTTGTATACTTCCGCCATACCCCCGCGGGCTACGAGATTTTCGATGTGGACATTACCGAGCGTTTTGCCAGCCCAATCTGCCATGCGCAAAATTATAACCTAGAATAAGTTCGCCTCCTGTATAATGGCACGACTTTATTATTCTGGTGACTCAACCCATGCCTGAAACCCTTCCCGAAGAACAAATAAGCAAACTCTTGCGCGAGCGCGGGCTGACGCTTGCCCTCGCAGAATCCTGCACCGGCGGGTTGGTCAGCGACCGGGTCACGAACATCCCCGGCTCATCGGAGTATTTTCGAGGAGGGGTGGTGGTATATGCTTACGAAGCGAAAGTCTCCATCCTGCATGTCTCGTGGGATACGCTCAACAAGTTCGGCGCGGTCAGCGAACAGGCTGTTTTGGAAATGGCGCGCGGCGCGCGGACGGCTCTCCATGCGGATATCGCCGCTTCGATCTCAGGGATAGCGGGTCCAAGCGGTGGAACGGAATCCAAACCTGTGGGCACGGTGTGGTTGGCGCTCGCCACCCCACAAG
>CXWJ01008765.1_pt1 | contig 10499 bp, 7 predicted proteins | sample 590841 | NCBI WGS metagenome assembly CXWJ01 (sample SAMEA3498367, study PRJEB10139) | wastewater metagenome | biome: wastewater treatment plant; material: activated sludge | place: Austria | collected 2015-01-21 | reverse complement strand
GAAATAATAGCAGCGATGTTTACTAGGTTGTTAGATATAATAAGTGTTGCAATTAATTTTTTAGGACGGTTTAAAAGATGCAGGATAATTTTATTTACCTGCTTGTGGTTATCATCTTTTAATTCGCTTAGCTGAACAGGTGTTAGAGAAAACAAACCAACCTCGGCACTTGCATAAAAACCCGAAAGAAAAAACAGAACAAACAAGGCAACAAATTCCCCTATTAATGGGTAATTAAGATTAATGCCGGATAAAAAAACGAGAAGCAGTGTTTGCAATGGCTTTAATGAAAAATTTATTGCGGCAAATTTAATTTTCTTTTACTGATGAAGGAGATTGGCAATTTCGTTATCGTTTAAAAAATCTTTAAGATTATTATCCTCAGCTATTCTGTTGGTATTATCCATTTTGTTTTTAAGGGCGCATTTTAAAAATTCTTTTGACTCGTCTCTTAAATTATTACCTGCATAAACCTGTGCAGATAAAAAACAGGCTTCGGCATTATCAGGTTCAGTATAGCGATAAATTTCAAGCAGGTTTTTTGCAACAACAAAGTTGTTTTGCTTTACAACCTGATTGCAATAGGAGTAGCACAAAATACCCACATAACCCAATAGGCGGTTATTAAGTTGCTTCTGCTTTTTATCAGCATTATTTGATGAACTATTTTTTAATTGATCAATTTCTTTTTTCCAATAACCCACATCAGCATTTTGAAGGCTTTGTTGATAGGTTTGCTGCAACTGCTTTTCATATTCTTTAATGCGCGTTTCTTCTGCTAACTTGTCCTTATAAGTTTTAGTATTTTTTATTTCAGCAATTCCTTTTTTGTACCCGTTGATATTGTCAATTCCATTAAATATAACAACAGCTTGCTGCATTAAATCCAATTCTTTGATTATGTCATTTTTATTTGCAGCTATTGCACCAGCAAAATATTTTTTTGTATCCGTTACAATTTTACTGTTAATACTATTGGGGGGTGAGTGCAACTCAAAATAAATAAATGCCTTTTCTATTAATTCAGGTGGCGCCCACTCATGCTTGTAATCACCGGTAAGAAATAAAAAAGGAATATTGTTTTGCTCAAGTTGTGTATTGGCTGTGGCAAGTGAGTTGTAGTTAAAATCATTTAAGCCCGCAACGCTTACGTATAAAAAGTTTAGAGCACGCGTGTTTTGCAAACCCCCTCCCGAACAAGCTATTAACCCTGCAATGCCCGAAAACTGGGCAGCTAATGCCGATGCAACATTTGCTCCGCCCGAAAAACCGCAAACATAAATTCTGCTTTTATCTATATTTATTTTTGTAACAGCATCAATCAGGGTTTCATTTGCAATACTTACGGCATCATTAATTGACATTCCGTTTTTTGAATTGTTTGAGCCAATAAAAGCAAAGCCAAATTTTTCGCTCAGCTCTTTATATTTTTCTACCGGAAGAGCACCATCGGCATGTGGGTCGAAGAAAAATACAAGGGGAATGGCTTTTGTTGAATCGTAAGCAGCGGGCACATAAACTGAATAATTAGTTGATGGGGCGGAAACATTTATTACTTTTGATTTAGCAAAAGAAATGGCTTCAGACTTTTCAGTTACATTTTTTATTTCCGCTTTTTCAGTTATCGAACTGTTGCACGAGAAAACAAAAAATAATGACAATATGAATAAAACCACCCTCATATCAGTCCTTAAACCACTCGCTGTACATCATATAATTATTTGCTATGCGCATGTTCAATCCTTCAAAATGCTCAGGACTCACAGTCTTAACTTTTTTAGCAGGCACACCTGCATAAATTGTTCCCGATTCAACTCTTGTATTTTCAAGCACTACAGCGCCAGCCGCAACTATTGCATTTTTTTCTACAACAGCATTATCCATTACAATTGCTCCCATACCAATAAGCACATTGTCCTGTAAAGTGCAACCATGCACTATGGCATTATGACCAATAGAAACATTATTGCCAATTACGGTTTTTGCGCCTTGCTGTCCGGCAGGTAAATTCTGATAAGTGCAATGTATAACAGCGCCATCTTGCACATTTACCTTATTGCCCATTACAATTGAATTTACATCGCCACGCACCACTGCATTAAACCAAACACTGCAATCATTGCCCATTTCTACATCTCCCACAACGGTGGCATTTTCGGCAACAAAACAATTATTACCAAACTTTGGGTGTATTCCTTTAACCGGTTTTATTAGAGGCATAAATATTTTTTTGCGAATTTAATCAGCTTCTTTTGAAAAATATAAAGTATACAGTCTGAATTTCCCTGCCTATAGAAGAAAGGGTTAGGAGTCATTAACAAACTTTAACCACACAACATCTTTATTTTCTGATATTCGCACTCCCTAATTATTTAAACTATTTAAAGATGAAAAGAATACTCACTACATTAACATTATTACTCTGCTTCATTTTTGTAAAGGCCGATGAAGGCATGTGGATGCTTAACAAGCTTAAGCAAATTAATGAAGCCGATATGCAGTCAAAAGGACTTAAACTAAGTGCAGAAGAAATTTACGACATTAACAAATCAAGCATGAAAGATGCCATTGTACACTTTGGCGGATTTTGTACGGGAGAAATTGTATCGGCAGATGGATTGATTTTAACTAATCATCACTGCGGATTAGATGCCGTGCAAAGCATGAGCACACCTGCTGATGATATTATGACCAATGGTTTTTGGGCTACCACACGCGATAAAGAAAGAAAATGTGATGGCTTATTTGTAAAATTTTTAGTGCGTATTGATGACGTTACCGAAAAGGTAAAAAGCCAGTTATCAGACACTATGAGCGAAGCCTCGTTACAGCAAAAACTCCCGGGCATTTTTGCAAAAATTACGGGTGAAGCAAATGAAAGCGGAAAATACAGCAGTGATGTTCGTGCATTTTTTGGCGGTAACGAATATTATTTGTTGGTGTATGAAATTTACCGCGATGTAAGATTAGTGGGCAACCCGCCATTTGCTTTGGGCAATTTTGGTGGCGATACCGATAACTGGATGTGGCCCCGTCATACCTGCGATTTTTCTATGTTCAGAGTTTACATGACTGCCGATGGAAAAGCATCTAAAGAGTATTCAAAGGACAATGTGCCTTACAAATCAAAATACTTTTTACCTATAAATATTAAAGGTGTTAACGATGGCGATTATACCATGACGCTTGGCTACCCGGGCAGAACAGATCGTTATGCTACTTCTTATTCTGTAGAATATGGTTTGGACATTACCAGCCCTGCCATTGTTAAACTGCGCGAAAAGCGTTTAGAGATTTGGAACGATGCTATGAAAAATTCAAACGAAGTACGCATAAAATATCAGGCTAAGAAAAACCAGATTAGCAACTACTGGAAATATTTTATAGGACAAATGAAGCAACTAAAGCGTATGGAAGTGCCGCAGCAAAAGCGCCAGCTTGAAGCTCAGTTTCAACAATGGGCTGATGCAGATGCAAGCCGAAAAACTGAATACGGAACCGTTTTAGCTGATTTAAAAAACACATACCTTAATTTTAGAAAGTACGGTATTCTAAGGCAATATTTGCAAGAGTGCGCTTTTGCTCCTGAAATTTTAACGCTCGCTAACTCATACACCGCTCTTGCCGATGTTTTAAAGAAAGAGGATACAAAACCCGAGGATATAACATCTAAAACAGAAGGTCTTAAAGAACATGCCGCTGAGTTTTACAATGAGTATGATGCTGCTACAGATGAAAAAATACTAGCCGCCATGTTAAAAATGTATTACGAAGATGTGCCTAAGGAACAACATGCCCCTGTGTTTGCAGAAATAACCGGAAAATATAAGGGGGATTTTACAGCTTATGCCAAAAAAGTTTTTGCTTCAAGCATGTTTGCTTCAAAAGAAAAATTGGAATCATTTCTTGCAAAGCCATCATTAAAAAAATTAGAAAAAGATATGGCTTATAAAACCATTTCTTCCATCTTTAACCATTACACCAACAACTACCGTCCGGCCGTGCGTGGTTTTGAGCAGGTAATTGCAGCAAATAATCGTAAATTTATTCGTGGCTTACGTTTAATGAACCCTGATGTAAAATATTCGCCTGATGCTAACAGCACCATGCGTTTATCTTACGGTACTGTAAAAACCTACGACCCTGCCGATGCTGTTAAATACAACTGGTTTACCACATACAATGGTATTTTAGAAAAGATGGACAACAGCAATGCTGAATTTAAAGTGCCTGCATTACAGGAAGAATTATTTCGCAAAAAAGATTTTGGGCGCTATGCTCAGGATGGTGTTTTGCACACTGCATTTCTTTCTACAAATGATATTACGGGTGGTAACAGTGGCAGCCCTGTTATTAATGGCAATGGTGAGCTGGTAGGTTTGGCATTTGATGGCAACTGGGAAGCTATGAGCGGAGATATTAAATACGACCCGCTTTATAAGCGGACTATTAATGTTGACATACGTTATGTGCTTTGGGTAATTGATAAAATGCTAGGGGGAACCAACACCATTAATGAAATGAAAATAGTGGAATAGCCAAAAAATACAATTAAAATTTTGCTTACTCAAACCCGTTTCTATCAGAAGCGGGTTTTTTCTTAATTGCTAAAAAGTAAAATTGATTTTAAAAATTAAATGGTGCAATTCATAAACATGCTTAAAGATTAAAAGTTTAATACTTCACAAACTTTTGAATACTACCTTCTGCTCTAAAAAAATAAACTCCTGACGGAAAATCATTTAATGAAATTGAAATTTTATCATCATTATTGAAAATACCATGTTTAATTATATTTCCAAAAACATCTGAAATAGAATAAGTAATTTCTGGTTTTTGTAGCAGCTGATTCGTATCGACAAAAAGCAAATTGTCAGCAGGATTTGGATGTAAAGTAATGTTAAACTTTGTGGCTTGCGCGAGGTTTATAGCTGATAGCGTACCATATCTTGCAACATAAAAATTTCCCGCACTGTTTACAAATTTTCCAGTAACATATACATTGTTATTCCCATCGGAACAGCCACCATATATCGCACCTCCATTGGCCATAGAATTAGCGCCCCCAAGTTCTGTCCAATGGCTTCCATCATATTTTGCAAGATATTGCCAACCATTAGGAAATATCGGGTCATTAGTAAAATATCCTCCTGCGTAAACATTCCCTGCTGAATCAGAAAATAATGTCTGAATAACTGCGTTGGCTGCTAGCGAATTAACTCCTCCAAGTTCGCTCCATGCAATGCCGTCATATTTTGCTACATACCTGCTACCAAATGAATTGGTAAAATTACCAGCAGCATAAACATTTCCAAACGAATCAAAACTAACTATACCTATATACCCATTAGCAGCCAAGGCATTTAATCCTCCTAATTCAATCCAGTTACTACCTGTCCACTTAGCCACATATTTATTTCCGGCAGAGTTAGTAAATCCTCCGGCCGCATAAATATTCCCGCTAGCATCATCAAAACAAAAAGCACTACCATTTGCGGCCAAACTATTAGCTCCTCCCAGCTCGCTCCAAGATATTCCATCATATTTAGCAATGTAATAATTACCCGAGCTATTTGTAAAATTACCGCCAGCGTAAATATTGCCAAAGACATCGGCACAAACAGTTACAATATAACTGTTAGGTGCAAAACTGTTTAGCCCCCCCAATTCACTCCAGGTAGTTCCATCATATTTTGCAATGTAGTTATTGCCACTTATATTGGTAAAATCACCAGCAGCATAAATATTTCCAAATGCATCGGAACAAATACTGTTGATGGCTTGCGTGGCGGCCAGCATGTTTGCACCTCCCAACTCGCTCCAGTTAATCCCATCATATTTTGCAACATAATAATTGAATGAAGCATTAGTAAAAGAACCTGCTGCGTAAATATTATTTTGCCCATCTGATGTCGCGCAAAAAATTATGCTGTTTGCGTTAAGCGTATTTACCCCTCCCAACTCACTCCATCCTTGCTGAGCGTTTGTATTGATAGTTTGCCAAAGACCAAAAGCAAACAATAAAATTTTATTCCTCATGAGGTGAATTTTAAAAGCCTCAAAAATATTGAAACAAAATTGCTTTAACCCCTCAATATCTTAGTGCCTCAATTCTTTTTCTTCTTATGTAGCCTGGGCACTAATAATCCACATGCTGCACCCGTTATATACCCACTCATCACGTCAGACAAAAAATGTCTGCCTGCTTTTATCCTGAATGACCCTGTAGCAGCAGGTACAGCAGCAGCCATAGCCCACACATAAGGCTTAAGTTTACTATTAGGATATAAATCCGAAAAAACTTTTGCAGCAAAAAAACTACTTGCGGCTGTTGCAGATGTATGTCCGCTATAAAAAGATTTTGTAGCGTAAGCATCATTTTTATTTGCAGGAAAATAACCCGAATAAACGTATGGTCTGTATCTGCAGACTGCTCCCTTTACCGTATTGATCATGCCTGTAGTAATAAGCATAGTTTCGGCATACATTGTAAATAAGATAATTCCTTTGCGAGGCGATTTTACTCCACTTATTAAACACAAAGACAAAGGCATGGCAACGCCACCAAGTTCGGTAACGTCACTTAAAGTTGCTGCATTGTCCGAATGATAGTTAACGCCCCATCTGTCAAAACCCGGAATGTTACTGCTGTTGGCATTGCCAAAAGAAAAAGTTTTTGCATCCTTATTTTTATTCAAAAAATAACCGGCTGTTTGTAATCCCAAGCCTGTTACAGAGATGTAAATTTCATTTTTTGTTTCAAGCGTATAAGGAAAATCATCAGCCTGGCTTTTTGCTTCACAAAAAGTAAAAGAGAATAATAAAAATAACAAAAAGAAACTTTTAAAAGAAGGGTATTGATTAGGGATACATTTAGGGATAAAAACCACGCGCACGTTTAAATTTATTGGTTTTAATAAACTAAATCTCGATTTATACTTATCAGGGTGCATTATTTTTTTGAAACCAATGTTTTTTTGGTTTGAACAAAATAATTCATTTCTTTGTCAACAGTTAATTCAACCTGAATTTTATTATAAACACTTAATTATGAAGCGTTGTTATTTTGCATTCGTTGTAATGCTATGCGGTATTTTTGCGTTTGGTCAGTTAAATGCTGCCGATAAAAAAAGTAAGACAGAAAAGGCTGATAAAATTTATACTGCCGGCAGATATGCCGATGCTGCCGAACTGTACAAAAAGGCTTACGCCAAAATGAAAGCTAAGCAAGACAAAGGAAGAGCAGCCTATTTAACTGGCGAATGCTATGCTAAAATGGGCAATCAGAAAGAAGCTGGTAATTGGTATGAGAAGTCTGTAAAAGCCGGATACAAAGATGATGGCGTGCTTCTAAAATATGCCGATGCATTAAAAGGTCAGGGCAAGTACGATGAGGCAATAGCTCAGTATAATGCTTACAAGGTGGAAAACCCAAGTGACCCAAAAGGACAAGAAGGGGCAAGTGCTGCTGAAATGGCACAGCAGTGGAAAGACAAACCCACAAAATACACAGTACAATCAGTATCGGCCCTTAACACAAAATATTACGATTTTGCAGTAGGAATGAGCAACCTCGAAAAAAATACTGTTTACTTTTCTTCTTCAAGAATGGAAGCAGCAGGCGGTTCAAACGATGCATGGTACGGTCAAAAGTTTTTCGATTTATTTAAATCGTCACAAGATAATAATGGTAAATGGAGCATCCCTACTCCGCTTCCAAATCCTGTAAACTCAAGCGCCAGCGAAGGTGCAGCTACTTTTGATGCAAAAGGCAATGTAATGTATTTTACCCGTTGCGATGAACTAAAAGGAAAAGATACCAAAGACAGCAAGTGCAAAATTTACAAATCAATTTATGATGGTGCTAAATGGAGCGAGCCTGAATTATTGCCTTTTAACTCTGATGAATACGTTTGCGGACACCCTTCCTTAAGTGCCGATGGCAACACATTATTTTTTGCATCAGACATGCCAGGCGGTAGCGGAGGTAAAGATATTTGGATGTCTAAAATGGAAAATGGCGCATGGAGTACTCCTTCTAATTTAGGATCAAGTGTAAATACTTCTGGTGATGAAATGTTTCCTTACAGCGCACCTACCGGAAAATTATATTTTTCTTCTAACGGACATCCGGGCATGGGTGGTTTAGATTTGTTTAGCGCTGCAAACGAAAACGGTGCATGGGGAAGCGTTACCAATCTTAAATCACCCATGAACAGTGCAGGTGATGATTTTGGAGTTTTCTTTAACAGCACTACTACAGGCTACTTAACCTCAAGTCGCGAAGGCGGACAAGGTGCCGATGATATTTATTCATTTGTTATCCCTCCTGCTAACTTCTCAGCATTTGGTAAAGTTTACGATACCGATACCAAAGAGCCAATACCCGGTGCTACAGTTGAGTTATTTGGCAGCGATGGAACATCGCTAAGCGTAAAAACGCAGGATGCTGGCACTTACCGTTATGAGTTAAAGCCAAACGTAAAGTATAAAATTTCTGCTTCTTTCACGGGTTACTTAACACAGTTTCGCGAAGTATCAACCGAAGGTTTGGATGAGTCAAAAGATTTTGAAGCTAACTTCGATTTTCCTTTAAAATCAACTGCAAAACCAATTGCATTGCCCGAAGTATTTTACGATTTAGATAAGGCAACCCTTCGTCCTGAATCTAAAGAAGCAATGGACGGTTTAATAAAAGTGTTAGACGAAAACCCAACCATTACTATCAAACTTACTTCACACACCGATTTCCGTGCTGATGATGCATATAACCTATCACTCTCTAAAAGACGTGCAAAAGCATGCTACGACTATCTTGTGTCAAAAGGTGTTGACAAAGCAAGATTAGAACAAGAAGGACGCGGTGAAAAAGATGCTAAAGAAGTTGAAAATAACGACCAGTATCTTCCATTTAAAATGGGTGATAAGTTAACAGAAGCATTTATTAACGGATTAGCTACAGACGAGTTAAAAGAAAAAGCGCATCAGTACAACCGTAGAACAGAGTTTACAGTAACCGGTACTGATTACACACCAAAGAAAAAATAATCTTTAAAAAATAAATTTCTAAAAAAGCATTCACCAACCGTGAATGCTTTTTTAGTTTTGCAGGCATAGATTAATGAGCAGCAATTACAATTTAAGAGGTGTGTCGGCAGATAAGGAAGATGTGCATAACGCCATTAAGAAAATTGACAAGGGCCTTTTTCCAAAAGCATTCTGCAAAATTGTTCCTGATTATTTAACCGGCAGCAATGAGCACTGTATAGTAATGCATGCAGATGGTGCAGGAACAAAATCGTCTCTTGCTTATGCTTACTGGAAAGAAACAGGAGACCTTTCTGTTTGGAAAGGAATTGCGCAGGATGCACTTATCATGAACATTGATGATTTATTATGTGTAGGCGCAACAGAAAATATTTTATTGTCGTCAACTATTGGGCGCAACAAAAACCTTGTACCTGGCGAGGTTATTTCTGCCATTATAAATGGCATGCAGGAATTAATCGATGAATTACAAAAGCATGGCATAAACATAATAAGCACCGGTGGCGAAACGGCTGATGTGGGAGATTTAGTACGTACCATAATTGTTGATTCTACAGTTACATGTCGGATGAAAAGAGCAGATGTAATAGACNNTATTAAAGCAGGTAATGTAATTGTTGGTTTAGCTTCTTTTGGAAAAGCTACTTATGAAAAAGAATACAACAGCGGTATGGGCAGCAATGGACTTACATCTGCCCGACATGATTTTTTTAATAAGCAGGTTGCAGAAAAATATCCCGAAACTTTTGATGCTTCTATTCCAAAGGAATTAGCATACAGCGGATCGCACTTTTTAACGGATGAAGTTATTATTGATTATAAAGGAGAAAAAATAAAAACCACAGCGGGCAAAATGGTTTTATCTCCTACAAGAACGTATGCTCCTGTTATAAAAAAAATTATTGACGATGCAGGAAAAAATATTTCGGGCATTGTGCATTGCAGTGGTGGCGGACAAACAAAAATTTTGCACTTTGTAGAAACCCTACACATCATAAAAGATAATTTATTGGAAACACCTCCGCTTTTTAAAATGATTCAAAAGAATACGAACACTGCATGGAAGGAAATGTACAAAGTATTTAACATGGGGCACCGAATGGAAATTTATTGCAGCAAAGAAGTTGCAGGCAGTATCATATCAATTGCAAACTTTTTCAATATTGATGCACAAGTAGTGGGAAGAGTGGAGCAGGCAGACAATAAAAAACTGTCAATTATTTCCCCAAACGGCTCGTTTGAGTATTGATTTTTTCTTTCTGGAAAATGGCTTGTTTATATGAGGTTAAATTTTATACTTTTAACCAACCTTAAAGAATAAGTCTCTTACCTCAATGCAAAAGATTTTTTGCCTTTTAGCTTTCCTGTTTCTTTTTGCTGAAACACAAGCAACTCACTTAATGGGTGGCAGTATGACTTACACTTATAACGGAGTTGATTTGGCAACCGGA
>CXWJ01016507.1_pt1 | contig 10503 bp, 6 predicted proteins | sample 590841 | NCBI WGS metagenome assembly CXWJ01 (sample SAMEA3498367, study PRJEB10139) | wastewater metagenome | biome: wastewater treatment plant; material: activated sludge | place: Austria | collected 2015-01-21 | reverse complement strand
GCGCTTTTTGAGCAGCGACGGTGCTTGGCAGGGCCAGCAGGAGCGATAGGATCAGAGTCCAACGTTGCATTTGTTTCATGGAAGAGTTCTCCGAGTGAAATGGCGAGAGCTGTTGCATCGCGCGGTCATTATAGCCGGCCGGAGGGCGAGGATTCCAGCCACGGCGGACGTCAGCTAAGCCCGCGCGCGCAGCCGCATATAGAGTTCTTGGACCGTGCTCATGCAGCAGCGGCCATCGGCGGCGAGCATTTGGCAATGGGCGTCCGCGGATTGCGATTTGGCCAAAAGGGCGCGAATGCGGGTTGGCGTGCCATCGCGGACGTCGGCCTCGACGTCTTCGTAGGTCAGGCCGAAGCACGCGCAGATCGGGGCGTCGAGATTTTTGGGGTAGACGCTCGTTCTTAGCTCGTCGATCTGGACGACGGCATCGAATTGGTTGAAGTAGGCGACGTTGCAACTGGGGAAGTTGCAGAACCAGGCTGAGTCGTGCATTTTGGCGCGCGACGCGGGCTGAATGTGGAAATCTAACGCGCCACTCTCGACCGGAATTCCCAAGGACCGGCAACGCGGGCAGAACGCGCGTCCATCGTCTTCCGGCTCTCGGACGAAGGCTTTGTTCATGGGCGCGGTTCCGCCTGCGACTGTGCTTTTAACAAGGGAGGCAACAGCAATTGGTCTTAACGCAGGGGGGCAGGCGAATCAAGGGATTGCCTGGAGTTGCCACTGCTTGATGGCCTCGATGGGATGAAAAAGCATCAAGACATTGAGGGTCAAGTTGTCTCGCGCGAGGAAGAGCATCCATAATTCGATGGCGATGAAGATCGCAATCGCGCTTTTCCACGAGACGCGCGAGGCGACGACGAAGCCCACGATGGTGGCGGCGACATCGCCCAAGGAGTTGATGACGCTGTCTCCGGAGTAATCGAACGCGGCTGTGTCTTGCCGATAGCGAGCAATGATCCAGGGGGAATTTTCGAGGATCTCCCAGGCGATTTCGATGGCTATGGCCGCGATGAGCCGCCAGCGTAAGGGCAATCTGCCCGCGAACGGCTGGAGGAGCCAAAAGAAAATGACGCCGTGGAGGAAGTGAGAAAAGGAATAGGGATCGAGGAGATTTTGTGATGTGCAATGGGTCCAGGCCTGGCTCCAGACGCCAAGACCGGAGTCACACCACAGGGGCCGACGCTCCAGGAACAGCACCGCGCCAAAAAACAACAACAGCGCGAACGCCGCCGAGAGCATGCGCCGCGTGATTAGACGTTCCGCCTCATTGACCATCGCCACTCCTTGCTGCGATGCAACGTCCTATTTGGCAAACATGGCGTCCTCGGGGTCACCGCGCGATAGCAGGAACGCCATTAAATCCAATAGCTCGTCTTCGTTCAGCGTATTGAGCAAATCAACGGGCATCATGGAGACCTTGCCGTTGCTCAGTTCTTCGATGTCCGCTCGATTGACATCCACGATGGCGTTGGGGTCGAGCATGTTGGTGTTGATTGCGATGCTATTGCCGTCGAAGTTGATGATGCGACCGACGATCGTCTTGCCGTCCGTGGTTTGAGCGACGGCGGTGGCGTATTGATCGCTGATGACTTTGCTGGGCTCCAGCACGGATTCCAAGATATCGCGGGGGCTGAAGCGGGTGGCGAGAGCGGTGAGATCGGGGCCCATCGCGCCTCCTTCGTTGGCAAAGCGATGGCAGCCGAAGCAATTGGCCGCGGCGAACATCTCTCGACCGTGATCAAAGTTGCGATGCTTCATTTTGGATTGCAGCAGCGGGAGGATTTCCTCCATCTTCCACTCCTTGACGAGAGGCCGTGGGGTGGCCGATAGAGGGGTCACGGCGTTCGGCACGGGGGCGTTGATCAGGTCGTCAAGCGCGGCGCGGTCTGATTCCGGCAGACGTTTCAGGGCGTCGGCCTTTAATTCCTCCACGAACAATTGGAAATTCGCGCCCCCTTTGTACGCTTGGGCGCGGGCGAACCATNNTTCGAGGAATCGCAGGGAGCGAACCAAGTCTAGCTGGCCTTCCTGAGTGGGGGCGGCCGTCAAAAGCTTCGTGCCTTTCTCAGCAACTGAGGGGGCCTGAAGATAACAGAGAAGCTCCGTGAGCGTGACATCCTGTTCACGGTCACCGGTGGGATAAATGCTATCCATGCGTTCGATCATGTGAGTGCGAGTCGACTCATCGGGCGGGCCCAAGCGGTAGCAGGTCAGGGTAAGCAGCCGCAGCAACTCGCGGCGCTGTTCCGTGGAAAGTTGCTCCCAATCGATTCGTCCGATTGCCGACAACACGGCCGGATGCAAAGGGTGACGAGCGGCGTCCGAGGCCGGATACGACGGCGGGGGCGTGTCGATATCCATCTTGGATGGAGGATTGTAGGAGCGGGGGATTTTCCGCACGAGCGCCAAGAGCGCGGTAATCGAGGCCTGCGGATCTTTTTCGTCGAGCGCGCGTTGCTGCCATTTTTCGAGGGGTTGATGTTCGAGCGCGGTGCGCGCGGCGTGGCGGAGGAAACGGTCTGGACTATTCAGATAGGGCCACGCGATTTCGACGGCATCCGAGTGTTCGCCGGCATGGAGGGCTTCCAACTTATGCCGAATTTCGCGCTGATCGGCCAGGTCGCTCTTGGCGATTGCGGGGGCGGTCGAGTCTTTGCCCACGTAGGTCACGCGATACAAGCCTGACTGCGTCTTGGGGCCGCCGATTAGAAAGTACATGGCCCCGTCATGCGGATTGATGATCGTATCGGTCAGCGGCAATGGGGCCGCGGATACGAACTCCTCGACTTTGGCTCCGTAAGAAGAACCGCGCGGTTCCAGGAAGAGGGAGTAAAGCTTGCCATAAGTCCAGTCATTGATGAACAGGGCGTTTTGATACTTGGCAGGAAACTTGGCGCCGTAACCGAAGGTGATGCCCGTCGGGCAGCCGACGCCGATATCCACGACGGGGGGCAATGTGTCTGCGTAGTAAACAGGCCATTTGGCGCTGCCGTTTCGCCAACCCCAATCAGAACCGCTGACGACATGACAGACGCGCGTGGGACGGTACCAAGGCGTGCCGATGTCCCATTCCATGTCGGCATCGTAGGTGAAGAGTTCGCCATCCGCGTTGACGGCCGCGTCGAACTCGTTGCGATAGCCACTGCTAATACGTTCCCATGCTTTGCCGTCGGGATCGGTTTTGTAAATGGCGCCGGCGGGCGGAGTGGTCCCACGCATAAAGCCGCGCCCATAAATGCGGGGCAATAACTGGTCTTCGTCCCAAATCGTCGGCACGCGGGAGTGGACGACTTCGGTCGGCTTGGTGTTGTTGCCGCAGACGACGTAGAGCGACTTGCCATCCGGCGTTAGTAGTACGGCATGGGGACCATGCTCGCCGCCGCCATCCAGCGGGCGGAGCAACTCGATGGAATCGAGTTGGTCGTCTTGATTTGTATCGCGTACGCGATAGAGGCCTTTCTTGCCGTCCGCGCTGTCGCTGCTGACGACGTAGAGGGAATCAAAGGCCCAGAGAAGGCCATGGGCCTGACCGATATCGAGGGGAATTTTTTCGATCTTTGGTTCGCCCTTCGCGCCGATGGCGGGGGGCGTGACGCGATAGAGGCTGCCGTATTGATCGCTGACGATGAGCCGACCCTGGGGATCGGTACACATGTTGACCCATGATCCTTGGACGTCCTTGGGAACGGTGTATAACAGCTCGACCTGGAAACCGTCGGCTACCTTGATTCGGTCTACCGGCGTCGCGGAGGTTTCTAAAGCGGTGAGGGCAGCGGAGGAGTTGGGTTTGCTGGGGGTTGCATCCGCGGCGAAACATGAGGAGGCGAGACAGACGATTACGAAAAATGAACAGGACCGCATAAGGGATGGACTCCGAGCGACAGAAAATGCGTTGATTGCTTAGTGACAAAAGATGGCAGNNGGCGTGAAATCAGCCTGCGCGATTCCGGCGTGATGGTAGGGATGGCCACCAAGAGCCACTTTTCGTCGAACGCCGGACCAGCCTTACATTCTGGCCTGCCGACCTGCCCGCCGCTAGCTATGCTCTTTGGAAATCTTCTTGGCGACTGCTAAAGGGCGAGGCATGGCCACTACCACTAAGTTTAATTATAGCGGCGATTTGCAGTTGAGGCGGGCTGCCAGCGGGCAGAAGTTGGAAAACGGAGGTAGGCAGGAAGAGCGAGCACGATCCGGCACGGAGATAACGGCTTGTTGCGGCCATTAATGCTGTGAGTCAAAGTTCAATTCTTGATCCGCCAAAGATGAGATTCTGATCGCAGAAAGAGAGCGTCGTCGGCCGGAACGGGCGAGGCCAGGGCCCGTTCTCCTAGGGCGTTGTTCGCGATCAATTCATATTCGGTGCCGGCTCGAACGACGGAGGTCACACCATTTTCATTGAGGAAGTAGATTCGGCCATCGGCATAGACCGGCGAGGCGGAAAAATCGCCGCCGAGGCGTTTGGTCCAATGAACTTTGTGGGTGCGGGCGTCGATGCAGGAGGCGACGCCCGCATCGGAGACGAAATACAATTCATCGCCAACCACCAAGACTGACGGGGTTAATGGGGCGCCTTTGTCGTGAGTCCAGATGATGTGATCAGCCGTCGCGTCGCCGGTGGCCTGGATAGGATTGATGGCCAGCAGCTTCGCTTTGTTGTATCCGGTAGCGACAAACAGCAGGCCATGAGCAAAAACGGGTCGCGGCACCACGGAGTAGCCCTCGTCATAGTGGACGCGCCAAATCTCTCGGCCGTCGCGCGGATCATAGGCCCCGACAAGACCGCTGCCCGGGCTAATAATCTGCGTCTGACCGTCCACGTCGATCACAGACGGCGTGCTGAACGAGAATTGCTGATGGGTCGTCGGGAAGCGGGGCGTTCGCCAGCGGACTTCGCCGGTGGCTCGATCGAGCGCGATGACAAACGGGTCTTTGAACGCATCACAATTGAAAACAAGCAAATCGTCCAACAGAACGGGCGAGCCGCCATTGCCGTGCCGGGGGTCGAAGATAAGGCTTGTCTGCCGCCACACGACGTTGCCTTCCAGGTCTAAGGCGGCAGTGCCCATGTGACCAAAGTGGACGTAGAGTCGGTCGCCGCTGAGAATGGGCGTGGGACTGGCCATGCTATTCTTGGAGTGAATCTGCTTGGCGGCAGCGGGGTCTGGCCGAAACACTTCGACATTCCACAGAATTTGCCCTTCCTCTGCGTTGACGCACAAGACGCGGAGAGACACCGCTTCGTCCTGTTCGGTCACCGCCGTCGTGAGGTAGAGTTTGCCTTGCGATAACACGGGAGAGGACCAGCCGCTGCCGGGAATAGGGGTTTTCCACGCTACGTGTTCGGTTGCATTCCATTCAGTGGGGACGTTTTTAGCGGCTGATACACCGTCGCCTGCCGGCCCGCGGAATTGGGTCCACTCTTCGGCCGTCAACGAGGTACCTATCAGCAGCGCGATCGCCAAACTTCGAAAGAGGTCAATCATAGTTATCCAGTTAGTCATCCCACTGCGGAAAGAAACGGCATGAACGTGGCCACAGATCGCCCCACGCAGCCACGGCAAGCGGGTAATTCTACACAAAACGCGACTGTTCGTCTGTGGGCCGGAGATTTAGGGGCGAAAGCACCTCAATTGGGGCGGCTCAGCGGGTGCGGATGGAACGGCCGGCCTCATTGCAGCAATTCTTGCATTGCGTCCGTGAGAATCGCCTCGGCACGGGGGGATACGCGCGACGCGCGCGAATCGGCGCCCGTTTCGTAGCCGCCCTGGGTGTAAGCCACCGCGGTTCCGATATAACCGGGGCCGTAATCACCATAGGCCGCCATGCAGACGAATGCATCTGGCCGCAGTTGCTGGGCCGCGAGTTGATACTCGACAAAGAGCTCGCCCGGCATGTGAATGATATCGATCGGGCCTAAGCGGAGTCGGCCAATGCAAATTTCATCCCCTTCTTTGACACGCTGGGCGTACGCGATTTCGCGCGCCGCTTGAATTCGCCTTTTGCTCGGTTGCGATTCATCGTTCATCGTCTTGCGGAGTTCTGGTTCGTCAAACCAATCTGCGACGGGCAACGAAACATCTTGCGTCGACCAATCGAACGCCAAGTCCTTCACCGGTATTTTCTTGGTACCCTCCCAGGCCCGCTTCATCCCCTCGGCAAGGCGACCGGCGAGAACGGGCCGATTCGCGTGTGAGCCATCGTTGTACTTGCCGGCTCCGATGTTGCCGCCAGCGCCGTTGAAATGGATGTGCAAATCGGTCTTCTCCGCGGCTTCGCGTTCGGCGCGGGCCATGCCGGGAAAATCGACGCTTACCTTGCCCGTGTAATAATAGCTCTGCGGGTGGGTCGCGTAGTACGAAAGGACCGCGAGGGGGCGATCGCCATTCCAAAAACTCACCAGCCGAGCGTTCGGGTCGATCGTTCCTTCCGGGGCAGCGATGAGCTCCGGGTCGGTGCAAGCGGTAAAGCGCGTGGCATGCACTTTGCCGTCTGCTTGTAGTATGCGACGATTGGAGGCCACTTTCTCGACGATACCTTGGCCGTAACCAATCTCGGTCACCGGCTCTAATTTCGACTGCGCCGCGGCGGCGGCCGCGGCAACGCGATCGATCGCCTCGCGGGCAAATTCGACTGGAAATGCCTGGCCACTTAAGCCGACCGTGGCCGCAATTCGCTCCGCCAGGAAATCGCAACCTGGCGCATCGTGCGGGTGCAAACAATGGACGGAGACGCGATCCATACCAGTGTGACAGGCCTGGGCAATCGCTTCTCGCCACGCATCATGTCCTTCGTTGCCGATGCCAACCCAATCCACTGCCACGAGAACGACCGGCTTCTGATCATCGGCTTGCAAGATGATACCTCGTGCGGTCAGTGGATCGTTGATCCCCGACATTGGCGGCACAGCGCCATCGCACAAAGGCGAACCGATCGGGGGCGTGACATCGACTTTGAATGTGGCCACCTTCAGATCGACGGCCAAGCAATATTGGCTGGCCAATAAGAAATAGAGGAACCCACAAGCGCTAGCGGCAAGTCGCATGGCATGCATCTTCCATAGGTGTGGCGTCATTTTCCGTTTCCTCCTGGAGTCGCCGCTTGCCGCAGATACGTCAGCAAATCGGCCATCGCTTGTTGATCGATTGTCTTTTCAAAGCCTTCCGGCATTAACGATTTTCCCGTGCTCTTTAGTTCTTCAACGTCCACTCTTAAGACGGTGTTCGTTTTCCCCTCCGCCCCTCGGAGCGTCACGGCGTTCGAAGTTTCGCCGGCAATCACGCCCGTGAGAACCTGGCCGTCCGTGGTCAACAGGACGTACTCGGTGAAACGGGGATCGACCTCGCCATTCGGCACGAGAACATTAAACAACACCGAATCAGCGCCACGGCTGACCATGGCGGCGAGATTTGGCCCGACCGCTTTGCCAGCTCCTTCCATTTCGTGGCAAGCGGAGCAGTTTTTAGTGAAGATTTCCTTGCCTTGGACCGGGTCGCCGGCGAGCGCGGTCGCCGCGCGATATTCTTGGAAAATCTTGCGGCGGTCCTCCGCGATTCCCTGGCCAGCCAGCGATCGGGCCGTTGCACGGACTTTTTCAGAGGGGTAGTTCTGCAGCTTGGTGACGTAGGTGGGGTCGATGGACGACAAAGAGACGCCTTCCTTGGCGAAGGAGCTCAACAATTCGAGGGCCCAGGCCTCGCGCCGAAGTAGTAATTCGGTCGCTTGCGTGCGCTCGGCAGGAGTGAATTGCGACCAGCGGGCGAGGACGAGTTGGGCGACAGCCGGATCGTCGTAATCGGCACATGCCGCTAAGACGGCCGCCCGCACTTCTGGCGGTTGGCCTGGCGATAAAAGTTTCTCCAGCAGGGAACGCTGGTGCTCGAATGTATCCAAGCTCAAATTCTCGATCGCAGAAAGCCGTTGCTCTAGCGGAGTGCTATCCTGTTCTAAAGTTTGCCGGGCGGCCTGGGCGATCTTCACGGCAGCCTCCTCACGCAATTGCTGTAGCTTTGCGAGAGCGGGCGAGCCTTTCGATGCAAATACATCGGCGTGGAGTTTACTGAGGGCCTTCAAAATTGCCGCAGCACCGTCAGCGTGCGAATTGTCATTGCTGGATTTCAAAGCCGCCACAAGAACTTCCACCTCAGCTTCTTGTTGTTGGCGGACGATCTGTCGCACCAGAGCGGCCAGTACACCTTTCGCTTGCGGTTTCGATATCCAAGAACTTTTGCTGAGCAGCGCCTTCAACGTGGCGCCTGCTTTCTTGTTCAGCGAGGTAAGTGCCGCATCGACAATATCTCCATCCTCGACACTCCGATCGACGACGGTAGCCAGCGCTTCGGCCGCACGCGGATCATCACATTCGCCGAGAGACAGGGCTAACTGAAACTGCACGAGCGAGTTCTCGTCGGTCGCCAGCGCGATAACTTTGTCACGCACTGCGGGCGAAGTATTCAGTAAAGGCTCAGACAAGCGCACCGCTTGTCGCCGCACTTGCGGATGGGAATCGCTCAAACCGACCAGGACGTCATCCGGCGTCAACGCGCCAACGCTAGCCAGTGCGTAATGGATGCAGACACGTCCTTCGGGCCGCTTGCCGGTCTTTAACTGTGCCCGCAACAATGGGGCTGCTGCCGGATCTTGTTGCTCATAGATTAATCGCAGCGCCGTCGTTCGTCGCCAGAGGTTGGGTTCGTCGAGTGCGGCCACTAGCTCACGAGTGGGCACGCCAGCCAGCGACTTGTGGCGCTTATAGTAGTAATCGCTCGGCACGATGCGATAGATTCGGCCGCGATCGTTGCCACTGTTCAAATCGAGTTGGCTCTTTAACTCCGGCGGCAGACTCTGGGGATGCTCGATCACCTCACGGTACATATCTGCGACGTAGAGCGCGCCTTCCGGCCCAATCGCGAACTGCACGGGGCGAAACCAGAGATCGGTCGAGCGCACGAATTCGTTTTCGACATCGATCCGCTCACCGCGGTACGTGACGCCGTCCGGCACCATTCGTTTGCGATGAATCAGGTTGCTGCCGACGTCCGCCACGATCGCCCAGCCCGGCTCGTCGCCACCCCAGAGCCCACCTTCGTAGATTGTGGTGCCTGTGGCACCGGTAAAGTAGCCGGCCGGAGTGCCGCCACCTTCGATCGGTCCTTTTGCCAAGCCGGCGACGCGCATCTTGGTTCGCGCGATGCGCCACGCTTCGATAGGGCTGCTACGATACACGGCCGCCTGCGGTCCATCGACCGCGATCGACCGCCGCGCCGATGAAACGGGCTGAAATGGGTTTCGCGAGAGATAGCGTTCCTCAAAGACAATCGCTTGTAAGTGATCGCTGTTCGAGCAGACGAAGCGATCTCCCCAGCGGTTGAAGCTCATGCCGTGTTGAGCGCCGCCGGTGACGGCAGAGATTTCGAGCGTCTTGGGATCGAAGGCGAAATCGCGTCCGCGTAAGTCGAGCGGCTCTCCGGCGACTCCTGGCCGCGTAATTTGACCGCCGGAGCTACTTGTCTGGCCGTAAATGCGATGATCGAGGCCCCAGTGAAAACTGTTGAACAAGCCTTGCACGTTGCTCCGACCAAAGCCGGTATAAACCACGCGCTGTTCATCGGCCACGCCATCGCCATTGGTGTCTTTGGCATAATGAATGTCTGGAGCGTCGCCCACGAAGACGCCGCCATCAAAACAGGTGATGGCCGTCGGCCAGGAGAGATTGTCTAGAAAGATGCTGCTCGTGTCGAACTGGCCATCGCCGTCGGTATCAGTGAGGAGACGGACCCGTCCCAGGCGATCCTGGTCGCGCTCGGAATAGTCGATCATATCGACGACATACAAACGGCCCGCTTCGTCGAAGGCCATGGCGACCGGATCGACAATCATCGGCTCGTGGGCGGCCAGCTCCAGGCGAAATCCGTCGGCCACTTCGAATGTCTTTTGCGCCTCCTCGAGCGAAATTACGGGAACACGGGCAAGCACCATTTCTTCCGCGGTTGGGGCTACAGCCTCGTCAGGCGCCGCCCGGGACGGCTCGATAGCGAAATTGAGAACATAACCCAAGGCAATTACGGCCAGAGACAATAGACTTAGTCGGCGAATCATGGGGAAATTCGGGCCGCTGCGCGCGGTCCCGCCTGGGCGAGATTGACCCCCTCATTGTTATTCGTCGGCGCATTGAACGCTACCCTTCAAAACGGGCAGGAAGTTCTCCTTATCCTAGCGAAATACTGGCGTGAAGCAGTTTTCATGGTCACTGAGAGTCAAATCGCCTAAAAGGCTGAGGCTGACCGACCGGAGGGTGGAGCGAAAGAATGGCTCCATTATCTATCAACGTCTTACTACTCTATTGGCCATTCCACGGAGCAAATAAAAAACGCCGGCTGCACTTGCAGCCGGCGTTTTTGGAATCCACCGAAGAGTCGGTGCCTCATTCGTTCGTGGCAATCTCCTGGCCTGCTCGTGTCACGAGTTTGGCAAACTCTCGGATATCAATATTGTCATTGATCC
>CXWJ01007923.1_pt1 | contig 10504 bp, 13 predicted proteins | sample 590841 | NCBI WGS metagenome assembly CXWJ01 (sample SAMEA3498367, study PRJEB10139) | wastewater metagenome | biome: wastewater treatment plant; material: activated sludge | place: Austria | collected 2015-01-21 | reverse complement strand
CTCCCTAAGCCGGGAGGCTCTCTTGAGTGGTAAGCTCTTCTCTGGGGAGCGGGCTATCCCGCAAGGATAGCCCGCTCCCTTATTATGATCTTATTTAAGATCATTAGGGCCCCTCTACCCCTAGAGTTTTGCGCACTTAATTGACTACATCGGGCCTGTTTTTGCGCACTTAATTGACTACATCGGGCCTGTTTTTGCGCACTTAATTGACTACATCGGAGTCCGTGGAGAGCCTCCTCATGCCCGCCCTCGTGGGTGATACGTCTTTTTAGTGTGGACAAAAGCGGCCACTTGGCCCTCTAGCGTCCGCTCTTTTTATCGGGAAAAAAACCACAAGTTGCCCGCGGCCACGGGCTCCAGTGTCCCACTTCTATATGTCCCACCCTTTGCCTTGGCAGATAGTGAGAGGCCCTAAAAACACCTAACCTTTCCCTAACCTTTTACTCTGTAAGTGCGGAGCAAGTAGTTAAAAATTGAATAGCCTCAAGCCCCGGCCGGTTGGCATACTTAGACCATGACTAACTTGGATACATTAGTCCAGATAATGAGTATCGCCGGTGGTTTAGCCGCTCTCCTCTTGGCAGTGGTACAGACGATCAAGGCTATCCTAGAGATTGCCGCCCAGCGCCGCCGCTCCCGTCGCCGCCCGCGGCCCGCCCAGTCCAGAGCCGGAAAATGATAACACTCCCCTCTCTCAAAACTTGCGGCCGCGTGCGTGCCACTGCCTCCACGGTTCCAACTAAGGAGCCATAGAGAGTGAGGCTCCCCTATCCCTCCTCTCCGGCCCCTAACCGCTTGGGAGCCTTGGCTCGTGTTAGCGCCGGGTTAGGCTTGAGATAGCACATAGGTTGATCATCCGGCCCGGCTATGATCATCGGCTCCAGTAGATAGCCCAGTCTGTAGGCTACTTCTCCGGCCTCCTCCACGGCCCGCCTCATGTCGCTATAGCGCCGTTGCTCTGCCATGTAGCCAAGCCTTATCTTAGTGGCTAGCTTCCGTAGCCCTATCTTTCCGTCTGGTATGTTCACACTCTGGACATACTCTATAAAGCGTGCGTGATACTCTCCCTTGCGGCCGCGTCTTGTATCCCGTAGCTCCCCTAGCACGTCATCTATCTGGGCATAGAGGGCCACGTGGGAGCGGATATGGAAAGTAGCTAGCCTATCCACTACTAGGCTTAGTGGCTCTATCTTGTACCACGTTGCCCGCGGATCGCCTCCCTCTCGTGCCTCTGCTATATCGTCAAAATACTCTACTTGTTGCACTGACAGGAGCGGAGCCGTTATCTTAACCGTGGGCTTCTTTGCGCCTTTGCCGGCATGCTCCCGCCGCATGTAGGAGATAACCTGCTTAGTAAGAGCAATTTCCCAGAGAGCCTCCTTTACGAGCTTTCTATGAGCCTTACTATAGCGGCCGTCGGCTATCTTGGCCGCTCCGTAAGCGTCTAGGAGCTCCGGCTCCGTGACGTAGAGCCCGGGAGTGCGCACTTGGGTTATGGTGCTCGTGCGTCTGTCCTCTGTCTCCTGATAGCTCGTAAAGTGGCCCCTATAGGAGCCCTCCTCATTAGTGCCCGTGCTCTCATAGAGAGCTAGTATCCCGTGGAGGAGACGGCCGGCCGCGTAACTTAGCCTTATCCCGCTCGGATCGTCTACGAGCTCGTAGTCTTTTAGATCGGCCGGGAGGAGGCCCATTGCTTGCCCACGCTCCACGTTTCCTAGTTGCTGGAGGGCTAGATAAACTCCCTTGCGGAAGAGGGGCTCCTCCGGCCGCTTGGTTATTGTGGGCACTCCGGCGGAGGCCCTTATGGAGAGGCTAGCCGGCTCTACGCCTTGCTCTTTACCCTTTTCGTCACTCATGGTCTAACTCCGCGGCCGCTATCTCCGCGTGCCGTATCAAGTCTACTACGCCTCGTGCTCTCTCTGCTTGCTCCTGTAGGTTAATGCCCTTTTGCGTCCACTCCAGCCAGTTGGGGGAGAGATAAGCTCCTATCACCTTTTCTACATAGCTCATTGTGGCTGGAGAGGGCCTAACGGAGCCTATACCAGTTAGCCTCTTTAGAGCCTTAACCATATCGGGCCATTGCTTTACTAGCTCTCCATACTCTTCTAGCTTGTGCTCTTGCCTCTCTGCCCACGGAGCCAGCGCTACCCCACTCTCTACGATCTGGCTTCCTAATGGTATTCCTAGCAGCGTTCCCGCGCCCTCCATAGCCGGGAGATAGCCTAAAAATTGTGCCGTATAGGTGCGGATACTTTCGGCCGCGTCGTCTATCTCCTCTTCACTGGGTATATCTTGAGCGGCCTCCCTCGCTCTAGCTAAGCCTCCCGGTGGCTCTGAGGCATCTAGCCCGTGCTTTATCGCATGTTCGTAGAGTGTTTCACTCCAGCCCGCGTAAAACGCGGCTACGGCCCGGCCTATCACCTCCTCTGCTTGGAGGAGGCTAATGTGGGCCTTGCCTGCTAGCCCTATGGCTTGTAGCTCTAATATGCGCAGTTGCCCTCCTAACTCTAGCCAAAAGTCTAGCTCGTTAGCATAAGGGGAAAATGCCCACTTGCTCTCTATGTAACGGAGGAGCTTATTGTCCACTATGGCCCGCCGGCCGTGCTCTCTCTCCCAGTAATCATAGAGCAAAAAGAGCCCGATAGCCGCGGGCGTGGCCTCCTCCCGGTTTACTATCCGCTTGAGATCGCGTGCGGTTATCCTCTCGTAGTCCAGCATAGCCGCTCTTCCGCCTCGTTGATCACTCGTTGTAAAGCAATGGCTAGAATGGCCCGCCCGCTCTGGTTAGGCTCTCGTGCCACTGGGTGAGAAACTGCATAGCCTCCTCAAAACGCCGGGCCGGGAGCATCTTGTAGCCCGTTATACCGAACTTACGATAAAGCTCCCCATAGATAGCGCCAAACTCGTTACGGCCGCTCTTCCGCCCTAGCTCCAGAGCCACGGCCTTAACCGCTTGGCTTACTTGGCTAGCTTGCTCCGGGCTAACATGCCGGGCCGGATCGTCTAGCTTGGCCTCTATCGTCACGAGCCGGCCCTCGTGCTCATCTATCCGGCCGGTTAGCCGGGCCTCTAGGAGGAGTTGGCTCCGGGCCAGTCTCATAACCGCTTGGGCTATATGGTAGGCTTGGATAGTATCTGGATCGCCAGTCTGGAGGAGGCCCTCTAGTGTTACGTCTCCCACGAGCCGGCCCTCCACGAGAGCCTCCGCTAGGACCTTGTAGCACTCCCGTTGATAGCGGAGCACGTCCTCTCTATACTCCGGCTTAACCCTATCCGCACTTATGCCAAAAAGGAAACCGCTCAAGTAGTCTAGCGGGAGGCATATTGCCTCCCGTGGGCCAAGTTGATCCGTTTGTATAACACAAACGGATTGCTCCTCCCGGAGCACGNNATGGGCCGCACTGGTACAAAGATACGGCCGTCTCCCGTGCGCACGGCCGTTATCTCATCCTCGTAGAAGAGGATCGTCTTTTGCTCTACTGGTACTATCGCTCTTTCTGTCATGGCTCTGTCTGTCTCTCTTGCTCATATGTCTGTAATGCGGCATTTATGCGCATATAGCCTCTAGAATGGCCTATAACGGCCGCACTGTCTAGCCCCTGTCGCCTAGATCGCTCTCGTCTATCCACGTAGAGCGTCCGTGGGCCTTGCCCGCGGATACGGCCCCTAATTGCTCAATTCTCCGCCATGCTAGGGCCTCCACGAGCCGGAGGAGGGCCCGCTCTGTCCAGAAGAGCGGCCCGGCCCGGAGCACGTGGGCCGCTCCCGCTAGTTGCTCGTAAGCCTCCCACTTTTGCCGGAGGCTCTTCTCTATCTCGTGCTCTGCCATGCCGGGCTACTCCTCCTCCGGCGCTTGGGGCCGCTCCACGCCGCGGAAGTAGTCCGCTATGGCCTCATCTGTCACGTACCAGCGGCCCGCTAGCTTACGGCCTTGGAGCTTGCCCTCCCGGAGATACTCCCGGATAGTCCGCTCTTGCACGTCTAGCCGCTCCGCTAGCTCCTCCACTGTGAAGAGTGTCACCTTGCCTAGCTCTATACTCATGTTGCCTCTCCGTGTATCTGTCATTCTGTTTTTACTCCTATAGCGTGCTCTGTCTGTTAGTCTGTGATCACTGTCCGCGGCCGCGTGGCCCCTTGCCCCGCCGTGCTCGTTATGCGGAGCGTGGGCTTATCCCACTGGAGGGAGCCGGTTATCCCGCTTATGCCGCTCCTCTGCTTATCCACTTTTACCATTAGGGCCTCTGTCACTTCTCCCGGCTCCAGCTTGAGCACTACTTGAGCCTCATGGTAAATATCCTTGGCCTCCCGGAGCTCTCCTTGTGGGTTAACTTGGGAGCCCGTGATAACGGCTAGGCCCTTAGTTACGGCCGTCTTGCGGAGCTCTTGGACTATCTGGGCTAGCTCTAGTTGTCTCGTGCCGGCCTTGTAGTCTCTGGGTGGCGGGATACGTTGCACGTAGTCCACAAAGACGGCCGCGGCCTTGCCCGTGCGGGCTATGAGGCCCAGAGAGGCCACGAGCTCCTCAAGCGTGGGCATTTTGTCAGATAGCACGAGCCGGCCGCTCTGGGTAGCTTCCGCATAGCGGGCTATTGCCTCATCTATGGCCCTATCCGGGTTATGGAGAGCACGAGTGGCCCGGCTCTTTATATAGGCCCTAAACGCATGGAAGTTTTGCTCCTCATGGAGCTTAACCCCACTCATGATCATAATGAGCTTGAGGGCGATATGAGAGGCCGGCTCCTCATAGGTGTAAAAGTAGAGGCTCTCCTCCGCTAACACGGGAGAGGCAAGATACCGCTCCAGTAGATTTAGCATCATGGTAGTTTTGCCCCGCCCACTATCCGCGGAGATAACGGAGAGGCCGGCCCGTGGGAATCGCACGCCGGCTAGCTCTCTCCACGGGAGCGGGAGGCTATCCGGCTCTGTCAGTATGTCCGCCTCCAAGTCTGCCAGCGTGTAGGCTCTGGGATACTCCACGAAAGAGGAGCTAAAGGCCCTCGTAGCCGTATCCAGTATCTCCCGCGTCTTATCCACGTCGCCGGCCGTGTTCGCACGTGCGGCCGCGTGGAGGAGGCTATCCAGCGTCTCCCGCGTCTCCTCTTGCGTCTTGTGCTCGTAGGCNNGGCTCCACGCCGGCCGTTAGATGCTCTCCTAGCCACGTGCCCACGCGGATCGCGCCGGCTAGTATCTTCTCCGCGGCCGGGAGCCCATGCTCCGCGGCTAGAGCGTCTAGGCTTGTATCTCCCTCCCACGTTGCCACGAGTAGGCCCTCTATCGCCTTGGCCCGGAGGAGGGCCCGGATAGCCGCCTCTGTAACTGTGGGAGAGCTCATGGCTACTATCACTCTCTCCACGCCGGCCTCTTGTAGTGCGGCCGCGTGCTCCTGTTTGACTTCCGGGAGGGCCACGGCCCAGACAGAGAGCCCGGCCCGGTTTAGAGCCTCTGCCGCGTGGAAAGTGTCCACGAGCACTATCTCCCGGAGGCCGGCCACGAGTGGCAGAGCCGGAGGAGGCCCGCTAGGGCTTGGGCGTGCCGGCTCTGCGGGCTCTAGACGGCTCTCCACGGTTGTATACTCCTCTCCCGCGGCCGTCTGATACCTGTAGCCTATCTCTCCGTTATGCGTGCCCAGTATCTCTATAACCGTGGCCGGCTCCGGGAGGAGGAGCTCTCCCTTGTGGCTTATCGGGTTAACCCTTTCGCCTACTCTGTAACGCGGATAGCTTGGCTCCTCCGGCTCGTGCGCCGGCCCGCCCACGGCCGCGGGCTTCTCCCGTCTGGGAGGCTTGTAGCCGCCTTGCTTGGCCTTTTCTACGAGCGTACCTATGCCCACTCCGCCCGCGTCTTTCTTAAAGCTCTTCCACTTCTGGGCTATCTCTCCCGGTTCCCACTCTCTCCACTCCACGGCCGCGGCTAGGCCCTCCGGCCCCGGATAGGCGCTATGGATCGCCATGAGCACGGCTATCCACTCCTCATAGCTCGTGGGATAGTTGATATGTCGGAGCATCTCCCGTATCTCCTCAAGCGTGGGCCTGTCGCCGTGGCTCCCGGCCGGGAGTGGCGCCGGCCGTGTAGCCGGTAGCATGGCCGCGGCCGCGGGCTCGTGTCTGGGCTCCCGCCTATCAAACGAGCGGCAAGCGGCTAGGAGTTGCTCTGTAAGCTCTGGAGATAGCGTAGGGATAGCCTCTAGCGGCCGGAGCCACTGGTAACGGGCTCCGCTTGGGTGCGGGCTTGGAGGAGCCACTACGTAGCCGCCCTCCCCTCTTGTCTCTATGAGCTTCTCCACTTTGCGCTTGCCGTCTGCCTCCGCGTAGTAGCCCGCTAGGAGCTCGTTACCGCGTGNNAGTGCCGCGGCTAGGGCCGGATACTTGGCCGCTAGGAGAGCTCTCCACGCCGGATAGAGCTCCTCCGCCTCTTTATCAAAGTCCAGTATCCACAAGTTGCCCGATATGGCCCCGCCCACAATGCCCACGGCCGGGCTATTCCACGCGGAGGCTTGGCCGGGAGTGGCCCGCTCCGTTTGATACTCCTCCCACTTGCCTACGGGCTTCTTGTCGGCTCCCAGAGGGAGCACGCTTAGCCCCGCGGTTAGGTAGTCCAGAGCGGCCGCTTTTACGGCCTCCCGCTCTTCTTTCGTCTGTGTTTTAATCGCCATACTCTCTCTCGTGCTCTGTCTGGGCTTTTTTCATGTACCAAAATGTACCTAGAAACCCTTTTATAGTGTCGAAACGTCAAAATGAGCCCTCGTGCTCACTGCTATCGTTCACTTTCTCGCTCTTGTCGGGCCTCCTCCGCTAGTTGCCGGAAGTAGGCCATAACGCGGAGATCATAGAGCGTTAGCCCGCGGGCCTCTATGCGGCCGTCTGGGAGCCGCTCCCACTTGCCGCCTACTATCGGGCCCGCGTAGTCTGGAGGAAACTCCACGAGAGGGCCTACGTAGTCATCTCCCGGCCGGGAGAGAAAGTGGAGCGGCCCACGCTCTAGGGCCCGTATCTCTTCCGCTAGGGCCACGTATACGGCCATGCCCCTAGGCCACTCCTCGTGAGCTAGCTCGTGCTCCCGGAGCCACGTCTCCACGCGGGCCAGCCGCTCCCGCTTGGCCTCAAGCGTCTCCCCCTCCTCCGCGGCCGCGTGCGCCGGCTCCGGTTTAGGGAGCACGAGAGGGAGAGGGCTTGCGCCTACGCTCCCTAAGTCTGCCCCGCGGCCGGGCCTCTTCCGCGGCCGCGTGCGCTCTTGTCTGTAGTCGCCACTAGTTACCATGCCGGTTATCACCTGTCTAACTGGGCTAGAAGTCTACAAACTTCTCCGCGCCATTCTTTACCCTATCCAAGTTGTGAAAATAGATCATCGTAGTAGCCGGGCTCCCGTGCCGGGCCATAGCTTGAGCTTGCTCCAGCGTGGCCCCTCCACGGATTGCCATAGATATAGCCGTATGCCGGAGGCTATGAGCCGTTAGCCTTGCGTCATCTAGGCCCGCGGCCCGGAGCGTGTTCTTTACTATCCGGCTTATGCTCCGGCTCGTTAGCCGCTCTCCAAGGTTGCGCCGGGAGTGGGATACAAAGAGCGGAGAGCCCTCCCAGACGTGCGGCCGTATATCCAGATAAGCCCGGAGTGGCTTGTAAGCCTTGGCAGTTAGTAATACAAACTCATCCGCCTCATCCCGGCCCTTGCCTTGTACGTAGAGCACGCGCTCTCCCTCTACTCTCCGCATATCGCCGTAGGAGGCTCTAGCCGCCTCTATGTCTCTTAGCCCAGTGCGGGCCATAAGGTTAAAGATAGCGTAGTTACGGGCCCGCTCGTGCTCTCCTAGCCGCGGATCGTGCGCTATGGCCTCCAGACAGGAGCGGAGTTGCTCCTCTGTTAGTATGTCCTTTTTGTGGCCCCGCGGCCGCTTGGGGCCTTTTACCCCACGGGCCACGTTAGGATATATCCGCTCCGCCTCTAGCCACGTGAAGAGCCGCCGCACGGCCGTTAGGTAGCCGGCCACGGAGTAGGAGCTTAGGCCCTCCCCCGCGGCCCCGGCCCGCTTCTCCAGATACTCCCGGTAGCCTAGCACGTGCTCTCTCCGCACGTCCGTAAGCCGGAGGCCCTCCTCCCCTGTCCACTTGGCAAACTCCCGGAGTTGCCGGCGATAAGTGGCCCGGCTCATGGCTCTTACATCATGGCCGGCTAGGAACCGCTCCACGAGCTCCTCAAGCGTGGGAAGAGGGAGAGCCGGAGGCCCGGCCGGGCTCCACTCTCCCTCTACAATGTCTAGCCGCTCCACTGGTACTAGCTCTCTCATGGCCGCGCTCCTATTGCTTAACCTTGCCGATATACTCAGAAGTCAAACGGCCGGCCACTCGTGCTCTCTTGTAGGCATAGGGCCCGCATCCGTTGATCATCTTGAGCTCTACGTAGCCTCCGCCCTTGGAGCCCTTGCTCTTGTCGCCTTGCCCGTTATCCGCGTGCGCCGGCTCCTCAAGCCCTAGCTCTATCCGCCGCTCCCTCTCCTCCTCTCGTAGTCTCTCCTCTTCCGCGGAGGCTATGTAACTGTCTAACATGCCTCGTAACTGGAGGAGCTCCTCTAGTGTCATCTGGGATAACGTCCACTCTATCGCTATCCTCTGTCTTTTAGTAGTCATCTCTAGTGCTCTCGTGTGCCGCTCATGCTCTGTCTGTATGCTAGTATTATACGGGCTATATACGTATATGTCAATAATGGCATTACACATAGGGCCGGAGAGGGGAGCTACGGGCCGCTCTGGGGCCTCCAGACTGGGCCCAGAAGAGCGGAGAGGAGTTTTAGAGGAAACATGCCACGCGGCCGCGCTCGTGGCCGTTTAGGGAGCATGTGGAGGGCCACAAGTGCGGCTATGCTCCCTAAGCCGCGGCCGTGTTTGCGCGCAAACAAAGAGAGGGCCCGTAGGCCCTCTCCTCTATCCGCTCTTCCGTAAAAACGGGAGCCCGTTACGGCCCTCTCCTATCTCGTAGCCCTCCGGGATCCGCTCCACTGGCCTAGCGGCCGGCTTGGGCGCTCCACTCGTGAAGTAGTAGATCGTGCGGGAGTGGCCGCTCTTGAGCGTAGCCTCCTCCGCATAGAGCCGATAGGTTAGGCCCTTGCTGCTCGTGTATTCTAGAGGCTCTGCCACTACGAGCCTCCCAGTGCGGCCGCGGGCTCCGCCGCTCGTGCTCTTAGCTCCTCGTGGAGCCGGCTATCCGTTGCCACTACGAGCGGGAGCTCTATCACGAGCCCGGCGGGGCTATCCCGCACTACGATAGCCCCGCCCTCCTCCGCGTATAGGGAGAGGGCGTGGCTTGCTATGTAGAGCCAATTATCGGCTCCTATGCCCGCGTTAGCATGTTTACTCTTGCTCATGTCTTTGCACTCTCCTAGCGTGCCTCTTGCTATTGCGCTTGTACTGGGCTAACCGCTCCGGGCTTGGGAGCATCTCCATAGAGCCTCCATAACGACTAGCCCGCCGGCCGTCTGGGAGCGTTAGCCGATATAGCCAGTGATACCAGTAGGAGCCCTCCGGCCCCGGCCTCCGGTTGATCTCTATCCTCCATGACAGGGCCGGCCTAACCTTGGGAGAGGCCGCTCCCGTAGTGGCTCCCGTAGTGGCTAACCCCTTGGGAGCGGCCTCTCGTGGGCTATCNNCCTCGTGTATGTCGGCTATCCCGTTGCCGTTTAGGTCCAAAAGCTCTGGGGCTTGCCCAGTTAGTGCGGCTATCTGCCTCTCGCTTAGGTTCATTTGTCGCCCGATAACCGGAGGCAATTGTTGCCATGTCATTTGCCGGATAACCGCTCTCATCTGCGGAGAGGCCATAACTTCTAGCTTGGCATTATGCTTTATCTTTGCGAACCGCTCCCGGAGCTCCGCCTCATCATCCGCCCGGGCCGCGTCTGGGTTAAGCCGGAGCATAACGTAGAACTCTATACCCATGACTAGAGCGGCGATAGGTAGCCCGTAGCTTACCCACGTGCCCACGAATTGAGGCATAGTGCCTCCGTGCTCAATAGCAAAAGAGGATACAAGGTTAACGGCCGCAAACACGGCCCACGTTATCTCCACGGCCATAGCCGCCGGCTTTTGCTTGGCCCGGAGCTTATGAGTGGCTAACAAGATAGCCGTTACCACTGCGAAAAGCTCCACGAGTACCACGCCGCCTATACGGATCATAGCAAACGCATCTCCGCCGGTTGCGCTCAAGCCNNAGTACGCTCTCTAGCGTGCTCTGTCTGTAGGGGCCCTCTTGCTCGGAGGGCCTCTCTTTTTTTTGTTGCGAACTTTCGCAAGTGCGGCCGGGCCGCGTGCCCTGTCTTTTTATAGGTGTCACTCTGTCACCTGTTTAACTGTCTTTCTGTCTAGTTGTCTCTCTGTCTATTCGTCTCTCAAAAAGCGTGGCCTCCTCCGGCTAACTAAAAGGGCCCCCGGTAGCTATTAGCTATCCGGGAGCCCCTTGTCTACAATACTGGGAGGGCCACGGTAGCTAACTCCTACCTTGCGCCTTAGAGGGCTTACGG
>CXWJ01017189.1_pt1 | contig 10508 bp, 7 predicted proteins | sample 590841 | NCBI WGS metagenome assembly CXWJ01 (sample SAMEA3498367, study PRJEB10139) | wastewater metagenome | biome: wastewater treatment plant; material: activated sludge | place: Austria | collected 2015-01-21 | reverse complement strand
GTGTTAGGGTGGGCGGCCCACGATTGCGGATTGAAACAGGGCGCTCGGGACGCGCTCCGCTGCGCGCCGGGGCTCACGGGGCGGACTTCCGTCGGGGCGTCGGTTCGCGGGATGTTTTTTATTCGGCCGTGATCTGATAGACGCAGGTCTGCGTGTAGGTGTTGCCGGGCTTCAAAATTGTTGAGGGGAAGTTAGGTTGATTGACCGAATCGGGATAGTGCTGCGTCTCGAGGCAGAATCCGCTGCGATGTGCATACGCCTGGCCCCCTTTGCCTTTCGCGCCGTTCAAAAAGTTGCCGCAGTAAAACTGGATGCCAGGCTCGGTGGTAAAGACGCTTAAGACGCGGCCTGACTTTGGTTCTCTCACCTTGGCGGCCAGCGCCAAATCGCCGTCTTGATTGTTCAGCACGAAGTTATGGTCGTAGCCTTTGCCTGGCTTGTCATCGAGCTGCTTCACGCGCTCGCCGATTTGGTGGAATTCGCGGAAATCGAGGGGCGTTCCGGCTACCGGTAGAATTTCACCCGTCGGAATCAATGTTTCGTTTGCGGGGGTAAAACGATCGGCGGCGAGCATCAATTCGTGGTCCAGAATTGTCGGCTCGCCCGCGCCGGACAAATTGAAGTAGGTGTGGTTCGTCAAATTGACCGGCGTGGCCTTGTCGGTGGTGGCCACGTAATCGATCCGGACTTCGTTCTTGTCGGTCAGCGTATAGGTCACTTGAACGGCTAGTTTGCCAGGGAAACCTTCTTCGCCGTCCGGGCTGGTGTAGGTGAAGACCACCCCCTGCCCCTTGGCGTTTTCGAAAGGCTTCCCCTCCCAGACGACTTTGTCGAGGCTTCGCTTCACACCACCATGCAAGGTATTCGGCCCATCGTTCTTGGCCAGCAAATATTCCTTGCCGTCAACTTTGAATTTGCCGCTGGCAATTCGGTTGCCCACGCGACCGATCGTCGCGCCGAAATATCCATTCCCTTTGGATTCGTAACCGGCTACGTCATCGAAGCCGAAGACCATGTCGGCCAGCTTGCCATTCTTATCCGGTACGTGCCATTGCGTCAGCGTTGCGCCGCGCGAGATCAACTTGATGATCACGCCGTTCGAGTTGGTGACCGTGAATTCCTTTACAGGTGTCCCATCCGCCGTCTTGCCAAAATCGCTCACTTTCACCTCCGCAAACGCGCTGCTGGCGATGAACAGGACAAAATACAAAAACCAGTAGCCGCGTAGAATCGACGCTAACTTAGTGGCCATATCGCTTTCTCGCCTCGCTTGATTTGGAACCGTACCAGGCCGATTGTAGCCGCCGGTCCGGAGCAATTCCACGGCCGGGGTCTTCGCCATCGCCGGTTACAACACTTATGCCGGCCGTATCTGGAGTAGGGCCGCCCGGAAATCTCGTTGGGTGCTGCGATCCGACGACATTGAGAGAAATAGCCACAAACGAGCTAAATTTTAGCAGTTGCTCACCTTGGAGACGTCCCATGATCCGCGGTTATCGCTTTCTTTTCGCGCTCGCAGTTTTTGCCGCGACTATGTCTCAAGCAGAGGCCAGCGATTATTCCGATCTCGTTCAGTCGCATGGGCCGGTAGCTTACTGGCGTTTGGGCGAGGCTTCGGGCACGACGGCTGTAGACACCACTGGGGCACATGACGGCACTTATCAGAACAGCGTCACGTTAGGAACAACCGGCGCGATTTCAAGCGATACCAATCAAGCCGCTAGCTTCGGGGGCGCCGCCAATGATCGAGTGCAAATCAATGCATTTGGCGTCTCAGGGAGCGGGATCACGATTCTGGCCTGGTTCAAACCGAGCAGCTTTGGCGACGATCGCTTTCTGGCCAAAGCGACCGGGAACAACTTGGTCGATACCCACTGGTCATTCGGGACCGATAGCAGAAACAGACTAAAAGCCCAGTTGAAGATCAGTGGCACGAGCCGAGAGCTCATGCCTTCCGTGACTTCCTTGATCGATGACGTCTGGTACTTCGGCGCATTCACGTATGATGGAACCACGATGCGCGTTTATCTGGAAGGGGCGCTGGTCGGCAGCGCTGCCTACACCGGTACGGTATCCGCCGATTCGACGGTTGCCGTTGCTTTGGGCAACCTGCCTGCGGGGGCCGGCAACCGCGCATTCAACGGCGCACTTGACGAGGTGGCCTTGTTCGACAAAGAACTTACAGCCGCCCAAATTCTCGCCTTATACACCACGGCTGGCGGCGGCTTGCGCGGCCATTGGAAGCTTACAGAAACCAGCGGCACAACGGCCACCGATTCTTCGCCACAACAAAACAACGGAACCTACACCAATGGCGTCGTCCTGGCGAGCAGCGGCCCCTACCCCGGCCCAGGCAATAAGGCGGCTAACTTCGATGGCAGCGACGATTATGTCACGCTGCCGAATGAGAAAATGTACGATCTGACCGATGCGATCACCGTGGCCGCCTGGATCAAGGTCGATGCGTTTGATGAAACGGATCAAGCCATCGTCACTAAAGGAAATAATGCTTGGAGTTTGCAGCGCGACGGCAACAACAATGGCGTGAGCTTCTACTGCAGGAACCTATCGACCGAGACGATCGTGAGCAGCGTTGATGTCAACGATGGGCACTGGCATTATGTGGCCGGCGTCTATACCGGTAGTCAGCTCCAACTCTATGTGGATGGCATACTAAGCAACTCGGTGAGTAGCACCGGCTCCATTCGAGAGAACAATCGCGCGGTAGATATTGGGCGGTCCAACCAGGGCGGAGGACGCGAATTCGACGGTTTGATTCACGACGTGCGCATCTATAGCCGCGCGCTGTCGGCCACCGAGGTCGCGGAACTTTACGGCCTGATCGGCCATTGGAAGCTAGACGAAACCGGTGGCTCCGTAGCGGTCGACTCCTCTGGCATGGGGCGCAATGGAACGGTAATCGGTACAGCCATTTGGACTGGCGGCGCGGTTGATAACGCGCTGCAGCTCGCCGGTTCGACTCGCGTCCAAATCCCTGGCCTGATGAAGAATCCCAAAAGTGTTTCGTTGGCTGCGTGGGCCAACCTAACGGCCCCTGATTCGGGCGGCGCGGAAGTCATCAGCATCGGAGATTATTTTACTCTTCGCCTTGACGAAGGAACGCTGGCTAAGGCTTCCTTTCACGATGGGTCAACGCGCATCGACCTTACACAGCCTCAGACATTCACCGGCACAGGGTGGCATCATTTTGCCGTCGTCTTCAACGACGACGACAATTCGTTCGAACTCTACGTCAACGGCACCCTAATGACTTCCACCAACACCGCCTCATCGATTGCGTATACCGGGTTGGGAACCAATACTCAGATTGGCAGCCATGGCAACGGGCAAACCGACCGCGACTTCACCGGCAAACTGGATGACGTGCGGATTTACAATCGTGCGATTGGCTCAGCCGAGATTCAAAAACTGTACCATGGAGGGGACGCCAACAATGGCGTGAGGATCATCAGGTGGGTCGAAATCCAATAGCCGCCGATTCGCCATCCTCTCTTTGATGGTTTCGTTCGCCGAAACTTCGTCTCAGCCCTATTCTGCCGTTCGCGGGCAATTCTTCGTAGCCTGGTGGAATTTACACCGCTACGCCGGTATCATACGGTCCGAGCAACAGCTCACTTTCCTCATCGCCAGCAACCTCAAAGGCGGACTTCCCCATGCGACAATGCTTTCACCTCCACCCGCGCGAATCAGCCCGATTCTCAATTATCGCCCTCGCTTTGCTTGCGGTCCTGATTGCCGCAGATCGGGCGGCATGGGCCGAATCGCCGCGCACCGCCGGCAAGGTCGAACGCCTCGACCCTGCCTTGGACGCACTGATTCCCGCCGACGCCAAGATGGAAGTCATCGGGGAAGGCTACGAGTGGTGTGAAGGGCCGGTTTGGGTACGAGACGGAGAATTCTTGCTGTTCTCCGATATTCCGAACAACGCGATCATGCGGTGGGACGCAAAAAAAGGCAGCCAGTTGTACCTGAAGCCTGCCGGCTACACCGGCAATGACCCGCGCGGCGGGGAGTCTGGCTCGAATGGCCTAACACTGGACCGGCAGGGCAAATTGCTTCTGTGCCAACACGGCGATCGCCGCCTCGCCAGACTCGATACGTTGGGGGACAAGCCGAAGGCGAATTACATCACGCTTGCCGATCGTTTCGAGGGCAAGCGGTTCAACAGCCCTAACGATGCGGTCGTCGATTCCCATGGTGTGATTTACTTTACCGATCCACCTTACGGATTGGAGAAAGGAATGGAAGACTCCAAGAAAGAGCTTTCATTCCAGGGCGTTTACCGCCTTAGCCCAGACGGCAAATTGAAACTCCTCACGAAAGAAATGGAACGACCGAATGGCATCGCCTTGTCACCCGATGAGAAGACGCTGTACGTCGCGAATTCGCACGATTCACGCAACATCATCATGGCGTTTCCGATCAACGCCGATGGCTCTCTCGGCAAGGGTCGCGAATTTTTCAGTGCACAAGACTTGATCGGAAAGCAACCTGGCTCATGCGACGGGTTGACCGTCGATAAGAAAGGCAACGTCTTCGCCACCATTCCCAGCGGCGTTGTGATTTTGGCACCCGATGGCAAGCAACTCGGCCTCCTGAACACGGGCGATCGGACCGCGAATGTTGAATTCGGCGAGGACGGTTCGACACTCTTCATTTGTGCGAATCACAACTTGCTGCGAATTCGCACTAACACGAAAGGCATAGGTTTTTAAAGTGAGGTAGGACGGACATTTCTGTCCGTCAAAGTGCCAAACGACGGACAGGAATGTCCGTCCCACATACTTCGATGCAAGCCCTACTCCTCACCAACTATCGCCGACTCGAACTGACCTCCGTCGAGCGGCCAAGCGTCGGCCCTGAAGACGTGCTGATTTCCGTCCACGCCTGTGGCATTTGCGGCAGCGATGTGCACGGCTACGACGGCTCCAGCGGCCGGCGCATTCCGCCCCTGGTCATGGGGCACGAAGCGGCCGGCATCGTGGCGGAAGTTGGCTCGGCCGTGGAACGATTCCAGGTGGGGGATCGAGTCACGTTCGATTCCACAATCTCCTGCGGCCGGTGTGGGCCGTGCCTGCGTGGCAACGTCAACTTGTGCGTTGATCGCCGCGTTCTGGGCGTCTCGTGCGGCGATTACCGCCAGCACGGCGCGTTCGCGGAATTCATTGTCGTGCCGCAAAACGTGATTTATCCAATCCCGACAAGCCTTTCCTACGATGAGGCTGCGCTGCTCGAACCGGTTTCCGTCGCGCTGCATGCGGTGGGCCGCGTCAAGATTGAGCCGGGCGATCGCGCCGTGGTCATCGGTACGGGCATGATCGGTCTGCTGGTGGTGCAAGCCCTCCGCGTCGCCGGCTGTCGCGAAATCATTGCCGTTGATATCGACACGTCACGATTGGAACTAGCCCGCGAACTGGGCGCAACTCTCACGGTCAACGCCGCCCAAAATAATCCGCGCGACATCATCGTTGACCATACTGATGGCCAAGGCGCCGACGTGGCGATGGAAGTCGTCGGCAACGGCGTCGCCCTTAATACGGCAATCGACTCCGTCCGCCGTGGCGGGCGCATCGGGCTCGTCGGCAACCTGGCCGCCGAGGCGCCGTTTCCGCTCCAATCGGTCGTCACGCGGGAAATCGCTCTGTACGGTAACTGCGCTTCGGCTGGCGAGTACCCCCAAGCAATCGATCTCGTGGCCAGTGGCGCAATCAACGTCAAGCCGTTGATCAGCGCCGTCGCGCCTCTCGCGGAGGGAGACCAGTGGTTCGAACGCCTCTATGCGCGCGAGCCCGGACTAATGAAAGTCGTCCTACAACCTACCTCGGAGCCCGCTGCCCGTGCCTGATCTGTTTGACCTCAGTGGCAAAGTCGCCTTCGTCACCGGCGCCAGCCGCGGCCTGGGCCAGCACTTCGCCCGCGCGCTGGCCCAGGCCGGTGCAGATATCGCCATCACCAGCCGCACGCTCGCCTCGCTGCAGCCGTTTGCCGACGAGCTCCTTGCCCTTGGCCGCCGCGTCGCCTGCGTCGAGCTCGATCTGCGCGATCAAGCCAGTATCGAAAAGGGGGTCGCGGGAGTGCTCCAGCAACTCGGACAGATTGATATCCTCGTCAACAACGCTGGCTGCAACGTCCGCAAGCCGGCCGTCGATGTGACTTGGGACGATTGGAATCTGGTGCTCGACACGAATCTGCGGGGCACGTTTTTCGTCGCCCAGCAAGTGGCGCGGCACATGATCCCGCGCCGCGTCGGTCGCATCGTGAATATCGGTTCTGTTACGTGTGTCGCCGGCTATGCGGGCCTCGGGCCGTACGGAGCAAGCCGCGGGGGCGTGAAGCAGCTCACCATGAGCCTCGCCCACGATTGGGGACAGCACGGCATCACGGTCAACTGCCTCGCCCCGGGGTGGTTCAAGACGGCTCAGAACCGAGTGATGTACGAAGACGCCGGCTGGGTGGAATACCTTTGCGAGCGCATCCCACTAGGGCGGCCCGGCGCCATGGGAGACCTGGACGGGGCGCTGCTGCTGCTCGCCTCCGACGCCGGCCGCTACATCACCGGCCAAACTCTGTTGGTCGATGGGGGCATCTCCATCGGCTCTCTGCGAGCTTTGCCACGCAAGTAACGACGACGCGATGATTAACTCGCCGCCGCTGTCTTCGTGCCGCCGCGCTCCAAATCAGGAACCAGGAACGGCTCGCGTTGCTTCCGCGAACGGAGCTCGTTGGCGGAATCGTTGTTGGTGTACTTCTCCGTGGCAGTATCGAGCTCCAGCCACGGCCCCAAAGTGAGGGCGTTTTCGCCGTCGATATCCACGCCGTTGGCCCGCAGTTGGCTCGCCATCCGGTCGAAGGAAATCGCCAGCAACTCGTTGGCCTTGATTTGCTCCGCAATCTCGGCCGCCGGAGTCGGCTTACCCAATTGGTGCGAAGTACCCGCCATGTGGCAGAGCGCTGTCGAGAGGTGTCCCTCGTGAATGGGGCCGAATTGGCGCGAAGGATCATTGGCCGCTACGGCCGAAAGCCAATTCTTGCGGTGGCGTTCCAGCGCATCCCCTTCCGAGGTCCAAGACTGCACGCTCTTGCCCTTGTCGTCGAAGGCTTCGGCCCGGGTATAGCTGGGGACCAATACATAACCCTTCTCACACTGCACCACGACGCCGATCTGTGAACCGCGGTAGTTATCCATCGAGTCGCCCCAATTCTTCTGGGCAGCGAGCGAACGAGGCAATCCGCGAGTCTCGAAAATGAGGGGAGCCTTCGGATAGTCGTAGAAGGCGATCAGCTCGTTGGGCGTGTTGCCGGCGTCTTCGTAGCCAACGCGGCCGCCGATGCTCATCACGCGCGGCGAGACGGTCGGCTCGCCCAAGAACCAACGGGCGATATCGACCTGGTGGATGCCTTGGTTTCCCATGTCACCGTTGCCGGTATTCCAGTCCCAATGCCAATCGTAGTGGAGATTGTTGCGGTAAATATCCTTCTTCTCCGCAGGACCACACCAGAGGTCGTAGTGGACCGTGCTCGGTATTTCCAAGGGCTTATCCCGCTTGCCGATGCTCAGCCGCGGCTTGTAACACGTTCCCACCGCGTAGCGAATTTTGCCGAGCGCTCCGCTCTGGGTGAACTTTACGGCGTCCATGAGACTCTGGCTGGAACGAGACTGCGTTCCCACCTGCATGATGCGGTTGAACTGCTTGGCGGCTTCGCACATCTGGCGCCCTTCCCAGATATTGTGCGAAATCGGCTTCTCTACGTACACGTGCTTGCCCGCTTGAGCGGCGCTGACGGCAAGCAAGGCGTGGGTGTGGTTGGGCGTCGCAATGGAGACGGCGTCAATGTCCTTCCGTTCCAGCAGCTTGCGATAATCGGTGTAGGTGTCCACCTTTCGCTTGTACTTGTCTTGCATCTCCTGAGCCTTTTTGGCCAACACCTCTTCGTCAATGTCGCACAGCGCCACCACGTTGTTGGGCGTAGTTTTGATATGCCCAGATCCCTGGCCACGGAAGCCGATCTGCGCGACGCGAATATCGGCGATGTCCTGGGCGGCCATCCGATCGGTCCAAGAGAGGCTCCACACAGCCGCGGCCGCAGCCGCCGAACTACCCAAAAAGTCCCGTCGAGAAACTGTCATGTGAATCGCCCTTTCACCAAATGCTGGATTTGTGGGAATTGAAGAAATCTTGGGGAAGGCGTCTCGCCTATCTAACCGTAATTAGAGAGGTGATTTTGCCGCAGGGATGGATTACCAATTAAACGCATCTTACCAGAAAATAGCGATGGTTGGACCAGCCATCTTTCCACGCTTCGGGCAGCTCGCTCAAACTGGCCATAAAACCTCCTTCCCCAGCGGGCATTTTCGGCCTACGATAACTCACATTGGTTCATAGCTTTTCTGCCCTTTCCCGAAACTCTTGCGTACAGGAATTACCACCGTGGCTATCCTTGGCTGGATTGTTTTTGGTCTTGTTGTCGGAATTCTTGCTCGGTTCATCTTGCCAGGCCCCCATCCCATGGGATTCATCCTTACGACTCTCTTGGGGATCGCCGGATCGTTCGTGGGGGGCATGATTGGCTCGCTCCTCCACGGCGGGCCTTTAGATATCGCGCAGCCATCCGGCTGGATCGGCTCGATTGTCGGCGCGATCTTGCTGCTGGTAGGGTACAGCATGGTCAGCAAGCGGATGTAAGGCTGACTGAAAGTCGCACACTGCTTAAGTTTTGGCCGATTGAAGCCAAACTCTTGCCGGCAATGAACCTCAGGCAGGCTTTTGCGTCTGCGCAGTCTTCATTGATTCAACTCCGTAAAGCTTCCGACCACGGACTCTTCGTAGAGAGCCAATCCATCCCAGAGAGTTCAGGTCGGTGTGATCAACGTGCCGCGCGAAAAGGCATTCACCCTGGGGGGCCTGATCAGGCTTTGATTCTAGGCAAACTTCCTCGCTGACTTCCGTCCGCCNNACGAACTGCCCGGCGGCGTCCATTTCCGCGAACACGTTCAACCGATCCTGGAAAAATATTGCTACAACTGTCACGGGAACGGCACGAGCGAAGGGAGCCGCACGCTAGATGCCTTCGCCTCAGACGAAGCGCTCCTCAAAGATACCGGCCTGTGGTGGGCCGTTATGAAGAACTTGCGGACAGGCATCATGCCGCCACCGGGCGAAGATCGCCCCACCCCGGAAGAGCTGCAGCGTGTGCTGGAATGGATCGAGACCGATGTGTTTGCCGTCGATCCGGCCAACCCCGATCCGGGGCGAGTCACGCTTCGCCGTTTGAACCGTGTCGAGTATCGCAACACGATTCGTGACCTGATGGGCATCCGCTACGACACGAACGAAGAATTTCCCGCCGACGATACCGGCTACGGCTTCGACAACATTGGCGACGTGCTGAGCCTCACGCCGCTGCTGATGGAAAAATATCTGCAGGCCGCGCAGGAGATCGTGGATAAGTCAGTGCCGAAGGATCCGCTGCGATTCTTCCCCGACGGCCTAGCCCCGGATGATCCGGCCCAGCGCGACGAATACGCTCGCAAAGTGCTGACGAAATTCGTTCGTCTCGCGTATCGGCGGCCCGCCGACGAAGCGACGATCGAGCGACTCGTCGCTATTGCCAAACAGATGTACTCGCTCCCCGACCAGACGTTCGAAGCGGGCATCGGCCGGGCCATGACCGCCGTGTTGGCATCGCCGCGGTTTCTTTTCCGCGTCGAGGAGCCGGCCGCCGATTCGGCCGACGCTCGTTTTCCACAGATCGATGAATTTTCGCTGGCCTCGCGGTTGTCTTACTTTCTCTGGTCCACGATGCCGGACGAGGAGCTTTTGCAGTTGGCCGAGCGGGGGGAGCTGCGCAAAAACTTGCCCGCTCAGGTCACGCGGATGCTCAATAGTAAGCATTCGGATGCACTGGTGAAGAAGTTCTCCGGTCAATGGCTGCGGGCGCGAGACGTGGAATCGGCCAACATTGATCCGGTCGTGGTGCTGGGAAGAGAAGAGGAATATAACCAAGCGCGCAAAGAATTTCGTCGCCTCCGGACCGCGCGAGAGAATCGTCTCAAGCGTGAACGAAAAGCCAAGCAAGACGACAACGACAAGGAAAAAGCTGCCGACGACAAAGACGCATCTGTCAACGAGAAGCCGGTCGACCCAGCTGCTGCCGAAGCCGCAGAGAAAGCGCGCCTCGCCGAGCAACAAGAGGACGAAGCCTTTAAAAAGGCTCGAGAAGAGCTTCAGCGCCTCGACGCAATCCGCGAATCGTTCACATCCGAGCTGCGCAAGGCCATGCGTCGCGAAACGGAAATGTTGTTCGATTATGTTCTGCGCGAAGATCGCAGCATCCTCGAGCTACTGGACAGTAATTACACGTTTTTAAACGAAGTCCTCGCGAATCACTATGGCATTCCAGACGTGACGGGCGAGGAGATGCGACGTGTGGAACTGCCTCCCGATAGCCCGCGCGGCGGCCTCCTGACACAAGGCACGCTGCTCGTC
>CXWJ01015824.1_pt1 | contig 10508 bp, 14 predicted proteins | sample 590841 | NCBI WGS metagenome assembly CXWJ01 (sample SAMEA3498367, study PRJEB10139) | wastewater metagenome | biome: wastewater treatment plant; material: activated sludge | place: Austria | collected 2015-01-21 | reverse complement strand
GAGGGAACCATGTCGGAGGTGTGCGAGTCGTCTGCTTGGTGGTGCGTCCCATGTGGCGAACGGATTAATCCGCTGATTGTCGTGAGGTGAGACATGGACAGCCAAGGCTCGCGTAGAAGCGCAAGAAGGAGAGGCAAGAAGTGGAGAGACGACCGGAGGACGATGTCAGCGGGAAGGGGCTCCGTGTATGGAATTCAATGGTCACAATGGCGATCGTCAGTGTCCTCATCACGACCTGTGGCGTAGTGTCCGCATCGGCCCAGGGGGCAGGCACTGACGCTCACGGCCAGGAACGATCCTCTCACGAGTCTGAGATCGAGGCCTTGAAAGCCAGGGTCAAACAACTGGAGCAATCAGTCGAAGCCATCAGGACAAAGGAACTGCCGCTCGATGAACCGCTTATGCCTGGAACTCCAACGGAGGTTCCAGCTATTGAGCGCGAGCGTGAGCTGGTCTCAGAAGATGCGTATGCGGATGCACGACCGGATAATGCGCCATTCGATCCGGCCCTTCGTGGATTCTTCCGCTTTCCTGGTTCCCATACCCTAATGCGGGTAGGGGGCTACATCCGGACTGATGCGATTTATGATGTGAGTCAGCTGGGAAATATTAATCAATTTCGAACCGAGTCGATTCCGATGCCGAATCTCGATGTCTCAAACTACAATATGGCAGCAAGAGCCTCGCGCATCAGTTTTGAAACCAGGACCGACACTCGTTGGGACGTTTTGCGGACCTACTTCGAGATTGATTTTGTCGGCCCTGGAAATAGTACCAATCTACGTCTGCGTCACTTCTACGGGCAGTTGAAAAATCTCCTGATCGGACAATCCTGGTCGACGTTCCACGATTCTGATGTGATCCCGGAAACGGTCGACTTCAATGGGCCCAATTCCTGGATCTTCCACTTTAATCCCCAAGTGCGATATACGCACCGCTTGGCCAAGAGGCACGCGGTGTCGATCGCGGCCGAGCAGCCTTCTTCCGGGATTCCGTCGACGAACCCCGTCACGACACAAGTGGTCTCGTCCACCAGTCCGCTCCCGGATGTCGTGGTGCGCTATCGCTATGAAACCGATGATTATCACTTCAACACCGCAGGGCTCTTTCGATCGGTCGGTGGGGTCACGAGTTCCGGGCAATCGGATCATGTATTCGGATATGGGGTGATGGCATCCGGACTTGTCAGGCTATGGGGTCGAGACAACGTAGTGTTTCAAGCGGTGTATGGAGAAGGGATCGCTCGCTACTTCAACGACACGAAGGGCCTCAGTCTTGACACCGGCTACGAAGCCTCGGGCGCGGTGAACGCGCAGCCGCTCTATGGAGGCTACGCGGCCGTTCAACATTTCTGGAATGAACATTGGCGGTCCACGGTGACGTATGGCTACCTGCAAGTGAGTACCACAGACCGGTCTCCCGTCGATACTTACAAGAGAACGCAATACCTCGATTGCAATCTGATGTATAGCCCCGCAGAAGGCATCACGATCGGTGGAGGATTTCTCTGGGGGCAACGTGTCAACAAGAACGATGTATCGGGGGAGGGGGTCAGGATCAATTTTCTGGTGAAGTATGATCTGGTCAGGCTGCAACAGGACATGAGAAAAGTGTTGCCGTTTTAGGAGGCTTGTCTTACCCATTCATCCGTATCAGCCTGGGGGGGGAACATGCTGTCTTATTCATGCACGTCGGCCGGTAGGAGTTCCGGATGAGCATTTCGCAAGCTGGAACTCAAGAACCGACCACCCTGCATGATGCGCTCAATGGCCGTAGGAAGTTCGTGAGCCGAACGCTTCAGCACGTATCCCCGGGCCCCCAGCCGAAACGCCTCCGTCACATAAAAAGGACGATCGTGCATGGTCAGGAAGATGATCCGCAGCTCAGGCATTGTGATGAGCAACCGGCGAGCCGCTTCGAGCCCGTTCATGCGCGGCATCGAGATGTCGAGCAGAAGGATGTCCGGATTGAGGGTTTCCGACGCGCGGAGCAGTTCGACTCCGTCTTGTACAACCCCGACAATGGCGACCGTCTCTCCAAGCTGATGGGCTATGACAAGCACCATCTCTGGATGGTCGTCGGCCAATAAGATCTGCGGTCTCTTCACAGGCTCACCTCAACAGTTGTCAGTCAGGTCATCCCCGATCGCCCGTGCGCAGCAGATTTGCGATGAAACCATGGAACACAACGTCGTTCAGTGCGTGGTCCGCCGGTATGTACCTTGTGCGATTCATACACCACAAGCAACACAGACGGTACTGGAGAAGCACCTAGTTGGCCTGGCCGAGGTTCCCAGGAGGTATTTGTGGAAAGGGTTATACAGAGCTACGGTGTGGAGCAGGAGAGCCCTTGGGTGATGGCATAGCGCATCAATTCGGCAGTGGTGTGGATGTTCAATCGTTGCATGAGGCGCGTTTTGTGGAAGTCGATGGTTTTCACGGAGACGCTGAGGTGAGTGGCGATCTCCTTGGTCCCCTTGCCTTCGCCGATCAATTGCAGGATTTCTCGTTGGCGTGGTGTGAGAGCGGCGACGAGGTCCTTTACCACCGGCTCGCGTTCCGGATTCACCGCACGATCGATCACCGGTGCGGCGATGGAAGGTGTCAGATAGCATTGACCCTGGAGCGCCGCATTGATCGCCAGCGGGAGTTCCACCGGCGCGGAGTGTTTGAGCAGGTACCCGCTTGCGCCGGCTGCAAGGGCTTCCGTCGCATAGGTCGGGCTGGTCTGCATGGTCAGAAAGATCAGCTTCGTACTGGGACAGAGTCGCTTGATCTGCCGAGCGGCGTCGATCCCATTAAGCAACGGCATGGCAATATCCAGGATGATCAAGTCGGGCTCGAGGCGCTGGGCCGCTTCTACGAGGGCACGGCCGTCTCCAACTGCGCCGATAACATCGCAGGTTTCCTCCACGAGTTTTTGCAGACCGGCCAGCATCATGCTGTGATCGTCGGCCAGCAGGGCGCGCGGTCTCGGCATCGGCTCTCCTTTCCTTATCATTCACGCGATCGGCATCAAGATGTCGAGAGAGACTGGGCGATCGGACTTTGGCTGTCAAGCCTCCGATTCAATGGGGAGTCAGAGAGCGGTACCCAGGCATGGACCTCTGTTCCCTGGCCGGGACTACTTCGAATACGAAAGGTACCCTGAAAGAGACGCACCCGCTCTTCCATGCTGATGAGCCCCAGCCCGCGAGCGGTGGATCCTGCCGGTTCTTGAATAAATCCCTTTCCGTCGTCGCGGACACAGATTCCCACGCCTGTGGCGGTGCCGAGCAGACGGACCAGCACCTCAGAGGCCTCGGCATGCTTGAGTATATTTTGGAGACTTTCCTGCGTCACGCGGTAGAGGCATGTCGCCAGGTCCATCGAAATGGACTGGGGTATATTTCGTTGCGTGTACTGGACCTTCAGGCCGGTACGGCGACTGAAGTCATCGACCTGATCTCGGATCGCGGCCTCTAAACCGAGGTGTTCGAGGAGCGATGGGTGTAATCGGTAGGCGAAGTTATGGATGTCCTCGGCCAGCTGGGCGGCTGTTTTTCGCAGGTGTTCGATATGGGGTTGAGGCGGAGCATTGGATGAATCGCTTCGTGCGAGAGAGCCGATCTCTACCGCCAGAATCGCAAGCCGTTGCGTCATGTCGTCGTGCAGCTCACGGGCAATCCGCTGCCGCTCCTGATCCTGCGCCCTCAGCAATTTCGTGGTCAGATCCACCAGCTGTGTTTCGTGTTGACGCAACTCTTCTTCCTCGTATTTCCGCTGAGTAATGTCCTTTTCCGATCCGACCAGGCGGATGGCTCGACCTTCCTTGTTCCACAGGGCATAGGCTCGGTCCAGGACCCAGATCCACCTGTCGTCTCGGCGACGGATGCGGTACTCCTCGCGAAATCCCTGTCGCTTCTTTGCAAGATACTCCTCAAGATTGCCGAGGACGCGGGGACGGTCGTCGGGGTGGATGCGTGTCGACCACTGTTCAAATGTCTCGGGGCTCTCATTGCTGTCGAACCCATGCATCTCCTTCCAGTGAGACGAATGGGCGACCAGACGAGTCTGTAAATCCCAATCATAGACGCCGTCGTGTGTGGCCTGGGTCACGAGTTCCCAGCGATCCAGTGCAGATTGGAGCTGTGTGGTTCGCTGTGTCACGCGGGATTCAAGCTGCTCGTTTGTGACGCGTAAGGCCTGCTCCGCCTTCGCACGGTGTGTAATTTCGTGCTGGAGATCCACTCGTGCACGTTCAAGTTCGCGCGTGCGTTGCATGAACAAGTGTCCCCCCAAGAGCACCGACCAGAGTACGAGCAGCGCCATACAACGGTTGAGGACGGACCACAGAAACGGAATCCCAGTTGGAGAAAGAAACCACCCAACGATGATGAGGATTGAGCAGATCCCACCCGTCGAGAACGCGGCACGCCACCCCGCGAGCCACAGGCACATGAGACAGATCGGCGTATAGAGAACAAAGACGGCAAAGCCAAGTGGGGTACGCCAGTCGAGCACAAAGACCGNNAGGGAGAACGAGCAAGAGCATGGCTGCACGCAGGGAGCCTGAAGCAGGCATAAGACGCTTTCCCTCTTTGCTTCCGATAGCTCTACCAGGAAGTGGATGGATCATAGGCTTCTGCAGGCAGTCATCGCAATAGTCGAGCAGCATTGATGAGGTCCCATGCAGGTCGCCTAGGAGAGTTTCACCCTCGGAACTAGGTAAATCACTAGTGCTGCGTACCCGACCAGGGCAGAGCGACAGCACATTGTTCCATCGCACCAACTGGTCATGCGGGCCAAGGCGTTGACTCATGACGGAGGAGTCGGGATACGGCACGAGACGTCTATCGCTCTCTCCTGTTCAACGCGCACTGTATCACGAGGGCTAGGTAAGTCTTCGGGATATTCTGGGCGATCACCCAGTAGTAGTCGCATCAGCGCATTCGTTACGGTGCAAATGCAGAAATGATGAGGTTTGTACTCCACAGCGAGAGGGAAACGAGCCGAACTGAATGTCATGCAACACGGAGTCGAGCAGATGGGAGCAATCGCTCAACAGAAGGGGGCCTGCCCCCGCTGCCATGGATACATGGTGCCGCTGATTCCTGACGGCTCGGAGGAAATCTTGCTGGGGCCGTGCGAGTCGTTCGGCTTTCGCTGCATCAACTGCGGCGAGCGGATTGATCCACTGATCGTGACCAATCGACGGGCTTCCAACCAGTAATGGCACGACCATGGGAAAGAGCCGGATACCTGAAGGTGAATAGGGCGATCGTGGCCTCAACAGAGGTTGGAGACGTGTATGTGGGAATGAAGAGGTATGGATTCTACAGACTGCCTCAGCATGAGAGAACCATAACCTATGGGAGGGCATCATGGACCGAGTATGGGTGTATTTAGGCGGGATGGCAGTGGTATTTGGCATCGCGATCTATGCCGTGATTTCCATCGTGAAAAGCACGAGTCCTCCGGCGTATTGAGGACATGAGGAGGTGTAAGCGAGGTAGGGGAATCAGGTGAGACGATCAACCGTCTCACGCAACGGGCACGCAATTGCCCGAACTATCAGAGGAGGACAGACCATGAGGATAAGGACCGTGATCGGGATATTCTTGGCGCTCAGCTTGCTGATGGTCATGCCGGTTTTGGCCTCGGATGACTTAGAAGCACTGATCAAGTCAGGGGATCATCGCAAGTTGGAAATGTACTATGCGGAAGAGGCGAAGGCCCTCAAGGCTAAAGCCGACAAGTGGGAGGTGCTCGCCGAATATTACGAGAAGTTCCCGGACGAATATTCCGGCGGGAGCGAGAACGTGCACAAGCATATCGAGAATGTTCGAGCCATGGCCGAGGACTATCGGAAGGCCATGCACGAGGTACGTGATTTGGCCTTGCGCCATCACTCCTTGATCCGGAAAGGCCCGTGAAACTTGCGCGAACGAATCGGAGGCTGCGCTGTCGTGTGCCATCGACAGAGCTGGATTGTCAGGGGGGATCAGTTGCACACGAGGCGCGGCCTGAAAGCCTAAGGAGAACTCATGAAAACTCACAGTGACCACAAGAAAGAGGAACCGTTGGGACGCTCAGCTGGTAGGGATTCCGCTCACAACGCTTCAGGTGATGGCGAGCTGCTGCAGCGCATCGCCGTGCGTGCCTACGAACTCTATCGGGAACGGGGGGCTATCGACGGACATGATCTCGATGACTGGCTGGAGGCTGAGCAAGCAGTTCTGAGCCCCGAGGCAAAGCCCGAGAGCTTCGTAAGAAGTGTTCTGTGATCATCAGAAGAAGGAGGGACTCATGAGACTACGATTTCCGTTGATGTGGGGACTCGCCATGCTGGTGTTGGCCGCCGGAACCATGACAGTGGCCGACTTGGTCTTTGGCGAAGAACACAGCAAGGTTGACATGGCGGCTGCGGCTACGGTCACGATCGACGAAGCCATTAAAACGGCGTCAGAAAAAGTATCGGGGAAGGTCATCGAGGCTGAGTTGGAGGAGAAGCATCACACCCTCGTCTGGGAGGTTGAGGTTGTTACCCCGGAAAACAAGGTTATGGAAGTGCATATCGACGCCAAAACCGGTGCGGTGATCGATGTGGAGGAAGAAAAAAATAAGTCTGGGCGGCTCAAACGACCGAGGTCGTGAACGCCGGCCATCATCCAGGCTGACATGTGGAACCCGGGCATATGTGTGTTGTTCGCAAGGAAGGGGAGATGAGGAGGCCGGTCCTGGCGAGTTGGCACTGTATGCGCCGGGAATTTGTGACCTGCGAGTCAGGATCGATGGGAAGTTTGCTCGCCCATCGTGGCGGATGGATGTGTGGTGATTTGCAACAGCTGGGCAGTGAGACCCCGGCCTGAAATGCCTCAGTGCGTAGAGCCTTTCTCAAGAAAATATAGCGATTCTGAAGCGAGACTCTCTTTGATAGTTGAAGAACTGTCGCGTGACGCGCTTTCTCACACCCCAAGATCCACTGGCACTGGGATTGCGACTCCTGCCGCAGATATAGGGGTGATGGCTGGAGCGAGAATCGGCGAAAGGTGCCTGTGGTGTGGCCACAACAAGCATCGGCAAGACCGTGAGTGAGAGCGTACGCGAGAGAGAAGATATCGATGGTTGAGCAGCCCAGGGGGAAACCGACATGGATGGGGGCCTTTCTTCGGGAACTGTTCAGTATGCCGCGGCGGCATGTGGTCGTGTTTCTCATTGCAACCCTGGTGCTCGTGTTCCTAGAAGTCGAATTCATGGAAGACTGGCATCTCATTCATATCGTGAAGCTGCTGGGGGTAATGGGCTTTCTCTATTTGCTGTGGGCAGCCTGGTGGACTCGGACCGATGGCCTCAAATCTTGAACGAAAGGGCTGTCGGAGAATGGTGCGATCCGAGTGCGCGACGGATCGGCCAGGACGGACGGAGTCACAATGTGATGGGCGACTGGGTCGCGAGGACGGGGAAGAACGCGAGTGAGAGCTGGGCGAGCAGGGAGGACGGTCGATGAGTATCGAGATTGCTCGTGAGGTTCTGTTCTGGTCCGCGGCGATCAATTACGGGCTGGTGCTGTTCTGGTTTCTGCTCTTCGCAGGGGCTCATGATTGGATACAGCGGCTGCATGGCCGATGGTTCCGGTTGCCGACCGAACGATTCGACGCGCTGCACTATGCGGGCATGGCGATCTACAAGATCGGCATCCTGCTTTTTAATGTGGCGCCCTATGTCGCCTTGCGGATCGCAGCCTGAGGTGGGAGGAACGCGATTGCGTCCGGAGCGGCAGCGAGGCTTCCGTGCATGAATCGGCAGCGATGCTGCTCGTCGAAGGAGAATAGTGATGGATTCCCTGGCCATACTGGGTGTGCTCGCCATGATTATTGGGATCGTTGGTCTGGTCGTGCTGCTGAAAAGTCGAAAGAACAACATGCGCTGAATCCGCACGCCGGATCGGTTGGTCCGGTACAGAGACTGGAGGAACGACATGACAAGAGGCAGAAGGTGTTGGACAGGGCGTGTGTGCTGGCGCGTGCTCGGTCTCGCGACAATTATCAGTCTGTCGTGGCTTAACGCTGAACGGAGCCTGGCGTTAGAAGCAATGTCGGCACAAGAATCGCGCATCGAACTCACCATTCGCAACTCGACATTCGTGCGCACCAAGACCATGCCGATCCACGCCGGGGTGCCCATGGTGCTGGTGGTCCGTAACGAAGACCCAGTCCCCCATGGATTCATCTCCCCGATGTTTTCCGGATTACAGTTGACGGTCGAGGCAGGAGGCATCGAGGTGTTCGGAAGAGGGATTGACGGTGTGCATATTGCGCCCGGTCAGACGGCGGTGATCCGGCTGACGCCCGACCGACTGGGAAAGATGACGTTCCGTTGCGATTTGCATCCCAAGGTGGAGGGTGAACTGTATCTATTGGACATGCCGGTGGGATGAGCGTCGAACTGAGCGCCACCCCAACAATGGAGAAGGGGCGGCACGGCGATTCAGACGGGGAACGCCACGGGCAAGAAAATCGGGATCTGAGGGCAGGCGCCGAGCGACCATTCTGAGTGTGCGCGCCTTCCGGTCGCGCACGGCATCGACAGTCTTTTGCTGAACCCGGTCGTGGTGCTGGACAGGGAGCGGGCGTGTGCCAACCAAACGTGACGAGGGGCGATGACCAGTGCATTATTCTACGATCGGTTGCAGTTTGCATTCACGGCAACCTTTCATTATCTCTTCCCACAATTGACCATGGGGTTAGCGGCCTTGCTCCTCTATCTGAAGAGCCGCGCCTATTGGAACCGTGATGCGCACTATGACGAGGCGGCCCATTTCTGGACGAAGATCTTCGCCTTGAGCTTCGCGTTCGGCGTCGTCACCGGGATCCCCTTGGAATTTCAGTTCGGCATGAATTGGGCGAGGTTTTCGACGTTTGCCGGCGGCGTCATCGGCCAGACCTTGGCCATGGAGGGCGTCTTTGCCTTTTTCCTGGAATCCACGTTTCTCGGCGTCCTGCTGTTCGGAAGAAAGACCTTCGGTCCGTTTGTCCAATGGATGACGACATTGATGCTCTTCTTTGGGTCGTGGCTCTCGGGGCTGTTCATTCTCGCGACGAATGCGTGGATGCAACATCCGGTGGCCTATGCCGCCGATGAGGCCGGCGCGGTCCACGTGACGAGTCTCTGGGGCTTGCTGACCAACCCCTGGCTGGTGTGGCAGTTCGCGCATACGATGACGGCCGCAGTTGTCACCGGGTCCTTTGTGATGGCCGCCGTGGGGGCCTACTATCTGCTCTCTGGTATTCACCTCGACCAGGCCAAGACGTTTCTCCGAACCGGGGTCGTTGTTGCGGCGTTGGCCAGTTGCCTGATGCTCTTTCCGACCGGACACCATGCGGCACTGCAGGTCTTTGAGCATCAGCCCATCAAAGGGGCGGCATTCGAGGGCCACTTTTACACCGAATCAGGAGCCGATCTGGTGATCTTCGGCCAGCCGAATATGGACACGCTCACGATCGACAATCCGCTCGTCGCGCCCAAGATGCTCAGTTTCATCATTCATAAGCACTTCGACGCCGAGATCAAAGGGCTCACTGAGTTTCCTCGTGAAGACTGGCCGGACACCATGCCGCTGCTCTACTACACCTACCACATCATGGTCGGCCTGGGGTCGCTGTTCATCCCGCTGATGCTGACGGCGGTGGTCCTCCTCTGGCGCGGACGTCTGTTTCAGGCCCGATGGATGCTCTGGACGATCATGCTCATGGCGCCGTTTCCCTACATTGCCACGACTGCCGGGTGGATGACCGCCGAACTGGGACGGCAGCCGTGGCTCGTGTATGGCTTATTCCGAACGGCCGACGGCAACTCGCCATTGGTGGGGTCCGGCAATGTCCTGTTCACGTTACTCGGCTTCCTCGGTCTGTATCTGTTGTTGGGCCTGCTGTTTCTGTTTGTGTTGTTCCGAACAGTCGCTCGTGGTCCTGCCGTGCCTGTCGGGTTGAGTGCGAACGGGAAGGGCGCGTTGTGAGCGAGGAGATGCTGTCGAATGAGCCCCTGTGGTTCGCGATCGTCGCCGCAGTGTTCGCCGTCTATGCGGTCCTGGATGGATTCGTGTTCGGGGCGGGCATCCTCTACCTGTTCGTCGCGCGAACCGACGCGGAGCGGCAACTGGTCTTGAAGGCCATCGGTCCGGTGTGGAAGGGCAATGAAGTGTGGCTGGTGGCTGGCGGAGGTTTGTTGTTCCTCGCCTTTCCCAAAGCCTTCGCGTCTGGATTCAGCGGGTTCTACTTGGCCCTCAACCTTGTCCTCTGGTGTGTGATTCTGCGCGGGGTGTCGATTGCCGTACGGTCCCACCTCGACAATCCCTTATGGCGAACGTTCTGGGACGCGATCTTCGCCTTGTCTAGCCTACTGCTGGCCCTGATTTTCGGCGTGGCCTTGGGCAATCTGATTCGGGGCGTGCCTCTCTCTGCCGATGGCCAATTCTTCGCCGCGCTCTGGACCACCTTCACGCCTGGACCGACGCCGGGCATCCTGGAC
>CXWJ01023311.1_pt1 | contig 10509 bp, 9 predicted proteins | sample 590841 | NCBI WGS metagenome assembly CXWJ01 (sample SAMEA3498367, study PRJEB10139) | wastewater metagenome | biome: wastewater treatment plant; material: activated sludge | place: Austria | collected 2015-01-21 | reverse complement strand
GTCGATGACGTCGTTGCCATACACCCTCTCAGTATGCGATCCGGGCGCTCGGGGGCCAAGGACGCCCGGCCGGCCGGGCCGGAGATGCCAGGATGAGCCGGTGAGTCTTGAGGTGGACCAGGCGCCACTGCCCCGCGAGCGCCGTCGCGCGGTCGTGCGACAGTCGGTGTCCGTCGGGGTGGCGACCGGCGCATACGGCGTGAGCTTTGGCGCGCTCTCGGTCGCGGCCGGGCTCGACATCTGGCAGACGATGGTGCTGTCGTTGGTGCTGTTCAGCGGTGGCTCGCAGTTCGCGGTCATCGGCATTCTGGGCGCTGGCGGGGTGGGTGCGGCGGCCGTGGCNNCTGCTCAGCGACTCGGGTTCTGGCTCACGGGAGCATCGGTCTACGTCTTCTGGAACCTGTGCACCCTCGCCGGCGCCGTGCTGGGCAACGCGATCGGTGACCCAGCCACCTACGGCCTCGACGCCGCCGCGGGTGCCGCGTTCATCGCCCTGCTGTGGCCTCGGCTGACGGGTCGGGACCCGCGAGTCGCCGCTGTGGCGGCGGCGGGCGTGGCGCTCGTGCTGGCTCCCTTCACGCCGGTCGGGGTGCCCGTGCTGGTCGCGGCGAGTGTGGCGGTCGTCGTCGGGTGGCGGGCTCGATGAGCGTCTGGACCACTGTGGTCATCGCGAGCATCCTGTCCTTCGCGCTGAAGTTCTCCGGCTATCTCGTGCCCGAGCGGCTCCTTGCCGGTGAGCGGACCACGCGCGTCACCGGCCTGCTCCCGGTGGCTCTGCTGTCGGCGCTCGTGGCGGTGCAGGTCTTCACGACGACGACCGGCGCCCTGGCGCTCGACGCGCGGGCCGGCGGCCTGGCCGTCGCCGTGGTGGCGCTGCTCTGCCGGGCACCTTTCATCGTGGTCGTCGTGCTGGCAGCCGCCACGGCGGCGCTGCTGCGCGCCCTGACCTAGGACTGCGCGCCGCTCACGACTCGGCGCCACTTCCTCCCCGACGCCGGCCGAGGTAGTCCAGGCCCGGCTAGTCCAGGCCGAGGTAGTGCTCGAGGCCCAGCGTGAGTCCCGGGTGGTCGGCCACCGCGCGCACACCGGCGAGCACCCCGGGCATGAAGCTCACCCGGTCGAACGAGTCATGTCGGATGCTCAGCATCTCGCCCTCGGTGCCAAACATGACCTCCTGGTGGGCAACGAGACCCCGCAGACGCACAGCGTGCACGGGTATGCCGTCAACCCGGGCACCGCGTGCCCCGTCGGGGTCCTGCGTCGTGGCGTCAGGGACGGCGCCCACGCCAGCATCGACGCGAGCGGCCGCGATGAGCCGGGCGGTGCGGTCGGCCGTGCCCGAGGGGGCATCGACCTTGCCCGGGTGGTGCAGCTCGACCACCTCGACCGACTCATAGAAGCGGGCCGCTTGCTGGGCGAAGCGCATCATGAGGATCGCGCCGATGGCNNGTCACCGAGGTCATCGCCCACGTCGAAGCGACCGACGAGGTGCAGGTCCGGAGCGGACTGCACGGCCTGGCATACCGTGCTGCCCATCCGGCCGCTGGCTCCGATCACGGACACGTTGAGGGCACCTGGCACGCCTGTGATCGTACGACCCCCTCACAGCCATAACAAACGCGTGAGGAGTAGCAGCCCAAACCCGGACATGTTCCCGTGAATTAACGACCCATTTGACATCTCAATCAAACAGGATACCTTTTGCCTTTCGAGGTCACGAGCAATGCTTTCAGGGGGTTCTAGCACAATGTGCGACGAAACGCTTCACGCTGCCCAGACGCCGCAAAATATCGGGCGCCGCGCCATACTCACGGCAATTCCTTTGTCGCTATTACTCGCTCCGCGAGCCGCCGCCATTCCGAAGTCCAGTGCCGGGTCGCTAGCCCTGCCCGTCGGCCTCGACACGCAGTCCTTGGCGATGCACCTGCACGGTTCGGACTCGGAGGGGCCAGCCTCCTGGAGCTCGCATCTGGAGGTCGCCCGGAGTTGGGGCATCGACTACATCTTCCCCAGCGATCACGACTGGCGGGTCGAGGCCACGCATGCCGACTTCCAGCGTGAATACAACTTCGCCGACGGCCTCACCAGCTGGATGGAGTGGGGCCGGGCTCCCGGCAGCGCTGCAGGCAGCAGCCAAAGCATCATCACCCTCACGGGCGAGGACGCCTCACACGGCTCGATGGCCCTGTCCCTTCACCAGCCGGCTGCGCGCGCCGGCACGGCGTCGGGAGTCGTGGTCACCCGACCGCGAGACCGTCTCGAAGGCAACGTTCGCGGGCGGCGGATCGCAGGTGAGGTCAAGATTTCGGGAGGCGTGTTTGCGCTGACGGTCACCCTCAGTCGTCACGGGGACAAGCAACTCGAACTCACCTACCGATGTGGCGATGTCGTGGCTGGAGACAACACCTCCCACGGTTATCACCGCATCGTCAACGTGCCCACGCCCACCGGTGAATGGGCGTCGTTCGACGTGAGTCCGGTGGACGATATCGCGCGCTTGTGGCCCGCGATCGAGGCCGAGGACAACTCATTCCTTCTTCTCGAACTGTCCGTGGAGTCCATAGGTGGAGCCGTCGATGTGCTCATCCCCCGGCTGGAGCTGCCCCGCCTCGTCGTCGGTCAGGATGCCATCGACCACCGCAGTGCCATGCTCGACCGGCTGAGGTCGACGACCGCTCTGCAGATCGGGCATGCGCTGGAGTACTCCTGGCCCGCGGGCACGGCGCATATGAACGGATGGTTTGCCGATGCCGCGGCGCCGATGCTGAGCAGCGTCGCCGCGGCGCGCGGCGGCAAGGCCTACGACGCCAACCTCGCCTCGATGATCAAGGCTCAGGGCGGGGTCGTTTCGCTCAACCATCCTGCGGGAGTCAGCACCAAGATCGGCACGGCTGCCGAACAGTCGACCAAAGCGCGTGATACGGCACGTCGGCTGATCGCCAACGGTGTCTATGGCGCCGAAGTCGTCGAGATCGGCTACGCCAAGAGGGGCAGCCTGGGGGTCGACAGCTATCTGTTGCAGATGGCCGCCATGGTCTGGCGGGACGGCTGGTTCTTCACCGCCAACGCCGTGAGCGACGATCATGGCGGCAAGGAGAGCGGGTGGGGGGTCAACCCGGGCATCACGCATACCTGGGCACCCAGTGCCGACCTGTCCGCTCAGCTCACCGCGCTGCGGGCCGGAGCGGCTCACGTCACGATGCACACGGCATACCGCGGGCAGCTGTGGTTGAGCCTTGACGGTGCGCCCATGGGATCGGTCGCCCTGAATCCCGACCGAAGCGGTCAGGGCGAGCTCAGTCTTGTGGCCACCGAACTGCCTGCGGCGGGATCGCTCACCCTGTATGCCGGGGCGATCGACCATCCCGGTGCCACCGTGACAAGCCCCAACCTCATGCAGATCGCGCGCTGGTCGGGCGTAGATCTGGGGACCGGACCAGTCTCGGTCCGCCGGTCACGTGGGCCGGCCAGCTTCTACCTGGCAGTCGCTCGCAACGCCTCCGGCAGCATCGTCGGCTTCACCAACCCGGTCTGGGACCTCGCGGCAGAGCGGGCAACCCGACCTATCCCGATGGACCGCCGGGTGCGATGATCTGGTCCCCATCGTTCGGTGATTTGCCCGGGTCGCCGGCAGCCGCCGTGGTATGACTCGTGTGCCCCTCCTGCGAGTTCCACGCGCCGCCCGGTCCCACCCACCTGCCCGCCTCATGTCGGCGAGCACGCCTGAAACAGAGCCCCCATGTGCGATGACCATCCAGCCGACCGCGGGCCGTCCGCTGCGACAATGTCACGCAGGTCCCTGCTGGCGGCGGTGCCCCTGACACTGCTCGTCGCGAGTAGCGCGTCAGCCGCACCGAGACCCGCGCTGGCCCGCTCGGCTCTCGGGCTCACGTTGCCGACCGGCCTGTCAAGCACGTCGATGGCGATGCACCTGCATGGATCGGACTCCGAGGGAACCGCGTCATGGAGTCGGCACGTCGAGATGGCCGGGGCCCGCGGAATCGACTACATCTTCCCGAGCGATCACGACTGGCGGCTCGAAGGCATCCACCCCGATCAGCGCCGGTCCTTCGACTTCGCGCTTGGACTCAAACAGTGGATGACGTGGAAGCGCACGCCGTCGAGCGTCGTGGGCGCGACTGTGTCGGTGCTGCGACTGACCGGCGCAAACACGGCATACGGCCCCAAGGCCTTGACCCTTCGCCTCAACGCACCGGCCGGCCAGACGTGCGGCGTTTTCACGGTCAGCACCCAGAACAACCTCGAAGGCAACGTTCGCGGGCGTCATGTGAGTGCGACGGTCAAGCTGACGGGCGGCGTGCTTCAGGTCGGAGTGCTGCTCAGCCAGCACGGTGAAGAGCAGCTGCGGCTCACCTATCGGCTCGGCGCCGTCACCCCGGGCGACTACCTCGAGACCCCCAGCCGTGCCGTCGTGTCGCAAGCCATGGACACCGCGACGTGGACGACGTTCACCCTGACGCCCTTGGTCGACATCGCCCGCCTCTGGCCGGGCATCGAGGCCGAAGACAACTCCATCCTCGAGCTCACTCTGGCGCTGGAGTCGACCGGGCCGGGGGCCGAGGTCCTCGTGCCGCGACTGGAGCTGCCTCGCGACATCGTCGGTCTGGGCAACCTCACGAGCCGACACGCCATGCTCGACCGGTTGCGTGGGCAGAGCGCCGTCGGCATCGGGCACGCGCTCGAGTACTCCTGGCCCAAACACCCCAACCACCTCAACGGCTATTTCGGGTCTGGCCCGGAGCCGCTGCTCAGCGGAGCCAATCCTTCCGTCCAGGGGTATGACGTCGATCCCGCCGCCGCCATCGTGGCGGCGGGTGGTGTCGTGTCGCTCAACCACCCGGCTGGGCAGGGCACCACACTCAGCACGGCGAGCGCGCAGCTCACCAAGGCGCGCGATACGGCTCGCAAGCTCATCGCCCAGTCGTTGTATGGCGCGCAGGTCATCGAGGTGGGCTACGAGCGGCGCGGTGGACTGGGCACCGAGAGCTACCTGCTGCAGCTGGCCGCCATGCTGTGGCGCGACGGCTGGTTCTACACAGCCAACGGAGTCAGTGACAACCACCACGGCACCGAGGCGTCCTGGTCCGTGAACTCCGGGGTGACTCACACCTGGGCCGCGACCTCGGATCTGGCCGCACAGCTTGTCGCCCTGCGAGCTGGGCTGGCTCACGTGACGATGCACGCCGACTACCGCGGGCTGATGTGGCTGAGCCTGGACGGCGCTGCCATGGGATCGGTGGCGGTCAACCCCGATCGCGCGGCGGCGGCTGGCGTCTCGGTCGTCGCCACTGACGTGCCGTCGGGCGGTCACCTGACCGTCTACCGCGGTCCGGTCGACTACCCGGGCGCCGCGGTGTCCGCCGCTGACCTCGAGGTCGTGGGCACCTTCTCAGCCGCCGACCTTCAGGCCGGCCCGGTGGCCTTGGCGCCTACACGTGGACCGAGCTGCTACTACCTCGCTGTGTTACGCGAGCGCGACGGCGACATCGTGGGCTTCACCAACCCGGTGTGGGACCTGGAGTCCGAGCACCCTTCGCGACCGATCCCCCACGACCGGCGCGTCATACCGACCTGACTCGAGGCGGCCCACACGCGCGTAGGGTGAGCCGCATGGCCCGGACCGGCGCCGACATCCGCCTCCCGCCGCCGTTGTTGTTCCTTGCAACGGTGCTGGTGGGCTGGCTGGTGGACCGCGTCGTGCCCCTGCCCCTCCCCGGCCTGCCGGCCCCCCTCGGGTGGCTGGTCGTGCTGGCTGGGGTGGCCTTGATGACCTGGGCCGTGCGCATCATGGTGCGGGCGCGCACGACGTTCGTGCCGTGGGAGCAGGTGGATCACCTGGTGGTCGCCGGCCCGTTCCGCTTGAGCCGCAACCCGATCTACCTCGCGGATGTGCTCATCGTGTCCGGGCTTGCGGTGGTGCTCGGCACGCTCTGGCCGATCGTGCTGCTGCCCGTCACGCTGACGGTGCTCCACCGACACGTCATCAGTCGGGAGGAGGCCTACCTCGGCACGGTGTTCGGCCAGGAGTATGCCGACTACCGCGCCACGGTCCGCCGCTGGATCTGAGTCAGATGGGAGTCACGTGCCGCCGCCCAGCCGCCGGCACGCCGACGCCGACGCCGTCGACCCTGAGCACGACGGAGGGCAGGGTGCGCCAGCTGCGGCGCACCCTGCCCTCCTGTGTCAGGACTGACTGTCGGGACTGACGGCGGTCAGACTCCAGCCGGCTCCACGGCCGGCGCCGTAGCCGCCGCGTCACCCTCGGCCGTGACGGCCGCGAGGGACAGCTTGCCGCGGGGGTCGATCTCCTTGAGCTCGACCTGGACCTTCTGGCCGATCTTGAGGACGTCGTCGACCGAGTCGATCCGCTTGCCACCGACGAGCTTGCGCACCTCGGAGATGTGCAAGAGACCGTCCTTGCCCGGCAGCAGCGAGATGAACGCCCCGAAGGTCGTCGTCTTGACCACCGTGCCGAGGAAGCGCTCGCCGACCTCGGGCATCTGCGGGTTGGCGATCGCGTTGACCGCCGCCCGGGCGGCCTCGGCCGACGGGCCGTCGACCGCGCCGATGTAGACCGTGCCGTCGTCCTCGATCGAGATGTCTGCGCCGGTGTCGTCCTGGATCTGGTTGATCATCTTGCCCTTCGGGCCGATGACCTCGCCGATCTTGTCGACCGGCACCTTGACCGTGATGATCCGCGGGGCGAACGGCGACATCTCGTCGGGCATGTCGATCGCCTCGGCCATGACCTCCAGGATGTGCAGCCGGGCCTCGCGAGCCTGGGTCAATGCGCCAGCGAGCACGTCGGCGGGGATGCCGTCGAGCTTGGTGTCGAGCTGGATGGCGGTGACGAACTCCTTGGTCCCGGCGACCTTGAAGTCCATGTCACCGAAGGCGTCCTCGGCGCCGAGGATGTCGGTCAGCGCGGCATACCGCGTGTGACCGTCGACCGAGTCGGACACCAGACCCATGGCGATGCCCGCAACCGGGGCGCGCAGCGGCACACCGGCGTTGAGCAGAGACAGGGTCGATGCACAGACCGAGCCCATCGAGGTGGAGCCGTTGGAGCTGAGCGCCTCGGACACCTGACGGATCGCGTAGGGGAACTCCTCACGCGTGGGCAGCACCGGCATGAGAGCCCGCTCGGCGAGCGCTCCGTGACCGATCTCGCGACGCTTCGGCGACCCCACGCGGCCGGTCTCACCGGTCGAGTAGGGCGGGAAGTTGTAGTTGTGCATGTAGCGCTTGCGCGTCACGGGCGACAACGTGTCGAGCTGCTGCTCCATCTTGAGCATGTTGAGCGTGGTGACACCCATGATCTGGGTCTCGCCACGCTCGAAGATCGCCGAGCCGTGCACGCGCGGGAGCACCTCGACCTCGGCCGAGAGCGCGCGGATGTCGCGCAGGCCGCGGCCGTCGATGCGCACCCCGTCGCGCAGGATCCGCTGGCGGATCAGCGACTTCTGGACCGAACGGTAGGCCGCCGAGATCTCCTTCTGTCGCCCGTCGAACGCGCCGACGTGCTCGCCGTCGCCGACCAGCGACGCGTGAACGGCCGACTTGATCTCGTCGAGGCGCAGCTCGCGCTCCTGCTTGCCGGCGATCGTCAGCGCCGCCGCCACGTCGTCGGTGCAGGCTGTCGCGACGGCGTCAAAGGCGTCGGACTGGTAGTCCAGGAAGACCGGGAACTCGACGAGCGCCTTGGCCGAGTTGGCGGCCAGGTCGCTCTGCGCGTGACAGAGCGTGGCGATGAAGCCCTTGGCAGCCTCGAGCCCCTGGGCGACGACGTCCTCGGTGGGAGCCGTCTTGCCCTCGTTGTGCACGAGGTTCCAGGTCGCGTCGGTGGCCTCGGCCTCGACCATCATGATCGCGACGTCCTGGCCGCCATCGGCCCCGGTCACGACCCGGCCCGCGACGACCATGTCAAAGGTCGAGCGCTCGCTGTCCGAGAAGTTCGGGAAGGCCACCCACTGACCGTCGATGAGCGAGACCCGCACGCCACCGATGGGGCCAGAGAACGGCAGTCCGGAGATCTGGGTCGCGGCTGACGCAGCGTTGATCGCGATGACGTCGTACTGGTGGTCGGGGTGCAGCGCGAACACCGAGATGACGATCTGCACCTCGTTGCGCAGTCCCTTGGTGAACGACGGCCGCAGGGGGCGGTCGATCAGACGGCAGGTGAGCACGGCCTCCGTGCTGGGGCGACCCTCGCGGCGGAAGAACGAGCCGGGGATCTTGCCGATCGCATACATGCGCTCCTCGACGTCGACCGTCAAGGGGAAGAAGTCGAACTGGTCCTTGGGCGTCTTGCCCGCGGCGGCCGTGGCGAGCAACATCGTGTCGTCGTCGAGGTATGCCGTGACCGAACCGTGGGCCTGCTTGGCCAGGCGCCCGGTCTCGAACCGGACTGTGCGAGTGCCGAAGCGACCGTTGTCGATCACGGCTTCGGCGAACTGGATGTCTGGACCCTCCATTGGGCCCTCACTTTCTGTTTTCTCTACGTCAGTCGCGCATCATCGTTGTGCGTAACTTGTGGTGCGACGCCACACCGCGGCTCGTCATCGACGACACGGGTGGGCGGGGCGCGGCATACGTGCCGCACACACCGACAGGCGGCCCCAGCTCTGGGAACCGCCTGTCAGGTGGACATCAACGACGCAAGCCGAGGCGCTTGATCAGCGAACGGTAGCGCTCGATGTCGGTCGCCTCGAGGTAGCGCAGCATGCGCTTGCGGCGGCCGACCAGGAGCAACAACCCGCGGCGGCTGTGGTGGTCGTGCTTGTGGGCCCGAGAGTGCTCGGTGAGGTCCTTGATGCGCTGCGTGAGCATCGCGATCTGCACCTCGGGCGAGCCGGTGTCACCGTCAGCGGTGGCATAGTCGGTCATGATCTGCTTCTTGACGTCGGCGTCCAATGGCATGGGCGGTCCGGCTCCTTTGCATATGTCGTTGCGCGGCGCGCCAGGGCAGGTCCACCTGGGCTCTCTTGATCCGCGGCCGATCTAACGGCAGTCGCCTTTGGGCAACCTGGCGAGTCTACCAGCCTCAGTCTTGTCGACCGAGCACGCGCTACTTCCCGTTCGCGGCGGTTTTCGACCCTGAACGGGAAGTAGCGCGTGCTCGGTCGACGGGGGGTGCGTCATACGCAACAGTGGCGAGCAGTGCGCAACAAAACTGCCACAGGGTCTGCCGTCGGCGCCATCAGCGTGCCTAGACTGCGAGGTATGACGAGGTCGTCGCGCCGAGCGGCAGCGGAGCCTGCTCCCAGCCGACAGACTGACACGCTGCGCGCCGCAGCGGTGCGTTCGATCACCGAGAGCCTCGCCTCGATGCGAGGTCCGCTGCTGCCGGTCCTGCATCGCGTCGTGCGGGACCTGGGCTATGTCGACGACGCCGACCTACCGGTCATCGCCGAGGTCCTCAACCTCTCGCGCGCTGACGTCCACGGCGTGGTGACGTTCTACAAGGACTTCCGCCGTTCGCCCGCACCCACTCACCGCCTCGTGTTGTGCCGTGCCGAGGCGTGCCAGTCGGTCGGCGGCGACGCCCTCTATGAGCACGCCGAGCGCGCCCTGGGCACGAACCCCGCCGTCGAGGTCGACCACGTCTACTGCTGGGGCAACTGCGCACTGGGGCCGGCGGGCGAGGTCGACGGGCGTCTGCACGGGCGTCTGACTCCCGAACGGCTCGACGCCCTGACGAGCGGCTGGACCTCGTGACCCGGGTCTATGTGCCGTGCGACTCGGCCGCCGTGTCAGTGGGTGCCGACGATGTCGCCAGCGCCTTCTCGGCTCACCCCAGGGCGAGTGATGTGACCGTCATACGCAACGGCTCGCGCGGCATGCTCTGGCTCGAACCGTTGGTCGAGGTCGACACCGGCCGCGGCCGCGTCGGCTATGCCAACGTCTCCCCCGACCAGGTCGACTCGCTCATCGACGGGGGCNNTGCTCGACGGCGAGCCCACACCGTCGTGCATCGGGGTCGTGGCGGACCACCCCTGGCTGCACAGCCAGAACCGGGTGACCTTCGCCCGAGTCGGCATCATCGAGCCCACCAGTCTCGATGACTACCTGGCACACGGCGGGTATGCCGGTCTGTCCCGCGCGCTGCACATCGGCGCCACAGCCACGGTCGAGGAGGTCGTCGCCTCGGGCCTTCGAGGACGCGGCGGAGCAGGATTCCCCACGGGCATCAAGTGGCGCACGGTCGCCGGCGCCACCGGTCAGCTCAAGTTCGTCTGCGCCAACGCCGACGAGGGCGACTCCGGCACGTTCGCCGACCGCATGCTGATGGAGGGCGACCCCTTCACCCTCATCGAAGGAATGACGATCGCGAGCTGGGCGGTCGGAGCGAGCGAAGGCTACGTCTACATCCGCTCGGAGTATCCCGCCGCGATCGCCACGATGCGACGGGCCATCGACATCGCCTATGCCCGGGGCTACCTCGGTGCCGACCTGCAAGGCAGCGGTCATCACTTCGACCTCGACATC
>CXWJ01015353.1_pt1 | contig 10513 bp, 12 predicted proteins | sample 590841 | NCBI WGS metagenome assembly CXWJ01 (sample SAMEA3498367, study PRJEB10139) | wastewater metagenome | biome: wastewater treatment plant; material: activated sludge | place: Austria | collected 2015-01-21 | reverse complement strand
GTGTTGTAGACGATGTTGGTGACGAACGTCAGCATCTTGTTGCCGACCATGTGCCAGAAAAACATGGTCTTGGTGGGGCCGCCGCGAAAGCGCGAGCCATAGACCACGGCCGCCCGCCCCTCCATGATCGGCCGCAGCAGGGCCGGGTAGTCGCGCGGGTCGTATTCCAGGTCGGCGTCCTGAATCAGGAAGATGTCGCCGGTGGCCTGGGCGAAGCCGGTGCGCACCGCCGCGCCCTTGCCCTGATTCTTCTCGTGCAGGATGATACGGATGATCGACTCGTCCAGGGCCTGGATGGCCGGGTAGAGGTCGCGCGTGCCGTCGGTCGAACCGTCATCGATCAGGATGATCTCGTCCGCCTCGTTGACCGCCAATACCGCCCGCACCGCCGGTTCGACGGTGGCGAATTCGTTGTACACCGGAATGATGACCGATACTTTCACGCTGGTTAGAACTCCCTCAGCGGCGCCAGGCCCTGGGCCATGTCCGGCCATAGGGCGCGCCGATTGTACGCATTTGCCGCCTCTCGGCCGCGCGGCGGCCAGGCAACTCGTGCATTATAACACCGGCCCCATGCGCCTCCAACCGTTGCCCGCCCGCCGAATCGTATACGGGCGGGTTAGAACGCGGATGACGCGGATCAGAATGCAGCTGTCAGCGTAAATCCGCGATAATCCGCGTCATCCGCGTTCCATTTCTTATCTACCGCGCCCGCCGATGCCCCATCGGCTTATATCGGTTATAATGAATGGCGTAAACGGCCCCGGCCTCCGTGGCCGGCCCAAGACACAATCAATGGACAAACCAATCAACAATCTTATTCTCGATATGGACGGCGTTCTATGGCGCGGCGATACGCCCCTGCCCGGTCTGGTCGATTTCTTCGCCACGCTGCGGGCGGCCGGCATCGGTTTTATTCTGGCTACCAACAACGCCACCAAGACGGCGGCCATGTACACCGCCCGGCTGGCCGGGTTCGGCGTCGCTGTGCCGCCGGCGCAAATCCTCACCTCGGCCGAAGCCACCGCGGGCTATCTGGCCGAGCGCTTCACCACTGACCAGCCCGTCTACGTCGTCGGCGCCCAGGGGCTGCGCGAGGCCATCGCCGCCCAGGGCTTCCGCTTCCTGACCCCGGCCGAAGTGCGCGCCGGGTCGGCCGCGGCGTGCGTCGTCGTCGGCCTCTCGCCCCAGCTAACGTATGAGGAACTGGCGATGGCCTCGATCCTGGTGCACAACGGCACACCCTTCATCGGCACCAACCCCGACCCCACCTTCCCCAGCGAGATCGGGCCGGTGCCGGGGGCCGGGGCCATACAGGCCGTGATCATCACCGCCACCGGCGTCCAGCCCACGCTCATCGGCAAGCCCGGCCCGATCATCTTTCGCGAGGCGGTCAAGCGGCTGGGCGGCGATCCGGCCGGCGTGGTCATGGTCGGCGACCGGCTCTCAACAGACATTGCCGGGGCGCAGGCCGCCGGGTTGCGCTCCATCCTGGTGGAGACCGGCATCTCCAGCCGCGCCGAGGCCGAGAACGGCCCCATCCGCCCCGACTACATCTTCGCCGACATCACCGAGTTGGCTGCCTTTCTGACCGGAGAAACCGCTCTTGCCCGCTAAAGCCTGGGTATTCAGTGAGTCAGTGTTCAGTACCCTGTTACTTGAAGAACCTTGCTTAGTTCGTAGTCAGGCGCTTCAGCGCCGCCGGACGACAAGACCCGTCGGACGACAAGACCCGTCGGACGACAAGACCCGTCTCTCAAGAACGCAACTAAAGTTGCTGACTACGAACCTTAGAATCCTTGTGTAACAGAGTGTTCAGTAATGTTCCCAAGTGGAGAAACAACTATTGCCCCTTGAAACCGGCCGGATCAATCTGCTCGACCTTACCCTTGTTCAACTGACGGAACTAGTGGCCGCGTGGGGCCAACCGGCCTATCGCGCCAAACAGGTCTGGGAGTGGATGTATCACCGCTACGCCGCCGATTTTGCCGCCATGAGCAACCTGCCGAGGGCGTTGCGCGACCGCCTGGCGGCCGAAACCACGCTCTCAATCGGCGAGATCGTCCTCGATCAACACTCCAACGACGGCCAAACCGAGAAGGTGCTGTTCCAATTGCCCGATGGGCAATTCATCGAGACGGTGCTCATGCGCTACGAAAAGCGACGCACGCTGTGCATCAGTACCCAGGCCGGCTGTGCCATGGGCTGCGTCTTCTGCGCCACCGGCCAGATGGGCTTCATGCGCCATCTGACCGTGGCCGAGATCGTCGGCCAGGTGCTGCACTTCGCCCGCGTCTTGGCCGCCGAAGATCAGCACGTCACCAACATCGTGATGATGGGCATGGGCGAACCGCTGCACAATTACGACAACACCCTGGCCGCGCTCGACCGGCTGACCGACGCGACGGGCTTTAATCTGGGGGCGCGCAAGATCACCATTTCCACCGTCGGCCACATCCCGGCCATTCGCCGCTATGCCGACGAACAGCGCCAGACGCCGCTGGCCGTCTCGCTCCACGCCGCCACCGACGAGGAGCGCGGCCGACTGTTGCCGGTCAATCGCCGCTGGCCGCTGGCCGCCCTGATGGAGGCTTGCCGCTACTACGTGGCCCAGACCGGACGGCGCATGACCTTCGAGTGGGCGCTCATCGCCGGGGAGAACGACACCGAGGAGCAGGCCCACAAGCTGGGCCAACTGCTGCGCGGGATGCTGGCCCACGTCAACTTGATCCCGCTCAATCCGACGGCCGGCTATGGTGGCCAGCCCTCATCGCCGGAGCGCGTGGCCCGTTTCCAGGAAGCATTGACCGGTTACGGCGTCACCAGCACGGTGCGCGTCCGGCGCGGCATCGACATTCAAGCGGGCTGTGGGCAGTTGCGCGATAGGCACGTTAGCAGCCGCCGACGTACCAGCACGGATTATCCTGCGCCCCATTGATGCGCACCTCGAAGTGGATGTGCGGGCCGGAGGAGTTGCCGGTATTGCCGGTGGAGCCGATGACGTTGCCCTGATAGACGACCTGGCCGGGCACGACGTTGATGCCGTTCAGGTGAGCGTAGAACGTCTCGTAGCCGTTGCCGTGGTTGACCACGATCAGATTGCCGAAGCCATAGATATTCCACCCGGCAAAGGTCACCGTGCCCGTGTCGGAGGCCACNNGAGCTGCCGCGCACCGATTCCAGGCTGGGCGGCGTCCAGACGAACACGTCGCGCACCGCGCCGGGAACCAGAATTTGCGTTTCCGGGTAGAGGCGGAAGGGGAACTCCAGATTGTTGGGCGCGTAGGCAATGATCGTCTCCGCCGGGATGGCGTATTGGGCGGCGATGCTCTCCAGCGTGTCGCCCGGCCCCACGTCATGGAGCACACCATCGATGGGCAGAATCACCAGGTCGACGCCGGTCTGGAGCAGACTCGACTCCTGGCTCAGTTGCGGGTTGCCGCCCAGTAGGGTCGTGGCCTGGATGCCGAACTTGTCGGCGATGCCGTTGGGCGTGTCGCCGCGCTCCACGCGATAGACTTGCAATTCATGGGCCGGCCGGCGGCCGACAAAGGTGTTGGGAATGGCCGCCGGGGCCAGGGCCACATCGACCAGCACCGGCACGGCGGCGGCGGCCGTATCGGGGCTGGTGGTATCGCCGGTGGCGCTCGTTTCGCCCGCCGCCGGCAGCGCGGCCGCCGCGGGGGCAGTCTCGGCCGTGGGGGTGGCCTGATGGGCCAAACCGGCGCGCCAGCCCCAAACGATCAACCCGGCCACCAGGGCCAGAACAACATACCCGGCCACGGAGCGCCGGGGACTTCTCTCTTCTTGCATACAATCTGTGGATGCTACCCGGCGGGGGAAGGCAAAGCAACGGCGCGGCGGCCATCCGCCGCGCTTTCTCTAGAAGTGCTCAGTTTGGGGCGGCCCGATCAGGCCATATCTTTGGTCAGCGTTTCCAGGAATTCGTAGTTGGTCTTGGTGGCCCGCAGGCGCGACAGAACGGCCGCCGTGGCGCTGCTGATGTCATAGCCGGGCGTGTCCATCAGATGGCCCAACATGCGGCGCATGGTGTAGACCCGCTGCAACTCGTCGGCCGACATGAGCAACTCCTCGCGCCGGGTGCTCGACCGCTCGATGTCGAAGGCCGGGAAGATACGGCGCTCCTGTAGGCGGCGGCTCAGCAGGAGTTCCATGTTGCCCGTGCCCTTGAACTCCTCGTAGATGACATCATCCATGCGGCTGCCGGTGTCCACCAGCGTCGTGGCGATGATCGTCAGGCTGCCGCCGAACTCCAGGTTCCGCGCCGTGCCGAAGAAGCGCTTCGGCGGGTAGAGCGCGCCGGGATCGAGACCGCCGGACAGGGTGCGTCCACTGGGCGGCACGGTCAGGTTATAGGCTCGCGCCAGGCGGGTGATCGAGTCGAGCAGGATCACCACGTCGCGCCCCGATTCCACCAGCCGCTTGCCGCGCTCCAGAGCCATCTCGGCCACGCGGCAATGGTTCTTCACCGGCTCGTCAAACGTGGAACTGACCACTTCGCCCAGAGTCGAGCGCTCCATGTCGGTCACTTCTTCCGGGCGCTCGCCGATGAGGACGACCATCATGTGAATTTCGGGGTAGTTNNAGCACGGTCGTCTTGCCGGCCTTGGGCGGCGAGACGATCAGGCCGCGCTGGCCGCGGCCGATGGGCGTGATCAGGTCGATCAGACGGGTCGACAGGATGTGGGGCTTGGTCTCCAGCTTGAGTTTCTGATCGGGGAAGATGGGCGTCAACGACTCGTAGCGCACGCGGTTCTTCAGCATCTCCGGACTCATGCCGTTGACCGCCTCGACGCGCAGCAGGCTATAGTACTTCTCGTTGTCCTTGGGCACGCGCACCTGGCCGTAGACCATATCGCCGGTCTTCAGGCCGATGCGCCGAATCTGCGAGTTGGAGACGTAGATATCGTCCTTGCTCGGCAGATAGGAGCCGGAACGCAGAAAGCCCATCGTCTGCTTGTCGTCCTCGACGATCTCCAGTACGCCGCCGCGGAAATGGAAGCCGCTGGTTTCGGCGTCGGCTTGCATGATGCGGAAGACGAGGTCGTGCTTCTTCATCGTGGTGTAGCCGGGGATTTTCATATCGCGGCCGACGTCGCGCAGTTCGCTCAGTTTTTTACTTTCCAGATCACCGATATCCATACATTACTTCTCTTTGGCATCAGCATCCCCATCTGGGAGCCATGCCGCTAGGTTTATTCTATTGATCGCAAACAATGGTTTGAATGGTTTGGCTTTTTTCTTTGTAGGCGCCCCCCGCGCCTACGGGCATGCCCGGCTCACGTGTGAGGAGCCGCCGGTCGATGAGCACGCGATTAAAAAGGGGGAATCAGTCAGATAAGGCAGAACGATAGGATTAACAGTTATTCGTTTTATGGCAATGGAGGGAGCTTTATTTCGCCCCACAGCGCGGTTTCTCAAGATGTGGGACGCGAGTAGTATACCACGTCCCGCTGCGTGGGTCAATATCGCTGACCGCCCTCGCAAATCCAATCTCCGTTTCACAGCTTTATTGGGCAGTTGCCCCATCATTCTGACGGATAAAGGCCTCTAAACGTTCCACCAGCCAGCGATTGCCGATGAACAGCGCCGTGCGTTGGTGCGGCTGGGTGGGCGTGATGTCCAGAATGGAGCGCCGCCCGTCAGAGGCATAGCCGCCCGCCTGAGCGATGAGGAAGGCCAGCGGCCCGGCCTCATAGAGCAGCCGTAGCTTGCCCTCGTCGCGCTTGTCCTCGGCCGGGTAGCAGAAGATGCCACCGCGCAACAGGTTGCGGTGAAAATCGGCCACCAGCGACCCGATGTAGCGGGCCGACAGCCGGGGCGAATCCGCCTCTCTGCCCTGTAGCCAATCAACGAACTGCCGCACGCCGGGCGACCAGCGGCTATAGTAGGACGAGTTGACGCTGAAATAGGCCGGCGGCTCCGGCAATACCAGATTGGGATGCGACAAGAGGAATTCGCCATACTCCGGGTTGAGCGTGAAACCGTGCACGCCGTTGCCCGCGCTATAGACCATCATCGTGCTGGCCCCATAGAGCACGTAGCCGGCAGCCACCAGATCGCCGGGCGGCTGGAGCGCGTCTTCCAGCCGGCCGCGCTGCGCTTCGTCCAGGCAGCGATAGATGCCGAAAATCGTGCCGATGCTGACGTTGACGTCGATGTTGGACGAGCCGTCCAGCGGATCGAACACCAGCACGTAGCTGCCCTTGCGATAGCGTTCCGGGATGGAAATGGGGTCTTCCTGCTCCTCGGAGATCATCAGGCACAACCGGCCGGTGTGGTCGCACAACTGACGCATGATCTGATTGGCGTAGATGTCCAGCTTTTGCTGCGATTCGCCCTGAACGTTGATCGCCCCGGCCTCGCCCAGAATGTCGATTAGCCCGGCGCGATTGGTCTTGTGGGCGATGATCTTGGCCGCCAGGGCCAGATCATAGAGCAGGTTGGTCAATTCGCCGCTGGCATACGCCGGTTGGTGATCCAGAATAAAGCGTTCAATCGTCGTAACGGTCACGGGCCACGCTCCTCGGTGCTTGCTGTAGACAATGGCAAATCAAGTTTGGGCTTGGCTAGGCCAGAATTGGGCCTAGAAAAAGAACCAGGTAATAAACGATGGCGATGGCCCAGATGAGCGAATCGGAACGATCGAGCGCGCCGCCATGTCCGGGAAAGAGCTTGCCGGAGTCCTTTAGCCCGGCTTCGCGCTTGAGCAGCGAAATGCTGAGATCGCCAAACAGGCCGAGAATGCTGACGGCCAGCCCGATCACGATCGCCAACACGACGGGCAGTTCGAGGATGCGCGCGGCGATAATGGTGACTGCCGTACCGATGATGATGCCGCCAACGTACCCCTCGACTGTCTTATGGGGGCTGAGGCGCGGGGCCAGCGCGTGGCGGCCCAGCACCCCCCGCCCGGCCAGCCATTTGCCGACGGCAAAAGCGCCCATGTCGGCCGACCAGATGCTCAGCAGGCCCAGCATTGTCCATTGCGCGCCGACCACCGGCAGGTTACGCAAGTAAAAGAAATGGCCGCCGACCCAGCCCAACAGAACGATGCCGACGACCAATGCAAACCAGTCGAGGGCCGCGTCCAGGGTGACGCCGCGCTCGAACAGGCGCAGGCAGTAGATCAGGCCGGCGAAGATGACCAGGAAGAAGGCCAGGCCGTCGATTTTCCAGCCCGGCTGCCAGGCCCCAAAAAGCAGCAAGGCGATGCCCGGCAAGAGCAGCCACAGCGGCAACTGGTGCTTCAGCACGCGCATGATGTTGGCATACTCAATCCCGGCCATGATCATCAGGAAGCCCACCGCCGCGAAAAACAACCAGCCGCCGAAATAAGCGGCAGTCAACAGAACCGGGCCGATGATGAGAGCGATGACGATGCGTTGGGTGAGCATGAAATCGGACGGGCGTCAGGATGATTCTTCGGTCACAAGACCGTAACGACGTTCGCGCTGGTTGAAGGCCACAATGGCCTCATAGAGTTCCTCGCGGCCGAAATCGGGCCACAGGGCGGGCGTGGGGTAATATTCGGAATAGGCCGCCTGCCAGATGAGAAAATTGCTGATACGCAGTTCGCCGCTGGTGCGAATGACCAGATCGGGATCGGGCAGCCCTTTGGTGAAGAGATAGCTGCTGAACAACCCCTCGTTCAGTTCTTCCGGCTTGATACCGTCGGCCAGCATCTGTCGCACGGCGTGGATGATCTCGGCCCGGCCGCCATAGTTGAAGGCCACGTTGAGGATGAGGCGGGTGTTATCGCGGGTCAGGTCCAGCGCGCGGCGCACTTTCTCTTGCAGCTTGGGATCGACGCCGGTCAGGTCGCCCAGATGGTGGACACAGACGCCCTGCGCGTTCAGTTCGTCCGTTTCCTGATCGAGCACGCGGGCGAAGATCTTCATCAGCGCCTGCACTTCGCTCTTGGGCCGCCCCCAATTCTCGGTGGAGAAAGCGTAGATGGTCAACACCTTGATGTTGAACTCGACGCAGGCGCGGATGATGCGCCGCAGATTCTCGGCCCCGGCGCGATGGCCGGCCTGGCGCGGCAGGCCCCGCTTGCGTGCCCAGCGGCCGTTGCCGTCCATGATGATCGCCACGTGGACCGGCATTTCCAGCGACGACAGATCGAGCGGTTCTTCGCGACGACGCGCCATCCCTAGACTTCCATGATCTCGGCTTCTTTGGCCCGGCCGATCTCTTCGATCTGGGTAATGAACGAATTGGTTATGTCCTGCAACTGCTTCTCCCCCCGGGTGAAGTCGTCTTCGGAAATGAGCTTTTCGTCCTTCAACTCTTTCAGGTCGTGGTTCAGGTCGCGGCGCACGTTGCGCACGGCCACCTTGGCCTCTTCGATGCGCCGGCCGACGATGCGGCTCAGATCGCGGCGGCGCTCCTCGGTCAGCCGGGGGATGTTCAGCCGGATCACCTGCCCGTCGTTGTTGGGCATAATGCCCAGGTCGGACTTCAGGATGGCCTTCTCGATGGCCGTCATGGAACCGCGATCATAGGGGCGAATCGCCAGTTGTTGCGGTTCGGGCACAGAAATGACGGCCATCTGATTCAGCTGCATCTCCACGCCATACTGCTCGACCTTGAGGTGTTCGATCAGCTTGGTGGAAGCGCGCCCGGTGCGAAAGGCCGACAGGTCGGAATCCAGCGAAGTGATCGCCCCGTTCATGCGGCTTTTGGCTTCGCGCAGCACATCTGCAATCATTGTATCCTCCGCATCGAAAAATGATTGTCTTCGCCCCGGCTCTCGTGGTCGTCCCCTGTCGCCGGGCCGCGTCAGGCGGAAATCGTCGTGCCGACCGTCTCGCCCAGGACAAAGCGCTTGACGCTGTCCTTCTGCCAGAAATCGAGCACGACAATGGGCATGTTGTTATCCATGCACAGCGAAACGGCTGTTGTATCTAGCACCCGCAGCCGCATTTCCAGGAACTGCTGGTAGGTCAACCGGTCAAACGGTTTGGCGTTGGGGTTCTTCAGCGGGTCATCGTCGTAGATGGCCCCAACCTTGGTGGCTTTGATCATCACCTCGGCGTTGAGTTCCATGGCCCGCAGCGCCCCGGCCGAATCCGTGGTGAAGTACGGGTTGCCCGTGCCGCCGGCCAGAATGACGACGCGCCCCTTTTCCATGTGGCGGATGGCCCGCAGGCGGATGTACGGCTCGGCGATGGCCCGAATCTCGAACGCCGTCTGCACGCGCGTCACCACCCCGGCCCGCTCCAGCACATCCTTCAGCACCAGAGCGTTCATCACCGTCGCCAACATGCCGATGTGGTCGGCCGTGGTCTGATCCATGCCATACTTCGTGCCCACCGAACCGCGCCACAGGTTGCCGCCGCCGATGACCAGGGCCACCTGGACGCCCAGGTCGTGGATATCCTTCACGACCTGGGCGACCTCGATGGCGTTCTGGGGAGCGATACCGGATTCGCCCTGCCCGGCCAGNNTCAGTCTTCCAGCGACTCGCCCAGCTCATAGCGGGCGAAGCGGCGGACGATGACGTTCTCGCCGGTCATGCGGATGGCGTCGGTGACCATATCCTTGATCTTGACCTTCTCATCCTTGACGAACGGCTGCTCCATCAGACAAAACTCTTCGTAGAACTTGTTGAGTCGCCCGGCCACGATCTTTTCGGCCACAGCCTCGGGCTTGCCCTCGGCCAGTGCCTGGGCCTTCAACACCGCCATCTCGCGCTCCAGTTCGGCGGGGGGCACGTCCTCGATGTTCATATAACGCGGCGCGGCGGCGGCGATGTGGAGGGCCAAATTGTGGGCCAGTTCGCGGAACTGGGCGTTCATCGCCACGAAGTCGGTCTCGCAGTTCAGTTCCAGCATCACGCCGACACGATTGCCGGGGTGGGTATACAGCTCGATGAGGCCCTGATTGGCCGAGCGGTCGGCGCGTTTGGCGGCGCGGGCCGCGCCTTTTTCGCGCAGCATGTCCACGGCCTTGTTGAAATCGCCGTCGTGTTGTTCCAGCGCCTTCTTGGCCTCCAGCACGCCCGCGCCGGTGGCCTCGCGCAATTCTTTAACCATTGCGGTAGTAATTGCCATGTCGAAACATTCTCCCTAACGTCTATTACGCGGCGGCCGCGTCGCTCTCGTCGTCGCCNNAGCAGCAATTCATCCTCGGCATCTTCCATGCCGTCGAAGGACTCATAGCGGTAGCGGTCGAAATCGGTCACCTGCTCCTGCATGGTTTCCTTGCGCATGGCGATCCCTTCCAGCGCGGCATCGGCCATCTTGCCCACGATGAGCTTGATGGCGCGGATGGCGTCGTCGTTGGAGGGAATGACGTAATCGATGGGGTCGGGGTCGCTGTTGGTATCGACCACGCCGACGATGGGAATCTTCAGGGTGTTGGCCTCACGGATGGCCGTCTCTTCGTGGCTCACGTCGACGATGAACAACAGCTTAGGCAGGTCGCGCAATTCGCGGATGCCGCCCAGGCGCAGATTGAGCTTTTCGATCTCGCGCTCGATGCGCAG
>CXWJ01001871.1_pt1 | contig 10513 bp, 7 predicted proteins | sample 590841 | NCBI WGS metagenome assembly CXWJ01 (sample SAMEA3498367, study PRJEB10139) | wastewater metagenome | biome: wastewater treatment plant; material: activated sludge | place: Austria | collected 2015-01-21 | reverse complement strand
GGCAAATGGCTTTATTTTAATATCAGCATTGTTAACGCCATAGCTATATGTTATACCTGCGTTCATTACCGGTCTTGTAGCTTTGGTGTTGGCAAACACTTCATAGCTTGGAGCATTGGGGTCAAAACCTATGTCCTCCTGGTATTGCGTATCAAAAGTTAATTTATCGGGATTAAAACTTTTTTGCAGCATGCCAACTTGCAATCCGGCTGAAAGTTCGTGGTCATCATCATCACCAAAAGCATAACGGTAGCTGATCCCTCCTCCAATTTTTAATCTTGTAAAACCGGTTTTGCCTGCTGAGTTTTTCTGAACCAAAAAACAAAAACCAACTTTATTAACCCTCTTGTCAAATGTTACTGATTGTGTTTTGAAAGGAGAAATTTGCGACCATTGGTTGCGGTAATTTCCTGTTAAGCGTATGTTTTGGATGTTAGCTCCTGCATTAGCAGGATTAACCCAAACGCCATGATTAAAATACTGCGACAAGTGCGCATCCTGCCCATGTGAGGCAAGCGTAAACGCAAGTGCTGAAATAATTATAAGTAAAAGTTTTCTCATAGCGTGTGTTATCTGATTAAACTAATATTTCCTTTTAAGATTGTTTCCGGCTCATCTCTCTTTTTCACTTTTACCAAATAGGTGTAAGTAGCATTCTCAACATACTTGCCGTTAATGGTTCCGTCCCATCCTTTTCTTGCATCATCATTTCTATAAATTATATTTCCCCATTGGCTTACAATTATCATTGAAGAACTTTCAATCTGTGTTCCCCTTAATCTGAATACATCATTTAATCCATCATTGTTTGGGGTGAAAGCATTTGGTAAAAACAAATCAGTTTCCTGTTCAACCCTTAAAGTTTTGTAAGTAGTATCACTGCACCCCATGTTGTTAATAGCTACAAGCATTACAGTATATTCACCTTGCTGTGCATATACATGCGAAGGGTTTGCAAGAGCAGAAGTATTATCATTAGAGTTGGGGTCTCCAAAATCCCACTCATAATTATATGACGAACCATTAACAGAATTAAACTGCACTTCAAAACCACCGCCTGTGGTTATTGGAGTTGTTGCGGTAAAATCTGGATTTATAGCTGTGTAAACAAAGGCGTTAACTGCAGAACGTTGTGTGTTTGTGCAACCGCTTGCAGTAAGCTCAACAAAATAATTGGTAGATAGCGTGATAGGTGGCGTTAAATAATTTAAACCAGAACCAAGCAACGTTCCTCCTATTATTGCATCGTACCATTTTGCAGTTGCACCTGCTGAAACATTTACCGAAAGTTGAACTCTTTCGCCACTGCAAACAGAATCGGACGAACTACTTAATAATGTTGGCAAAGTTTTAAGAGTAACCAGAATGGAATCTGATGTAATAGTACCCCCACNNGTAATAGTACCCCCACCAGCCTGCGTAACTTTTACTTTATAATAACCACCCTGTTTAGCGATATAGTTTTGCAAAGTAGCTCCACCTATTGCAATGTTATCTCTAAACCATTGGTTGCCTGTTGTAAATGATGAATGCAATACAACAGAATCTCCAGGGCAAAAAGTGGTACCTCCTTGTGCCGTTAAAATGGTAGAAGAATTTACAATCTGAACAACAACGGTGTCTCGCATACTCCAGCAACCATTTGTATTTTTAATTCTTACCCAATACGTTCCTGCTGCGCTTACATTTATTGTTTGCGTACTTGCACCCGTTGACCATTGATAGGTTGTTGCTGTGTTTGCACTTAATGTTTGCGATTGTCCTTGTGGCAGCATAATAATGCCTCCGGGTGAAATAGTAGCAGTTGGTATTGGATTAAAAGTAACAACCACAGGTGCTGATGTTCCAGAGCATCCCTGCGCGTTGTAAACTGTAACCGAGTAGTTTCCCTGAGTTTTTACGTATATACTCTGAGTTGTTTTACCGTTGCTCCATAGATAAGTTGAGCCGGAACTTGCAGTAAGCAGAACAGAATCGCCATTACATGCTGTAACAGGTGCAGAAGGTGTAACAGTTGCGGTTACCTGTGGAGACGCGTTTACTGCTATGGCAGGAGAATATTGTATGCAACTACCATTGTGGTAAACTGTTACAGAATAAGATCCTGCTGATGAAACCTGAATGGTTTGTGTTGTTAACCCATTACTCCATAAATAACCCGAGCCTGAAGATGCAGTTAAAGAAGTACTGCTGCCAAAACACAAACTTACCGGGCCAGGTGGTGTAACCGTGGCCGGTGTGGGTGCACCGTTAATAATTATTACGGTTGAAGATAGTGTTGCATACTGGCTTCCACCTGCTCCAGTGGCCGTACATGTAATACTATGTGAACCTAAAGTAAGTAAAGAGGTTTTAAGAATACCGGTTGAATTAGTTGCAATAATATTAGCCCCATTTTTAAAAACATAGCTCTGCAAGCCTGTTGGCGAGGCAGTAATTGTAACAGTATCTCCAATACAATAAGATAAAGTGGGATTATTTGCTGAAAGCGTTAATGTTTGTGTAGCAATTGTAGAAAGTGTTGTTCGTCTTATAAGTTCATTACCTTCATCACCAACCCAAATTGCGTTATCTCCAAAATTGAATGTGATCCCTGATGGTGAGTTAAATTGAGCTTGTAATGCCGGACCGTCTGCATAACCTGAAGTTCCTTGTGTGCCTGCAAAAGTTGTTACACTACCTCCGGAAATTTTTCTGATTATAAAATTATTTACATCACCTACATATATTCCGCCTGTACTATCAACACCAATGCCTAACGGAAAATCAAACTGTGCTGATGCAGCCGAGCCATTGGCAAAACCAGCAACTCCGTTACCGGCAAAAGTAGTTACAACTCCGGCAACAGTAACCTTTCTTATTTTGTTATTAAAAACATCACTCACTAAAATGCTGCCATCCTTGGCAATAGCTAATGAATGTGGGTGATCAAAACGCGCCAGTGCAGCTGTGCCATCTAAATCGCCACTTAAAAAAGTGGCACCTGCAAGTGTAGTAACCGTACCATTTGCAATTTTGCGAATGGTATGCGTCATAAACTCTGCTACATAAATTGCTCCGTCTTTTCCAACTGCTATACCTGTTGGAAATGCAAACTCCGCAGAAGCCGCTGGACCATTGGTAGTTCCGGAAACACCAGTGCCTGCTATGGTTGTTACCACACCGGCCGGAGTAATTTTTCTGATCTTATAATTTTTTGTATCGGCCACGTATATGTTACCTGCTGCATCACAACTAATGCCCCAGGGCTCAAAAAAAGTGGCGTTAATTCCATTACCGTCAGTTGCACCAATGGCACCCGAGCCAGCCAATGTTGTTACAACACCGGCAGAATTTACCTTTCTTACTTTGTTGTTGTTTCTATCAGCTATATAAATATTTCCAAGCCCGTCACAAACAACTCCATGTGGCCCGTTAAAAGATGCTCCCGTTCCGGCACCGTTGGCTGAACCAGAAATACCGGTTTGCCCCGCAACGGTAAATACTGTTTGAGCGCTTAACTCATTTGTCAGGAAAAGAAAAAATAAAATTGCTCGTGGTATATATTTTATCATACGCTGGGCGTTTGTATTTAAATACTGTAATCCTTTTCATTATACATGAATAAGGAAAGAATATTTCCAACGCATTAAACTTTGTAATACAGTTGTAAGGTTTTTTCAGAAACGAGCCAATAAATTGCTAATGATTTCAAATTATAAGAGCGTGGCGCTTCGCTTTTTATTTAAATTTTACCACAAAACCGATGTAAGAAAAATAAGAAATAGGTTAGAAAATTGATTTATAGCCAAAAATTAGCCTCAAACCAATAAACCTTACATATTACATTGTAATATTATGTAGGAATTAAATTTCAACAAAAACTACATGAACCAAGCCAGTTCTTAAAAACTGAAAGCTTTCTGCAAGAATATCAGTTAAAACGGATAGTAAGGTGATATCATCAGGTAAACAATAACTCCGGTAACTGTAACATAAAGGCAAATGGGAAAACTCCATCGGGTAAGTTTTTTGTGTGCAGCCACATTCATTTTAAGCCCATAGTAAAATGAAAGCAATACAAGTGGCAATACCAATGCAGCTAAAATAATGTGAGAAAAAAGTATTGTAAGGTAAATTGTTCGCAACGGATTATCAGCAGGAAATTTTGTTTCATCAGCCAGGTAGTGATAAAGTATATAAGAAACAATAAACATGCACGAAAGAAAAAAGGTAGCAAGGTTTAGTTTTTTATGTGTTTGAATATCCTTTCTTCTTATAAAATAAAAAGAAGCAACCAGCAGAATGGAACATAATCCATTTATAATGGCATTAAGCAAGGGTAGCTTTGTTGCAAAAGCAGGCAGTACATCAGGTCTTGGTAATATTTTCCTGTTTAGTATTAATACCAACAAAAAAACTATTGTTGAAATTATCATTACAAGGCGAAAAACGGCCTTTTCGTTTTTTAATAACTTATCAAACATTGTCTTACTAAATAAGTTCCTGTTTTATTTTTGGTTTTTCAGTGCATATTCAAGTCTTAGCACTTTTATCTCGTCAAACAATCTTTTCAAATCAACCTCGTCTGTACCATCATATATGCCGCGTATTCTTTTATCCTTATCAATCAAAAAAAGCTGGTCGTTACCGGTAGGCTTATCATTACTATAGGTAAGAAATAATGACTTTGTTAGAAGTTCTTCTGTCTCGCTTCCGTTGCCCTTTAAAAAATACCATTTTCCCATGTCTATAATTTTCCCGCCTATAAATTTCCTTATTGCTTCTAAACTATCTGCTGAAGGTTGGTTTGTAATAGTCAATATCCTGACATCTGACTTACCTTTTAATTCTTCCTGTAAAAAAAATAGTTTTTCAAATAACGCTAAGGATACGTTACTACCGATATTAAAAACACCAATTACATGAAAGTACTTTGCTAACTCTGCATCGGAATAAGTTCTGCCATTAACATCAGTAAGAGTAAAATTATTAATGGTGTGATAAACTGTGTCAGTAATTTCAATCCCATTAACTGTTTTAGTCACAGGGTTTTTAGGTCCATAAAAACCAATTGGCTTGGCTTTATGTTTTCCACCTGATAAAAACCAATAAAAAAACCAGGGAAGCAGTATAATTAAGAATACCGGTGCTAACCTGGTTAATTTTTTAAGCACGATTTATACTAAAACATTTTATAAAGGTAATTACCTTCTGCAATAGCCATTGCAATAAAATAAACAATGAGCAAAAAAGGAAGCAAAATCGAATACTGCATGCTCTTCTTTTCGTTGCCAAGGTGCATAAAAACCCCAACAATATAAGCTGATTTAACAATGGTAAGTACAACAAATATCCACATCAATAATTCTTTGTTAAGAGATGTAAAAGCAATGCCTACTTCAAAAATTGTTACTGCAAGCAAAATCCAAAAAGTTCTCCAAATAATTTTTCTGTTTTTGGGATCGTAATGCTCAGGAACAAACTGGTTGTGTACATCACCGGTGTAATAACCGCCATGATGTTCGTTATTGTGATCAGACATATTTTATAAAACTATGTTTAAACTAAATAGAAGAATGTAAATACAAATACCCATACCAAATCTACAAAGTGCCAATACAATCCGGTTTTTTCCACCTGCTCGTAATGTCCGCGTCTGGTATAAACTCCAGTAAGCACATTTATAAAAATGATAATGTTAATGACCACACCGCTGAAAACGTGAAAGCCGTGAAAGCCTGTAATAAAGAAAAAGAAGTTACCAAATAACGGTGTATTGCCGTATTCGTTTTCGATAAGGTTTGCACCTTTAATATTTTTAACCGAAGTAGCCAAAGCCCTTTCAGCTTCTGCTCCTTCTATAATTGTTTTATGATGATTTTGCCAGATAAATAATTTACCCGGCTCTAAATCATCTGTGCGGGCAAAACGCCCATCTGCTAAAATGTAAGCTCCCTTTTCAGATCCATGTATAAAATGATACCACTCCCATGCCTGTGAACCAAGGAACATAAATCCACCAACAATGGTAAGACCTAACCATAGTGCCACACTTTTATTGTCTCGTCTGTGGCCGGCATCAACGGCTAATACCATTGTAACTGAACTCATAATAAGAATAAAAGTCATTAAGCCTACATAGGCCAAAGGCACATGACCATGTATAAACGGGAAGTGCGTAAACACATCGCCCGGTGCAGGCCATATATCAGTAAAGCGGTGGCGCAATGCCCCGTAAGCAATCAGTAGTGATGAGAAGGTAAATGCATCGGAAACCAAGAAAAACCACATGAACATTTTTCCCCAGCTTACGCCAAAGGGAGAAATACCACCACCCCAAAGTTTTTTGGTGCTTGTATCGGCTGTTATTGTTGACATAAATTATGGTAAATATTAATTTAAAGACGGGCAAACCTACATATTTTTTTAAAAAATAAAGAATCAATGAAAAAATATTTCAACATCATTTTTAAGAAGCTGTGTTGGCATTACTATTAATAATTAAATCCGTTTTGGCAAAACCAAAACGGATTTAATTTAACTACCATTTGTAGTTTACTTGGCAATCTCCTCCAACGTTTTTGCCACCTTAATGCCCGGTAATTTTACCGGTGCTCCAATTTGGGCAAGAAAACTTCCCTGCACTTCGCCCTTTTTAAATGTGGTAAAGCCAATACGATATAATCCTGCAACCAGAGATTTTAGTGGATCGCTGGTATCGCTGGTTATACGCAACAAAGAGTTGTATTTACTGCCCGAAGGCTGAGCCGGCATTTCGCCCGAATCGTCATTATCACCATAAGATACCCATTTGGCTGTTTTTCCTTTGGTGGCTGCATCGGCAGAGTTGGTAACTTCAAGCGCACGTTCAAATGAAATCCACGTGTCAAAGAAGTTTGTCTTGTCGCCTGCGTTTTCTTTGTAATCAGGTGCTATCATATCCCCATCACCGGGCTCCATTTTATCTGGCACCGGTGAAATCATCCTAACTCCAATTTCGGGTGCAACGGCAGGAACCCAAACATAAACGTAATAATATTTTTTGCCCCCACGTTCCTCATCTGGTGGTGCTCCTGGCTTTACGTATCCGTAGTAGCTCATATTATCAGTATACGGCACACGAATTTCTTTTCCCATTACTGATTTTTTACCCATGTCTGCACCAAACTTATCAAGCTTTTGTGCCATGACATTTACTGTTAATACAGCAAAACCAATTGCTGCAATGAGTGTGTTTTTAATCATTTGATTTTTTTGAGTTTAGTTGTACGCCTACTCTATTTTATAACAGGTTTTCGGCTTGGCCTGTGCGTCAAAAGTAATTTTATTTCACAAATAAAAAAGTGGAGGGCCGTAAAATTGATTCAATGCCTTACTCCATGCCTACCGGCTTGCAGACTTCACAAACTTAGCCCAGTAAACTTCCTTGCCTGTTTTCACCTCCACAAAATAAATTGAAGGAAGAAAGTTGGCAACAGACAATTGGCAATTAGCAGAAGGTGATTGCTTAGTTAAAACATTATTTCCAAGTACATCATAAATTTTGATTTAAAAAAGGAAGTTAGCATGTTTTATTTTTTGTGAGTAGCAAATGTATTAAAGGGTTTTTAAAAAAGCTATAACACAAAGTTGCACAAAGGAGCACAGAGGTTCACAGAGGGTTGTTTAAAGTTTTTCTTTGAGTGGCTTTGTGCTTCTTAGTGTTCTTTGTGTAACAACCCTTAAATCACATTCACCTCTGGCTCTATGTCAACTCCAAACTTTTTGTAAACAGATTTTTTAATGTCAAGTGCAAGAGAATAAATTTCTTTGCCGGTGGCATTGCCATAGTTTACTAATACCAAAGCCTGGTCTTTGTGCGAGCCGGTGTTGCCTATGCGTTTGCCTTTCCAGCCGCATTGTTCAATAAGCCAGCCTGCAGCAAGTTTTATGGTGCTTTCGCTTACAGGGTAGCCGGTTAGCGTTGGGTAAACAGCTTTTAGTTCTTCAAATTTTTTTACAGGCACTTCGGGGTTTTTAAAAAAGCTGCCTGCATTGCCTAACACTGCCGGGTCTGGCAGTTTGCTTTGGCGTATGGCAATTACTGCATCGCTTATGGTTTTAATGGATGGCGTTGCGTTTTGTTTTTTTAACTCCTGTTCTATTGCACCATAGGTGGTGTTGAGTGAAGGATTTTTTTTCAAACTAAAAATTACATGCGTAATAATGTATTTGCCTTTGGCACTGTCTTTAAAAATGCTGTAGCGGTAACCAAAGTTGCAATCGTCTTTTGTAAATGTTTGTACGTTGCCTGTTTTAATTTCAACGGCTTCTAAATTTTTAAAACAATCTTTAAGTTCCACACCATAAGCACCAATGTTTTGAATGGGGCCTGCACCAACACTTCCAGGTATGAGCGAAAGATTTTCAACTCCACCTAAATTTTTATTTACAGCCCACATTACAAAGTGGTGCCATACTTCACCCGCACCAACTTTTACGTGCACAGTATTTGCATCCTCATCTAAAATTTCAATTCCCTGTATACTGTTTTTTAAAACAATACCATAAAAATTTTTGGTAAGCAACATATTGCTGCCACCACCCATTACCAAATGGCTATTTTGTTTTACAACATTGGTTTGTAAAAGCAATTGTAATTCTTCAACCGAATTAAACGTTGCAAAAAATGCAGCGCTTACATCAATGCCAAAGGTGTTGTATGGTTTTAAAGAAACATTTTCGGAAACCGAAGGAGTCATCAGTCAATTACAATTCTGCCTGTAGAAATCAATTCTGTTTTGTTGTAAACCGAAATCATGTAAATGCCTTTACGGAGATTTACAGCATCTACAGCAATTACTTTGTTGCTTACATAACTACTTTGCACCTGAACTTTGCGCCCTGCTAAATCTGTCATCACCACATTAAGTAGTTCAGCAGTTTCGTTTTGCGCTTTTACATAAAACAACCCTTTGGTAGGATTGGGGTAAATAACAATTTTATTTTCTAAAGGATTTGAGTTGAATACCGGAATTGGGCTTGTTACCACAAAACTGTCGCATATAAAACAGTTGTTATCATCTAACACACAAAACTGGTAAATGCCAGCCGTCAAATTATTGGCAACAGTGTCCGTAATGGCAAGTTGTGTAAACAAATAATCGTAAGGAGGTGTGCCGCCATTAACAGTTACAGAAATAGAACCATCATTACAACTAAAGCACGATGTGTTTACAATAGTTGGTGTAAATGTAATTTGCGAAGGTCCTGTTATAACTGTTGAATCAACTTTTGCGCAGCCGTTAAAGTCAGTAACGGTTACCGTATAGGTTCCGGCACAAATATTTAATAATCCCGGTAAACCCGAACCGTTTGACCATAAGTAAGAGTAATTAGGTGTGCCACCAGAAACATTTAGAACAACAGAAGCATCGCAATCGCCAAAGCAACTTATATCGGTAACTGTTTGAAACACGTTGATGGATGGTGGTTCAAAAATTAAAACCGAATCAAGCTTAACACAGCCCACGCTATCGGTAACCGTAAACGATGTGTAACCAAAACACAATCCTGTTCCCACATTTGTTGATTGAGGAGGAATGGTATTCCATAAATAAGTTACAGGACCATTGCCAATAGCGTTGTTAAGAGTGGCTGTGCCGCTGCACTGCCCGGGGCATAAAGCATCGGTGTGAGATTTGGTATATGAAATATCGGCAGGGTCAACAATCGTTATCGTATCATTTGTAATACAGTTTGAAGAATCGGTTACTGTAACCGGATAAACACCTGCGCAAATATTTGCAAGCGCATTGGTGGTATCGCCATTTATCCACAAGTAAGTAAACGGTGCAACACCTGCAGGACTTAAAGAAACAGACGCATTGCACAACCCAAAACATGTTGGCGCTGCAATGGCAGCATTCAAATTAAACGGGAGACCTAACCCAATATTTACTGAATCGGAATAAGTACATCCGGCAGTGTCCACAATTGTTACGGTGTAATATCCGGCACATAAAGAATCTATAGATTGAATAGAATCTCCGTTGCTCCAAACAAAAGTTGATGCAAGAGAAGTTTGCAATTGTGCCGATGCTGTTCCAATACAATCGCCAGCACATGTTGCAGGTACCGTTGTAAACACAACAGGAATTGGAGCAGCCAATCCAACAAAAACAGAATCGGAAACTGCACAACCCAGTGCATCAGTAACAGTAACGGCATAGCCTCCTTCACACAGTGTACTTACGGTTACAGTTGTATCACCCGTTGACCATGCATATTGAAATGGACTTGTGCCGGTTGATGAAAGTGTAACCTCGCCATTACATGCTGCTGCACATTGCGCAGGAGAGCCTGTTGAAGAAATTACATTAGCAATTGGTTCAGTTACCAATACCGTGTCTGAAGCAGTGCAGCCGAGCGAATCTGTTACAACAACTATTGCAAAACCAGGACATAAACCTACAGCAGTAACCGAATCCTGCATTGGAAAAGTTTGCCATGAATATGTGAATGGAGGTAATCCTGTAGATGACGCAGTGGC
>CXWJ01022705.1_pt1 | contig 10515 bp, 9 predicted proteins | sample 590841 | NCBI WGS metagenome assembly CXWJ01 (sample SAMEA3498367, study PRJEB10139) | wastewater metagenome | biome: wastewater treatment plant; material: activated sludge | place: Austria | collected 2015-01-21 | reverse complement strand
ACCATGAGAAACCCGAACCCGACAACCAACATGGCCAGGATGTGGATCGAGTAATTGTATTGCGCGACCAGCCGGGCCTCATTCACCGCACCCGCCGGCGCTTCGGCACTGGCCAAACTTGTGAGGCACAAGAAAAACAGACCCGCTGCGCTGAGCATCTTGACCCAGAAACTGTTCGGCATGGAGGCCTCCTTGGACAATAGGAGTGAATGGGGGGAGCTTATAGGGGTGGTAGTGTACTGCACCGACAAGCGCGTTTGTCAAACATCCCCACTGGTCTATTTCTCAGTCTAGTCACTCACTCGATTGCTGATCTCTTTCTTGCGGAACACCGGGCAGGCACAGGGTGCGTCATAAACCAAGAGAAGTAGGTCTTTTCAAAAAATATTCAGCTCTCACAATGGGTTAGTGGTCGGCAAGTCTTGCGGAGTTGAGAGACATGAGTATAATGGCAACCATTCATGTCTATGATTGTCACGCTGCTCCTTCTGATCGCCCTTGTTCTGCCGGCTCACGTTCCATCGTCGTCATGGGCAGCAGCCAGTTACGAGGACAGCCTCAAGCAGTTGGCAGAAGGTGTGACGGAGCGAGCCGCCAAGGCGAAAAAACAGCGACTCGCCGTGCTCGATTTTACCGACGCACAGGGTGCACCGACGCCGGTCGGACAATTTCTCGCCGAAGAGCTTGGAACACAAATCATGGTGGCCGGTGAGTTGACGACGGTCGATCGGACGCTGATCTACTCGACTTTGAAACAGATGCAGCTAGAGCACGTCGATCCGGCCCACGCCAAAACGGTCCGGCGTGCAGCCAAGGCCATCCGTGCCGACGTCTTCGTATCGGGTACGTACACCGACACACCAGAAGGCCTGCAAGTAACCGTACGGCTGATCACTCCGAAGCAGGCGCAATCGATCAGTGCCACTCGGACAACCTTCCCGAAAAGTGGTCCCCTGAGCACGTTCTTCAAGAAAGAAGATCCTCCACCAGGAATACTGCCGGCCGAAAAGCCAAAGGAACCCACGCCACCTCCAGGATTAGGAACCCATCGAAACGACGCCTACGAGTTCGTCGTCACATCGATTGAGCAACTGACCCGCCGGGTGAAGCTGGATGCTACCGTCGCGAATCATTCTTCTCGTGACCTTAAGCTGCTCTGTCACTTGCAAAACACGGTGCTGAAGGATGAACATGGGAACATATGGCATCAGACCGTGGAGGAGAACCGTGAAGGTCTCTGCACGCGAGGCATCGAACTGTCCCCCCGTCGAAAACAGCGAGTAGTCTTCATGTTCACACAACCATCGGACGCGTCGGCTTCCGAGTTCACCTTATCGTTTCATGAACAATTACCACGACGCGATGCCGCATTCACCATCGAGAAGTTAAAGCTGGAGCCGACGCCCAGTCCCGGAGAAGCCGCACCTTAGCAGACTGCCGAAAAACGAATCGAACAAGGCTCTCATACGCAACAGGGAAACATCCTAGATAGCCTAATTCATGAACGAGGACAGGAGGCTCAAAAAGGCTGTCCAGCAAGGCCGCAGCAAGTGAAGGGGCGAGACGTACGTTTCGGTACGTTGAGCCTCTGAGCGAAGCGAGAACGACGCTGGCAGACTTTTTCAGCCTCCTGGCAGAAAGCAACCTATGCCACAGCCTATCAAGCAAGTGCTAACGATTGCCGGATCGGATTCCGGTGGAGGCGCCGGCATTCAGGCCGATCTCAAGGCCATGTCTGCCAACGGTGTCTTTGCCATGTCCGTCATCACCGCCGTCACGGCTCAGAATACCGAAGAAGTGACGGACGTGTTTGAGTTGCCGCCGAGCATCATCGCCTCGCAACTCGACGCGGTCTTCGATGATTTTGAGATCGCCGCCGTGAAGACCGGAATGTTGTCGTCGACGACCATCGTTGAAACTGTCGTTAAGATGCTGGCCCCTCAAAAGATCGGCCTCCTCGTCGTAGACCCGGTGATGGTCTCGAAGAGCGGTCATCCCTTGTTACAACCGGACGCCGTGGACGCGATGAAAATACAGTTGCTGCCGCTCGCGTTCGTGGTCACTCCAAATATCCACGAGGCCCAACAGTTGTCCGGAATTCAGATCACCTCTTTGGCTGATGCCAGACGAGCCGCCAAGGTCATCCATGGGTTCGGGTGCAAACACGTGCTGATCAAGGGAGGCCATCTGCTCAGCGAACGGGCGACGGATCTCCTCTACGACGGTCGGTTCTTTAATGTCCTGAAAGGTGAGTTCATCGAGACCAGCCATACCCATGGCACCGGTTGTACCTTCGCCTCTGCGCTGGCCGCTCACCTTGCTAGAGGCCGTTCCGTATTGGATGCGGCACAAGCGGCCAAGGCCTACGTCACTCAAGCCATCCGGCATGGATTGGCAATCGGCCATGGCCACGGACCAACCGATCATTTTTATTTCTTAGAGCGGGAGTGAACGGCGTAAGTTTCAGGCTTCATGTTTCAAGTTATGCGGATACCAAATGCCTCAAGCCTCTGACCTCCAACTCCCCCTGGAAGAACGCTTCTCCTTTCTTGATCCCCAGGGACATCGAGTCGTTGCGATTGTGAGCCTCCCTCCAGGGAGGACGGACAGGATTGCCGTCTTGTGCCATGGGTTTCTCTCCTCCAAAACCAGTTCGACGAATAAGACCCTCACTCATTTGCTGGTCGACCAGGGGATCGGCACCTGTTGCTTCGACTTCTTTGGGCAAGGAGAAAGCGACGGCCCGTTCGAACAGATCACGACAACCTTGGGAGTGCACCAGGCTCAGGCAGCCATCGACCTCATGAAGCAGAACGGCTATCGTCACATTGGATTAATGGGATCAAGCTTCGGCGGGCTGGTGTCGATTCTGACGGCCGCTCAGCGGACAGATCTGGCGTGCTTGGCACTCAAATGCCCGGTCGTCGATTTCGCGGAGGAGTTACGATTAGGATTTGGCCCAGATGAGATGGCACAATGGGAGGCGACGGACACAATTCCCAATATCATGGGAGGTCCTGACCGAATCAGCCTCCGGTACGCCTTTTATGAAGATGCTTTGCACCGAATCGCCTACGACCCCGCACGATCCATTACTGCCCCGACGATCATCGTACAAGGCGACAAGGATGAACATGTCCCGCTTCATCAAAGCCGGCGACTCTTTGACACACTGCGAGTCAAAAAACACATCGAGATGCTACCGGGGGCCGACCACCAGTTCACGAAGGGAGAGGATTTCACAAGGATGACGAAGATCATCGCAGAGTGGTTGATCAGCCATCTCTCCAGTCCTCCAGACTAACCAGCTCTCATTATTTGCCTCCGGGGAACCCTTCGCCCTGGTTGAAAAGCTGTACCAATCAGTCCACCCCGAACTGAAGATTCGTACAAGCCGATCACCCGCCTAGGCTTAGGATCGTCACTATTCGACACAAACGATCCATAACACAGGGTTTTGGTACGCCCCGGTCAGCCCAGCTTCTCACACGCCGCTAGCATATGGGTTGCATAACCCCATGGCTTCTATACTGGTTTGCAGCCATCTGGGAGGGAATGCTTCAACATGATTGACGTTCCAAAAACTGCAGCTCTCAGCCTCTTACTGGTACTGGCCGTGCTAATCTCGTCGCAGGCCACAGAAGCAGCCCACAGCGTGCGTGGTCGGCACAGTCTGATCCATCGTCCACAGATTCAACCAACCCCTGCTGCACCTGCCCCTCAACTCCAGTCCTCTTCCCCTGTGCAATCGACAGCTTCGCAGTCCGTTCAGCGAAAGGTTGTGAAGAGACGTGCGGCACCTGCCTCACCCGTTGCAGAGGTCTCTCCAGCGGATCCCAGCAATTCACCACAAATTGATTCTCTACCACCACCCCCTCAATCCTATAATCCCGATGACACTCCTGCAGAACCAGAAATGCTACCTCCGCCGGAACCACAAGAATCACCCAACACCCAATAGACGTAGATCGTGCTTCTCGTGAAGCGTCCTAAAACCGTGAACCGTCGTATGTGAAGCGTGTTGGGCAACGGTTTCAAGTTTCAGCTTTCAAGTTTCATGTTTCCGGATTGAGGCTTGTGGGTTCTGCATCACTTGAAACGTTGAACATGAAACCTGAAACTCAGGATCATGACGAATATCCTCACAGCAGGCTTCAGGAAGACTGCGCGCTAGGAGCCTGTCCAAGATCCGAGTTTCATTTGTCGATACATCAAGAATCCGTATACTACAACGAGAAAGACCGAGGAGGCTGAGCACGATGCCCAAGATAGATGAACTCTTCCGCATGATGATCGAGCATGGGGCCTCGGACCTGCATCTGATTGCAGGACAAGCCCCCGCTTTTCGCATCCACGGTGAACTTGAGCGCCTGCCCGGGAACGCAATCCTCGATAACCAAAGCCTCCATGAACTTCTCTATGAGATCACTCCGGGGCCGAAGAAGGAAGTCTTTGAATCGACGGGTGACGTAGACTTCGGCTATGAGATTCCCGGAGTCGCGCGCTTCCGTTCAAACTTTTTCAACCACAAGCACGGCGTTGGGGCCGTGTTTCGGAAGATTCCGACGACCATCGTCTCCGCCGAAGACCTCGCGCTGCCGCCTGTCTTGACGCGCGCAGCCATGTTGCGCAAAGGGTTGGTACTCGTCACCGGCCCGACCGGCAGCGGAAAGTCCACGACGCTCGCAGCCATGGTTGATTATGCGAACCGCCACAGGAAAGATCATATTCTCACCGTCGAGGACCCGATCGAGTTCGTTCACCAGAGCAAGAACTGCATCGTCAACCACCGTGAAGTTGGCCTACACACCGTCACCTTCGGATCTGCGTTGCGGGGAGCTCTCCGGGAGGATCCGGATATCATTCTCGTCGGGGAAATGCGGGATCTCGAGACAATCGCCTTGGCCGTCGAGGCAGCGGCAACCGGACACTTGGTGTTTGGCACGCTCCATACTGAGAACGCCGCCAAGACCGTGGACCGCATCATCGAAGTGTTTCCGGCTTCGGAACAGCCACAGATTCGGAACACCCTGTCTACGGCCCTGCGCGTCATCGTCGCACAAAACCTCTTCAAGCGGATCGATCAAAAGGGGCGCTGTGCGGCCCTGGAGATTTTGGTCTGCACCCCGGCCGTCGGCAATCTCATCCGGGACGCGAAAACCTTTCAGATCGCGTCACAGATGCAGACCGGCAAAAACATCGGCATGCAGACGCTGGATGATGCCATTCAGGATCTCCTCACCAAGAAATGGATCGCCCCCGAAGAAGCCTATGACAAGGCGATCGATAAGAATCGTTTTGCAAAATTCCTCAAGACCCCACCGGATGCGCTGCAGTAATCCTACGGCGTCGCAGCCAAAGGTTTCACGATAGAGTTTCACGTATCGGGTTTCATGTTTCAGGGTTGAGGATTTTGGCTTCTGCATAACCTGAAACGTTAAACATGAAACTTGAAACGCGCACCGTGAAGCGTACTTCGTTTCCGGCCCCGGACAATTCACGGCTGTCAGGTACTTTACCCTTCAGGGTGCTGAATCTCTTGGAGTGCGAACTGTTTCGGGAGGAGCACCGGCAGGATTACCCCGATCGGATCACCGCGCTTGATGGTGGTCGGTTTATGCAGCTGTAACAAAAAGTTCGCAGTGAAGGCTTCATAGTCGGACAACCAGGGATACTGGTTCGGCGTGCGCTTATACTCTTGCGTTTTAATCCCTTCCCAAATAGAAAATGTCCGGTCTGGGTAGTGATAGAAATGGTTGGGTAGATCCTTCATCATCAATCCGACATGTTTGGGATAGTAGAGGCGAACTCCGCAACAGAGCTTCGGATAGCCGCTGTTTAGAATCAAATCGACATACATCCCGGTAAAGCTCTTGTACCCCAGCAGTCGTTCTTCCGGTAGAATCGGTGGAGACTGCCACTGCACTCCTGATGCCGTACGTCGCAATTTCACGTCGACCGGGCAGCGGATCAGCCAGCCATAGCTCCCCACCGTCCTGACCGGTCCACAGTCGTCCGGCAACACTTTATACCCACTTGCGGCAAGTGCCCGCTGTTCCTCCAGCGTCATGTTGCTCAACATGGGCCGATGCGGATGGAAGTCCAATTTCAGCCGCTCCGGTGGAAACGCAGTAGAATATTCCCGTTCCCAGTAAATGACGATCTTCTCAGATGCGTCGTCCGGTGCTGGCGATTCTATTGGTTCTTCTTCCATGGACCGTGACAGTAATCGATGACAGTAGACTGGCACAAGAAGCTAGAAACGGACGAAAACGAGGTGTCCTACCTCCGCAGAACGTAAACGACTCACCGGGACGTGACCGTAAAGGTATCGCTCGCGATGATGATCCCCTCGGTCCCGTCAGCTAATTTCACCTTGAAACCGTCATAATCCTGGCCATGATACACCCCAATCGCCTTAGCCGTCTCCCCTGCCGTGAGCGTGGCAATGACCTTCCCCGGCTGAACGTTCGCGCTCGGATCAGGAGCAGAAGAAACTTGTGTAATGGCGTACACTTCGGTTGGTTGCTTGATCACGAGAATATTCTCGCGCTCACCGCAAGCAACTGAAATGACCGCGGTCAAGAAGACCAAAACTGCTAACGCACAGTCATTCAGCAATCTTCTGATGACACTATTTCGACCAATACTTTTCCTCATACATCCCTCAGTAGATCAACCCTCCCACCACCCAATGTCTGTCATCCGGAATATCGATCAATAATCGTGTCAGATTCATGCGAGCCAGCTGAGACCCTATTTCATCTTCCGTGAAAGCCGCCAGCAGGGAATTGTAGAAATCACGGCGTAAGATGTCCTGCTCATTGGCGGCGTATTGATCGACAATGGCCTGGGCTGCTTCAGGTGAGTCCGGACGAAGCAGGTCCATGACCAACACCGGCGCTCCTGGCCTCACGAGCTGGCGAATCTTCTGCCAGAACTGTAATGGGTTCGGCAGATGATGAAGCAGGCTGTTCGAGATCACGGCATCGGCGATTCTTGCTCCAGCAACCTCTTCATACCGCTCACAGCGCAGCGTAATGCGATCGGATAAGCCCGCTTCCTTTACCGCCTGCTCCCCCAGCTGAATCATCGGAGCTGAAGCATCGATGCCGATGACCTGGCAGGCCTGGTAGAACTTGGCGAACCGGATGGGAATATCGCCTGGACCACAGCCAAGATCCAGTACCGTCCCTTGAGAAAACTCCGGAAAGTATTCTTTAAACCGCTCAATGAACCCTTGATTCTCTGCCTCGAAATCTGCCCGCGCGTAGGCCTCAGCCTGCTTGGGATCATCCATCAGTTCTGGTTCAAGTACTCGATCCATCATCTTTGTCCTTCATTGTTCGTGAAACGTCGCACGTGAAGCGTATCTCGTTCCGGATGAAGACGCTTCACGCTTCACACTTCACGAACTACATTTCACGATTCGATCCTCACCTCGTCTCCCGGCCTCACAATTCCGCCCCGCAGCACCTTCGCATAGACCCGACTCCAGCCAGGGTTGAGCTTCTGAGAAATGCGCGAGAAGTCCTCGTCACGGAACCACCGCCCATTGTGGCTGCAGGGCGTGGTATAGCTCGTCACCTCAAGCTGGACCTCCGGGCCAATGGTTAACCGGACGCCGGGCCGCACCTGGTCCCAATCCAAGCCGGACAAAGTCAGGTTTTCTCCAGAGGATCCGGGATCAATGGGATGGCCTTCATCCTGAAGTCGCTCAATCAGTTCGAGCGAGTATAGACAGACCGCACGATCCGGTCCCCCGTGAAACTTGAGATTGCGCTGCCGATCGCCGTCCAGCCCCTGTTCGCTCACCTTGGCTTCCAATACTGGAAGTTTCGGCACCCCTCCGTCGGAAATGTTGATCTGATGCACATGTGGATACGGTGGTCCGATCGACATCGTCAGACCTCTCCATCACAGGATTCGGGTTTCAAGAACTGCATCACCACCCACCCTTCATCATCCCGCCGGTCAGCACAGACTAGACCTAAGTGAGAAAACCGCTCGACGATCTCAGATTCTTGCTCAACAAGAATGCCGGAGACTAGAACCCTCGCCCCTCCACACGCAACGGATGCCAAGTCCTCCGCAAGGCTTAAGACCGTTTGCCGATCAAGATTGGCAAGCACAAGATGGATGGGCCTCTGGTTCTCCCGTGGCAGGTCAGCCAGCGTGCCCGTCGCGATGTCGATCCTATCCGTCAGCTGATTCAGCTCGACATACTCCTTCGCACAGTCTGCGGCAATGGGATCGATTTCAATGCCAACTGCCGAGGCCGCACCGAGCTTGACGGCGGCCATGGCCAAAATGGCACTTCCTGTTCCGACATCCAAGATCTGTTCTCCTCCTCGAATATCCTCTTGCAACCACTCCAGCAGCATGCGTGTCGTCGCATGGTGCCCTGTGCCGAAGGCCTGCTTGGGATCCAAGATGATTTCGAGGTCACGAGGACCGAGCTCAGCCGGCTCCCAACTCGGACGGATGACGACTCGACCGATGCGAAGGGGTTTGACAGAACGAGCCCAGGCTTCGTTCCAGTCCTGGGTCGGCACACGCGTCACAGACAGCAAGTGCTCCTGACTTGCTTCCATCACATCGGCAAGGGCTGCACGGAGCGCTGCGAGCCGCTCCTCACTCCACTGGGCTTCCGCCCAATAGAGATGGACCTTCCCTTCATCTTCCCAGGCTCCCTGCACCTCCGCATCGTCCAGGCGGCTCAGCAATTCGCCGGTATCAAGAGCACCATGAATGCACACATCTACCCAATCATTCGGCATGGTCAACAATGAATTGTGTTTCGTCTCTATGGTTTATCTGGGTTGTCACACTTCACGAGATACGCTTCACGATTTGACGTCCCCCACCCGTTCCAGTAAGGTCGCCAGGTATGGCACAGTCACGCATTAGCCAGATTAAGACGATTATCAGACGCGCAGACCGCCTGATTGCTCAAGGTACAAAAACTAGCGCCCTCTTCACCAAGTGGCGGCTCGCGATCTTCCTGATCGGTCTGATCTGTACCGTTACTCTTTATAAACTCAACTGGTACCAGAGCGGCAACCTCTCGCTCGCCCTCTTCCTGGCGATCTTTATCGCCGTGGCGGCCTATCATAACAAGGTAGAGACCAAGATTCATCGGCTCCGCCAGTGGAAACAGATCAAACAGACGCATCTTGCGCGCATCGCCCTGGATTGGGGAAACATTCCGACAAGAGCGGCCGATGGGCCAAGCTCTCACCCCTACGCGGCTGACCTCGACCTCTTCGGTCCCCATTCCCTGACCCATCTGCTCGACACCACCATATCGGACCAGGGACGAGAGCGATTGCACAGCTGGCTGCTCATCCAGCCTCCTCCCCCCGAACAGTGGCGCCGCAGACAAGCGCTCGTCAGGGAACTGACCGCGCACCCCTTACTGCGTGACCGGCTCACACTGGATGCGAAACTTACGGGTGACCAGGAGATCAACGGCAAGCGGCTCGCTGCGGTCATTGAGCACAGACTCGGCCTCCCCCACTTGAATACCATCCTTGTCGTCCAGGCGTTCCTTGCCTCGACGACAATCGGCCTAGGCCTCGCCACGCTGTTCGGACTGCTCCCTGGCTATTGGATGTTTTCATTCGCCGCCTATGTGTTGATCTACTTCATGACCGATCAGGGAGAGGAGTTGCTTGAGCATGCCGTCGGCCTGCATCACGAAACCGAGCGTCTGGCCACAGTCCTTGGCTTAATCGAACGGTATGCGGCGCGCCGAGAGACAACGCTGGCGTCGACCTGGACCACCTTGATCGGCCACGTCAGTCCCACGAAACAGCTCAAGGACGCCGCCCGTACATTACACGCCATCAGCATTAAGGCCCATCCCCTCGTCCACCTGACGATCAATGCGATTGGCCCATGGGACCTCTGGTTCTTGCGACGGCTGATTCACCTACAAGACCGGATCCAACAGGCACTCCCGCAATGGCTCGACGCCCTGGCGGAAGTCGAAGCCGCGTCAGCGCTCGCGACCTTTGCCTATCTTCATCCTGACTACATGTGGCCGACTCCGCTCACTGTCAACCACGGACAAGGCACGCTTCCCCCGACCCTCCGCGCAAACCGACTTGCACACCCTTTACTGTCTCCAGGGACACGCATCGCGAACGATGTCGAGATGGCTGAACTGGGCTCGATCTATCTGATTACTGGCTCGAATATGTCCGGCAAGAGCACATTCTTACGAACAATCGGCATCAACCTCTGCCTGGCGCAAGCCGGTGCTCCTGTCTGTGCGCAATCATTCAACTGGACCTGGAGCCGACTCGCCTGTTGCATCCGTGTCGACGATTCGCTTGATGCTGGACTCTCGTTCTTCTACGCTGAAGTGAAACGACTCAAAACGATCCTTGACGCCACCAAGGATCGAACCGTGCCTCCCGTGCTCTTTCTCATCGACGAGATCTTCAAGGGCACCAACAACCGCGAACGGCTCATCGGCAGCCAAGCCTATATCACCGCCCTCTCCAAGGG
>CXWJ01034403.1_pt1 | contig 10517 bp, 8 predicted proteins | sample 590841 | NCBI WGS metagenome assembly CXWJ01 (sample SAMEA3498367, study PRJEB10139) | wastewater metagenome | biome: wastewater treatment plant; material: activated sludge | place: Austria | collected 2015-01-21 | reverse complement strand
CCATCCAATCAAATAAATGATTCGGAAAGCATACGACCCAAGCACCCCAGGCGATGTTGTATACCGCCGCTAGAACGAGTACCCATTGAGCCCACCAAGGTCCGTGAATTCGATTTGAACCTGAATTGAATTGGGCTTGCTGGGCTTGACGATTCGGATTAACGAAGCTCATAAGGGATGGAATGGACCACCGAGACATTCTAGGTCGGATTTGGATTGCGAACTTTGGAAAGACTGTTCTCGAAACAGAGCATTTTTGAGCGTTAGGTTTAGGATTCATGACCGGGGCAAGATGTCATGCCATCGTGCCACATTCCTGACTATAGCCTAAGCCTTCGTTCGACATACGACAAGTCAAAGTGTTAATCATGCCGGAGTACCTGCCAATGTTATCACGCAAAATCGTCATGGCCACGATGTTCATGGTGGCAACAATGATGGGAGTCACGCATCTGACACTTATGTGTCCATGTTGGGCAGAATCGCCGACCGATTCATTTGAATACGTTTGTCAGGATGCAAACGCTGGTGGATATGAGGCATTTCCTGATGTATGCCGACTCACAAACGGGCAATTGATGTGCGTCTTCTATACCGGGTACGGACATGTTTCTTTGCCAACAGAGTCCCTCCCACGCGGAGGACGCATCGCCTATTGCACTTCTAGCGACGAAGGAATGACATGGAGCCCGGCCAAGATCCTATACGATGGGCCAGATGATGACCGCGATCCATCCATCGCCCAACTTCGTGGCGGAAAGTTGATCTGCAACTATTTCTCGCTGCATAGGACCGAGGACCCGAACGTGCCCTATGCAGGATCGGGAAGTTGGTTTCTAACTTCCAGCGATGCGGGTGTAACCTGGTCCTCGCCCCAACTGCTGGCCCCGACGAACTACTATTGTAGTTCTCCGGTTCGTGAACTTCGCGACGGACGCCTCATCGTCGGCCTCTATCATGTTACCGACAGCGATGCGTCTGGCGCGGTCGCCATCAGCGCGGATGGCGGCTCAACTTGGAGTTCGCCCATCCAAATCGACAACGGTGGGAGGCGTCTTGATGCCGAAACCGACGTGGTTCAGCGAAAGGATGGATCGCTATTTGCGGCTCTACGAGGAGATGGGGACGTCCCGATGTGTTGGTCGGAGTCACGCGATGGAGGAGCAACCTGGAGTCGAGCAGAACCGATTGGATTCTTAGGGCACGCGCCGTATTTGCACCGCAGTGCCCAGGAGATCTTACTNNGCGCCTATCCGTCCATGGTCAATCTGAAAGATGGGAGCGTCCTGATTGTGTACTACGAAGAAGGAGACGGGTCGAGTATTCGATCTCGACGGTTTCGTGTCGATGAGCAAGGGATCCAATGGATAAGTCGGCAGCCGTAACTTCAAGTTATCGACGACAACGGGCTTGGATTCAGTCCATGTGGCCGCTCGAAAACCCCTGCTTGGAATAGTATGATCGTTCGGTAGATGCAATCGTCTGCATTCCCAACGAGGCCTCGCATGCTCCGCCGCTTGCTCATGATTTTTGCCCTCCTCGGAGGTTTGTTGGCGGTCCTATTTCTAAGTCAGGCCCACAAACCGCCTAAGAAGGTCTCGGGATTCGTTGAGGCGGACGAAATCCGCTTGGGTTCGCGCGTGGGAGGCCGAGTCGCCAAAGTTCACGTTCGCGAAGGAGAGCGCGTGACTGCCGGCGCCATCTTATTAGAACTGGAACCGTACGATTTACAGGCCCGACGGATTGAGGCTCAGGCGCTCCTTGCGGAACGGGAAGCGGCGCTAGCGCGTCTCTCTTCGGGCCTCCGCCCGGATGAAATCGGGCAAGCCAAGGCAAGGGTAGATCGTCTGCAGGCCGTGCTCAGCGAACTGGAGAATGGTCCAAGGACGCAGGAAATTGAGACAGCCAAAGCGCAGCTCGCAGCCGCTAACGCACTGGTTGATCTCGCAGAAAGCTCGTATGAACGCACGCGCGAGGTATTTGCTGGCAATGCCTCTACACGTCAGGAATTGGACCAAGCTATGGAACGGCTTCGCGCGGCCCGCGCCGAGAAACTCGTCCGCGAGTTACAACTGGAGCAACTCCTTGCGGGGACGCGCAGCGAACAGCTAGACCAAGCACGTGCCAACTTGGTAGAGGCTCGACACTCCCTTGCGCTTGCTGAACAAGGTTTTCGCGCGGAGGAAATTGCTCAGGCAACGGCAGCCAGAGACGCTGCCGCAGGTGCACTCCAAGTGGTCGATGCTCAATTAAGCGAATTAACCATTCGAGCACCTCTGGACGGGATCATTGAGTCCCTTGATCTTCAGGCTGGTGACTTGGTCGCCCCGAATGCTCCCGGCGTGTCGATGCTCGATATCAAGCACTTATGGATTCGTGCGTATGTCCCACTCAATTTGGTCTCGCTCACCGTTGGTTCGAAAGTCAAGATCACGGTCGATGGGATCCCCCATGAGAGTTTTGATGCAATCATCACTTACATCGCGAAACAAGCTGAGTTTTCGCCGAGCAATGTACAGACTTTTGATGAACGTGCGACACAAGTCTATCGAGTCCATGCGCAATTGCAGGATCTGCCGAACATCTGGCCCGGCATGGCTGCCGACCTTTGGCTTGAAGCCGCAGGTGCCCCATGACAGATCCTGTGGTCGACGTTCACAACTTGGAGCGTCGATTCGGACAATTTGTTGCGGTCCGCAATGTCTCGTTTCAGATTCAGCATGGGGCGATCTACGGCCTTCTTGGCCCCAATGGAAGTGGTAAATCCACGATCATTCGGATGCTCTGCGGAGTGCTTCTCCCTACGGCGGGCCAAGCCAAAGTGCTGGGAGTTGACGTGGCAAAAGATCCCGAGGCGATCAAGCGTCGCGTTGGGTACATGTCCCAAAGTTTCAGTCTCTATCGAGACCTTTCTGTTCAAGAGAATCTCGACTTCTACGCTCGCATACAAGGATTAGGTCCAGTTGCCGCGAAACGACGCAGAAACGACGTCTTGGAGTTGACGCATCTCGGCGACCGACTAGGCCAGATTGCTGGAACGCTATCCGGGGGTTGGAAACAACGCTTGGCCTTGGCCTGTTCTCTGATTCACGAACCAGAAGTCATCTTCCTTGACGAGCCCACGGCAGGAATTGACCCCGTCGCACGACGTGAGCTTTGGGACTTGTTGTTTGAACTATCGGGTCAAGGTGTCACCTTACTCGTTACAACACACTATATGGATGAGGCCGAAAGATGCACGGATGTGGGCTATATCTTTCAGTCGCAGATGCTCGTTACGGGCCCACCTCATCTCCTAAAAAAACTTCCGGAGGTCACCCCAGCGGGGACGCGCAGATTGGAATTGAGCGTAAGTGCTCCCACAGTTGCCCTATCGCAGTTACGCCATGTTGATGGCATTCTAGACGCGACCCTTTTTGGTGAGCAGATTCATGTGCTTGTTCACGATGATCTCAAGGACGATGTTCTGCGGGAGTGTCTAGGTAGCCAAGTCCAAGTCCAGGATATTCGCGAAATCGCTGCGTCCCTCGAAGATGTCTTTGTCACACTTACACGCGCTGCCGAACGCCAACAAATTTCCCGTGTCCAAGTACCGACGTCCGAGCAAAGCAAACAACCTCCGCTCGAGAACGCCAGGGACGTCACGCTTTCTTCCGTCGATGACCCGTCGACATTGCCCCCAAATGAGCGAGGACCAAAGGCGACAATCGAAGCTATATCGACATCCCATCGACCAACTTGGTGGTCTGGATTGCTGGCGATTCTCTTTAAGGAGTTTTCGCACATTCGCCGCGAACCAGCCACTTTGTTTTTCATGTTTGTCGTCCCCATTCTCCAAACGATTATCTTCGGTTTCGCGATCGATACGAAGATCGAACATATACCGACCGTCGTCTTAGATCTGGATCGCCGCGCTAGTTCTCGCGATCTCATTTCGGCGTTCGAGAATACACGTTCCTTTCGGGTCGTGGAGACAACCGACCAACGTGAATTGTTTTTTAAGGCCATTTCATCCGGGCGAGCTCGGGTTGGGATCATGATTCCGCCCGATTATTCCGTTAAGCTGATTCGAAATCAGCAGGTTTCTGTGCAAGTTTTGATCGATGGCAGTGATTCGCAAGTTGCGACGACGGCCCAATCTTCGGCCGTGCAGACGGGACTGCAAACTTCCATGCGGATCGCGCGACCCAAGATCGAAGGGGTTCGCGGTGGGGTCGCGTTCGACGCCAAAGGACATTTGGCACTTCCAATCGATGTGCGTACCCGATTGCTCTTCAATCCAAGCCTGGAAAGCTCACGCTTTTTTGTTCCCGGACTCGTGGGGATCATTCTCCAATTGGTCACCCTGTTTCTGACGTCATTCGCCATTGTCCGTGAGCGTGAATTGGGAACGCTGGAGCAACTTTTTGTGACTCCCGTTAGCCGTTCGGGGCTTCTGCTGGGCAAGCTTCTCCCTTACGCCGTCATTGGCTTTTTAGAAACTCTGGTGGTCCTCGTTGTCATGGTGTTTGTCTTTGAGGTGCCTATCCAAGGGAGTATCGGACTACTTCTCATGCTGACCTCTGTTTTTCTAGTCTGTTCTTTAGGGCTCGGATTGCTGGTTTCCACTTTGGCCCGAACGCAATTGCAGGCGATGCAGTTCGCATTCATCATCATGCTCCCTTCAGTCCTCCTTTCGGGATTCATGTTCCCGAGAGCTCAGATGCCACTCCCCATTTTCTTGGCGACTTTTGCAATACCCGTCACCTACTTTATCGAAATCCTACGCGGTATCGTTCTGCGAGGCGCGGACTTCGCGGACATCGCACCCTCGGCAGTCGGTCTATCGGTCTGTTGCCTTATCATATTGCTATTGAGCGTGGTGCGATTCCAAAAACAGGTATGATGCGAACACAAAGGCCCAAGCAACCTAACTTACGTGGGGATCGCATTCCGCGATCTGGATCAAAGTGAGGTGGGGCTCATGCCAATTGTGCGTTACGCATAGATGGCGGCCGGAAAGCCCTGAGAATCCCGGCATCGCTACAGATTTCGTTCGCCGCTCTTTAGATCAAACTCGAATTCGTTTTCCTCACCCTCGACGACTTCGCTGACTAGTTCGCTGCGCGCATTGTAGTGCGACGGTATCAGGTCAATACCCGGTTTTTGCGTCGCAAGACCTGGGGGCGCTCCTTCTTCGATGCGATTGTCCTGTTCTGTTGCATAAATGCGAACAATGTATTTGCCTGGCGGCAGGCCATCGACAGCGCGGATTGCGAAATGGCCATTGGCAATCGGTCCGCCACTTGCGACGCCAGCTTGCGACTCTGGACTAAAGCGGATCGTTCCCATCGAAACAGGTTGGCCGTCGAGCGTAACTGTGCCTTGGACTGCCTGTCGGTTGAGTGTGTTTTCTGGGCCGCAACCGGTTAGAAAAACCATGAGGACAACGCTTGAGACGACTGCTCTTGCTACCATGCGTCGATTACGGCTGATCATTAAACGATTCTCCACCCTTGCTCGTACTAAGCGATCGCCATGTAAATAAATCAATGTCGTTGGTCACAAACCGAACTGAGGCATCGCAATACGATGTCGTAACGCCTCCAGGATGTCGACTCCTTGCCGCCTTGGTCATAGGGAGACGAGGAGAGTGATTTCCGGCATAACAGGGGGGATTGGTTCGGATTGTGCGATCGCAGTAGGACCCAGATTGCATCACATCTTCTTGCGAGGTATTCGGTGGTAAATACGTTTCAAATCCGGCCGCATAACCCCACCAACTAAAGCCACGCAAATCATTGCCAGCCCCCATGATCGTTTCCGATACCATCAGTGTCTTGCTCAAGCCATCCTTGATCTTCGCTGTGCGCGTGGTGATAACGGGATAATCATCGCGCCAGCCACTAATCGTGAATGGGGCCCCGAGAAATACAACTTCATTGTATGCAGCGACGGCACCCGTAGGCGTATCATATCCAGCGCCACCATTCACTGGACTTGTAATGAAACCAGTGTTGCCAAAATTGGCGACATAACTATGCGATGTGATGGGTGGAGTAAAATGCGCCTGCGGCACGTCACTAGGACATGTATATGTCGCAATACGCTGGGTTGTGACCGGTAAGTTTCGAGCTGATCCATATCGATAGGAACTATCTGGATCATCGTACCTCCCGATCGTCACATATTGACGTGCAAGCGCCCCCTCCTCAAGGAAATCCAGAATGCCTGCCAGCCAAGTTCCCCAACAGCAACCATACGCACCGGGCGGCAAAATCCGATGCGCGCTCTCATAGTTATGCATGGCAATGCTGATTTGCCGAACGTTATTGAAGCACTGATTTCTTCGGGCAGATTCACGAGCGGCTTGGACTGCTGGAAGGAGCATTGCCACGAGAATGGCAATAATCGCAATTACCACGAGGAGTTCAACCAACGTGAATCCACCACTGCGGAACAATCTGGCCTTCGCAGCAACCATTTCACATTCCTCCAGACGGGTAACAACAGAGGGATAGTGCGGTCCAGTGTNNCAGTGTAACGCAATGGGCTTCCTGCAGCGATTGCGTAAGTGGCAAAAAAGGTCGCGAATTTCCGTACGATTATGGCGTCACGCCAAAGTGGGCGTCAGCAAATTCAAGAAATACCTGCCAGTCATTCGAGGTCATCGAGTGTTTTCCCTCACGGACATAGTAGCCAAGCGGCCCCTTAATCAGTTGTCCATGGTCGGGCATTACGTCCAGGCCTGTGACAGTTGCCCCTAACAACGTAAAAACCTGGGCGGCTCCTTGCAGCATTTCAAATTGCCCCGCCGGGTTCGCCCAGGTGTCATCTGCAGCGTTGGAAAGGAGGACCGGGCGCGGCGCGACCAGCGCGATCAGGCAGTGTTGGTCGAAGGGAAGGCGGGACGGATCCGCGTTGAATTTCTTGAATTCCGCATTGAACCAATGCGGAAAGACCTCATTGATTCGTTGGACCGACTCACCGATTGTTGCTCGACTCGGTGCCGTGCCGCCACAACCCGCTTGGTGCGGTATGGCGAGTGCAATACGATCGTCGAATGCCGCAGCCAGCAGCGCGGTTTTGCCATTTCGAGAATGGCCTACCACGGCAATCTTCGTGGAATCGATATCGGAATCAGAAACCAAGTAGTCCATGCATCGATGAAATCCCCAGGCCCATGCTGCAAGACTGCCGCGGTCATGCGGAATGGGCGCGTTCGGGTGTGCGAGCCATGCATAGATCCCATCGGAAATGTCCTTGCGATCGGCATCGATGTCGCTACTACAAAAGGTCGCCAGGGCATATCCGTGTTCAATGATCTGTTCGATATTCCAGTCGGCAGCTTGCGAACCACGCCCCGCCTCCGTGGCACGCCCCGCCTCCGTGCCGCCGCAGCTTTCGTAGAGCCAGCCTCGGGGTAATCGAATACGCGGGTCATGGCAGATCGCATAGTTGCCACAGAAATTCATCGCCAGAAACGTCGGGGCAGGCTTGGACTTCTCCTTTGGCACGAACAGTGCTAAGTCAATTCGAGGCGCTCGCCCCTCTCCTGTGACGAGTGTGACGAGCTTCAGCTTGGCCCGCCCACCGAGTGCGTCTTGAAACTCACCCTCCGTTTCAATTCGCATGTCCCTTGGTATCGGTGGAAGAAATCCATACATGTAATGTTGAAATAATTGCTTGAGTTCCGGGCGGCGATGTTGCTCCCAGGCCTCCCGTGTCGTTATTTGTTCTCCCGAGAACATTCGCATTGGGTCCGGCAGCGCTTCTTGGGATGGAAGCAAATCTGCATCGGGGAAGCGAATTTCTGATTGAGCATTTGCGATCATGGCCAACGAGAGCATCCAGAGCCAAGCGGTTGCGCATCGGTGATAGAACATTTGCCCAGGACCTCCTCCAAAACGGCGTTAGCCTTTGAGACCTATTTCCGTAGAAGCCTTCCCTAAACGCGATTGTTCGACCTGCGAATAGGGAGACGGCGCATGTCCGAACGTTTCAGGCGAGGCCCCGTGGCAAGCACGCCTATAACTTAACGGCAAGGGATGGCGAAGTAATGCACCCTCCTCAACAAAATCGTAGAGTTCTCCATAGTGCTTTACCTCCGTTGGCGACACACGATGCACGATGTGCCAGGGTCGTAGGTCAACTGGAGAAGCCAATCCGATCGCCCCTAACATCTCGCCTAGACTTGCCATCGTTTCGTGATGAAAATTGGCGACGCGAACACTCTTAGCGCCGGGAACCAATCCGATCATCAAATGCGGATCCTGGGTCGCGACGCCGACAGGACAATGGTTGCTGTTGCATTTGAGGGCCTGTATACAGCCCAAGGCCAGCATCATGCCGCGGGCTGAGTTGCACGCATCCGCTCCCAAGGCTAGACGTTTCAACATACTGAAGCCGGATGTCACTTTGCCGCTTGCTAAGACGCGAATTTTCGGCCGGAGGGCGTAACCCACGAGCGCGTTATGAACAAAAATCAGCCCTTCGATGAGGGGTGTTCCAACATGATTGGAAAACTCCAGCGGCGCTGCGCCTGTTCCCCCTTCGCCCCCATCGACGGTAATAAAATCCGGCGTAATGCCTGTTTGTACCATCGCCATGCAGACGGCCAGAAACTCGCGCCGCTTGCCAACGCAAAGCTTAAAACCGACCGGCTTGCCGTTGCTGAGTTGGCGTAGTTTCGCGATGAACTCGAGTAATTCGATCGGCGTAGAGAATGCCGAGTGGCCAGGCGGCGAAAGGACATCTTGGCCCATTGGGACTTTACGAATCGCGGCTATTTCCGGTGTCAACTTGGCCGCCGGCAAGATCCCCCCGTGGCCCGGCTTCGCGCCTTGCGAGAGTTTCAGTTCAATCATCTTGACGTTGGGAAGTGTAGCGGACTCCCGGTAAACCTCCGGTGAAAATCGTCCGCGATCGTCCCGACAGCCGAAGTATCCTGTGCCGATCTGCCAAATCAGATCGCCGCCTCCTGCAAGATGGTAAGGGCTAATCCCGCCTTCACCCGTGTTATGAGCGAAGTTGTCCAACTTAGCTCCCGTGCTGAGAGCCAAAATCGCGTTCTTACTGAGTGATCCATAACTCATGGCGGAAATATTGAGCAGGCTTGCCGAGTATGGCTTCGTGCAATCCGGGCCACCAACCGTCACCCGCAAATCCTTCGGGTCATGTTGCATGGGAGCTATCGAGTGGTTGACCCATTCATATCCGGTTTCGTAAAGGTCCTCTTTCGTCCCAAACGGAATCGTGTCGCGTTCACGTTTCGCCCTTTGGTAAACCAATGACCGTTGGTCACGATCGAACGGAACCCCTTCTGTGTCACTTTCAACAAAGTACTGATAGATCTCAGGGCGAATCAGTTCAAGCAGGTAACGTGCATGTCCGATCACGGGAAAATTTCGAAGGATGGCACGCTTCTCTTGATGCATGTCGTAAAATCCCAAAGCAATAAGAGGACCAATCACGATCCAAGACCAAAGGAAAATCGGATTTACCACGATCGACACGAGGCTTAAGACAATGACCGCGAGGACCGTCTGAATAAACAGGCTTCTCATCTTTTTACTTTCTTCTGATCTATAGATAATGTGCTTGCTACTTTGCTCGCCAAGTCTTAACGGCGAGAACCAGCAGCGCAATGGCCCCCAAGACATATTCGTATTGATGAGCGATGGCAACCGCCATGATTCTTCGATCGTATTCGAATGAGGGCCGCCGGACATTCTCCGGGATTGTGTTCGCAATTATAAGAACTGAGACCAAGATTGCGATCATGATGAGCCAAAGAACGAAGCACGCAATGGCTCCCCATTGGAGGATTTGGTGGGGTCTGAGCGGTACTTGGCGTCGATGATTGATCACCCCCAAGACCACGCCCGCGATCGCTCCGAACCACCACGAAGCGGCAATCCCCCACATCAGGGCCAAGAGCCACGGTTGTTCAGTTCTTACGATCTGCGGATGGTGAATCGTGAAGTACTCGACCGCCACATGGGCGGTGACCAAATCGAGACAAATCCCCAACGCGCAGGCCAAACCAATCGACCCGAGCAGCAGCGTGAGAAATCGCTGTCTCCCTGCATTCATCTTGCCTACTGATCTTTCCATCCTTGATGTCTTCCAGCTCTACCCGGTTGGATCGACCTAGCGTTTCGTCAATTCCGATAGCAATTCGATTTGTATCTTTTGGATCTCTACTAAGCGTTCCCATTGATGCGACAAGAGATGGTCGATTTTCTCATGTAGGTGCCTGATTTCCAGCTCCGCTTTTAGATTGACTTGGTAGTCATGTTGAGAACGCAAGCGATCCTTTGCCTCCTGACGGTTCTGACTCATCATGATCACGGGCGCTTGGATCGCTGCCAAACATGAGAGGATCAAATTCAACAGAATGAATGGGTACCGGTCGATCGCGTAATTGGCAAGTACAAAACTATTGATGGAAATCCACGCGACGAGCATCATGGCAAAACATATGAGAAAGTACCAACTCCCTCCAAAGTTCGCAATTCTGTCGGCCATTCGCTCAC
>CXWJ01028430.1_pt1 | contig 10523 bp, 10 predicted proteins | sample 590841 | NCBI WGS metagenome assembly CXWJ01 (sample SAMEA3498367, study PRJEB10139) | wastewater metagenome | biome: wastewater treatment plant; material: activated sludge | place: Austria | collected 2015-01-21 | reverse complement strand
ACCATGCATGCCAAGCGGGGCGCTCGCGCCATGAGGTGTCTCCTTCTGGGTGGGTCCACATTGCTTGTTTCCGGATGGGGCCGTTTCATGACGCGGCAGTGCGAGAAATTGTGCCGATCTGCAAAAGAGCCCTCGGCGTCATGCCGGGCCGCTACGGTGACACGCATGACAGGAGGCGGCGACGGCCCGGCCCGTGAGGTCGAGGACGACTCGATCGACGGGCAGCACAACGCGCTGTTCAAACGCTGTGGCCGGGTGATCCTGCGTTCTGCCTATCGCCGCGTGAACGACCGCTTCACGGCGCAGGACCTCACCGCCGAGGTCTTCCGCATCGCCTGGGAGAAGCGGGAAGACGCAGCCCGCGTGTTCACCTTGCCCTGGCTCTACAAGACGCTTGCGAACCTCGTGGGCAACGAGTATCGGCGCCGAGCACGGCAGGCCGTTCTGACTGAGCGAGTAGGCGCAACGACCGCCGTCGCGGTGGTCAACAAAGCAACCGAGGTCGGCGCCGTTTTGGAGGCCATGGACGAGCTGCTGCCGCCGGAACGCCAGATTCTCACAATGATCACTCTTGAGCAGATGACCAGCGAGGAGGCAGCAGAGCTCCTAGGAATCAGCACGGGCGCGGCCAGCCAACGGCACAAGCGGGCTGGGCGGAAACTCGCCAGGCTCGCTACGGAACGAGGGATCCGACCATGAACGACGACGAACTTGAGAGACTGCTGCGCGACGCCTGGCCGGATCTGCCGCACCGCGACGACCCGCTGACCGAGTGGGAGCAGCAGATGCTCGCAGATATCAAGGCGTCGGCGCCGAGCGATGTCACTCCACCCGTCGCTGTCTCCACCCGCCGTCGGCAACCGGCACGCATCCTGCTGGCCGCCGCATGTCTCCTGGTCGTAGCTGCAATCTCGTTGATCAGTGTGGTCTACCTCAGTACTCCTGCGGCACACGCCGCGACCCCGCCTCGACTCGTGGCTACACCGGTGAATCAGACCGCTGCCGAGGTGCTGATGCAGGCGGCTGCTGCCCTTCCCACGGCGGGCGAGATGCCAGCGACCCATCGGTTCCAGACCTGGGCGCTGGCGTCTGAACCCGATGGAGCCGGCAACTTGGCCTCCTTCGTCCAGCCGCTAGTCGTGACCGCGCGTTCTGACGGGGAGACCACGACGATGACCTGGGAGGCAGGAGTCCCCGACCCGGTTGACGCGCCAGGAGCCCTGCCAGTTGGCAGCCCTGCCTCCGACTATCCGCCGGTCACTCTCCCAACGGTGTTCGTGGACCCGCCGACCGGTGCTGACGAGTACGCCCCGTATTTTGCCGAGAGGGTAGGCCTGGCCCAATGGGCGACCACCGGCGACTACCTGCAAGCCGTCCAGATTCTGCTGAACGAACGCCGGCTCAGCGGCCTACAGGAGGCAGCCATGCTCCAGTTTCTGGGTACATTGCCCGACCTGGCGGTGGACGGGGTGGTCACAGACCGCCTGGGGCGTCCGGGTGTGGAACTCTCCACCGAGTCCCGCGCTCCGGGGGAGTTCCGCGACACCTTGATCGTGTCGACGACCGGCGGCGGCATCATCGCCGCAGAGACCATCTACATCGGAAAGGACCGGGCCGACATCCAGGCGCCGTCCGTCGTCCTCTACCACGCCTGGGAAAGGTGAACCACCCATGAAGCTACGAACCGCTATCGTCGGCATGGTCGCGCTTGTCACCGCGAGTTTCGCGGCTGCTCCGGCGCTGGCGACCAACCCCGCCCAGGACCAGATCGACGCCATCATCGCAGAGCACGGCGGAGTGCAGATCTCGGCGAATGAGGTCAGCTACGACGACGGTGCCACGATTCTGACCGTCCCGACTGGCCGGTCCGTCTACGCGGTGGGAACCTGTGCCACCAACAAGTTCTGCGCCTACAGCCAGAACAACCTGCTCGGACTGAAGCTCAGCTTCAGCAGTTGCTCGGCGTCGAACTCCACCTCCTCCATCGCCCCGGTGAGGTCGGTCGCCAACGCCCGCAGCTCTGGCAACGTCTACGCCTACAACGGCTCGACGATCGTGCTCACCGTCGCCGCAGGAAGCGCGACCAACACGACTGCCACCATCACCCGACTGGGCTGCTGAGCCTCGAAGGGAGGGCGTGAGTTGATCGACAGGCTGCCGGACCATGACGACCCGAACGATCAGATCGGGCCCTACTACGGCACGGCTGGGCTCCGCCGTCGGCTGGGCATCAGTCGGCAGGCGATCTCGCAGCGGGTCGACCGCAACACGCTGCTCGGCGTCGAGGCCGACGACGGCTCGATCCTGTATCCGGTTTTTCAGTTCACTGCGGACATGGCGGTTCTCGACGGATTGCCAAGCGTTCTGAAGGAACTCCATCGGGTGGCGGAGGACGGATTCTCCAAGGCCGTCTGGCTGACCACGCCGGACGACAATCTCGGTGGCCGGACCGCAATCGAATGGCTTCGCGAGATCGGAGACGTTTCTTGCCTTGTGGCGGACGCTCGTGCCGATGTCGAGCGCCTGATCGCATGAGACGTGACGCCGTCCAGCTGGGTGAACCGAAGCCCGCCGCCGAACTCGCGGCGGGCTTCCCTCGCGCCAAGGAACTCACAGGGCCGTGGTACCGGGCGCACTCTGAACGACACCGCTCCGAACCAGACCGGCGGCTGCTGCTGGCTTCTCAGGCCTCTCTGCGCGCCGATCTCGTGGTTCTGAGCGGCCTTTCCGCCGGGTCGCCAGATGCGAGCGCCTACAGCGTGGCTGTGAAGGCTTGTCGCGGGCTCGTAACCACGGTGCAGGCGCGAGCACTTGCAGCAGTCTGCGGCAGCACCGTCAGAACCACGGAATCGGCGCGATCACCTCACCGGGCCGATGCCTCAGCCGGCGCAGTCGACGCAGTAGTAGTGGCCGTTCTTGACCTCGGCGATCTGGCTGCGGTGCTTCACCAGGAAGCAGGAGTAGCAGGTGAACTCGTCGGCCTGCCGCGGCAGGACGCGGACGGTGAGCTCCTCGTGGGAAAGGTCGGCGCCGGGCAACTCGAACGTCTCGGCCGCCTCGACCTCGTCCTCGTCGACCTTGCCCGAGTTCTTGTCGTTGCGCCGAGTCTTCAGCTCTTCAATGCTGTCTTCGTTGTCTTCGTCGGTCTTTCGAGGAGCGTCGTAGTCCGTTGCCATCCGATGTCCATCCATTCCGCCGGTCCCCGCTGGGAAGGGTGGGGCCGGCACGTGCTTCGCGCGTGCGGAGCATGCATATCACATCCTGCCGCCGCTTGCCCATGGATCGCCGATCGGCGACCGGCGGCAGCGATATCACGGCCGCGTTGGAAGCTGAAGGGCGAACGGCTTGGTAGGTTACCCCCCAGCAACAACAATGCGGAGCGGGAGTCGTCAGATGCCAGACAGCGCCCTGTCGCCGAGGGAGATCCAGGCCAGAATCCGGTCAGGCTCCTCCGTCGCTGACATCGTGCACGCCACCGGGATGGATCCGGCGCGGGTCGAGCCGTTCGCCGTGCCGGTGCTCGCCGAGCGCGAGTTCGTCGCCGGCCAGGCCCGCAGTCACGGAGTCCGTCGCGGGGGCGAGACCATCGCCCATCGCAGCCTCGCCGAAGTGGTGGCCGGACGGCTGGCCCCCCGCGGCGTCGACCCCGACGCCGTGCGCTGGGATTCCTGGCGGCTCGAGGGCCGCCGCTGGACGATCCAGGTGAGCTGGGAGGCCGGCAGCGCTGAGCACGAGGCACAGTTCGTCTACGACCAGGCAGGCCGGTTCTCGGTCGCCCAGAACGAGGACGCCAACTGGCTGCTCGGGGTTCATCCCCCGGCCGCCGAGCCCGCCCGCGGCGAAGAGGCCGAGCCGACCGTCGACCTCAACGACGAGCTCGCCCTGGTGCGCGTGGTGCAGCCGGGCGCGGTCTTCGAGGACACCGAGCCGATCGTGGACGACGAGGACGACGAGGACGCCTACGCCGAAGGCGAGCTGGAGGAGGTCGACGGGGTCTACGACATCGTCACCGACCACACCGGCGGCATCGACGTGCTGTACGACATGCTGGCCGGGTTCGACGAGGATTCGGTCCAGATCTACTCCGGCCTGGTGCGTCCGGACGCCGACCAGCCGGCCGCGCCCGTGGTGGTCGACGAGCCGCAGCCTGAACCTGAACCGGCCGCCGAGGAGGAGCCGGGCGCCGCCGAGGCCGGCGCGGAGCCCGAACAGCACTCCCTCTTCGAGGAGACCGCAGAGGTGCCGGTCAAGCCGGCGAAGTCCCGCCGCAAGCGGGCCCACGTCCCCTCCTGGGACGAAATCGTCTTCGGCTCGCCTTCGCCGCGCCAGCCCGAGTAGACAGTCAAAACCGCGCAACCCTTCGAGACTGGCGCTTCGCGCGACCACAGGGATCGCTTGCTCAGCCAGCGACGTCAGTTTCCTGGCGGCTGTTGTCCGCCCGGCGGCTGCTGTCCGTAAGGCGGCTGCGGCGCGTACGGGTTTGGCGGCTGAGGCTGACCCCACGGCGATGGCCCGTAGGGCGGCGGAGCCGCAGGGGGCTGCCACGGCGCCGGACCGTAGCCAGGCGCCTGGCCGTAGCCCTGGGGAGCCGGCGGTTGTCCATAGCCCGGCTGCGGGTAGCCCGGCTGCCCATAGGGGGCGGGCGGAACGTAGGGCGGCGCCGCCGGGTAGCCGTACCCGGGCGCCGGATAGCAGTACGGCGACGCCGGCTGGTAGCCGGGAGCCGGTGCGGCAAGTTCCTTCGTCCGATTCAGGTACATCACGGTGATCGCCGCCTGCAGGAAGGGCGTCGTCACCACCTGCAACGCGGTCTGGCCGATCATCGGGATCGCCATCGCGCCGATCAGCGAGGCGATGAACTCCGGGCTCAGCGGGTCCTGCGCTTCGACGGCCTGCATGGCCGGGAGGGTGAAGATCTGGGTGGCGAAGTTCACCACCATGGTGACGACGTAGACCAGCAGGTTCACCACCAGGATGGCGCCGAAGGTGCGCCAGAACACCCCCGAGGTCAGCGACCAGGCGCGGCGCACGGCGGCCATCCACCCCAGCTCCTCCAGCGCCACCACCTGAACCAGGTAGAGCAGCCGGACGCCGAAGAACACTCCCGCGAGGCCGACCGGCAGCATCAGCAGCAGCAGCGACACCAGCATGCCTGAGACCAGCCCCTCGAAGTCGGGTCGCACATCGCCGAGCGTGCTCAGCCCCTGCACCATCGGCAGGAAGATCACGCCCGTCACCGCCAGGTAGATCGCCACGCCGACGGCCGCCAGCGGCAGCACGCGGAGGGCGAAGGCAGGCAGGCCGGCGAATAGCTCGGAGAAGGACGGACGCCGCTCCGCGAGGGTGTCGCGGCTGAGCCGCACGAGCAGGCCGCTCACCAGCACGCCCACCAGCCCCGCCAGCGCGGAGAACACCAGCACGACGCCCACCCAGGTCAGCAGCAGCTCGACCATGCGGCTGATGTCCATCCGGGCGGCGGCCAGCGTGAAGGAGGTCCAGCCGGCGGCGCCGATGGCGAGCATGGCGATGGTCGCCAGCACGGTGACGCCGGCAGCGACCCCGCCCAGGCCGAAGAAGAGGCCGGGACGGCGGCGCAGCATCGCGACGCTTTGCGAGATCACGTCGCCGACGCCAGGGGAAGTCCGATAAGCGGGGTGGGTCATGCCCTCATCGTAGGCAACCAGCGGCTCCGACCAGGAATCGACGACGAGAGCTGGCCCGGCGACGTCAGCACACCAGCAGCGGGACGTCCATCTCGGCGGCGGTCAGCGAGCCGTGCATGCCGACCAGGGTGAACTCCTTGGGCAGCTTGCGGCTCATCACCGCCCCGTCGTCGCGCATGGCGACCAGGACGTCACCGAAGTGCGCGGCCAGCCGGGGGCTGCGCGGCCCGAACCAGCCGGCCTCGAAGGCTTCATCGCGAGAGACCACCCAGGCCCGCTCCGCCAGCCGCTCCCGCCAGCGCGCCAGCACCGGCTCAGCCTGCCCGGGCGCGGTGTACAGCTGCCGGAACCGTCCTTCGCCGGCGAAGGACGGTTCCGGCAGCTGTACACCGGGCTCGTCCTCGACGACCAGCCAGCGGTGGGAGGGCGAGTTGACCATGCCGTGGTCGCCAGTGATCACCAGCCGGGTGTCTTCCGGCAGCGCGGCCCGCAGCCCGCGGGCCAGTTCGTCGCACCGCGCGAGCGCGGCGAGCCACTGCTGCGAGCCGACTCCGTGGCCGTGGCCGGTGTGATCCAGCGACCGTTCGTAGACGTACACCAGGCTTCGGTCACCGGCGCGGGCTGCGTCGCCGGCCAGTTCGATGCGCCGGGCGTGGTCGGCCTCGTCCGTCACCCCCCAGAAGAGGCCCCCGCGCAGCGCCACCGTTGTCAGGCCGCTGCCGGCGAACCGGGCCGGGCCGATGTTGGCGACTCCGACGCCGGACGACGCCAGCCGCTCCAGGTAGGTCAGCTGCGGCTGCACGTCCAGCGGATGGACGCCGGCCGGCCACTGCAGGGTGTTGAGCACCTGGCCGGTGGCCGGCAGCCGGAAGGAATAGCCGGCGATGCCGTGCCGCGCCGGCGGCAGGCCGGTGCCGAGGCTGGTGATGCTGGTGGCGGTGGTGCTGGGCGCCCCGCAGGTGACCCGCTCCCCCGCCAGCCCGGAGAGAAAGGGAGCCACGCCCCAGTGGTCGCGCTGCTGCCAGCCGAGGCCGTCGACCAGCAGCACCACGTAGCGGTCGGCTGCCGGCAGCCCGAACGGGTCGGACGCCCCCGCCACCCGAAGGTGGGCGCCGAGCGCGGGCAGCAGGTCGGCCAGCGTCCCGGAACCGTAGNNGGGCCGGGACCACCGGCTCAGCCGAGCCGGGCTCGGTCATCGGGCGGCGCCGGTGACCGCCTGCAACGCTGCGGCGAAGGAGATGAGTTCGCGCACCTTGTTCTCGCCGTCGGCGGCGGCGCTGATCCGGACGGTGAAGTCGTCCCCGGCGAGGTCGCCGGTGTACCCGTGGTCGGCTTCGCAGTGCGGGTCGCCGCACTGGGCCGGCTCCAGCTCGATGCGGCGCACCATCCCCCAGGCCAGCGTCAGCCACGCCTCGGCCACGACCGCCCCGCCGCTGCCGTAGGCCTCGGGGTTGGTCACCACCTGGCTGAGCGACACCGATTTCACACTCCGCAACGGCACGGATTCGACGGTGGTGAGGGCCTGCGCCGGCTCGCCCGGGGCGGCGTTCTCGTCGGTGTGCCCCACGATCAGCCGGGTCGGGGTGAGCGCCAGCACGGAGAGATGCCGCTGAATCTCGTCATGGTTGAAGGTGGCCTCGTGGTGCACCAGGAACCCCTGCACCGGCTCGGCTCCACAGGCCTGCGCTATCGACTCGGCGATCAGTTCCGGGAAGTAGCCGCAGCCACGGATTTCCTCGGTCAGAGCGGCCGGCAGGGCCGCGGCGAGTCGTGCGCTCATTGGCTCATCTTTCCACGCCTGCTCCACCGCTGAACAATCCCGCGGGTTCGGTAGGGTGAGCGCCGTGCCCGTGAGTACCCGTCCCTTCATCGCCGCGCGGATCGAGGAGGTCTTCGACCGGTTCGCCGAGCGGCTGTGGCGTGCGCTGGGCTGGCGCGAGCACGTCATCTGCTACACCGGCTACGGCACCCGCGCCGGCGTCCGCGTCCTCGGACGGGTGGTGCTGGCCCCACGTCGCGGGCGACGCGGCGGCCTGCGCCGGGCCACCCAGGAGTTCGTCAAACGCCGCGGCTTCCGCAACTTCGTCACCGCCCCCTGCGTGCGGGTGCCGGTGACCCTGACCGTCGGCGACCAGGTCATCCACACCACCACCGATCGCGGCGGCTACATCGACCTGCGGGTCCGCGACCACGGCCTGGAACCTGGCTGGCAAGGGGTGACGATCCGCAGCGCCGGCTCCAAGCCGGCCACCGCCCCCGTGCAGATCATCGCCGACGACCAGCGCTTCGGGGTCGTCTCCGACATCGACGACACCGTCATCACCACCTTGCTGCCCCGGCCGATGATCGCTGCCTGGAACAGCTTCATCCGTGACGAGTCGGCGCGGCAGGCCGTCCCCGGCATGGCCCGGCTCTACAGCGAACTGCTCGCCGGCCACCCCGGCGCCCCGCTGATCTACCTCTCCACCGGCGCCTGGAACACCCATGGCTTCCTGACCCGGTTCCTGCGCCGGCACGCCTACCCGCCGGGGGCGATGATCCTGACCGACTGGGGGCCGACCAACACCGGCTGGTTCTGCTCCGGGCTCAACCACAAGCGAGTGGCGCTGCTGCAGCTCACCCGCGACTTCCCGGCGATCCGCTGGGTGCTGATCGGCGACGACGGCCAGCACGACCCGACCATCTACAGCGACTTCGCCCAGGTCGCGCCCGGCAACGTCCGGGCCATCGGGATCCGGCAGCTCACCCCCACCGAGCAGGTGCTCGCCCACGGCACCACCGGCACCCTCCAAGAGGACGAGGACCAGCCCCCGCCCCCGGGCATCCCGATCCGCAAGGCCCCGGACGGACGCGGCCTGCTGGCCCAGCTGCGCGACCTCCCCGAACTCGCCTGATTCGCCCTCGCCGGGCGGGTTGCGCACGCCCTGGCGTCCCGCTGCGGCAGAATCAAGTGGCCCCGCCGCGCGGGGCAGGAGGTGAGGGGGCATGAAGCCGGAAGCCGAGGACGAGGTCGCCGAGCGGATCGTCGACATCGACGTCGCCGCGGAGATGGAGGCCAGCTACCTGGAGTACGCCTACTCGGTGATCTACTCCCGCGCCCTGCCGGACGCCCGCGACGGCCTCAAGCCCGTCCAGCGCCGCATCCTCTACACGATGGACGACATGCGCGTCCGTCCCGACGCCTCGCACGTGAAGTGCGCCCGGGTGGTCGGCCAGGTGATGGGCCAGCTGCACCCGCACGGCGACACCGCCATCTACGACGCCCTGGTGCGGATGGGCCAGCCGTGGGCGATGCGGCTGCCCCTGGTGGACGGCCACGGCAACTTTGGCTCGCTGGACGCCGGGCCGGCAGCGATGCGGTACACCGAGTGCCGGATGGCGCCGGCCGCGGCGGCGATGACGGCCGGGCTGGGCGAGGACACCGTCGACTTCCGCCCCAACTACGACGGCAAGGAGACCGAGCCGGTCGTCCTGCCCGCCGCGATCCCGAACCTGCTGGTCAACGGCGCCACCGGCATCGCGGTCGGCATGGCCACCAACATCCCGCCGCACAACCTGGTCGAGGTGGTGCAAGCCTGCAAGCACCTGCTGAAGCACCCCGCCGCGGACACCGAAGCCCTGATGCGGTTCGTCCCGGGGCCGGACCTGCCCGGCGGCGGCAAGATCGTCGGCCTGGACGGCATCAAGGACGCCTACGCCACCGGCCGCGGCAGCTTCAAGGTGCGCGCCACCGCCCGCATCGAGCAGGTGCACCCGCGCCGCAAGGGCATCGTGGTCACCGAACTGCCCTACCTGGTCGGCCCGGAGCGGATCATGGAGCAGGTCAAGAACCTGGTGCAGGCCAAGAAGCTGGCCGGAATCGCCGACATCAAGGACCTGACCGACCTGGCCAACGGCATGCGGCTGGTGATCGAGGTCAAGAACGGCATCAACCCCGAGGCGCTGCTGGAGGAGCTGTACCGGCTGACCAAGCTGGAGGACTCCTTCGGCATCAACGCGGTCGCGCTGGTGAACGGCCAGCCGTCGACGCTCAGCCTGAAGGAGATGCTGGAGGTCTACCTGGAGCACCGGCTGGAGGTCGTCCGGCGGCGCTCGTCCTACCGGCTCGGCAAAGCCACGGATCGGCTGCACCTGGTGGACGGCCTGCTGATCGCGATCCTCGACATCGACGACGTGATCGCCATCATCCGCGGCTCCGAGGACGCCGCCCAGGCCCGCACCCGGCTGATGGAGGCCTTCGAGCTCACCGAGACGCAGACCAACTACATCCTCGACATGCAGCTGCGCCGGCTCACCAAGTTCTCCAAGATCGAGCTGGAGGCCGAGCGCGAGCAACTGCTGAACGCCATCGCCGACCTGCAGGCGATCCTGGACAGCCCGGAGCGGCAGCGTGAGGTGGTCGCCCACGAGCTGGACGAGGTCGCGCGCGCCCACGGCACCCCGCGCCGCACCGTGCTGCTGGCTGCGGCCGGCACCACGGTGACCGCCGCCGCTGCCCCGCTGGAGATCGCGGACGACCCGTGCTGGGTGCTGCTCAGCTCGGCCGGGCTGCTGGCCCGCACCGACACCGCGGAAGCGCTGCCGAGCACCGGCCCGCGCGCCGTCCATGACGTGATCACCTCAGCGGCCCGCACCACCGCCCGCGGCGAGTTCGGCGCGATCACCTCGGCCGGACGGCTGATCCGCTGCCAGGCGATCGACCTGCCGTCGGTGCCGTCGACCGCCACCGCGCCGAGCCTGAAGGGCGGCTCCGTGGCCGGCGAACTGGTCGAACTGGCCGCCGGGGAGCGGATCCTGGCGCTCACCAGCCTCAGCCCGGACACCTACGGCTGGGCGCTCGGCACCGCCCGCGGCGTGGTG
>CXWJ01035660.1_pt1 | contig 10530 bp, 12 predicted proteins | sample 590841 | NCBI WGS metagenome assembly CXWJ01 (sample SAMEA3498367, study PRJEB10139) | wastewater metagenome | biome: wastewater treatment plant; material: activated sludge | place: Austria | collected 2015-01-21 | reverse complement strand
TGACGAACATGTGCGGGGGCGCTTCCTGGGGCGACTGCTTGGGCCGCGGCCGGCACGCACGGTGCGCCGACCGGTGGGTATGGAGCCCGTTTTATCGGCCCGCACCCGCGCCACTTGAGGCGCGCGGCGGCAGCCGGTACAGCCACAGCGGCCGGCCGTCGGGGCAGCGGTGCGCACCCTGCGGCGGCACGCCGGCGGCCTCGAATTCCAGGCTTGCCAGCCAGCTGCCGGGCTTCATCTCGGCGCGCGCCTTTGCCAGTGCGCGCGGCATGCTCTCCGGGCGCTGGAACAGGTACACCAGATCAAAGTCGGCCCAGCTCCGTGCCCACAGGTCGCCGCGGTGCACGCGCGCCTCCGGGCAGGCGATGCGCGCGATCAGCGCCAGCGGCCAGCTCCATTCCACGCCTTCGAGCCGGGCCTGCGGATAGGCGCGGCGCAGCGCACGCAGGCCATGGCCGAGGCCGCAACCGGCGTCGAGCACGCAAGCACCCGGCGGCAGCGGCAACTGCTGCGCCAGCGTGTCCAGCGCGCCGGCCGGCGTGGGGAACAGCGGCGCATCGCGCCAGGCGCGGCGCGGGTACAGCCCCCACAACAGCGCCAGCGGCAGCAGCCAGGCCCACGCGGGCAGCGCCGCGGCCGCCCCGCTGGCCAGCAGCGACAGCGGGAAGCCGGCGGCCAACACCACGGCACGCAGGCGGCTGCGCGCGCACAGGCTCGCGCCCAGGCCGACGGCGCTGCCGGCGAGCAGCCTCAGCCACGCCGGCGCGTCCAGGACCGACACCGCGCTGAACACGAGCCAGGCCAGCGCCCAGACGGCCAGCGCCGGCAGCGGCCAGGGCAGCCGCAGCGGCACGGTGAACGTAGCGGGACGAGCGGAAATCACTGCGCGCAGTGTCGCGGACGCGGCCGCGCGGCGGACGCGGAAAAGCGGCCGGATCCGAGCGCAACTCGCCGCTCGGCCCACGGTTGCCCGGCTGGCTCGAGCTGCAGGCAAGCGCCCGGCTCGGAGGCGTCCAGCGCGTCGATCAGCGCCTGCACCGCCCAGGGCGGCCAGGCACCGGGCACCGGGCACGAGTTCGTCACCGGCCTGCCGCGCGCTCCCGGCGCAACGCCGGCACGCGCAGAAGGACGAAAAAAAAGCGGGTCCCGAAGGACCCGCTGAAAGCACAGTGGCCTGTGCCAGGAGGAGACAAACAACCAACCAGAACCTGCTGCCATGTTTATCGGCCGCACACGCGCCCGCTCGAGGGCGCGGTGCGTGACTCAATGCGCATTTGGGGCGTGATGTGCGGCGTGATGTGCCGCGTGGTGGGCGGCGTGATGTGCGGCGTCTTCGGCGGCGGCGGCGGCGGCGGCGCGGCCCGAGGGGATCTGCAGCGCCCCGGCCAGTTTGCCCTTGCCGGCGCGTGCCGGCGGGTTGCACATGCCGCACACGTAGTGCTTGGCGATCTCGTGCGGGTGCGTGACGAAGTGCCCGCCGCAGCTGCTGCATCTGGTGAGCGTGAGCATGCCGTTGTCGACGAACTTCACCAGCCGCCAGGCGCGCGTCACGCTGAGCAGCGGCTCCAGCGCCTGCGACTGCGTCTGCTCCAGGTACAGCTGGTAGGCCTTGATGACGACGTCGATCTCGTCCAGCTCCGCCACCTTGTTCAGGTACTCGTGGATGTTCAGGAACAGGCTGGCATGGATGTTGGGCTGCCAGGTCATGAACCAGTCGGTCGAAAAGGGCAGCTGGCCCTTGCTCGGACTCTTGCCCGCCACTTCCTTGTACAGGCGCAGCAGCCGTTCGTAGCTCAGGTCGGTTTCCGATTCCAGCACCTGCAGCCGCGCGCCCAGCTGGATCAGCGTGACCGCACGCTCGATCTGCCGCGCTTCGGTGAGGATGCTCTTGTTGCGCGCCATGGTCTCAGGCGGCCTCTTGATGACGGCCGGCCATCAGGATCGAAGCGTGCAGGCGGTTGACGCCGTCGTTGGCCGCGGCCTTGCCGTGGCTGGTGAGCAGGCCCCAGACGATGTCGTCGTCCATGCGGAAGCGGCACAGCAGCGTGTTGCTGGCGGCGATCTTCATCATCTGCGCCGGNNTGCGCCAGCATCAGGTACGACAGGTTGGCTTCGCGGATTTCGGCAAGGATCTGGTCGGCGGTCATTTGGAAAGGCTCCTCGGGGACGGGTGGGGTTCGGTTGCGCTGGTGGCGTGAACGCACTGTAGTTTTTGGAAATGCCCTGTCACATCAGGCCAGTTCCGTGGCTTGAGTCCCGCTTCTTCCATGGCCCTTGTCAGGCAAATTCCTACACGCCGGCCGCGGCCCGTGGCCATCCGGGGCCGCATATCGGCCGAATATCAGCCGCATATGGGCCGCATAGCGGGCGCTGATCGCGGCATGGCGGCGGCAGCCGCTTGCCCAGAATCACCAGGCTCCCCGAAGCCCGTGACCGGACACCGCCGATGGCCTCACCGCTGCTCAGTTTCTGCATCCCCACCTACAACGTTTGCCGTTACCTCGAGTCGCTGCTCGAGTCGCTGACGCTGCAGCTGCAGGGCTTCCCCTACCCCTTCGAGATCGTCATCGCCGACAACGCCTCGCCCGACCGCAGCGGCGAGGTAGTGCAGCAGTTCGCACACAGGCTGCCGATCCGCTACCTGCGCCACGACCACAACATCGGCTGCTTCCCGAACGTGCAGTTCGTCATGCTGCAGGCCGCCGGCCGCTACGTGGTCTACCTGTCGGACGACGACTGCGTGCTCGGCGAACCGCTGGCGCGCGCGGTGGCCGCGATGGAGGCCGACCCGGACATCGCCGTGACCTACGCGCCCTGGCTGCTGTACGACCTGGTGGCGCAGCAGCCGCAGGGCCAGTTCTACGAGGTGCCGCGCGACCTGCGCGTGCCGCGCCATGCACATGCCGAGCTGCTGGACCACGTGCTGCGGCACCACATCTTCCCGGAGATCCACATCGCGCGGCGCGACGTCATGCAGCGGCTGATGCCGCGCATCAACGAACACGCGTTCTACGCCTTCGTGCAGGCCGCCGACTACCTGGGCCAGGGCGACGTGCTGATCCAGCGCGAGCCCTTCTACGTGTCGATCACGCGCTACTTCGCCGGCGAGAACCGCACGCAGGCCGGCAGCGAGGAGGTCGAGTACGCCTGGGACCGTTACCGCGGCGGGCTCGAATACCTGATGGCCCGCGCCGGCAACGCCATCCACGCCGAGGAACGCGCCGGCTTCGCGCTGCGCATCCAGCAGATGATCGCCGTGCGCATGTCGGTGGCCATCCGGCTGCGCCATGCCGGGCACAAGGACCCGGTGGACACCTACACCATCGCCATGCGCCTGCGCGGCATGGGCTACGAGCACCTGAGCCCCGTGCCGATGCCGCAGCTGGCCTCGCAGGCGACGCTGCACTTCCTGCTGCGCGACCCGCTGCTCAACCGCGGCGTCGAGCAGCTGGTGTGCGTCGGCCGCTTCGACCCCGGCGCGGCCGGCTACCTGCAGCAGCATGCCGCCGTGCCGGTGCGCTTCATCGACGGCCTGCCCGACGCGCAGACGCTGCACAACGCGCTGCTCTTCGTCAGCGAAGCGCAGGACGACTTCGATCTGGACGACGCGCTACGTGCCACGCACAACCTGCAACTGGTGCGCGAGCGCGACCTGTGCGCCCGCTTCGGCCTGTAGAGGAGCCCGCCATGCACCTGACACCCGCACCCGCACCCGCACCCGCCCTGGCCAACGACCCGCGCGACCACGACGGCCGCCGCCTGCAGCAGGCCATGCACCGCCTGGGCCGCGACCCGGCGCTGCGCCACGAGCTGCTTGCGTTGCTGCGCCGCGCCGAACAGCGGCTCGACGCCGCCGGCGCGGTGCGTGACGACATCACCGGGCCGATCGCCGACGCGCTGCACGACGAGCACGACCGCTGCGAAAAGACGCTGGCCGACGGCACGCGCTTTCGTTTCCTGTTCCGCACGAAGATCGCGCGCGACTTCCTGATGTCCGAACACGAGCACCCCTCGCACGTGTGGGAGCCGCAGACCACGCGGCTGCTGCTGAAGCTGGCACAGGACCTGAGCGGCGACGCGCTGGTCGGCGGCGCCTACTTCGGCGACCAGGCGATCCTGCTGGCGCGCCGGCTGCAGGCACGCCCGCTGCAGGCTCGCCCGGCGCAGGCTCGCCGACAGCGCGTGCACTGCTTCGAGCCCAACCCCGAGCAGGCGGCGATGCTGGCCGAGAACGTGTTGCTCAACGCGCTGGACAACGTGCTCGTGCAGCGCGCGGGGCTGTGGTCGGCGAGCCATGTGCGCCTCAAGCTCGACGGCTACGATTCCTTCGCCAACGCAGTGGACGCTGCGCCGGGCGACGACCAGGCCTTTCACACGGTCAGCATCGACGACTACCGCGCCGAACACGGGCTGCACATCGGGCTGATCCAGCTGGACATCGAAGGCGCCGAGTTCCAGGCGCTGCTCGGCGCCGAGGCGGCGCTGTCGCAGGACCGGCCGGACGTCGTCTTCGAGGTGCACCGCCACTACGTCGACTGGAGCGGCGGCCTGCAGCGCNNCTGCCGCTACCTGCAGGAGCTGGGCTACACGCTGTACGCGCTGCGCGACTTCAACTCGCACCGCGAGATGGGGCAGCGGCCGATCGAGCTGGTGCCGGCCGACAAGGTCTATCTCGAAGGCCCGCCGCACGGCTTCAACATGCTGGCGCTGCGCGACCCGGCGCGGCTGCGCTCGGCGGAGTTCCGCATCATCGAGCACGTCAGTCCCAAGCTGCTGGCGCACAAGGATCCGGCTTTGCACCATCCGCTGGACGGGCTGAAATGAAACATGCCACCGTCATCGGCGCGTCCGGCTTCATCGGCCGGCATCTCACGCGGCGGCTGCGCGCCGAGGGCTTCGAGGTGCACGAGGCGGCGCGCGACGCCGACCGCTGGCTGCACGGCCCGCTGGGCCACGTCTTCTATTGCGCCGGGCTCACCGCCGACTATGCGCAGCGTCCGCACGACACCGTCGATGCGCATGTCGCGCTGCTGAACCGCGTGCTGCGGCTGGGGCAGTTCGAATCGCTGGTGTACCTGTCGTCGACGCGGCTGTACGACGGCTCGCTCGCCGAAGCGGCCGACGAAGGCGCGGCGCTGGCACTGGACCCGCGCCAGCCGCGCCACCTGTACGACCTGTCGAAGGCGCTGGGCGAATCGCTGTGCCACGTGGCCGGCGCCGGGCGTGCGCGCATCGCGCGGCTGTCCTGCGTCTACCGCGGCGCCGACGATGCCGACGGCTTCCTGCCGCAGCTGCTGCGCGGCGTGCCGCAGGCGCTGGCGCAGGCCGAAAGCGGCCAGCCGCGGCGGCTGCGCATCGACACCACGCCCTGCGCGGCGCGCGACTACGTGCACCTGGACGACGTGCTGCAGGCGCTGCTGCTGATCGCCACGCGCGGCACGCAGCCGGTCTACAACGTCGCCGCCGGCCGCAACATCAGCAACCGCGAGTTGTTCGCGCGGCTGCGCGAGCTGAGCGGCTGCGAGGTCGTGGCCGGCCAGCGCCACATCGTGCGCCCCGCCCCGCGCATCGACATCTCGCGCCTGTGCAAGGAATTCGCCTGGCGGCCGGTGGGCCTGCTGGACAAGCTGGCGGAGCTGCTGCCGGCGGAGGCGCTGTGTTGAAGCTGCTGCACAGCAGCCGCGAGCAGCTGCTGGGCTACGTGCAGCGCCAACTGCAGAACTTCTTTCCCGATGACCGGGATCACGGTGCGCCACTCGATGCCGCGCTCGACGCCGCGCTCGACCGGCTGGCGCACTGCATCGGCGCGGTGCGGCTGTGGCGCGAAGGCGAGTTCGACCCATTGCACTCTTCGCAGTACGCGAGCTTCCTGTACTACCTGGCGAACACGCTGCACGCCCGAGGCGCCGAGCGTGCGCTGTGCGACAAGCTGTTCTTCCTGAACAAGGCGCTGAACGGCATCGACCTGTTCTACGAGATCGAACTGCCGCCGGTGTTCTTCATCGGCCACTCGGTGGGCATCGTGCTGGCCAAGGCGAGCTACGGCAACCACCTGGTGCTGTACCAGAACTGCACCGTCGGCAAGAACCACGGCGTCGCGCCGGTGCTCGGCGACGGCGTGGTGCTGTACCCGCACAGCACGGTGATCGGCGGCTGCCGGGTGCGCGACGGCTCGGTGATCGCACAAGGCACCCGCGTCATCGGCCGCGACACGCCGGGCGGCTGTTTGGTGTTCCAGGGCGAACGCGGCGGGCTGCGCTTCGCGCAGTCGAAACGCGACATCCTGGCCGACTTCTTTCGTGATGTGGCGGTCGTCAGCGAGGTGGCCTCGGCTGCTTGAAACTGGGAATCGCTGGACGAGGACATCCCGATCGACGGCCCTGCTGGTCGGCCATGGCGATCTGACGCATGGCCGACTCGTGACTGCGGCTTGACGGCGACTCAGCCTCAATCCACGCGCAGCTCCGGCACGGCGCTGACGAAGCGCCCACCCCAGCCGCGCACGGCGGCGAGTTGCTCGACGATCTCGTCGCGCAGGTTCCACGGCAGGATCAGCACCACATCGGGCCGGTCGTCGAGCAGGTGCTGCGGCGCGACCACCGGGATGCGCGAGCCGGGCAGGAAGCGGCCCTGCTTGTGCGGCGAGGCATCGGCCACGTAGGGCAGCAGGTCCGGGCGCACACCGGCGAAGTTGAGCAGCGTGTTGCCCTTGGCGGCCGCGCCGTAGGCGGCGACCCGTTGGCCCCGGCGCTTGCAGTCGATCAGGAAGGTCAGCAGGTCGTCCTTGATGCGCTCGGCCCGCGCCTGTAGACCCTGATGGAACTCGCGGCGCCCCACGCCGGCCGCGGCCTCGCACGCCAGCAGCCGGGCGACGCCGGCGCATACCGGGCGCGAGTTGGCCGCATGCTGGGCCCAGACGCGCAGCGAGCCGCCGTGGGTCGGCAGCTCCTCCACGTCCCAGATTTCCAGACCCTGCGCACGCAGCACGCGCTGCACCGTGTGCAGCGACAGGTAGGAAAAATGCTCGTGGTAGATGGTGTCGAACTGCGCCTGCCGCACCAACTGCAGCAGGTGCGGGAACTCCAGCGTCAGCGTGCCCTGCGGTGCCAGCACCTCGCGCAGCCCCGCGGCGAAGTCGTTGATGTCGGGCACGTGCGCCAGCACGTTGTTGCCCAGCACCAGCTCGCAGCGGCGGCGCTGTGCGACGAAGCGCTGCGCGAAATCGAGGCCGAAGAACTCGCCGATGCTGTCGATGCCGCGTTCGCGCGCAACGCGCGCCGTGCTTTCGGTAGGTTCGATGCCGACGCAGGGGATGTCGCGCTGCTGCAGGTACTGCAGCAGGTAGCCGTCGTTGGCCGCCACCTCCATCACCAGCGTGCGCGGCCCCAGCCCCAGGCGCTGCACCACGCGCTCGACATAGGCGCGCGCATGCGCCAGCCACGAGGCCGAGTACGACGAGAAGTAGACGTAGTCGTCGCTGAACAGTGCGTCGTGGCGCTGCAGTTCGTCCACCTGCACCAGCCCGCACTCCGGGCAGGCCAGCACCTTCAGCCGAAAGTGCGGCTCGGCGCGGTTCAACGCATCGGCATCGAGAAAGGCATTCGAAGGCGGCGCGCTGCCCAGGTCGATGAACAGGTCGTGCCGCGCGTGCAGCGTGGTGGCGCAGTGACGGCAGTTCATGCGGGGTATTTCATGCGGCGGCGGTTCGCGAGGAAGTCCACTCGGCAGGTCACGCGGCAGGTCACGCGGTAGTTCGTGCGGCCGTGCGTGCGGCCGATCACGCGGCACACGCGGCATCGGCCGCTTCGAGCCAGGGCAGCTTGCGATCGCGCGGCGACACCAGGCTCACCGGCAGCGGCCAGCGGATGGCGAGCAGCGGGTCGTCGTGGCGCACGCCGTCCTCCAGCGCCGGTGCATGCACGGCGCTGTGCTGATACAGCAGCTGCGCGTCGTCGCTCAGCGCCTGGAAGCCATGCGCCACGCCAGGGGGAATCAGCAGCGCGTGGGGCTGCTCCTCGTTCAACTCCAGCGCGAACCAGCGGCCGTAGGTGGACGAGCCGCGGCGCAGGTCGGCGGCGATGTCGAAGACCCGGCCGCGCAGGCAGCGCACCAACTTCCATTCCTGCGATGGCGCGCGCTGCAGGTGCAGCCCGCGCAGCGTGCCGCGGCGGTGTGTGACCGACAGGTTCACCTGCACGAAGCACAGCCCCGGCATGACCGCGTCGAAGGCCTCGGCGCAGTACAGCCGCGCGAAGCTGCCGCGTTCATCGGCCTGCGGCGTGGCTTGCACCTGCCACACGTCCGCAATGGGTGTCGGTACGAACTTCATGCTGCCCAGGCCAGCCCGCGCTCGCGCGCGTCGGCCACGTATTGGTGGAGATCTTCGTGGCTGCTCAACGCGCCCTGCTCGTGCTGGCGGCGGTACCAGTGCGCGCTGCGGCGCAGTGTCGTCGGCAGGTCCCACACTGCGCGCCAGTGCAGCCGCTGCTCGGCCTTGCGGCAGTCCAGGTGCAGGCTCGCCGCCTCGTGCGGATGCGCGCCTTCATCGACCGCAAAACGCACCGCCGGCCATGCGTCGGCAAAGGCTTCGATGACCTGCCGCACCTGCTGGTGCGCGTCCGGCGGCGGGCCGAAGTTCCAGGCCTCGGCCGCGCCCTGCGGGTCGGCCAGCAGGCGTTGCCCCCGGCACAGGTAACCGGCCAGCGGCTCCAGCACATGCTGCCAGGGGCGCACGGCGGCCGGCTGGCGGATCAGTGNNAACGCCAGCTGGCCGAGACCAGTTCGGCGCAGGCCTTCGAGGCGCTGTAGGGGTCGTGGCCGCCGAGTTCGTCGCTCTCGCGGAAGGCCTGGCCGCGATCGGCGTTGCGGTAACACTTGTCGGTGGTGGCGTTGAGCACCGCGCGCACGCTGGGCGTGGCGCGCACCGCTTCCAGCAGATGCACCAGGCCCATCACGTTGGTGGCGAAGGTAGCGGCCGGCTCGCGGTAGCCGCGCCGCACCAGCGGCTGCGCGGCGAGGTGGAACACCAGCTCGGGCTCGAAGCGGCGCAGCGCCGTGCGCACCAGCGCGGCGTCGCGCAGGTCGATCAGGGCTTCGTCCAGGGCCAGGCGCAGCAGCCGGCTGTGGTTGGGCTGGCCATCGGCCGGCAATGACAGGCCACAGACGCGTGCGCCCAACTGCTGCAGCCACAGCACCAGCCACGAACCCTTGAAGCCGGTGTGGCCGGTGACGAGCACGCGCCGGCCGCGGTAGACGCCGCCGAACAGTGCGCCGAAGTCCGCGGCCTTCATGGCGTGCCCCTTCGCACGGCGTGCTCCGGCACAAGCGCCTGCGGGCGGCCCGGCGCGCTGGCCGCAGTGTCTGCCGGCCGCGCCCTGCGGCATCCGCCCTGGGGACGGCCCGGCGCGCCGCTCATTGCCACACCTTCCACGGCGCCTTGCCGTTGGCCCACAGCTCCTCGAGCTTGAGCTTGTCGCGCAAGGTGTCCATCGGCTGCCAGAAGCCGCGGTGCGTGTAGGCCGAGAGCTGGCCGTCGCGCGCCAGCTGCTCCAGCGGCTGGCCTTCCCAGACGCTGCGGTCGTCCTCGATCAGGCTCAGCGCCTCGGGTTCGAGCACGAAGTAGCCGCCGTTGACGAAGGCGCCGTCGCCCTGCGGCTTTTCCTCGAAACGCGTGATGCGGTGGCCCTGCAGGTCGAGCGCGCCGAAGCGCCCGGCCGGCTGCACCGCGGTCAGCGTGGCCATCCTTCCCTGCGCGTGGTGGAAGGCGACCAGCGCGCCGATGTCCACGTCGGCCAGGCCGTCGCCGTAGGTGAAGCAGAAGCGCTCGCCGTCGAGGTAGTCGCGCACGCGCCGCAGCCGTCCTCCCGTCTGCGTGTGCTCGCCGGTGTCCACCAGCGTCACGCGCCAAGGCTCGCAATGGCGGTGGCACACCTCCATGCGGTTCTCGGCCAGGTCGAAGGTCACGTCCGACATGTGCAGGAAGTAGTTGGCGAAGTACTCCTTGATGACATAACCGCGGTAGCCCAGGCAGATGACGAAGTCGTGGATGCCGTGGTGCGAATAGCTCTTCAGCAGGTGCCACAGCACCGGCTTGCCGCCGATCTCGACCATCGGCTTCGGTTTGACCGTGGTCTCCTCGGCCAGCCGCGTGCCCAGGCCGCCGGCCAGGATCACCGCCTTCATGGCGCCGCCTCCGCCGCCAGGTGCTGCGGTGCGCCGCGCAGGGCCTGGCGCCACATGCGCTGCAGCAGCGCCTCCCAGTCGCGCGCGAAACGCTCGCCGTCGAACAGCGCGCTGCTGCGCTGCTGTTCGGCCAGATGCGCCTTCAGCGCGGCGCGGCGCGGTGCGTCGGCGGCCAGCGCCAGCACGGTGCTGCGATAGGCCTCGGCGTCGTGGCACACCAGTTCGTCGAGCCGCAGCGCGTGCAGCAGGCTGGACGCCACGCGCTGCGCGAAGGCCATCCCCTGCAGCGTGACCACCGGCACGCCCACCCACAGCGCCTCGCCGGCCGTGGTGTGCGCGTTGCAGGGC
>CXWJ01040587.1_pt1 | contig 10534 bp, 9 predicted proteins | sample 590841 | NCBI WGS metagenome assembly CXWJ01 (sample SAMEA3498367, study PRJEB10139) | wastewater metagenome | biome: wastewater treatment plant; material: activated sludge | place: Austria | collected 2015-01-21 | reverse complement strand
CAGTATGACCATGAAGATCGGGCTGGAATCTGCCGGGATCGGGGCCGATCAGGTGGACTACATCAATGCCCATGCGACGTCGACCACGATCGGAGATGCGGTCGAAACGAAGGCGATCCGGAACTTGTTCAAGAATCGTGCGGACAAGATTGCCATCAATGCCACAAAGTCTCTCGTCGGCCATACGCTCGGCGCAGCCGGTGCGATCGGGGCCGTTGCCACGACGATGGCGATCCATACCGGGCAGATTCACCCGACCGCTAACTATGAGGAACCTGACCCAGACTGTCGCTTGGACGGCATTCGTCGGACGGTGCAAGAACGAAAGATTCGGTATGCCCTCTTAAATGCATTTGGATTCGGCAGCAACAATGCCACCGTGGTCTTCAAGAAATTTGTGGCGTAACTACTGAATGATTGATAGTGAGGCGCCTCCTCGCGGACGCTACAGCGAAGAGCCTCATTCCACTGAAGGAGTACTCATAATGACTGAGCGGATCGACCCTGCGATCACCGAAAAAATCGTGCATGCCTTGGCCACCTACCTCAAGCGAGACCCTGCGTCCATTACGGAGAGCCACCATCTCCGAGATGACCTCGGACTCGACTCAGTCGCCGTCATCGAATTGCTGTTCGAGATCGAAGAACGCTTCAAGCTTCAAATTCCTGATCAAGATCTTCCCGGGCTCAGTACCGTCGGATCCGTAGCCGCCTACGTCCAACGACAGCTCGCGGCATCCACGTCGAATGCTAAGTCCGAATCACTGAAGCCTGGAGCATCCTCCAAAACACCTTCGAGGAAATCCGCCTCGAAGAAGGCCCCCTCGTCAAGGTCCGCTTCAAAGAAACCCTCGCCGCCCAAACCAAAACCTGCCTCCTCGAAGAAGCCCAAGGCGATATCCTCAGCGGCCTCGAAGGCCAAGAAGAAGGGCGCAACACGATGAGCAGACCTCAACTCCCCACACCCCTCACGCTTGCCCAAATCCATGAAGTCGTTGGCGGGACCGTTCACGGTGACCTCCAGACCCAGGTCTCTGCGCTGACCAGCCTCGGCCAAGCCAACTCCTGTGCTTTGTCCTTCGTGACCAACGACAAAATGGCCAAAGCCGCCGCACATGCCCAGGTTGCTGCCCTCCTGATCCATCGACATCAGCCGGATCTGGCCATTCCACAGATCGTGGTTGACAATCCCATGCTGGCATTCGCCCGTGTGGCACAGAGATTTTTCGTGCAGACACCGTCGCCTAGAGGAATCGCCGATTCAGTCATGCAAGGGGTTGATGTACGAATTGGATCTGATCCATCCATTTGGCCGTTTGTGACGCTCGGCGATCGCGTGACGATTGGCAATCGAGTGACTCTCTACCCGGGGGTCTTTGTTGGGTCAGATTCAACGATCGGAGATGATTGCGTTCTTCATCCCAATGTCGTGGTCCTGGAAGGCTGTTCCCTTGGCGCTCGTGTGATCGTTCATAGCGGTACGGTCATTGGAGCTGATGGGTTCGGTTATGTTCAACATCAAGGCCGGCACCATAAGATTCCGCAACTCGGCGACGTGGTCATTGAGGACGATGTGGAACTCGGCGCGAATGTGACGATCGACCGTGCTACCTTAGGCCATACCCTGATCAAACAGGGGACCAAAGTCGATAATCTGGTCCAAATTGCCCACAATGTCACTGTCGGAGAGCATTGCATCCTTGTCGCACAGGTGGGCATCGCTGGAAGCACGACTATCGGCCGATATGTCATGATCGGCGGTCAAGCTGGCCTCGCGGATCATCTCACGATTGGTGATCAGGTGATGATCGCCGCAAAATCTGGCGTCAATCGCAGTATCGAAGCAAATCAAATCGTCGGTGGCATACCCGCAATGCCACGAGAAAAGGCCCTCAGGATTCAGGGTGGGATCTTTCAGCTTCCTGAAACACGGGAGACGGTCCGTAAGTTAGAAGAGCGCGTCACGGCTCTGGAACGCCAAGCCTCGACGTCATCACGACGAACGTCCGCAGCAAAGAAGCGTCGTTCCTGACGACTCCTCCCTTATCACTTTGCAACAGTGATCACTCTCCGCCAGAGGAACATTTTGGCCCAATAGAACCCTGCCCATGGCATGAGGATAGCTGGAATCATGTGCACACGGCCGTACGAGAAGGCGGCGATAGCACTTCCCACAAGCAACAGGATACCCATACCGTAGGCCAGTGGAATCAGTTGGCGTCCTGCATGCTCAATGTCCGGGGCAGCGGTTTGTTTCTTGAGCTTCCCCTTCTGCCTGTTCAAACCGTCCCGCATCCGTGCAGCCAACACTTCTGGGAACTCTCGTAGAAGGTATCGCTGATACAGGGTTTGTGCCGCTCCCAGACCAATCCCGGACAAAAATAGGCCTGAGCTCTGATAAAAGGTATCCCAGGTGTAACTATCAGTTCCAAGCAACTGGTACCCAAGCCCTCCAACACTCCCGACCAAACAGACCAGACCGAGAAAGCCGGATGGAAAAAGAATATACGTCTTCACGTACTCGAGCGCCTGCTGCGTCGTTTGCTGCGGGTGATGAACAGTAATAAGTTTTGGCACGCGATTCCCTTTCTAGTTCACGAGAAAACGGGTCATTGCAGGGGTATTATAACGATGTCGTGCTTCCCAGAGAAGTGGAGATCTCTCCCTTCATTTCACCGCAGCTCCTCTCCTTTTTCTTAGGGGATCACCGTAAGATTCATCTATGTTATTGACTTTCTTGAGATTCCATCTGGCCATCCAGTGAATAACAGACCATTCAACGGAAGACCGCTCTGACAGTCAATCTTTGCCATGAGGGATTTCACATTCTGCGAAGAAAGAAGACGTCGTAGGACAACCAAGCGTGGGCAAAGAGCGGTATCAACAAGGCTGATGGAAGAGCTGATTGATTAAAACTAATGCTTTTTGGTTTGAACAACCACTTGAAGAGTGGATGCGATGGCGTCAAGACTCTCAAGTAAGGATGTGAAATGGTCCGAAACACCAATTACTGAAGGAGACGCGTGCGGGCTCGACAATACCGTTCCCACCTGGACCTGACCTGCGACAGGAGGCTTTAAGGTCTCAATAACCGAGATCAACGGAGTGAGGCTCAAGTCTAGCTCATGAGATTGCACATCATCTCCTCGCTCTTTGCCGGTTAGCTTCACGACCGGACGAAGAGGATAACGACTGTTGATCTTCACCACGACTCCCACCGCTCCGGTTGTGAGTCGGACCGTGGTTCCAAGCGGATACACAGACAACTGCTCAACCAGTGCCTTAAGAATCTCCCGGGGGAAGGTATCCCGTTCGGCCACAAGCAGTTCCTTCACAGCTTCATGCGGAAACAACCTGGGTCGATATGGACGCTCACTCACTAAGGCATCAAACACATCGACCAATCCACAGATCTGGGCCATTTCATGGATCTCTCTTCCCTTGAGGCGATGGGGATATCCCTGTCCGTTCCATCGCTCATGTGCCTGACATGTCACTTGCGCTAACCAATGCAACGTGGGGTCACACGCAAGAATGATCTCGACCCCGCGTTCCGGGTGTTGTTCGATCAGCGTCCGTTCCTCTGGCGTGAGTCTGCCACTCTTGCTCAGTAATTCTGCCGGTACCGCAAATAACCCGATATCATGAACAAGTCCGGCAAGTGCGAGTCGATGCAGCTCGTCGCCATAGTACCCCAATCCAATCCCAACTCTGGTACCTAGGATGGAAACATTCAGGAGGTTGGTCAGCAATGGCGAGCCAGGTGGCCCGGACAGCGCCTCGACCACGAGTTCATCCGTCTCATGGAGCGACGCAACAATATCCGAAGCAAGCGATTCAAGGCTTCGGATCGGAATAGCGCGCTTTTCCTGCACAGCCAGCGCGGCTCCGTTCAAAGTCTGAATCGCACGCTCATACCACGTCTTCACGATCACACCCCTGCACTGTCGTTGCCATCAGAAGAGCATACACTGCGGATAACTCGCTGACGGTAATTAGCGAAAGCGATCACGGAGATCTCTGTTCAGGAAAATAACACACCTTGGATAGCTAGCCGTTCAGCTCTCCCACTTTCCACCCATTCCTCAATGGCTTGTACACACTGGACCAAACGCGACTGAACAGCCTCCATGCTCTGTGCTGAGATGGCAACGCGTTGTTGTGACACAATGGTGAGAAAACTATGCAGCCCCATGAAGAATGTCATGGCCTGTGATGCATTCACCTGTTGCGCAGCCGACCATAGCTGAGCAACGCGCTCCACGCCCATGAGGAGGTCAGGTGAAGCTCCCTTAGTCGAGATGCCGTCTGCGGTGAGTGCCTCTAGAATATCTGTCAGATGGCCCTCGTGCTGTTGAATAAGTGCGAGGAACCCTTGGTCCCCTTCGGCCGAGCGATCAAGAAATTCTTGAATTGAAGCGATCTGGTACTCTCCGGTACCACGCTGGATGAGCGATTCGGTTTGAGCCGTAATGGTCCGGATAAGATTCCGCGGAATTGTGCCTGATGAGCTGGATTTCATCTGAAGCCCATGGAGTAGAGTTAGAAGTTTCTCGGTCGGGATGGTCGCAGGAATATCGGTCTCAGGAACCTGCGAAGGCGCCGCCTCGAATGTCACTCCGGTGGCCCGAGTCAGGGCACCATGGATATGCCCCAACTGCTTACACAAGGCAAGGAAGTCGTCGGACGCAATTCGAGCGGATGGATCCTGCAGCGCTTCCACAAATGGAAGTGCGGAGAAACTCGCTCGTTCGACGTCTGTCAGATTGACGGTTGCGGCCGATCCACCAAGATTGGTGATGCCGACCTTAATCGTCTGAGCCAACGACCGATGCCTGTCAGATTCCGGTGCCTGTTGAAGTTCATCAAGTGCCACATGAATCTGCTGAAGCCATTCGTGGGCCTCTTGCACGAAGAGCTCAACTAGTTCCTTCTGAAACCCGTCTTCCGTTTCAACAGGCATGCGCGTCGGTCCTTCAGCACGATCTCGATCACAAGCGGGCTCCAGAGACCCAGCCTATGACTATCCCTTTCCGCTTCCCAGTTGAGATGCCAACCCAGCAATCTCGCCCAATTTTCTCACGAGCTCTTCAAAACGCTTGGTCGCACTCTCAGCGGACTGCTCCGCTTCCAGCACCCGCTGCGCAAGCACCCCATTGCGTTCACGTTCCGAGACAAGAAGTCCCTCCAGCTCTGGGATTCTAGCAGCGGCTCTTTCCAATTCCTGAATTCGCTCGGCTGTTTCAGTCTCTTTCTTTCGTTGGATCGAGAGCTCGGCTTCGAGCGATGCACGTGCATGCTGAAGANNCGTGCATGCTGAAGATCCACGATCTCCTGCTGACCCGTCGCCAGCCGCGCTTCTGTATCTTTCACCGTTGCGGAGATCGCTTCTAAATCAGCAAGCTGCTGGACGAGTTGTTCGGCAGCAGCCCGTTCAGCTTCCAAAGATGATTCCAATTCTGCCACCCGACTCGAAGTCGCCTGTGAATTCAACAAGGCCTGCTTGAGAGAGTTGACGACTTCTTGTTCCGACTTGAACGCTGCTTCCAGCTCAGGGATTCTTGCGGCCTGCCGCTCAAGCATCGTCACCGTTTGCTGCACATCGCTCACTCGCTGACGTTCCATCGTCAGTTGCGATTCGATGTCTTTGGCTCGAACAAGTTGTGCTGTCAGCGCGGCTACCCGATCGGTGAGCTCCTCCGAACGAGTACGCTCAACCTGCAGTTGGCGTTCCAGCTCTCTCAGGTGATTCGCCTCCTGAGGTTCACTCCTCGACGGCTGTCCCGATGCAGGGAGACTGCTCTCTGCCGCTGTACCAGGAACGGAAGTGGGTGAACTAAGTGCGACGGGAGATGACTCCTGTTTTTTCGCCAGAAGCTCGAAGACTCGATCTTTGAGAGACGTACCTTGGAACGGCTTTTTCAAGACCCCATCGGCTCGACAAGACTCTGCCTGCTTGGTCACTTCATCATTCACGATACCGGAGATCAGAAGGACAGGCGTCGTCGAAAGCGCGGCCTGTCCGCGGACAAACGCACAGACTTCGTACCCGCTTTTGTCCGGCATAATGACATCCGACACCACCACATCGGGTTGTTCTTTCGCAAGATAGGCGAGGGCCTCTTCTCCATTGGCGGCAAGCACGACATGAAAACCAGCCTCCGTGAGGAGTCGCTCCGCCACTTTTCGCACTGCAATGCTGTCATCCGCAATTAGGATCTTCGGCATACTCGCACCTTTCCTTCATCCCGCGACCAACGGGTATCACCACGAGCCCATCCCTAATTTAGACACCGCAAGAATTGGAACTTCTTCCTGGCCATGCGCGTAGCTTCCTTCGGCTGGCATATCATGGTCTCGATAGGGCTGAATCATTGAGAGGCCAAGAGTCTGCAGAACCGGAATCTCCTCATCGATACAGATCACCATATCGCCCAGTGGATGTTTCACCCGAAGGCACAGGCGACTGTTTCCCCCCACCGTGCGGCGAAGCGCTGCAGCCAGATCAAAGACGGGGAGGACGGTCTTGTTGAGTCGAACAACTGCTGAGACAAAAGGCGTTCGTCCGGATACGGGGATCACCTCTCGCCATTGAGAGATCCCACTCACTTCCAAAGTCCTCACCGCTAGCCGTCTTCCTCCTACAGAAAATACCAAGAGATGCCAGGATTGAGGCGGTGCATGATGCTGAGGATGGCCATTCGTTCTTAGCATGCTTGGTTCTTGCTCTCCATCGCTTCTTGCAAAGCCACGGCAGATTCCGTTCCTTGTAACTCAGTCCTTGACGGCATCCCCTCGAGCTGTTCTTCCAGTACCCATGCAGTGTTCATGACGAGTGCCACGTTGTGGTCAAAGAGGACCATGCCGCGATACCATCCTCGTTCCGGTCCACAGAACTGGGCAGGAAGAGGTAAGACTTGAGACCGATGAGCCTCAAGAATGCCATGGACCTTCTGAACCCACACACAACCTCGGCATGTCCCATCTGCAAGGAGCACTACGTCTGTCCCATCCCATCGCCTTTCGCTTGCCAGGTTAAGCCGCACGGCAAGGTCGACCACCCGATAGGTCATGCCTTTCACAACTGGAGCAGGAAGAAACTCCCCGTCCTCGCTGGTTAGCACCCCCTGGATGTGTTCCGCCTCGAATGCCAAATATCTTCCGCCGATCGTTGTAATGACAAAACGCGGCGGAGAAGTGGAAGTGGGGCTCACACACTCCTCTCTCTTCCCTGAAACGCTCATAACAACGCCTTCGAGTTCATTCTCTGCAATAACTTGTATTTCGTCAATCAATCCAAAGCTTTCCGCACGGTTACTTGCCAAGCGTTCGTGCTTGTCCCACCCACCGCTCAACTTCCTGAAGCAACATTCGCTCTTCAACGGGCTTGGCAATGTAGGAATTTGCACCAATACTGATTGCCATCTGTCGGTGTTTATCCCCAGCCCTCGTCGTCATCACTACTACCGGCGTTTCACGAGTTTCAGAGCGTCTTCGTAAGGCTTGAATCACTTCAAATCCGTTTAGTTTCGGCATTTCGAGGTCGGTCAAAATCATGCTGTATGGGAAGGTCGATGCCTTACGGAGTCCATCTTCTCCATCAACAGCCGTATCAACCTGATACCCCGCCGACTCCAACATTTTCCCAACAAACTTTCGAATACTCAGGGAATCGTCGACCAATAACAGGCGAACATCCTTCGGCTCAGCAGTCCTCACCAGATCGGGAACCACTTGTTGTGGCTGAACCTGGCTTTTTGAAATTACGGCCTGTACACGTGACTCCTTACTGTCTCGCCCAACCAGCCGTGTTGGATCTATCACTAAAATGACTCGCCCTTCTGGATCGATCGTCGCTCCCCCGAAGAACGAATGGGCAAGTGGTTTCAATTGACCCAATGATTTAATGACGACTTCTTGTCTGCCCAATAGCTCATCGACGGCTAACCCAATCGGCCCCCCGGCCGTACGGACAATGACGACCGGCACCGCTCCACTAACAGTGCACCACTCCCTCCGAAGTAAATGCTGTAACGACTGCACCTCAATGATGTGTTCACCGACCTGCAAGGCGGTACGCTCACCTTCCACTCGCCATGACGATGGGGTCGGCATGGTCACTTCCTGAATATTGAGCAATGGGATGGCGTAACGTTCAGCACCGGCCCGTACAATCAGGGCCGTGGCTATCAGCAGTGTGACCGGAAGGCTCAAGGTAAATTTCGTTCCGACACCGGGTTCAGACTCCACGGCAATATGGCCGTTCATACCTTCAATGACCCGCTTCACGACATCCAGCCCTACCCCACGTCCCGCCTNNAATTGTAGAAGCTCGGCATCGGAGATGGTTTCGATCTGTTGTGCACCGGCCAGTCCCATCTTGACCACCTTGGCCCGTATTTTAGCTAAATCCAATCCTGCTCCATCGTCCTCCACCTCAATGATCATGGAATTTCCACGATGCGCGGCATGTAAGTGGATGGTTCCGACTGGCGGCTTGCCTTTGGCAAGTCGATCGGCTGGCGGTTCGATCCCATGATAAACGGCATTACGTACCAGATGGACGAGAGGATCCACCAAACGCTCCACAACACTTGTATCAACTTCCGTCTGCTCCCCTGACGTCACCAAGGTCACTTCTTTGTTTGAGGCACGCGCAATCTCTCGGATGGCACGCCGAAATCGTGTAAATGGGGTCCCGATCGGAACCATGCGAGCATGGGCAATTTCGTCTCGCATTAAGAGAGTCAGTTGCTGCAACTGGCTCATATCGTCGTGCGCTCGATGAATCGAGCCATCCAGCTGCGCTAATGACTCGCTGATATCGGCCGTCACTTCACTAATACGTCGAGCGAGGATATTGAAGTCATCATACTTATCAAGTTCGAGGCTGCCAAAGTCACCGAATGCAAGCGGTCCCTGCATCGCAACCGACGTCTCAGCATGAGGCGTCTCTTGATAGGTAAAGGTATGCTTATCAGAAAAGGATTGAACGGAATCGACCAACCGAGACTTGAACACCAAAACCTGTTGTGACAGTTGTTCGAGGACTCGTAGCCGTTGTTCCAATCGACCTCGCCCAATAACTAATTCTCCCACGAGATTCATGAGTCGTTCGAGTCGTCCATAACTGACACGAATGACTTCACGATCTTCCAATGACCTCGCCTCTGTCGGCTTCTCCTTCTCGACGGGCTCCATCGCCGAGATCGGGGACGACGCAGAGTCTCGTGACGACCCAGCGAATGGAGCTGCAGGCGTCACATCACCAGAGGTTTGTTGGTCTAATCGTTTGAGGTCGGACCGGGTCGCGTCAAACCGTTGCCTGGTGCCCGATACTGCGCCAAGGTCTCTTCGCATCAGTACCCGCACCACATCGACGGAACGAAGGATAAGGTCCGTGTGGCCTGACTGTACGACCAGTCGACCATCGCGAACGGCCCCCATAAAGTCCTCCACATGATGCACAAGATCGCCGATTGATTGAAATCCAACGGTGTAGGCGGAACCTTTCAGGGTATGGACAGTGCGGAACAGCTGATTGATCAGCTCCCTATTCTGAGGCTCCTTATCCAAGCGGAGGAGATTCGCTTCCAAGAGTTCAAGATATTCTTGGGCTTCAGGAACGAAATACGAAAGGGCTTCCGGATCGAGATCTGGAAATAGATACGCATCAGACAGGTCTGCAGAAGGCACCTCTACACTGACGACCGGCTCAGATATTTCAGGACGAGGTACCACGACATCAGCTTCCGTTGGCGTCTCTCTCGAGAGACTGGCCGAGACCGTCTCCTCACACAGCTGCGTGAGTTGGTGGATCAAAACCGGAACAGTGCGTTGAAGTTGGTAGCCCGCTTGAGGATCACGCCGCAAGAGAAACTGAACAGTTCGAGTTGCGTTCTCAAACACCTCAAGCATAGAATCACTCAATACGAGACGTTTTTCCTTTACCGCAATCATGCCGTCTTCCATCGGGCGGGCAATATCTCCAATGACCTGGAACCCAACGGTGTAGGCCGATCCTTTCAGGGTATGGGTGGCACGAAAGAGCCGATAAATGGCATCGTCGTTGTCACGCGTTGTACGAAGCATTCTGACCAACTCAACGATCGTCTGGAGATACTCCTCCGCTTCTGGGATAAAATAAGACAGGATCTCAACGTCGATAATAGGATGAACATAGTCCAAACTGACTGATACTGCCGGCGGGAGAACCTGAAGCCGCTCGAGCGATTCAAGACAGCGTGTCACGACATCCGGATCTTCACGACCATCGCGCCCAATCTGCTGGATCAAGTCCACCAACCCAGCGACGACCTCCCGCATCACACTCACAACCCTGGGCCAGTCCGCTGGCGCAATGTCGTTCGCACGCTCGAGAATTACTTCAAGCTCAGCAGATAATCGAGAAACTCCCCCGTAGCCGTAGAGAGCAGCGGCTCCTCGAAGGCGATGGGCGACAATGTAATGTTCGTAGACTTCGTGCGGAGGAGGAATCTGCTCGCTGTCGGTATGTAACGCTTCTCCTAATACC
>CXWJ01026521.1_pt1 | contig 10534 bp, 9 predicted proteins | sample 590841 | NCBI WGS metagenome assembly CXWJ01 (sample SAMEA3498367, study PRJEB10139) | wastewater metagenome | biome: wastewater treatment plant; material: activated sludge | place: Austria | collected 2015-01-21 | reverse complement strand
GCCCTCTCAAGGCTGAAACAGGGGTTCGATTCCCCTAGGGAGCGCCATCTTTCATTTGCGGGTAGCCACCACACCAACCCTGCCCGCGTGGCGCTGGTTCAAACAAAGTTCGAACAGGCGCGCTAGTGCTTTCATGTCCTTGCTATTTCATGCCCGGTGTTTCGTCTTTGCTTGTACATGGCACTTGTACATGGCGCTTGTGCATTGACTGAATGCGTCCGCGCGTGATCGTGTGGCCGGTGCGGCAGGCGCACAATCATCACAATCGGTGACCCCTCATGAAAATCACGCTGGACCTTTCGAAACTGGTGGAGGAAGGCCGGCTGACGGCTGCCGAAGCGGAGCGCCTGAAGGGCCTCGCCGCCCGCGACACAGGCGCATTGGGGATCAATATTCTGGTCGGCTTTGGCGTCGTTGCGGTGGCGGCCAGCATCGGCGGGCTGGTGCCCAATATCATCACGGCCTTCATTCTCGGCGCGGCGATCTTTGCGCTCGGTCTCGCGCTGACGCTGACGCGATCGATGCAATGGGGATTGCTGGCGCAGATGTGCACCGTGCTCGGCGCATTGATCTTCTGCGGCGCGTTCATGGCGCATTTCGAGGGTGCGGTGATGGCGCTGCTGGTTGTCTGCGCCATGCTGGCCGCTGCCGGCATCATTGCGCGCTCGGGTCTTTTGATTGCGGCCAGCGTGCTGACGCTTGGCGCGGTGCTGGGCGCGAAAGCCGGTTATTGGCACGCGACTTATGCGCTGGCGATTTACGAACCGTTGCTCACGGTGCTGCTGTTTTCGGCTCTTGCGGGCGCGGCTTTCTGGTTGTCGCATCGCTTGCCGGCGGATTACGAGCGCCTCGCGCTGATGGCGTCGCGCACCTCGGTGTTGATGGTGAATTTTGGATTCTGGATCGGTTCGCTATGGGGCGACCGGTTGCTGCTGTTGCGCGGGGTGGCGCGTGCGGATCGTCCGGCCGTCGTTATCCCCGACTGGCTTTTCAGTCTCGGCTGGGCGGCGGCGCTGATCGCTGTCGGGATTTGGGGCGTGAAGGTCAACCGCCGCTGGGTGGTGAATGTCGCGGCGGTGTTCGGCGCCATTCATTTCTATACGCAATGGTTCGAGCGGATCGGCGGCAATCCGGTGTCGATCTTGCTCGCCGGACTGCTGACGCTCGGCTTCGCTTTCATCCTGTGGCGCTTCAACCGTGGCCACACTAACGATACAGGCGGCACGAGCGACAGCAGGGCATGAGCCTGATGCTGACCTCACGTTTGATGCCGGCTCGCGAGGCTCCTGACGGTGCGTGGGTAAATGTTTTGCACGTAATGCAACAATTCTTCGTTATTGATAAAAACCATTTGACAATACGCATTATTCTCAATATTTGATAATTAAATTTATTCATGAGGTTATGCATTTTGCAGGATAATCCCTCCCTTGACGGGCGTCTCTTTCATATCGAGTTGATGTCGCCAAACCCGGAAGCGCTCGCGCAATTTTACAGCGAACTTTACGCGCTGCCTTTGCGCCAACGCGGCAACGAATTCATCTGCGGCGATGCGCAGCGCGTGTTGCTGTTCAGCCGCGGCCCTGCGGGCACGCTCCGTAATGGCGGCTATGCGGTGGCAAACGAGGCCTCGCTGGAGGCGCTGAAGGCGCGTCTCGCTGCACATGCAATCGCATGCGAGCCTGCCGATCCGGATCTCTACCAGACGGGCGCGGTTGCGTTACGCGATCCCGACGGCAATCGCATCAGCTTTGGTCTGCCCCAGCGTGAAGCAATCGCGGCGTCAGGCCCGTTGCCGGGCCGGCTGCAACATCTCGTGGTTGGCAGCACCGACGCGCAGCGGATGGTGGACTTTTATGCGAATGTCATCGGCATGCGCATTTCGGATCGCGTGCTCGACGAAGAAGGCGGATTGCGCACCTGCTTCCTGCGCACCGACCACGAACATCACAGCTTTGCCGTGTTCCAGACCTCCGAATGCCGGCTCGATCATCATTGCTACGAACTCAATGAATGGAACGACATCCGCGATTGGGGCGATCGTCTCGCGGCGCGGCGCATCTTCGTGAAATGGGGGCCGGGGCGTCATGGTCCGGGCAACAATCTGTTTTTGTTTTTCCACGATCCGGATGGCAACTGGGTTGAATTGTCGGCCGAGCTTGAGCGTGTCAGCGAAGAACGGCCGATCGGCAATTGGCCGCATGAGGAGCGCACGCTCAATTCGTGGGGGCAGGGGTTGTTGCGAAGCTGAACGCGCAAAGGGGCATGCGATGGCCGGGCTGGATCGTTACATCTCGATTTTACGTCTCTATCGCGAGGATCGCAGTGCGTTCACCGTGCAGGAAATGGCGGAAGCGCTGAATGCTCCGGCGAGCACGCTTTACCGTATCGTCCGCGAGATGGTGAAGCATCATTTTCTCGAACCGGCGAATGACGCCTATTATCGTCTCGGCGCGGCTTTCATTGAATACGATCGTCTCACGCGCGTGACTGATCCGCTGGTGCGGCTTGGGCAGCCGATCCTCAACGACGTCGTGTTGCAGGCTCAGGTGCCATGCGTCGGACTTCTGGCGCGGCTTTATCATAACACGGTGATGTGCGTGGCGGACGCTCGCAGCAAGTCGCAGCCGCCGCATACGAGTTATGAGCGCGGCAAGCCGATGCCGCTTGTGCGCGGCGCGACATCGAAATCCATTCTCGCAAATCTGCCTTCGACGCGATTGAAGAAAATCGTCGCTGAAAACATTCAATCATTGAAAGGGCGGCCATTCGCCGTCAACGAACAGGAATGCCGCGAGGAGATACAGATGATCCGGCGGCGCGGCTATTGCGTGAGCCATGGCGAGATCGACAAGGGAATGACCGGCATTGCGGCGCCGATTTTGCTCCCGGACCGCGGGTTGATCGGCAGTCTCAGCCTCGTTGTCGAATCGGCGCAGCTCGATGAGTCGAATGAGCGTCGTCTCACCTTGCTCGCTGTCTCGGCGGCCAGCATGTTGACTGAAAAAGTCCTTCATCACGACACAACGCGCGAACCGGCTAGCGAGATGCGCGCGTCATGAGCGAATTCGATGTCGCGGTCATCGGCGCGGGGCCGACCGGGCTGACGCTATGCCATGTGCTGGGGCAGGCTGGCATTCGCACATTGCTGATCGAGAGAAATCCTTCGACCGTGCAGGAGCCGCGTGCTGTCTCGATCGACGATGAATCGCTGCGCACCATGCAATCCATCGGCATGATCAATGATATCCTCAAGGATGTCGAACTCGATTATGGATCGCACTATTTCGGCATGAGCGGCAAAAGATTTTTGCGTGTCGAGCCAACGACGCGCGAATTCGGCTTTCCTCGGCGCAATGCTTTTTTGCAGCCGCGCCTCGAAAACACGCTACGCGAGGGTCTGAGCAAATATCCTCATGTCGGGATGCGGTTCGAGACGGCATGTGAATCGATTTACGAGGATGCGCAGGGCGTCATTCTGCACTTGCAAGGCAAGGATGGGACGCAAGAATCCGTGCGCGTGCGATATGCTGTCGGTTCCGATGGCGCGCGCTCGATGGTGCGCAAATCTATCGGTGCGCAATTGCAGGGTGCCACCTATCAGCAGAAATGGCTGATCGTCGATCTCGCCTCGACGCGAGAGACCTTGCGGCAGACACGCGTGGAGTGCCATCCGGCGCGCCCGTTTTTATCGCTGCCAGGCCCGCATGGCGCGCGACGTTATGAATTCATGCTGCACGATCATGAAGATGAAGAGCACGCAGCGTCTTTGGAAAATGTGCGCGCGCTTCTTGCCCGTCATGGACCGGACGCCGATGCGCCAATCGTGCGACGACAGGTTTATACGTTTCATGCGCGCATGGTCGATCGCTGGCATACGGAGCGCGTGTTTCTTGCAGGCGATGCGGCGCATCTCACGCCCCCATTCGCCGGGCAAGGCATGAATAGCGGCGTGCGTGATGCGCACAATCTCGGCTGGAAACTCGCAGCGGTGACGAGCGAACAGATGCCACACGCATTGCTGCGCACCTATGGCGAAGAGCGGCCCGATCATGCGTGGTCGCTTATTCAACTTGCCGTTAATATGGGGCGCGTGATGATGCCGCGCTCGACGCTTCATGCGTTGGCCGTGCAGGGCGCCTTTTCCGCAACGCGCCTTTTTCCCAAGCTGCAAAGTTATTTCGCGGAGATGAAATACAAGCCCAAGCCGCATTATCGGAGCGGCTTTTTCGTCCACGGAGCGGGCGACAAAATTGCAGGACGCATGATCTCGCAGCCGCAGCTTGAAATGCCGGATGGGCGGCGGCTGATGATGGACGATGTGATTGGTCCGGGCTTTGCGTTGATTGCTTACGGCGCACGCGCGCAGGCGACATTGGCAGCTGCGCATGGGCAGGATTTCGGCGCGTTAAGTCCTGCGCGCCTTGCGATCACGCCGATGCGTTATAATTTCGAGCGCAATATCGAGGGCATCGTCGTTGGGCGCGACATCAACGATGTGATGGGGCGCATGGCCATGCCCGGCGACGAGACGCTGTTGCTGGTGCGGCCAGATCGTTACGTTGCGATGGCCACTGCGATCATGAATCCTGCATCCGACGTGACGGATTTTGTCCGTCGTGCACGCGAACTGGCGGCGTGTAACGTCATCTGATGGTTTCGCGAGATTTATATTGGCTTGCGCGCAGTCAATCCGATAAGCGCCGACATGCCCGCATGACCCGCGCCTTCGTTTAATTCGCGCTCTTCTTCATTGATGACGATGTTTTGAAAATCGCCTAAGGCGCCTTCCAGCATGGAGCGCGTGTAAAGATTTTCAACGGCCTTCGGTCCGCCGGTGCCGTAATCGAGTTGCTTGGGTGTATAGCCGCGGACGATGAGAAGGCCGCCGGGCTTGAGTGCGCGGCGCATGCCGGCCCATTTCACCGCGCGCTCTGCTGGCGTCGAAAATTGCGTGAAGATCTCGACGACGACATCAAAAGTATCCTGCGGATAATCCCAGCCATGCGCGTCGGCCTCGATGAAGGATACGCGAACATTGTTATCGGCGGCGAGCTGCTTTGCCTTGGCGATGGCAACGGGAGAAAAATCGGTGGCCGTGACATCAAGCCCTTGCTGCGCGAGCCACACGCTGTTGCGTCCCTCGCCATCAGCGACGGCGAGCGCCGTGCCGCGCGTCGGCAACAGCTCCTTGCAGCGCGCGAGAAATTCATTCGGCGCCTTGCCGAACACATAATCAGCGGTCGCGTAGCGTTCCTGCCAGCGGGTGAATTCAGGGGAGGGAGAGGTCATAGTGCCTTGTTGCTTTCTTTCACGCGCGCGGCATCGAGATAGACCTCGCTGCCCATTTCTTTGAACTTCGCGCTCATCTCCTTCATGCCATCTTCGATGACGCCCTTGGTCGTCATGCCGAGCGCGGCCTTCTCGTTGTCGCCAAGACCTGCCGCATAGTCGCGCACGTCCTGCGTGATTTTCATCGAGCAGAATTTCGGGCCGCACATCGAGCAGAAATGCGCCACCTTGTGCGCTTCCTTCGGCAGCGTTTCGTCGTGGAAGTCTCGTGCGGTGTCGGGGTCGAGGCCGAGGTTGAATTGATCCTGCCAGCGGAAGTCGAAGCGCGCGCGGCTTACCGCATCGTCGCGCAATTGCGCGGCGGGGTGGCCCTTGGCGAGATCGGCGGCGTGCGCGGCGATCTTGTAGGTGATGACGCCGACCTTGACGTCGTCGCGGTTCGGCAGGCCGAGATGCTCCTTCGGCGTGACGTAACACAGCATCGCGCAGCCGAACCAGCCGATCATCGCCGCGCCAATGCCGCTGGTGATGTGATCGTAACCAGGTGCGATGTCGGTGGTGAGCGGACCCAGCGTGTAGAACGGCGCTTCGCCGCATTCCTTCAGCTGCTTGTCCATGTTGATCTTGACCTTGTGCATCGGTACGTGGCCGGGGCCTTCGATCATCACCTGGCAGCCCTTCTTCCACGCCACTTGCGTCAGTTCGCCGAGCGTTTCGAGTTCGGCGAATTGCGCGCGGTCGTTGGCGTCGGCCTGTGAGCCGGGGCGCAAGCCGTCACCGAGCGAGAAGCTCACGTCATACTTGCGCATGATGTCGCAGTTCTCGTCGAAGCGCTCGTAGAGGAAGCTCTCCTTGTGATGCGCGAGGCACCACTTGGCCATGATCGAACCGCCGCGCGAGACGATGCCGGTGACGCGGCTTGCGGTCAGCGGCACGTAAGGCAGGCGCACGCCGGCATGGATGGTGAAATAATCGACGCCCTGTTCGCATTGCTCGATCAATGTGTCCTTGTAGACCTCCCAGTCGAGCTTGACCGGATCGCCGTTGACCTTTTCGAGCGCCTGATAGATCGGCACGGTGCCGATCGGTACGGGGCTGTTGCGGATGATCCATTCGCGCGTGGTGTGGATGTTGCGGCCCGTCGAGAGGTCCATCACCGTGTCGGCGCCCCAGCGGATCGCCCACACCATTTTTTCCACTTCCTCTTCCACCGATGAGGTGACGGCGGAATTGCCGATATTGGCGTTGATCTTCACGAGGAAGTTGCGGCCGATAATCATCGGCTCCAATTCGGCGTGATTGATGTTGGCCGGGATGATAGCGCGGCCGCGCGCGATCTCGTCGCGCACGAATTCCGGCGTAATGAACGGCGGGATCGACGCNNGCGTTGTCGAGCGCCTGCTTGCGGCCGAGATTTTCGCGCTCGGCCACAAAGACCATTTCCTTGGTGGTGATGCCGGCGCGTGCGAATTCATATTGCGTGATCGGCGCATCGCCGACACCGCGCAGCGGAGCGTATCTCGCCTTGAACATTTGGGCGAGGTGATCGCCCGACACGTTGCCGTTGTCCTCGGGCTTCACATCGCGGCCCTGATATTCCTCGACGCCGCCGCGCGCCTTCACCCAATCGACGCGGTCGCGCGATAATCCTTTCGTCACGTCGATGGTGACCGAAGGATCGGTATAAGGACCGGACGTGTCGTAGACCGGCAGCGGTGCTTCGCCCGATTCCGGCGAGAGGATGATTTCGCGCAAGGGCACGCGCAACTCCGGCGCGCTCGCGGGCGAAGCATAGACCTTGCGCGAGGAAGGCAGCGGGACGGTCGTGACAGCAGGCGTGACGCCATCGGCAGGCATATGCTTGTTCATAGTCTATCCTTTCGCGGCGATGCGTTGCGCATCAACGTCGAGTTTGAGGTCGCGCAATGTTTTCTTGGGAAGATTGCTGGCGGCGAGCCAATAACTTTGCGTGAGATATTTGCGCAAGGTCGCATCGCTCATGCTGTCCTTGCCTGTGCGCTGAATCCATTTCAGTCCGCGCGACGCGAGATATGGCGCGGGCTGCAAACCGGGCTGCTCCTTGAGCAGGTCGTAGGACAGCGGTGAGCATTTGAACGTGACGAGAAGTTTACGCTCCTCCTCGCCCCAATGTGCGACAGCGAACACCTTGCCACCGATTTTCCACACATGCGCATCGCCCCACTGCACCACATGCGAGGCATGGGCGAGCGTGCTGCAAAATGTGTTGTAGCCATCGAGTGTCACGGCACGGCATTCCCTGTGCATCGGCGCTTCGTCATGAAGCGCCTGGATGATGCGGCGGCCGGAAAAGGGATATGGGCGCACGGAAAGGCGATTGCATGAGAAATCTCAATCGCACAAAGCGCTGGTCCGTCCCTTCGCCGGCATGACCCGGATCAGGTTCGAAGGGTCACCGCGGGCGGGCCGGCTGGCCAGCGGAAGGCGGTCTCTCAGCTTTCTCCAAAGCTCCCCTCGGAACGGTTTTAATGTAGGAGGATGGATGCGCGTGTCAATCCGCACTAGGATGCGCTCCGCGCAGGCGGACCTGGCGGTTCGACATGCGTCTTCACGCCATGATGGCGCGCGCGAGATAAGCGGACAAACCATGAGCACCATTCATTCGACCATCGATCCGGGCGCGGCACGCCGGAACTATCGCGGGCCGGCGCTGTTTTCCGCGGGGTTTCGTCCGTTTTTTCTGGTTGGCGCGCTTTACGCCGCGATTGTCGGATTGTCCTGGCTGCCGGTGTTCAGCGGTCATGTGGGTCTGCACTCGCATTTCGCGCCGGTGGACTGGCATGCGCATGAAATGATCTTCGTCGCGGCAGCCGCGATGATTGCGGGCTTTCTGCTCACCGCGATTCCCAACTGGACGGGTCGTCTGCCATTGCGCGGCACGCCGTTGGCCGTGCTTGTGGCCGCGTGGTTGCTCGGGCGTTTGGCAGTGAGTTTTGGTCTGGGATTGCCCGCCGCATTGGCGGCGGGACTGGATCTGGCATTTCCGGTTTTGCTTGTCGGGGCGGCTGCGCGCGAAATCATTGCGGGAAAGAACTGGCGTAATCTACGCGTGGTGGCGCCACTGGTTTTGCTCATTGCCGCCAATGTGCTGCACCACTGGCTGAATGCAACGCAAGGCGATACGGGGCCGGCGCGGCGGCTTGGCATTGCTGCCATCCTCACGCTCATCATGCTGATCGGCGGACGCATCATTCCCAGCTTCACGCGTAACTGGCTGGTGCGCGAAAATCCGGGACGCCTGCCGGTGCCTTTCAGCACATTCGATGCGGCGGCGATGGCGCTGGGCGTCGCAGGTTTGCTGATGTGGGCGATCGCGCCGCTATCAACCGCAAGCGGTGTCGTATTGCTCGCCGCGGGCGGGCTGCATGTTGCGCGGCTGGTGCGCTGGGCCGGGGATCGCACCATGCGCGATCCGATCGTGCTGGTGCTGCATGTCGGTTATATGTTCGTGCCGGCTGGTTTCGTGCTTTGCGGTCTTGCCGCGTTGAGCGCACATGTTCCGCCCAGCGCTGGAATTCATGCGTGGACGGTGGGAGCCATCGGCACGATGACGCTGGCGGTGATGAGCCGCGCAACGCTTGGTCATACAGGGCAGGAACTGAAAGCGGGAGGCTTGTTGCAGGCCGCCTATGCGCTGATCGTCCTTGCGGCCATCATACGCATCGTGGCGAGCTTTGTCGGCTTCAACCCGACAGCCCTTTATCATGCCAGCGCGGGATTGTGGGCGCTGGCCTATCTTGCTTTCGCCATGGGCTGCGCACCGCTCATGTTACGCCGGCGCGGCGGCTGACTTAGCCGCCGCTGCGATTGCCGTGACGGGCTTCGCGGCTGGTCATGGGCAACACGACGACCTTGGTGCCAACCTGGACGCGGCTGTAAAGATCGGTGACATCTTCATTCGTCATGCGGATGCAGCCCGACGAGACATGCCCGCCGATGGTGGACGGATTGTTGGTGCCGTGAATGCGATACACCGTGCTGCCCAGATACATGGCGCGGGCGCCGAGCGGATTGCCCGGCCCGCCGGCCATGAAGCGCGGCAGGTAAGGCTGACGCTTGATCATGTCCGCCGGCGGATTCCAGTCCGGCCACTCTGCCTTGCGGGTAATGTTCTGCACGCCCGACCAGGTGAAGCCTTCGCGACCAACGCCAATGCCGTAGCGGATCGCGCGGCCATTGCCGAGGACGTAATAGAGATAGGTGTTGGGCGTATCGATCACGATCGTGCCGGGGGCGTGCTGGCTCTGATACGAAACGATCTGGCGGGCGAAGCGGGGATTGACCGGTCCGGCTTCATCGGCCTCGACCTCGATCTGTTCATCCTGCGGTAGGCTCTCTGGCGCGAGCGCCATCGCCTGACGCGGCACATTGCGGCTGAACATGCTGAACGGATCGGCCTTGGCGCTGTTCGCAAGGGGCAGGCCAGCCAGCAGGGCAGCCATTGCCAGCGAGGAAAAAAGGCCCGCCGAGGTGTGGCGGCCAGACATGCGGCTCAACGAGGAAAACTGTTTGAACATGACGCGCTCCCATTTTTTGATGGGTCGCCGGCGCATCGTGACTGGTTCAAAGAACGGCTGATTTTATGCGCCGCTCAGGATCATGGCTTGCGCCATCAGGTTCCAATCAGAACATGCCAAGTGTGATCGCGCCGACAAAGGCGCAAACCGCGCAAAAGAGTGCGAAATTCAAGCTTGAAGAAAGAGACATGGTCTGCTCCTCGCGCATCGTCATTCGGTGTCCTCATACGCTTCACATGCAACCCAGTTTAGCCGAGGCCGGGTTTCGCGAAAAGGCAGTTTTGCTGCGCTTTATTCATGCCTGCTATGATGAATCTCATTGAAAATGAAAGTCATTTTCGTTTGGCATGGTGTGAAACCTTTGCGCCTTGGCCAATGAGTAAACGGCGGGGAGGCGTAAACGTTCCTGTCCGTGAGCGGGCGATTAACGTTTTGTGAACCGCGTCTCTTCAACTTTCCCTAATTCAATTAACCGATTGTGCGCTCATGAAGCGCACCTGGTCCTTGTCTGTTGTATTTGCGTTGACTCTGGTCGGGCTGGCCGGATGTGGCCGCGGCTGGTTTCAGACCGCCGAACGTGAGCCGTGGCGCCGCGATGCCGAAATCGCCTGCATCAAATCGGGGACGGTGAAGGAAAATCAGCACCTTGTGCGGATCGAGCCGATCAATGGGCCGGGCATTTGCGG
>CXWJ01000444.1_pt1 | contig 10537 bp, 9 predicted proteins | sample 590841 | NCBI WGS metagenome assembly CXWJ01 (sample SAMEA3498367, study PRJEB10139) | wastewater metagenome | biome: wastewater treatment plant; material: activated sludge | place: Austria | collected 2015-01-21 | reverse complement strand
ACGGATTACACTGAAATTCAGTAACTACTCAGGCATGTCGTTGCGAGGAGGCTCTTGCTCGCCTGCCCCGATGTTTTTCGGGGTCCCGACGCCTGTCCTGAGCCTGTCGAAGGGAAGCAATCTCCCGGTATGGGGAGACTGCTTCGGCAAAACCAAGAGCGCCTCGCAGCGACATGTTCCGAGGCTGAGCAGTTACAAAAATTCTGCGTTATCTGCGTGAATCAGCGTCCCGAATTAAAAGCGTCGGTCTATAAGAAGACATCTCGATGAGTAAGCCTTAAACCTTCGTGATCTTTGTGTCCTTCGTGGTTAATCTATTTTGAGAATCAGGAAACAAGCTTATGACATACGAAACATTTCACAACACAACCATCGGCGAGTTAATGAGCGTGCAAGCGGCGCGATTCCCCAACCAGACTTTCCTGCGCCTCGGCGATGAGCGCTGGTCTTACGCGGAGACGGAACTGCAAGCCGCCTCGCTCGCGGCGGGACTGCGCGGGCTGGGTCTGCAACCAGGCGACCGCCTCGCTGTGATTCTTCCCAACACCCCCGCGTACATCGTCACGGTCTTTGCCGCCGCCAAAGCAGGGCTCGTCCTTGTGCCGATCAACGTCCGCCGCGACAAGGCGGATACGCTGGCGCGATTCGCAAAGACGAGACCGCGCGCGCTGGTTGCGTTTTCAGAGGCGAAAGAGTTCGACGGCGTGGACCATCTCGAAGTCGCGGTGGAGATGCGGGATCAAATCCCAGAGTTGGAGTTTGTTATCTCCGTCTCCGCTTCCAGGTCGAATAAAAAGAAGGGCATCATCGCGTGGGAGAGTTTGCTCAAAGACACGGCGGCGCTCGCGCCCGCGTCTGCCAAACCGCGCGACGCGGCGGCGATCATCCACTCGCTGGGGAGCACGGGCGAACCGCGCGGCGCGACGTTGACGCACGGCGGCATGGTTCGCAACGCGGTGGAGATGGCGGAGCGGATGAATTGCTCGGCGCAGGATATTTTTCTCGGCGCCGTTCCGCTCTCGAATACGTTTGGCTTCACGGCGGTTATGCTTGCCTGCGCGGTGGCGGGAGCGCAGTTGGTCTGCCTGCCGCATTATCGTCCGAGTGAGGCGTTGAGGTTGGTGAAGGAAACAGGCGTGACGATTCTCTCGGGCGTGCCGACGATGTTCGCGCTGGAATTGAATCACAAGGATTTTGACTCCTCCGCCTGCGCCACGCTTCGCACGGGAATTATGGCTGGCGCGCCCTGCCCGCCCGAACTCGTCCGCCGCGCGCGCGATGAGATGGGATTCAAACTGCTGATCGGCTATGGGCTGACCGAAGCCTCGCCCGCCATCACGATGACCCAGATCGACGACGGTCCCGTCACTGCGACGGAAACCGTCGGCGTGCCGATGGACGGCGTTGAAATCAAAGTGATCGGCGCAAATGGCGAGTCGCTCGCGCATGGCGAAGAGGGCGAATTATGCGCGCGCGGCTACAACGTGATGACAAGTTATTGGGGCGACGCGACAGCGACCGCGCAAGTGTTGGATTCGGGCGGCTGGCTGCACACGGGCGACCTCGCCGTGATTGACGCGGATGGTCCCGTGAAAATCGTCGGGCGCAAGGATGAAGTCATCATGCGCGGCGGGTTCAAAATTTACCCAGGCACGGTTGAAATGGTCTTGCGCTCTTGCCCGGGCGTGAAGGATGCGGCAGTGGTCGGCGCGCCAGACATCATCTACGGCGAGCTGACCTGCGCGTGCATCGTGCTTCAGGACGGCGCGAAACTTTCCGCGCGGGATATTCTCGAGTTCGCCGAGTCGCGTTTGCCCGATTACGCCCGCCCCGATCGCATCCTGTTCTTCGAGGCGCTTCCGCGCATGACGGACGGCGCGGCGCAAAAAGAGTACCTGCGCGAGCGCGTGCGCATTCACGGTCACAGTTGGAAGTTCGGCAAGAACATAGACACCGACGCCATCATCCCCGCCCGTCACTGCAACACCGCCGACCCGCGCGAACTTGCCCAGCATTGCATGGAAGACGCCGACGCGGACTTCGTCAAAAAGATGAAGCGCGGCGACGTGATCGTCGCCGACTCAAATTTTGGTTGCGGCTCGTCGCGCGAGGTGGCTCCACTCACCATCAAAGCGGCGGGCGTGTCGGCGGTCATCGCCAAATCGTTTGCGCGTATTTTCTTCCGCAACGCCATCAACATCGGCTTGCCGATTCTCGAATGTCCGCAGGCGGTGGATGGAATCAAAGAGGGCGACGAGATCGAAGTCGAGCCTGCCGCGGGCGTCATCCGCAACCTGACGACGGGCGAGCAATATCTCGCCGCGCCCTTCCCCGATTTTCTGCGCCGCATCATTGACCTCGGCGGTCTGCTCGCGTATGCGGAGGAGCGCCTGGCGGAAAAATCTCTTTAAACACAAAGGACACGAAGTACACGAAGGTTAAAGGCATTTCCTTTGCGCCCCTTTGTGACCTTCGTGGTGAATTGTTTTTTATCGCGGAGAAGATCAGTGAAAACATACAACATCGGCATCATCGCGGGAGACGGCATCGGTCCCGAAGTCACGAACGAAGCGTTGAAGGTTCTGCGAACCGTCGCGGCGGGATATGATTTCAACTTCGTCGAGTATCCCTATTCGGGCGCGCATTATCTCAAGACGAAGGAACTCGTCCCCGACAAAGTGATCGAAGAATGGAAAACTTTGGACGCGATTTTTCTCGGCGCGATCGGTCATCCCGCAGTGGAAGTGGGACTCGTCGAACGCTCGGTCATCCTCGGTCTGCGCTTCGGTCTGGACCTGTACATTAATCTCCGCCCGATCAAACTCTACTCTGAAAATTTGTGTCCGCTCAAAGGCAAGACGCCCGCAGACATAAACTTCGCCGTCGTGCGCGAGAACACCGAAGGCGAGTACACCCAGATCGGCGGCATCCTCAAAAAAGGCTCGCCCGATGAGGTCGCCACATCCACCAGCATTTACACGCGGGTCGGGATCGAACGCGCCGTCCGTTATGCGTTTGAACTCGCCCGCTCCCGCGCCTCAGCCAGCAACAAGCCTGGGCATCTCACACTGGTGGACAAAGCCAACGCCATCCGCCCGCAGGAGATTTGGACGCGCGTCTTCGCCGAAGTTGGGAAGGACTATCCCGACATCAAACAGGATCACGCCTACGTGGACGCCTTCGCGATGCTGATGATCCAGAAGCCCGAATATTACGATACCATTGTGACCACCAACCTGTACGGCGACATCCTCACCGATCTCGGCTCGATGCTTCAGGGCGGAATCGGAATCGCCGCCTCCGCTAATTTGCACCCTGGCAAAACATCCATGTTCGAGCCGATCCACGGCTCTGCGCCCGATATTGCTGGGAAGGGAATCGCCTGTCCGCTGGCGGCGATCATGGCGGCGGGCATGATGCTTGATTACCTCGGCGAATCGGATTCCGCGAACCGAATCGAATCCAGCGTGGAGCATTTGCTCGCCAGCGGGCAAATCACCTCGTTGGATGCAACCAGCGGACTCAGCACAACCCAGATCGGCGATATGGTCGTGGGGCAGGTTCGCAAATCCAAGTAACGGCTTTGCCGCAGAGATCACAGAGTTCGCAGAGATTTTAAAAAGATTTTCTCGGTGTTCTCTGCGCGCTCTATGGCTAATTCTTTTCACCTCATTAAACAGGAGCATCATGCAAACAACAGACATCCTCATGCGCGAGCATCGCGTGATCGAAAAAGTGTTGAACGCGCTCGAAGCCGCCGCAGACCGCCTCGAAGCGGGCGGAGACGTTTCAACAGAATTCTTCCTCAAAGCGGCGGATTTCATCCGCAACTTCGCCGATGGGACGCATCATCAAAAAGAGGAAGGCATCCTTTTCACCGCCCTCGAAGAACACGGACTGCCCAAGGACGCCGACCCCGTATCCGTTTTTATGGATGAGCATGTGGAAGGTCGCCGCCTGACGAAGGGCATGGTGGAGTGCGCGGAGCGAATCAACGCGGGAGATACAGGCGCGAGAAACGAACTCATCCAACACGCGCGCGATTACGCCGCCCTGCTGAACGAGCACATCCAAAAGGAGGACAATGTCCTCTTCCCCATGGCGGATTCAGTCCTTGCGGATGAAGAAACGAAATTGCTGAAAGATTTCAACCGCGCCGACGATGAGCGCGGGACGGGGGATAAGTATTTGAAGATTGCGGAGGAACTGGCGGGGTGGGGGATGTGATGGATTAACCGTCCGCTTTGAGACGCGCTTCCTGAAACGCTGTCAACCCTGGGCGCGGAAGGAGGCGCGGATCTTTCCCGTCAATTGAATCGCAAGCCCGATGAAGGTTGCAATCCATGCGGCGATGGCAAAATACACAAAATACTGCGGAACAACGTAGAGAAAATCCAACTCCAGCGCTTTGGCGAGTTGAAACGTGCAGACGGTGTACATGCCGAGCGGGAAGACCAGCCCCCAATACGAAGGTTCATAGGCGATGACGACGCGCTTGTAGCCATGTCGCCAGACGCTGAGGATAAACATCAGCGGAATCCACCAGGTGGCGGTTGCCCAGAAAAGAAGGGTAAGCCCTTTTAGGAAGGGCATGATGTCCTGAATTAACTTCCAGTGATTCGCTTCGAGGATGAGAACCGAGCCAGCCAGCGTAGTGATCGCCATCGCCCCCATGTTGATCCAATAGGGGGGCGCGAGTTCCTCGGGGCGCAATCGAAAGAATGTGAAGCGGTAAAAGATGAGCGAAATGACGAGAACGTAGAGCATAAAACCGAGCAGGAACATGGTTAATGTAAAGAAGAGAGTCGCGTCTGCCCAAGCGCCAAAGTGGTCGGTCAGGCTTGCGCCCGTCACTGAGAGGGATTGGGTGGATACAACCAGCAGTAACCAGCCGCCGCTCAACCCGTTTTCGAGGGTGGGCTTCACTTCCCGCACGGTTACGGCGGCAATGAAGGTGTACATCAGGAGGAAGTAAAGGACAAGCCCCACCAGCCAGAGAACGACTGCGGCGAGGTTATTCTCCGCAATAATATCAAACTGCCTGCCGAGCACGCAGGTGCCAGCGACGATGGTAAAGAAGCCGTGTCCGCGCTCGTGGCTGGTCAGGTCGGCGATCACCCCGGGAAAATTGCGGGCGAGGCGTGTAATGGTCAGCGCCCAAAGGATGATATAAAAAATCATATTGGCGGCGAAAAGCGTCCATGCGATTACGGGCATGCCTTCCAGTTTTGCGGCAATGGAGACGATGCCCGTCGCCATGACGAGGGCGAAATAGGCGGGGGGCAATCCGCCTGACGCTGAGGCGAACATTGTCCAGAGGGAGGGTTTGGGTGGGGTGTGTGTTGGGTTCATGGGCTTGGTCGGTCATTTTGTATCACAAGATTCCCACCCTGACGACTTATGTTTATCACCATGTCGAAAGACATTCTTCCTGCCTAGTATTACAGCGCAAGGTTAATCTGTTGTATGGGTAAACCGTCCACGAATATTCACGAATACACGAATGCCTCGATAGACTCAACACAAGCNNAGTATTCGTGGATGGTTTGGGGCGCTATGAGCCTCGATAGCGACTTTGCGTTGTAATACTAATGAGCGGCTACTTTTTTCATTCCTGGTAGACGCGGACGAGCGCAGGTTCATGCGGGAAGAGCCTTTAAGAGTCCGCTTCCTTAAAAAGGGAAGCGTCGGCTGGCGTTTAGGGCGCAAACTTTTTTATCTTGTTTCGCGGGGAAACCTGAGGGTTGAGGTGTGTTCCGCTTCGATGTAATATGCCTGCCCCGCGCAGGCGCGGCAGAGGATTTTCGATTCCCAGAGGACTTCGCGCTGGTTGATGATTTCTTCGCCACACGAGTCGCAGTTGACGCGCGCTCCCGCCTGACCGATGAGCGCGGGGATGTTGATGCGCATGGTCACCCATTTGAAATCCAGCAAATCTTCGTTGGGCATGAGTTGATAGCCGAGTAGTTGCGCCTCCCAGCGGTTTTTTGCTTTGGGGGCGTATTCCCGCGCCAGCTCGCGCGCGTCGAGTCGCGGCGCGATGCGGACGGCGCGTTCCGCGCGCGTGTCGAAGAAGGTGACGGCGGTCTTGCCGAAGTCTTCCACGCGCAGGGTGCGGCGCCCAACATAACAGCCTGTCGCGGCGGAGACTCCGTCCACGAAACAGCCGTCGGTTTCGACGAAGGCGAGCAGGCGCTTGTCAGGCTGGGGCAGGTCGAGGGTCAGGAGAGAAGCGGCGAACATCCCCACGCGCGCGCCCAACACCTGCCTGGGGCAGAGACGGCGATGGTGAGTCGCAGAGTCGCGGAGGAGTTCGTTGAGGGGTCTCATTAGTATCCAGTATAGCAAAACTTTGTAGAATGACAAACTTAATTACCCAGAAAGTCCCGATGGTTCAAAATTGGCTCTCTGGGAGTTACCGTGATTCTTGTACGCGGATCACGCGGATACTTCGGCAGGCTCAGTGCAAGTTTCACGGAAAAACCTTTAAGTATTCTTCTTTCTCCGTGTTTTCCGTTAATTCCGTGTACCAAAAAGGTTTAATCGCGGCGATTCCAAACGAGCCTCAAAATTGATGATGGGGTAAAGGCATTCGTAGTGTAGAATATTTCTGGTGAACAGAACCCGCTATCCACTTGGAAGGAAGCGGGTCACCCCGGAAAGAAACCTCCATGCCAGTTAAAAAATCCACCAAGGGAAAACCAAAACCGAGGCGCGAGGAACCTGCCGAAGAGCCGGTGTGGACCTATCGCGGGTATAAACTCAAGTCGGGCGAGTTTGTCACAGCGATGGTGCATTTCTTTCGCGCCGAGATCCAACGCGCGAATGTCTGGCGCCAGCGCCTCGACACGACCACGAACTGGGCGGTAGTAGTCACCGGTGCAACGCTCTCGATCGCCTTCAGCCAATCGAATGTGCATCACTCGGTGGTGTTGTTGAATACGCTTTTGGTGTTGTGGTTTCTGTTCATCGAAGCGCGGCGATATCGTTATTACGAACTGTGGAGTTACCGCGTGCGGTTGATGGAAACGGATTTCTACGCCGCCATGCTGGTGCCGCCGTTCCACCCTTCGCCGGAGTGGGCAGAGAATCTTGCCGAAAATTTGCTGACCCCGAGTTTTCCCATTTCGATGTGGGAGGCATTTGGCAGAAGGTTGCGTCGTAATTATTACTGGATCTTTTTGATCCTGCTCGCATCATGGATGGCTAAGGTATGGCTTTTCCCCGACGCGCCCAATGACCTTGCCGAATTTCTGGAACGCGCCGCGGTGGGTCCCCTCCCCGGCGAGATCATAATCGGCTTGGGATTTGTTTTTTATCTTTCCCTTGCCGTGTTCGCGGTCGCCACCATCAATATGACACGCGCCAGCGGGGAGGTGCTCCCGCGTTTCGGCGATGAATCAGCCACAGCCGCGCCTTCAGAACAGGGCAAACAAAAAGGGTTGCGCGCAATTCTCGCGCCGCGTAACCGCCGCAGGCAGTTGCTTGCCATGGTCATCACAGATAACCCTGAACAAGTTTCCAGCCGCATCCTTGCCGATCTGCGGCGCGGCGTCACTGCGATCGACGGCAAGGGGATGTATACGGGCGCGGAACGAACCGTGCTGATCTGCGCGTTAACCGTCACCGAGGCGCATAACCTAAAAAACGCAGTGGCAAAGGAAGACCCGCAGGCATTTGTGATCGTATCTCCCGCGCAGGAAATTTTGGGGCGCGGATTCAACCCGCTCGAAGAAAAACAACGCTCAACCCGGTGAACACCCCTGAACCTCCGGGCGGATGAAATTTACAACAGCCTTGCCCCGTCAGACGCGCGACAAATATAAATCTCGGGGTGAAGACCAGTGTTAGATTCATACCCTTTTGCCAGGCGTTCAACGAATTCGCTGGCATGCTCACGCTCCACGAGATTGATCGTGCAACCGCCGAACCCCGCCCCGGTCAGGCGCGCGCCGTAACATCCGCGCAAACCTTGCGCAATCTCCACCATCGCATCCAGTTCGGGGATGGAAACTTCGTACAGGTCGCGCAAACTGACATGACATTGATTCATCAACTGACCAAACTGTTGGACATCGCCCGCTTCCAGCAACGATTGCGACTGGTTCACCCTCCCGATCTCTTCCACCACGTGACGCGACCTCCGCGCCAGTTCGGGGGGGAGTCCCTTTGCCAGTTTGTTGAAATCATCCAAGTGGACATCGCGTAACGAGGTGATGCCGGGCAAATCGTCTTTGAGCAAATTCACCGTTTCCTCACAGGCGTTGCGTCGGTTATTGTATTCGCCGCTGGTCAACTTGCGGCGAACGGTGGTATCTGCCACCACTAGCGATACGCTCTCGGGCAACGGCAGGGAGCGATATTCCAACGAGCGACAGTCGAGCAGTAACGCCTTGTTTTCTTCACCGCACGCCGAAGCGAACTGATCCATGATGCCGCAATTGACTCCCACGTATTGGTTCTCGGCTTTCTGCCCGAGCAGGGCGCGTTCCATGGGTGAGCGCGTCCAACCGCCGAGGGTCTGCCACGCCAGCGCGAACGCCATCTCCACCGAGGCAGAGGAGCTCAAACCCGAGCCGCGCGGCACGTTCGAGAGGAACACCGCGTCCATTGCGGGTGTGGCAAGCCCCGCCTCACGAAGCGCCCACATCAGACCGGTGGGGTAGTGCGCCCATTCGGGGAGCGGCGAACCATCGGTTTGGGATTTGGCGGATAACCCCTCAACGGAGAAAACAGCCGGCTGGTCGAAGTCCACAGCCACAATGGTGGAACGATCCGTGACAGAGGGGGAAAACGCGATGTATGTGGCGCGGTCGATGGCGGCGGGGAGCACGAGTCCATCGTTATAGTCCACGTGTTCGCCCAGCAGGTTGATGCGCCCCGGCGCCCGGACGATGCGCGCCGGGGAATATCCGAAGCGATTTTTAAATTGAGATGTGGCAGAATTCATGTCCATTGTGTATCATTCGGTGATCTCGGCAGGTCTTGCGCCAAGGATTCCCATAAGTGTACCTGAGCCTGTTAAATTTCCAAGCCTGTATTTGATACATTCACAAGAGAATCGGAGGACTTCATGGCTCGAAACATTGTAGCGCGCGCGTTGATCGTCTTGAGCGGGTTTTTCCTGGTGTTGAGCGTCTTTGGGATTCCAGCGGCGTGGTGGTTGAACGGCCCGTTGACGCGCGAGGGGGTGGCGCGGCTTGGGGAGGTCGAATCAGAATTACGTCGGGGTGAGGAAGCGTTGGATCGTTCGCGCGTCGAGTTGGAACGCGCGTTGGGAATCCTCGATTCTACTGAGCAGGCGTTGAATGATTTCACGCAGAATGATCCGCAGGCGTTCTTCGAAGATGTGCAGACCACGCTTGATGATGAACTCGTCCCTGAATTGAAAACGGCGAAGGAACGCCTCATCACGGCGCGCGACACGCTCGAGAATGCGCGCGTGACGATCCTGGGGTTGAACATCATCCCGTTCATCAACGTCAACATCCCCGATGAGACCCTGACCGACCTGATCGATTCTGCCGACGCGCTCGAAGCGAAGATCGGCGACGTAAGCGATCTCGCCGAGCAGGCTTCGGTCTTGCTCGATTCGGCGTCGCAACTTTTCAGCGGCGATTTCGACAAAACGCGCGCGAGCCTGGAAGGTTTTCTTGCCGGTGTGGATGAGTATCAGCAGAAGGTGTCAGGTTGGCGCGCGCAGGTGGAGGATGTCAAAATGAATCTACCTGTGTGGGTCGATATCGCCTCTGTTGCGCTGACGGTCTTCTTCCTCTGGTTCGGTCTTTCGCAATTCAGCCTGTTCCTGCATGGACGCGCGATCCTGCGCGGGGAGAATCCGTGGGAGGGGTTGCGGTTCAAAAAGTTAGACCGCGCTTGACTTAGAACGTTTGTTCTAATACAATAGCCGTCCTTATTTTCTTTTTGAGACTGGTGACGGCGAATGAACAAGCGAACGAAACAAGCGCGCGTATTCCTCATTCATGCGCATGACGACCGAAGAGCGGCGCGCAAACTGCATCAGCGCTTGAGGCGGGATTCGATCGATGCCTGGCTCGACGCGGCAAACCTCCAGCCCGGGCAGGATTGGCAAAGCGAGATCCGCGCGGCGATCCTCACGAGCGACGCAGTCATCGTGTGTTTATCACGCGCCTTCAACAAACAGCGCGGATACCGTCACCAGGAATTGAAACTCGCGCTCGAAAAAGCATCCCTGTTGGTGGATAAAGTGTTCATCATCCCCGCGCGGCTGGAGGATTGTGAGATGCCCGAGTCGCTGAGGCATTTGCATCGCGTCGATTTGTTCGTGAAGGGAGGGTACAAGAAATTGGTAATGGCGTTGCAGGAAGTGAAGAAATCCTAATATTACAGCGCAAGGTTAATCTGTTGTATGGGTAAACCGTCCACGAATATTCACGAATACACGAATGCCTCGATAGACTCAACACAAGCGCGCGAATGCCCGGCGCGAATTCGAGTATTCGTGGATGGTTTGGGGCGCTATGAGCCTCGATAGCGACTTTGCGTTGTAATACTA
>CXWJ01013096.1_pt1 | contig 10547 bp, 6 predicted proteins | sample 590841 | NCBI WGS metagenome assembly CXWJ01 (sample SAMEA3498367, study PRJEB10139) | wastewater metagenome | biome: wastewater treatment plant; material: activated sludge | place: Austria | collected 2015-01-21 | reverse complement strand
TTCGCGTCGATCTCGCGGCCGACGATGAACTTCTGCAGGTTGCCGCCCGACAGCGACTTGGCCGCCGCGCCGGCCCCGCCGGCCTTGACCTTGTAGCGCGAGATCAGCTCCTCGGCGAGGCGCTGCACGTCGGCGATGCGGATCCAGCCCGAACCTGCCACCGCCTCGGTGCGCGTGAGCAGCGTGTTCATCGCCAGAGACAAGGTCGGCACGGCGCCGCGGCCGAGGCGCTCTTCGGGGACGAAGTGCAGTCCGGCGGCGCGCCGCTTGCGCGGGCTGTGATGGCCGATCGGCTGGCCGAACAGGCGGATCGAATCGGGCGCGGCGCGAGCGTCTTCTCCCGACAGCGCCGCCATCAGCTCCTGCTGGCCATTGCCCGAGACGCCGGCAATGCCGACGATCTCGCCGGCGCGCACCTCGAAGCCGATGCCGCCGAGCGTCATGCCGAACTGATCCTGCTTAGGCAGGTTCAGCCCCTTGACCTCGAGCACCGTCGCGCCGAGCTTGGCCTGGATGTGCTGCAACTGCGGCGGCTCGGCGCCGATCATCAGGCGCGACAGGCTGGCGTTCGTCTCCTTCGTCGGATCGACCTCGCCGGTGACCTTGCCGCCGCGCAGCACGGTGCAGTGGTGGCACAGCGCGCGGATCTCGTCGAGCTTGTGGCTGATGTAGAGAATCGAGCAGCCTTCGCTCGCGAGCTGGCGCAGCGTGACGAACAAGGTCTCGACCGCCTGCGGCGTGAGCACCGAGGTCGGCTCGTCGAGGATCAGCAGCTTGGGTTTCGTCATCAGCGCGCGCACGATCTCGACGCGCTGGCGCTCGCCGACCGACAGCGTGTGCACCGGGCGCAGCGGGTCGACGTCGAGCCCGTAGACCTTGGCGACCTCGGTGATGCGCTTCGTGACCTCGTCGAGCGAGAGCGACTTGGAAAGGCCGAGCCAGACGTTCTCGGCCGCAGTCAGCGTGTCGAACAGCGAGAAATGCTGGTAGACCATGCTGATGCCGAGTTCGCGCGCCATCGCCGGGCTGGCGATCTGCACGGCCTGGCCGTTCCAGCGGATCTCGCCCTCGTCGGGTTTCACCGCGCCGTAGATCATCTTCATCATCGTCGACTTGCCGGCACCGTTCTCGCCGAGCACGGCGTGGATCTGCCCGGGCGAGACGCGCAGGCTCACGTTGTCGTTCGCCTTGACGGCGGGGTATTGCTTGCTGATGCCGATGAGTTCCAAGCGCAGCATGAGTGTCTCCTCAATGTCCGCCGACGTAGATGAACTTGAACAGGAACACGCCCGCGATCAGCCAGACCATGAAATGCACTTCGCGCGCCTTGCCGGTGAACAGCTTGAGCGCGGCATAGGTGATGAAACCGAAGGCCAGGCCGTTGGCGATCGAATACGTGAAAGGCATCGCCAGCGCCGTCACCGCGGCCGGAATCACTTCTGTAGTCTCGTCCCAGTCGAGCTCGGTCAACTCGCGCAGCATCAGGCACGAGACGAAGAACAGCGCCGGCGCCGTGGCGTAAGCGGGCACCGAACCGGCCAGCGGCGCGATCGTCAGGCAGGCGAGGAAGAGCACCGCGACCGTCACCGCGGTCAGCCCGGTGCGCCCACCGGCCTGCACGCCGGCGGCGCTCTCGATGTAGGCGGTGGTGCTCGAGGTGCCGAGCAGCGAGCCGGCGAAAATCGCGCCGCTGTCGGCGAGCAGCGCCTTGTTCATGCGGTCCATCTTGCCTTCCTTCAGCAGACCCGCGCGTTTGGCCACGCCCATCAGCGTACCCGTCGCGTCGAACAATTCCACGAGGAAGAACACCAGCACGACGTTCAGGATGCCGACCGACAGCGCGCCCTGGATGTCCAGCTGCAGGAAGGTCGGCGCGATCGACGGCGGCGCCGAGAACACGCCGCCGAACTTGTTGCCGCCGAAGAAGAACGACAGCACGGTGACGACGAGGATGCCGACCAGGATCGCACCGCGCACCTTCAGCCGGTCGAGCACGACGATCAGGAAGAAGCCGAGCGTCGCGAGCACGACCGGCGCGCTGTGCAGGTCACCGAGCGTGATGTAGGTCGCCGGCGAGGGCGCGACGATGCCGGCGCTCTTCAGCGAAATGATCGCGAGGAACATGCCGATACCGACTGTGATCGCGACGCGCAGCGTGTGCGGGATGCCGCGGATGATCAGCTCGCGCAGCCCGAACAGCGTGACCGCGAGGAACAGGCAGCCCGAGACGAACACCGCGCCGAGTGCGACCTGCCAGGAAAAGCCCATGCCCTTGACGACGACGTAGGCGAAGTAGGCGTTCAGCCCCATGCCGGGTGCGAGCGCGATCGGGTAGTTCGCGTACAGCCCCATGATCAGCGTGCCGAGCGCGGCGATCAGGCAGGTGGCGACGAACACCGAATCCTTGGGCATGCCGGCGTCGCCGAGGATCGAGGGGTTGACGAAGATGATGTAGGCCATCGTCAGGAAGGTCGTCAGGCCGGCGACCAGCTCGGTGCGCACGTCGGTGCCGTGCTCGGCGAGCTTGAAATGGCGTTCGAGGAATTGCATGGTGTCTCCAGTTGGTGTTGTCGTGAGCGGCGCGAGCTCGGATCAGGGCGGGTCGTCGCGCTGCCAGCGTTCGATGCCGGCGACGCGGGTGCTGACGAGGTGGGTCGGGTCGGCCAGCGTCATCCAGGCGAAGACGCGTTCATGCAAGCCGCGCGCCACCTGCTGACGACGCGACGCGACCGGGCCGACCGCCCAATCCCAGACGCACAGGTCGGCCAGACGGCCAGGCTCGAACGAGCCGATCTCGTCGCCCAACCCGAGCGCGTGCGCCGAACCGCGCGTCGCGGCGTGCAGCGCGCACCAGGCGGTCAGGCGCTGGCCGGCCAGCGCCTGCACCTTGTAGGCGTCGGCCATCGTGCGCTGCATCGACAGGCTGGTGCCGCCGCCGACGTCGCTGGCGAGCGTGACCGCAGCGCCGCCGGCTTCGGCCGCGCGCCAGTCGAACAGGCCGCTGCCGAGGAACAGGTTGGACGAGGGGCTGTGCGCGATCTGCGCGCCCGACTCACGCAACGCGGCGCGGTCGGCGTCGTCGAGCCAGATGCCGTGGGCGAGCACGCTGCGCGCATGCAGCAGCCCGGCGCGGGCGTAGACGTCGAGGTAGCTGCGCGCCTCGGGAAAGAGTTCGCGCACCCAGCGCACCTCGTCGCGGTTCTCGGCGACATGCGTCTGCATGTACAGCGTCGCATCGGCGGCGCACAACGCGCCGGCCATCGCCAGCTGCTCGGGCGTGCTCGTCGGCGCGAAGCGCACCGTCACCGCGTAGGCGAGGCGGTCCACGCCGTGCCAGCGCGAGATCAGGTCGACACAGTCGCGTTCGGCCTGCGCCACGTCGTCGCGCAAGCCGTCGGGCGCGTGGCGGTCCATCAGCACCTTGCCGGCGATGATGCGCATGCCGCGCTGCTGCGCCGCGGCGAACAAGCGGTCGGCGCTGACCTTGTGCACCGTCGGGAAGACCACCGCCGAGGTCGTGCCGTGGCCCAGCAGCGCGTCGAGGAACAGCGCCGCGCCGGCTTCGGCCTGTGCCGGGTCGGCGTAACGCTGTTCGGCCGGGAAGGTGTAGGTGTTCAGCCAGTCGAGCAGTTCGGTGCCGTAACTCGCGATCACGTCGAGCTGCGGGCTGTGCACGTGGGTGTCGACGAAGCCCGGCAGGATCAGCCGGCCCCGGTGGTCGTGGCGGGTCCACGAGGCGTCGGGCTCGGCTGCCTGCGCGCCGACGATGCGGCCGGCGTCGATCAGCAGCCAATGGTCGGCGCGGAAGCGCACCGCGCCCGACTCGGTCTCGCCCCAGGCGGGGGCGGCGACGAAGTCGAGCAGGTCGCCGCGCAGCGCGATTCGGGAAGCTGGTTCGGCCATGGGCTCACCCCGCGTCGGAAGAAACAGCGGAACGCCGGCGCTGCAACATGCCGTGCGTCGCGAGATTGCGCGCCACGTCGCGCACCTGCTCGCGCAGCCAGCGATTCGCCGCCGAGGCATGCGTCAGCTCGTGCCAGAGCTGGTAGTAGGTCAGCGGCGGAAAGACCACCGGGCAGCGCACGATGCGCACCGGCAGGCTGTCGACGTAGCGCGTGCAGAACAGTCGCCCGGTCGTCAGCACCAGCAGACTCTGCGCCACCATCAGCGGGATCAGGCTGAAGTGCGCGCAACGCACCGCGACCTCGCGTTTCACGCCGAGCGACGCGAGGTGTTCGTCGATCACGCCGGGTGCCATGCCGTGCGCACCGGCGTGGAAAGGCATCGGCGCGACATGTTCGCAATCGAGGTAGCGCTCGGCGCTCCAGGCGCGCGCGCCGAGGCGGCTCGCCGGATGGTCTTCGGCGACCAGGCAGACGATCTCGTCGCTCATCAGGCGGCCCAGGTGCAGCTCGCCGGGCGGCTCGAGCCAGTTGCCGATGACCAGGTCGACCTCGCCGCGCGCCAGGCTGGCGCGGTAGTCGAAGCCGCCCGACAGCGGCAGCAGCTCGAGCCGCACCTGCGGCGCTTCGCGCTTGAGCTGCGCGACGAGTTCGGGCAGGAACAGCGGGTCGAGGTAGTCGCTCGCGGCGATGCGGAAGGTCAGCGCGCTCGCCGCCGGCTCGAAGCCGCGCTGGCGCGAGCGTGGGCTGAACAGGCGCTCGGCGTCCTGCAGCAGCCGGTTCGCCGGGTCGAGCAACTGCAACGCGACCTCGGTCGGCGTCATGCCGTGGCCGGCGCGCACCAGCAAGGGGTCGCCGGTCAGCTGGCGCAGCCGCTTGAGCTGCGCGCTGACGGCGGGCTGCGTGCTGGCCAGTCGCATGGCGGCCCGTGAAACGCTGCGTTCGGTGATCAAGGTCTGCAACACCCGAATGAGATGGAGCTCGATCTTGTCGAAACCGCCGGCTCGGTTCATATCGCCTCGCAGATACCAAATACAAACTTCATCGTATACCTGGAGGCACTGGAACGTCGTACCTTTCGGGCTTCCGATGCCTTTGCCCTGCCGACCATGAGCACACGCCCGATCCGCTTCTTCCACCGCGGCGCCGTCGTCGAAGTGAATCACGCGCCGCCGACGCGCAGCGTGCTCGACTGGCTGCGCGAGNNGCGTCCACCGCAGCCGCATCGTCGAGGTCGCGGGTGCGCCGGTGACGCGCAGCGTGCTCGACTGGCTGCGCGAAGACGCGCGCTGCACCGGCACCAAGGAAGGCTGCAACGAAGGCGACTGCGGCGCCTGCACGGTCGTGATCGGCGAGCTCGCCGCGCCCGGCGATGCCGACGCGGTACGCGGCCTGAACCTGCGCACGGTGAACGCCTGCATCCAGTTCCTGCCGACGCTCGACGGCAAGGCGCTGTTCGGCGTCGAGGACCTGAAGACCATCGCCGGCAGCGGCGCGCTGCACCCCACGCAGGATGACAAGCTGCACCCGGTGCAGCGGGCCATGGTCGATTGCCACGGCTCGCAGTGCGGCTTCTGCACGCCGGGCTTCGTGATGTCGATGTGGTCGGCCTACGAACACCACCAGGCCTGCGGCAGCCGCCCGAGCCGCCAGCAGCTCGCCGACGAACTCTCGGGCAACCTGTGCCGCTGCACCGGCTACCGGCCGATCCTCGACGCCGGCCAGCGCATGTTCGACCTGCCCGCCGCGGCGCTCGACACGGCCCCGGTGATCGAGGCGCTGACGCGTCTGCGCGCCGACGCGCCGCTGCACCGCGACCGCTTCCACGCGCCGAAGACGCTCGCCGAGCTGGCAGCGCTGCGCGCGCAGCACCCGAGCGCGACGCTGCTCGCCGGCTCGACCGACATCGGCCTGTGGGTCACCAAGCAGTTCCGCGAGCTCGGCGAGATCATCTCGGTCGGCGAGGTCGACGAACTGAAACGCATCGAGGTTCAGGGCGGCGAGCTGCGCATCGGCGCCGGGGCGTCGCTCGAAGACGCGTGGCGCGCGCTGGCACAGCGCTGGCCGGCGCTGACCGACGTGTGGCTGCGATTCGCGTCGCCGCCGATCCGCCATGCCGGCACGATGGGCGGCAACGTCGCCAACGGCTCGCCGATCGGCGACTCGGCCCCGGTGCTGATGGCGCTCGATGCCCAGGTCGAACTGCGCCGCGGCGACCGCGTGCGCCGCCTCGCGCTGCCCGACTTCTACCTCGACTACATGAAGAACGCGCTCGAACCCGGCGAGTTCGTGCAGACGGTGGTCGTTCCCGACCGCCTGCCGGGCCGCCAGGTGCGCGCCTACAAGATCAGCAAACGTTTCGACTGCGACATCTCGGCGCTGTGCGCGGGTTTCGGCATCGAGTTCGACGGCGACACGGTGAAGGCGGTGCGCCTGGTCTTCGGCGGCATGGCCGCGGTCGTCAAACGCGCGGCGAACGCCGAGGCGGCGCTGGTCGGCAGGCCCTGGACGCAAGCCAGCGTCGAAGCGGCCCAGGCCGCACTCGCCACCGACTTCAAGCCGCTGACCGACATGCGTGCGAGCGCCGAATACCGCTTGCAGGTCGCGCAGAACCTGCTGCTGCGCCTGTGGCTCGAAACCCGGCGCACCGACCCGCTGCCGCCCGAGGCCACCAGCGTGTGGACCGTGATGCCGCACGACGTCGGCCTGAGCCAAGGAGCCTGACATGAACCAGCCGCTCGACCCCGCCCTGCTGCAACCCGCCGAGGCGTTTGCGCATTACCTGAAGAACACCGCGTCGCGACTCGACGAAGGCGCCGAGGCCGGCGCGCTGCGCAGCGGCGCGCGCGTGGGCATCAGCCGCCCGCACGAATCAGCCGCGCTGCATGTCGCAGGCGAAGCCACGTACATCGACGACCTGCCCGAACTCGCCGGCACGCTGCACGTCGCGCTCGGCTTGTCGCCCGTGGCCCACGGCAAGCTCACCGGCATGGCGCTCGACAAGATCCGCGCCTTGCCCGGCGTGGTCGCGGTTCTGAGCGCGGCCGACATCCCGGGGCCGAACGACTGCGGCTCGATCATCCACGACGACCCGATCCTCGCCGAGGAGGAACTGCGCTGGCTCGGCCAGCCGGTCTTCGCCGTGGTCGCGGAAACCCGCGACCTGGCGCGCCGCGCCGCCGCGAAGGCCAAGGACGTGCTGAGCATCGAACCGCTGCCGCACGTGCTCACGCCGCAGGACGCGCACGCCAAAGGCCAGTACGTGCTGCCGCCGATGCACCTGACGCGCAGCACGCGCGAAGGCGGCGCACGCGCCGCGATCGATGCCTCGCCGCACACGCTGAAGGGGGTGTTCGACGTCGGCGGCCAGGAGCAGTTCTACCTCGAAGGCCAGATCAGCTACGCGATCCCGAAGGAAGCCGACGGCATGCTCGTGCACTGCTCGACGCAGCACCCGAGCGAGATGCAGCACCTGGTGGCGCATGCGCTGAAGCTCGCGGCGAACCAGGTGCAGGTCGAGTGCCGGCGCATGGGCGGCGGCTTCGGCGGCAAGGAATCGCAGTCGGCGCTGTTCGCCTGCGTCGCCGCGGTCGCCGCGCGCAAGCTCGATCGCCCGGTCAAGCTGCGCCTGGACCGAGACGACGATTTCCTGATCACCGGCCGGCGCCACTGCTTCCACTACGAATACGAAGTCGGCTTCGACGACGACGGCCGCATCCTCGGCGCCGAAATCACGATGGTCTCGCGCGCCGGCCACTCGGCCGACCTGTCGGGCCCGGTGATGACGCGGGCGCTGTGCCACTTCGACAACGCCTACTGGTTGCCCGATGTCGCGATGCACGGCTACTCGGGCAGGACGAACACGCAGAGCAACACCGCGTTCCGCGGCTTCGGCGGACCGCAGGGCGCGATCGCGATCGAGAACATCGTCGACAGCATCGCGCGCACGCTCGGCCGCGACGCGCTCGACGTGCGCCGCGTCAACTTCTACGGCCAGGGGCAATCGACGCCGTACGGCCAGCCGGTCGTCGACAACGTGATCCACGAACTCGTCGCCGAACTCGAATCGCGCAGCGGCTACCGCGCACGGCGCGACGCCGCCGCGGCGTTCAATGCGGCGAGCCCGGTGCTCAAGCGCGGCCTCGCGCTGACACCGGTGAAGTTCGGCATCTCGTTCAATGTCAAGCACTTCAACCAGGCGGGCGCGCTGGTGCACGTCTACAACGACGGCTCGATCCTCGTGAACCACGGCGGCACCGAGATGGGCCAGGGCCTGAACACCAAGGTCGCGCAGGTCGTCGCGCACGAGCTCGGCGTCGGCTTCGAGCGCGTTCGGGCGACCGCCACCGACACGCAGAAGGTCGCGAACACCTCGGCCACCGCGGCGTCGACCGGCGCCGACCTGAACGGCAAGGCGGCGCAGGACGCCGCGCGCCAGATCCGCGAGCGCCTGGCGGCATGTATCGCCGCGCACCATGGCGGCGAGGCCTCGCAGGTGCGCTTCGCGAACGATTTCGTCGAGGTCGGCGGCAAGCGGCTGCCGTTCTCGGCGGTGGTCGCGCAGGCCTACATCGACCGCGTGCAGCTCTGGTCCGACGGCTTCTACGCCACACCCGGCCTGCACTGGGACCGCGAGACGCTGCAGGGCCGGCCGTTCTACTACTTCGCTTACGGCGCAGCGCTCAGCGAAGTGGTCGTCGACACGCTCACCGGCGAATGGAAGCTGCTGCGCGCCGACGTGCTGCACGACGTGGGCAGCTCGCTCAACCCGGCGGTCGACATCGGCCAGGTCGAAGGCGCGTTCATCCAGGGCATGGGCTGGCTGACGATGGAAGAACTGATCTGGCACCCGAAGACCGGCATGCTGACGACGCACGCGCCGAGCACCTACAAGATCCCGACCGCGAACGACTGCCCACCGGTGTTCGACGTGCGCCTGTTCGAGAACGCCAACGTCGAAGACAGCATTCACCGCAGCAAGGCGGTCGGCGAGCCGCCGCTGCTGCTGCCGTTCTCGGTGTTCTTCGCGATCCGCGACGCGGTGTCGGCCGTCGGCGGGCACCGCATCGACCCGCCGCTGCAGGCGCCGGCGACGAGCGAGTCCATCCTGCGTGCGATCGGCGCGGTGCGCCGCGGCGCCTGACGGCGATGGGCAGCCTGCGCGACACCGCCTCCGCCTGGCTCGCTGCCGGCGAGCCGGCGGCGCTGGTCGAGGTGACCGAAGCGCTCGGTTCGGCGCCGCGCGAAGCCGGCACGCGCATGCTCGTCGGTGCGGGGCGCTGCGCCGGAACCATCGGCGGCGGGCATCTCGAACTGAAGGCGATCGAACGCGCGCGCCGCCTGCTCGCGGGCGATTCGCGTGAAGCGCCGACAGCGCACTACCCGCTCGGCCCGGCGCTCGGCCAATGTTGCGGCGGTGCCGTGACGCTGCGCTTCTCGCTGCTGGACGCTGCGGCGCTCGAGACCTGGCCGCTCGACGCACCGCTGTTTCACTTGCAGCTCTACGGCGCCGGCCATGTGGGCCGCGCGATCGTGCGCGCGCTCGCGCCGCTGAACGTGCTGATCGACTGGATCGACGAGCGCGACGACGAGTTCCCCGCGTGTCTCTTCGACGGCGCCGCCGACTGGCCGCCGCACATCCGCAAGGTGTGTGTCGACAGCGTCGCGACCGAGGTGCGCGACGCGCCGCCCGGCGCGTTCTACCTCGTGCTGACGCACCGCCACGACCTGGACCTGCGCATCTCGCAAGCCATCCTCGAACGCGGCGACTTCGGCTTCTTCGGGCTGATCGGCTCCAGGACCAAGAAGCAGCGCTTCATCCACCGCTTCGAAGCGCGCGGCATCGAGGCGGCGGTGATCGAGCGGATGACCTGCCCGATCGGCGTGCCGGGCATCGAGGGCAAGCAGCCCGAGGTGATCGCGATCGCGGTCGCAGCGCAACTGCTGCAAGCCGCGGCGGCGGCTCAGCGGCTGAGAGTTGTTCGGGCGTGCCCGAGCAGCGCGACAGAACTTGCCTGATCTCAGTCGGTCGCCAAGGCCCTCAAGCCTGCCAGGTCGAACACCCTGACGGTGTAGCCCAGCACCTCGATCAAGCCCTTGCGGCCCAGAAGGCGCAGCAGGCGCGACAGCGTTTCAGGCGTGATCGCGAGCTGCGCGGCGATGTCGCGCTTGCGTTCGTGCAAGGTCACCGTGCCGGCGTTCGGCGCCGCGGCGTCGGGCGTGCAGCGCTGCGCGAGCCAGGCGGCGAAACGCGCTTCGGCATCCTTGTGCATCAGGTCGTGCGTCACGGCCGTCAGCGCATGCACCTGGCGCGCGAGCGCGGTGACCAGCCGGCGCGCCAGCTCGGGGTGGCGCGCCATGGCCGCTTGCAACGCGGCGCGCGGCACGGTCAGCACCTGCACGTCGGACAGCGCGAGCGCGTCCTGCGCATGCGCGGCGCTCAGCCAGGCGCTGCTCGCGTCGAGCCACTCGGGACCCTGCAGGCTGCGCTCCGGGTGGAACGGCGCGTCGTCGGCCACCATGCCGAGCGCGGCGTCGCCGCTGGCGAGGATGCTCAGCTCGCGCGCCGGCTCGCGGCGCGAGATCAGGCGCGTGCCGGCACGCGCGACGTGCAAGGCCGACGCGGCCTGCAACTCGGCCATGATG
>CXWJ01011426.1_pt1 | contig 10555 bp, 12 predicted proteins | sample 590841 | NCBI WGS metagenome assembly CXWJ01 (sample SAMEA3498367, study PRJEB10139) | wastewater metagenome | biome: wastewater treatment plant; material: activated sludge | place: Austria | collected 2015-01-21 | reverse complement strand
TAGTCGTCCCTGAAAAAATGGATACAAGTCGGCGTAGGGTTGTTTTTCAGTTTTGATCGTGTGCGAACCGAACATCAATTGGCAGTAGTGCTCCTGGACGACCAGCGATTTGGGCTATGAGCCGCCGCCAGAGCCAGAAGCTTGGCGCAAAAACAATCCACCGCAGTAGTTTGCGGAGGTTGTATCCGGCGGCACTCAGCAGGGCGTTGATTCGGTCGCCTTCTTGACCGGTCAGATAGTTGCGGTCCATGCGGTTGCCGCTCTTGAGATGACCGATCGTCGGCTCGATGGCCGCCCGACGTTTGAGCATGCGGCGCAGCGCGCGGGTCGCTCGTTTGGGAATCGAGCGGACCACGTGCACGAGGGTCAAGCCTTCATAACCGTGCCCTCGATAACCTTGATCCACCATCACGTCCTGGGGCGAGCAGCCGGTTAAGCGCTCGACTTGCGCGAGCGCGCCCGTGAGCGTGTGCCCGTCGTAAGGATTGCCGTGCAGCGCCTGGGCGCCCACGATCCAATTGCTGCGGCTGGTGGTGGCCACGCTGGCCTTGCAGCCGAACTCGTAGCGCTTGTGGGCCTTGCCTTTGGCCAAGCATTCCACCTCCGGAGCATGGACGCTGTAGATCTTGTTTTTGCTGGTCCGCGTCTGCTCCCACAGACGCTTCGCCAGGGCGACGAGTTCGGCGAGCGGCTGGTCGGCGATCTGGCCTTGGATTTTCCCTGCTTTACGCTCGATGTCGCGCACCACGCGGCCCAAGATCGTCTTCAATTGACGGGTCATCTTGGCGGCCCGCTTCATCTGCCGCGCGTGAGCATAACGTCCTTGCTTGGCCAGTAGCTTCTTGCCCTTGAAGCGATAGTTCTGACGCAGCGCGATGCCCAAGGATGCGGCCCGCCGGACGAGTGCCACACGCATCTTGTGATACAACCGCGCGTCGGTCGGAAAGGCGATTGCCTTCTCCTGCACCGTCGTGTCGACGTTCACCTTCTCGAGCTCTTGCGGCCGCAGGGCTCTCATCGCCAGCGCCGCCTGGATCGTGGCCGCCAACAACTTCTCCAGCCGCTCGGCGCCGACCCGCTTCCGCCAACGGCTCAAACTCGAAGGATCGATCGGCAACTCGTGCTGCATGTAGCTCAGGCCGCAGAAGAACTGCCAGTACGGGTTCTCCACCCAGCGGGCCACCAGCGATTCGTCGCTCTCGTTGAACGCGTGCTTCAAGTACAACAGGCCCACCATCAGCCGGGTGTTGACCCCCGGCCGACCCAACTCATCCGCGTAGCAAGCGTCGATGGCCCCGTCGAACTGGGACCACTCGATCCGCTCCCCCAGCACGTACAGCGGGTGCTCGGGGTTCAACAGCTCGCTCAATCGGGAACCAAACAATTCACACTGCGGAGAACGGGACTTGGGTTGCATTTTTCGCCAGCTTGCGGGACCAAAGGAACCAAAACCTGGCGAATTTTAGCGCCATCAAACGTCCCATGCACCCTCTAATTCTCGGCCACAGAGGAATTTTTCAGCGACGACTAACTAGCCCTTCGTTTGTGATGTTGAGGATGCCAGTACCCGATTCACCTACGTCGAGTTGAGCGAAGATTCCAGTTTCTCCACCATGCGGTGCGAGGAGCCACGACGAACCGGGGCCCGTGACACTGACCGTTCCAAGGCCGCTAGCCCGTGCTCCCAAGCGTCCATGGCGATTATTCGTCACCAAGCCGCCTTCGCTGATAACGAGAGTGCCAGCTCCCTCAAAGCCGACAGCGAATTCGTGGGAATTTTCCCAGGTTGAGCCTGCGCCGGTGACAAAGGCGGTGCCATCGGAGGTCGATGTAACTCCGATACGGGCATGACTATTCGTGACTGAACCGCCGTCGCGGATGTGGAGAGTGCCTTTCCCCTCGTTGCCCACCCAACGCACGTCAGAGCTTTCCCACTTTGAACCTTCACCGGTAACAAAGGCAGTGCCAATGGCCGTCGCTTTCTCTCCAATTGATGCGAAACTGCCACTAACTATGCTTCCGCCGTTAATCGTTATCTCTCCTGCGCCCGTTTCACCAACAAATAGTTCCGCTCCGAACTCCCAGGGGTCCGGCGGCTCTGGGTCGTCGCTCGGATAAGTGGGAGACACGTCTCCCACCGTTGTAATTTCCGCTTCGGCAGTACCAATGAGTGCCGCAGCAGCCAGCACGAATGCCGCGATAGTGGTACAACTTCTGCGCGAACAATGTGAATCGGACATGAATGGTCGCCAACTCCGCCAGCAAAAGTTAGACGTGATTTTGATGACAACCAATGCGCACAGGCGGTAACGTGAGGAGGCCTTGCTGCTGCAAAGAGCCGCAACGATGCCGTGCCAGACTAAAGTGAAGACCATGATAAGAAAACCCAGAGGAGGAAGCGTGAGGTCGGGAAGGGCGCAAACAAAAACGGCGGACTCTGCAGCCGACAATGAGTCGTGCGCGGAGTTCGCCGTTGTTAGGAAAGGCAATAGCGTTTAGTCCTGGGGCACAGTAAGCGGGTTCATGCTACCAGAGGGGGGTGCCAAGTCAATCAGACGCGGTCGCTTTTCGCCAATTCTTCAAACTGGAAAATGTTCTAAAGCATTCTCTATTGAGGCTCAAAGGGTCGAGGCCGATGGGGCATGGCTGGCCTCAAGAAACCGTTTAGCCGGCGGAAGAACCGTTTTGCTCGTAGAGGTAGGTGTGAACCTGGTCGGCCACCTTCGAGGGCGGTGAAGTGGACCTGGCGGGGAATGAGAGGCGAGGGGCGAGAAGTTAGAAACGAGCACAGCAAGCCTGGTTTATTTCGGCCTCGGACAGGTTCGATCGGTAGTCGGCGCGGGGTGCTCGGCCGAGGAGGTTTTGGGGTTTTTGTTCCCGGGGTGGCGGCGAAGTTCGCGGAGCTCACTTGGCCTGACCCGCGGGCTAATGGCTGTAGTCCCTTCAGGACATCGGAGGCGTGTAGGATCGGAAAACCTGATGTGTGAGTGATTCGGATTGATTCAAGTTGACCGAAGCGACCCGCTCGGGACATGCGGTGTAACGCCTGGGTTGTTTCGGCCTCGGACAGGTTCGATCGGTAGTCGGCGCGGGGTGCTCGGCCGAGGAGCCCCTCCCTAACCCTCCCCGGGTACGAGGAGGGGACCGGACCAATTCAATGGTGCAGTTGCGCGAGGAGAGGGGATCAGAAATAGACAAGATTTCGGATTTCGGATTGGGGATTGCGGATTGAAACAGAGTCGCTCGGGAGGCGATTCGCTGCGCGTCGCGGCTAACGGGCGAAACACCGGAGGGCTTGCGCCCTGCCGCTACTTCGCCGACACCGAAGGGCGTGGGGGCGGAAGCACGATTGGTCGCCACGGCAGGTTGGGATTCCCGCCTGCGCGGGAATGACGGAGGAGGAGGCGGGAAAAACGTACAGGAAGGATTGCATGCCCACGCCGAGCCGTGGGCATGGCACCCGGCACGGGACGCGCTCCGCTGCGCGTCGCGTCTAACGGGGCTTGGCTGAAATAGTCGTTAGTGGTTAGTGGGGGGAGCTGATTTGTGATTCGGACCGCAAGGCCTATGCGGAGCACGGCTAACAAGTTAGCAGTGGCATCCGGCGGATTACGCCGTATTCGCACCAGTCTATTGGATTTGGTATTCTGGTTTACGTGACTGATGAATATCTGTCGGTGATGCGAGCCCTCGTCCATTAGCGTCAAACGTCCCCGCGAGCCGTTCCATGTCCCAAGAGCCACTCGATTCCACCCTCCTTGAAAAACGAAAGCATTCGAGGGCGCGGCGGGCGGCGACGCCGATCATTGCGCTGCTGTTGGGCTACTTGCTGGTGGCATATTTGTTGATGCCATCCTACTGGCGAGTCTACGCCCATCGGCATCCCTCGTTCGAAGACATCCCGCGAATCACTTATACGAGCGACGACCACCCGGGCGACCCTCTTAACGTGGCCCTCGTCGGGACGGAAGAGGAAGTGAGGGCGATCATGCAGGCCGCGAAGTGGTATCCGGCCGACAAGCTGGGCCTGCGCAGCGACTTGCGGATCGGAGTTGATACCGTGCTGGAGCGCCCCTACGACAAAGCGCCGGTCAGCAAGTTGTTCCTCCGCGAGCCGGACGGCAAGCTCCGCATGGAAGATCTGGCCTTCGAGAAGCCGGTGGGGGACGACCCCAAGAAGCGTAACCACGTCCGATTTTGGAAGACCGACAAGCCCAATCCCAACGACGGCCGCCCGCAGTGGATCGGCTCCGCTTCGTTCGACGAGCGCGTAGGCCTCAGCGACACCACCGGCCAAATTACGCACCATATTTCCGGCGACGTGGACGCGGAACGCGACCTATTGCTCAACGATCTCAAGCAAACTGGATTGCTCCTCGAAACCTATTTTGTCGACGGCTTCCACACGATCCTCACCGGCAAAAACGGCGGCGGCGATCCTTGGCGTACCGACGGCCGACTGGCCGGAGGCATCATTGAGGGTAAGAAAACGCCGGCGCAATCACCGTAAGGGTGGGGCGGTTAACGATGAAATGCCGCGCAGCCCCTGGCTTTGTCGGGAGTTTTTCGGCATGTTCAATTTCCAGGCAACATCTATTAGACTTGCAGTGTTCTACTTTCGTTCGACGAGAATTGTTTCATGCCGCCAGCAGAATTAGACGCGCCTTATCCACTCTCCGACGACGCCATTCGCCGCTTCCGCGAGGATGGTTTTATTCACCTCGAAAACGTCCTAAGTGCTGCCGTGTTGGCCGAGTACGCGCCGTATATCAATGAGCGCGTCGATGCGGGCAATCGGTTGAAGGAAGTGCCGCTCGAACAGCGCACGATCTACGATCAGGCATTCATTCAGGTTTGCAATTTGTGGACGCATAGTGATCGCGTCCGTGAGTTCGCGTTCGGCAAGCGGCTGGCTCGGATTGCCGCCGAGTTGATGGGGACGCGTGGCGTGCGGATGTGGCACGATCAGGCTCTCTACAAAGAGCCTTCCGGCGGGTTCACGCCGTGGCATGCCGATCAACAGTATTGGCCAATGGGGAGTTCATTCGCCATCACGGCTTGGATTCCGCTGCAGGCGGTGCCACTGGAGATGGGGCCTCTTGAATTCCNNCCGACATGACGTTGGCCCCTCCAGCCAACAAGAACCAACAGAACGACTGGGATTGCTGGACGCCAAGCACTAAAATCGGCCAGGTAATGAGCGATCCGTTGAACCCGGTGCTGTATGAAGCGGTGAAGTAGCGAGAAAATGCCTCGTTTGATTCACGAGTTCTAAAGAGTAGTTTCAGACCGCAAAACGACCAGTCGTCGAACAAGATCCTGTCCCACGGCTTGTCCCAATTGATTCGCCAAATCCAAACAGTAATCCCAGTCAATGTGCTCGGATTGCGCAACGATGATGCCGCGCACGTCTTGTTCGTCTTGCGGCCGGCCCGCCAGTACTTTCATAACCAAGAGGTCTTCCGAGGTGGCGACGGCTACGTGGCAATTGCCAAAGTCAAGGGTCTCTGCCCGCTGAATTGTTTGTCGTTCGAAGCCCGAAAGCCCAATCGCCATGTCCAGCTTCACACCGGTCGTACGATGTCGCGCGGGCAAAATGAACGCTGATTGCACTACGTCGGTCACATCGTCAAAGAGTGGTGCGAATTTACTCCCGTCGAATTCCGCCAACAGCGCCATCGCTCCGTCGATATCGACTTCGATGACCATATCCACATCGGCTGTTACTCGCGGTTGGCCGCGCAGCGACGCGGCTAAGCCACCCACTAGGGCATAACGGACGCCATGGCGTTCGAGGAACCCAACGGCGTCAGCCAACGTTGCTTGAAGTGGATCTTTCACGACGTAGTTGATCCAGCTTTTTCAACGAATCGACCATCCGCACTCGACTGGCGAGTTTTTCACGCCATCGCCATGCGTCAAGCCGGGGCCAATCACGGTCCGCGATATTGGACGTCAACACAATTCGAAACATGTCGGCATACAAGGCGAATCGCTCGGCAGGGGTACGATTGCGATGCCAAACGGCATCGGCATTTGCCACAAGACGTTCGTAGAGGGACCAATCTTGTTGTGGAGCGTCGATCATTGCTGAATTATAGCACGTCTACGGTGTGTCTGCACAACCTCAGCTTGTTGGTTGAAGTCGGCACGTTTGACAAATATTCGTAATCCACGACGTTCGGTCACTCCCGCGTCAACGCGGCAATCATTTCCGCGTGTGTCGGGAATAGAGCAGCAAGTTCTGCTCGGCGGCCACTTGTGTAGTCGGCGAATTCGAAGCCAGGCGCCACCGTGCAACCCAAGAGCGCCCATTTGCCACCGGGCGCGAGTCGCGAACCTTGCCAGACGTTGCCGGGCGCCAGGACTTGAGGCAAATCGCCGGCTGCCAAATCGCTTCCCAGGCGAATGATTTGGCCGCGGCCGTCAGGATGGAGCTGCAACATCTCCACCGGATCGCCCGCGTAGAAGTGAAACACTTCGTCTGTCGGCAAACGATGCAATTCTGAAACGGTATCGGGTGTCAGGAGATAGTAAATGGCCGTGCTGGCGCAGCGGTCTCCCGCATAGTCTCGCGGCAGGGCGGCGGAGGGGATTGAGAGGGTGGAACGATATGTCTCACGAAAGAAACCGCCTTCGCGTGGATGAGGTTGCAGTTTCAGGCGACTAATGACTTCTTCGGCAGTCAACATCAGTGGACCTCGGTAAACGTAATTCCGAGTGATTGGAGGTACGCGATCAACTCGAGTGGCTTAACATACTGATCAGGCATCACCAGCCCGCTCCGGTCGAAACGGCTTTCGATGATTGCCCGCACCGCCAGCACAGCCGGCGCGATGGCCACCAGGAAACTATCCTTCGTGGAGATTATGGCATACCGCCTGATTTTTCCATCTGCCGCTTTAATTTCATACCCCACTCCACCCATCGTGGAACCGAAACGCCGGACCAGAGCAGTACCGAGTTTCACACGATGTTCCATAACTCGACGAACCCACGGCCACTTAGCGACTAAGTCGAGCAATATGTTTACGCCGCGGGTGTTAGCGTCGACAAACATCGCAACCTCGCCCAGCGACGGCCAGATGCGGGGCAAGTAAAGAGCATCCGCCGACTCGAACAGCCGGCCACATAGGGTTCCTAACGGAGCGGGCATCGAGAATCGCCGCGACTCGCTCCACCCGACCGCCGATTGCAGCCGGCCGTCGTGAAAAATACGCACGGGTTGGCCCAGCGATCGCAACAGCGACAGAGCCGTTCCCGCGTTGGCCGTATGGCGCGAGGCAGGGGCGAGAAAGCTGGTCAGGCGGACGGGCGCATTGATCCCGCTGTATTGCACCACCGCGGCCGAGATTGCCGATACGCTACTCGCGGAACTCAGCACGCGAATACCAGCCGCATCGATCCGTGGCTTTAACGATAAAATCTTCTCCGCGTATCCCAAGTCATCGTTCAGGTCGATGACATCGAAGCCTGTCTCGATGGCTGTCTCCACGAGCGCCGTCGTTCGCGCGTGAAACGGCCCTGCCGCATCGATGACTAAATCTCCGGGTGACAACGCACCGCGAATCGACGCAGCATCATTCGCGTCGATACGCAAGTCAGCCCTCGGACCTCGCGAGGCGGTGCGCGATGGGATACCCACTGCACGAAGCTGTTTGGCTGCCGCCCGGCCAAACAATCCCAAACCTCCGAGAACGATTACACGCATTTCATTCGCCGTTCGTCATTCGCACGCCCATCCAAATCGTCCACACGATAAGCAGCGGAAAAAGAACGGCAGTAGTGGCGACCATGCCGCCCACGTGGTTCGTGACTCCGGCCAGCGTCATGGCGAGTCCGGCGATCCACGTCGTCCACATCATGGCTCGCACCCGNNCAGCGTGGCAAGTTCGGCGTGGCCAGCGTCAACACGACCCCGCCCAACGTGTAAAACAAGTTCGACGCGCCGGCGGTCAGGAGCGTGATCGTGCGTTCCAGCTTTTCGTAACCGACCGTATCGGGCGGGAACGCAGAGTGCGAGCTGCCCATTGTTTGCGCTTGCTCGACCAAAGTGAATACTGAGAGGCCTTCACCGCTGAGATCGAATACCAGGCCGCAAGCAGCGAGTAGGACACTAACAACTGCGGCCGTGCGAGCGCGTAGCCGGCTTCCCCACCAGGCGTAAAATCCTACGAGACTCATCGCCGCAAGCATCCAGATGCCCCAACCAACCGACCAAGCCGTTGCCTGTTCGGCCACATAGCGGCCACGCTCCGCCACGCTTGTCACCACCAGCGTGCCTGGCTGGAGGATAAACGCCATGGCGCATAGAGCCAATGTGTGCATCCCCGCGCAAATCCATGGAGCGAACCGCGCTATGCCATCGGCTAGCCGCGTTCCTCGAATCAAAAATAATGCGAACGGGAGCCACCAGATGAGATCATTCGTGATGCACAACATGCCGAGCCGCCGCGGCCAGACGTCGCTGATTGAGAGAGCCATGCCAATTGGCCCCAGAACTTTGCCCAACAGGCCGACAGCAATGATCGGCCAGCCGGTTTCTAATTTCCAAGCGGCATGCCAATACAACAGGCCGTACACCCCGACGACCATGCCCAAGCAGGCCCAAATGCCTGGATACCGCGGCGGTTCCAACTGNNGCGGCGGTTCCAACTGAAACAATTCAAAAAATGCCAATGGCCAAAACCCGGCCCAGATTCCAAACGCGAGGTTGTAAACGCCCGCCAGCGCAAACGTGATGCGAAACAATCTATCGGCGAAGGAGCCGGTCATAGGAGCGACTATAAAGGGTTCGTGCGAAGAACTCCAAGGCGGTTGTCGGTATGATACTGCAAGCCCCCATACCCACGCTGAGCCGTGGGCATGACACTTGGCGGGAAGCTTGTGCCGCTTAATTTCCTCCAGCACTACTTTTGAGCCACGTCCCTAGACCGATCACGATCGTCGATGCCAGCAGCAAGGCAATCCCCGTGGCCATCAGTCCGCGTGCTTTGGGACTGGCGCCATGCCATTCGCGGAAATAAACGCCCCAGAGCGTACCGAAGATCATGATGCTGGCCATGTGGAGCGTCCAGCTGGCGAAACCGAAACGTCCCATCTGCGTTTCGCCCATGGTGTAAAAGAAAAACTGCATGTACCACATCGTGCCAGCCACTGCCGAAAAGAAATAGTTGTTCAAGAGCGGGATGTGGTGGTCTTGCGAATCGGCACTCTTTACGGCCGACTCGACGACTTCTTCGCTGGGGGCATCGATCGCCGTTTCGAGAATCGTTTCGTTCCTACGCCCATGAGTCGATGTTTGCAACCGCGAGCTTAAATACTCGTAACCTGATCGGTTTCTGAGGTTCAAAAGCAGACACCAGACGAAGTTCGTCGTAAAGCCACCAAGCAGAACGACAACGAGCTTTGGCAAACCTGTCCATAATTGCTGAGTGCCGGCTGCGGCGGATGCGGTAGCAATTGGCTTCGCGGCCGTGAGCGCGAAGGCAAAGCACGCGCTCATGATGCCACAAAACGTGGCGACGGCAGCACCTTTGGGAAAGTTGAACTCCTTGATCGCTTCTCGTTTCTGCTCTGCGGGCATCTCTCGCTCTTTAGTGAGGCCCGCAAAGGCCGCCACGGCGATTCCCGCCAGACAAATTCCAATGCCCAAGAGCGTGACTTTGCCGGCCGTGGTTGCCGCGATCACTCCCAGTGGCAGATCATCGATGGGCAAGTCTGGAATGAAACTCTTTGCGATCGGCGGCAACAGCGTGCCAAACGCGGCGCAATACCCCAGCGCCATGCCCATCCCGAGCGACAGCCCCAGGTAACGCATCGTAAGACCAAATGTCAGGCCGCCAAGTCCCCAAAGCACGCCGAACAAGTACGTCCAGCCCAGCGTTTGCCAAGACTGGCTACGGAGCACGCCGAGGAGGTCTTCGGTCATTGTTCCCGCCAGCAGCCAAGGGATAATAATCCACGAGAAAAACCCACCGACGAGCCAGTACGTTTCCCACGACCAATTTCGCACACGACGAATCGGTACGTAAAACGACCCAGAGGCGAACCCGCCAAGCCAGTGGAAGACAACACCTAAGAGTGGGTTCATCTTTTACCGTCAAGAAAAGTGCTTGAGCGCGGCAAATAGTTCGTCGACTGATTCCAAAGAGTTGACCTCGGGGGCAGTGATTGTCGCCGGAGCTGCGGTTGAAATCCGACTCGAATTTGCCGGCCGCTCCTGATCCAGCACGGCCAGCAAAGCGACGTCCCGAATTCGTTGCATTTCGGCGCGGCGGAGAAGGCTGATTCTGCGCTCCGACTTAGTGATGGCAGGGGTGACTTGCGGCGTTACGTCATCCGCCACTGCGTCGATGCGAGATAACTGCGGCGACGAAAAGGATTCTGCAAGGGCAGCAAACTCAGTTCCGGACACCGCAGGTTCATTGATTACTTCGAGACTTTCAACTTGAGCCACGGCAGCCACGCCCATTCCCAAATTTTTCCGCCAAACCACATAATCGGCAGCATCTACCACGCCGTTGCCGTTGCCGTCCGCCGCTAACAACAGGTT
>CXWJ01004241.1_pt1 | contig 10557 bp, 6 predicted proteins | sample 590841 | NCBI WGS metagenome assembly CXWJ01 (sample SAMEA3498367, study PRJEB10139) | wastewater metagenome | biome: wastewater treatment plant; material: activated sludge | place: Austria | collected 2015-01-21 | reverse complement strand
GACTTGTCCCAGGACGGTCACAACGCCGTTCACAGTCCGTCTGGTCGTGACCTGGCCGGTTCTTGGCTGAAGCGTGATGGCGTAATAATTGGACGGGTCTATGACGGCGAGCGCGAGCCCAAGTTCGCCTTGATCCGTGGAATCGGGCGTGCGTGCCTGAACGGTCACATCCGGGTACGTGGTTCTGACCACCGTGGCAACAAGGAGCCGCACGCAGTTCTTTGACTGGCAGGCAGACGCACGGACCAGCCGCTGCGCCTCGTTTGGGATTGCTTGATCGACTTGTACTTGCCATCCATCAGCTTGTTCGCCCTGTCGTTCCAGAGTGGCAAATCCGGCAGGAGGTTGCCCCAGTTGCTCTTGATCAAAATTCCATTGCCAGATGATATCCTGCTTCGGTGGATTGGCATGGATGGCCACATCGAGGACTTCGCGCGAACGTGGCGGGCTTGGCAGGACGATCGCGGCAGCCTCCGGAGTCAGTGACTTGACGAGATCGTTTGCGACCAGTTGTCCTTGCAGGCCTTTTACCCCTGAAATTTGATCTAAATCCTGCTTGAGCTGATGCATCCGCTGCTGAAACCGATCCAGATTGCGCGGCACCGAGAGGGATTCCACTGCCACCAGCGCATAGTGCGCATGGAGCGTATCGTAGGGCTGAGTTAACAGTTCAGCCGCTTTTCCCGCTTCGTTCTGGGCTTGTTGCAACCAAGGATGATCGTAGCGTCGGTTCCACGACACAAACTGGATACGATCCCAGGCCATCTCCGTCAAGATCTTCGCGTACTCGGCAGTATCGGGGGCAGTGTCGCGAAGCAACGCCTCATGGATACTAAGGGCATCAGTTGGATCATTGTTCCAGCGGGTCAACGCGCCGAGGCGTCGACGCTGTTCCGGTGTGGCTTGTTGGAGTTGTCCCAAGACCTCGTATGAGGCAAGGGATCGATAGAGGGCGTCCGCCGCCGGTTCATACCCTTCTGCTACCGCAGTTAATTCCTGTCGCCAAGTTTGGGCTTGGATTGTCCAGTACAGTTCAGCGATTCGCTTGAGCGCTCCCCCGTCATGAGCTGCTAAGCCACCTTTTGCGATGCCTTGTTTAAGGAAGTCCTGATAGGCGTCCTCGCCACACAGACGGTGGGCGTCTGTATGGTTCGGATCGATCAAGAGGAGTCGTGTCAGTAACTCCGCCCGTTCGGTCGATGAAAGATGGGGCGCTTGATCGAGGGCTGCCTGTATGATCGGTTCAGCCTCGGCACGTGTCCACCATTGGGTTGATCCTGGGACAAGTTCTCCCTTCACAAACGGTTGGGTTGGGTTTGTTCGGTCAAACTTCCGCCCGTTATCAGGACGGAGACCATAGTGGGTTGTCGCAATCAGTGGGGTGCCTAGCAACACCTCATTCATTACGGCTCTGTCTGCACTGAAGCCGAACTTGCGCAAGCCGGTCACGACGATAAAGCGAGCAGTGACCTCGCGCACTGGTCCAAATTGACGTTGGGATCCATTCACCCACCAGATCTCTTCCGGTCTGAGGGCGAGCGGGGCGGTAAATGGGTCAGGGTAGGCAATCTGAATATCGACGGCCTGACCGGATACGGAGACCAGCGAATCTTTCTTGATATTCGACAGGGCAAATGATTGCACAGGACCGGTTCTCTTGACCGTTGTCTGAAGAGTCGGCGCGTGGCCGTTCAAAACGATCGGTGGAGAGACGAAGACTGCCGGTGGGTAGTCTTTCCAATTCTCCGTGGCGCGGTGTCGNNATCTGGATATGGCCGTGCAGAGTGTCGTCCCAGCAACGTCGGACGATTTCGGGAGCCAATTGAGACGATGGCTTGGTCGTGGTTTCCCGCGCGCGGCTCATGCAGCCTAAGTCGGTGGAAGCCCATCTCTCGATCTGCGAGTGGGACAACGCCTCGACGTAGTGGAGGACAAAGCGGCTCGCATCCTTGCCAGGCTTCGGTTGGCTGAGCCCGGCGTTGCCCAACGCCGGATAGGCAAGAAGATATATGCCGACGAGGAGAATGACGAGTCCAATGGGGCGTAATAACATGGTTCATGCTCCGAAACAGTAAGAAGTCACCGGCGCGGTGATTCCCGCTATGATTATGGTGGCGTCATGATTCGATGCAATCGTCAGTCCCAAGTTTTACAGAAGAAGGCGAGGGGGAACAGTTGTTCGAATGTCATCAGAAACAGGAAGAAAGGGGCGAGTACTGGCAGAGATGCTTGTGTGGAATCTGAGGCAGCCTGTGTGTCAATGCACAAGAAACCGTGCGAATGTGCGTCTATGCTCACTCAGCATGGGGCTTTCGTCGTCGGTCCAGCATCCAACGGGTGATACCGAGATGTTTGGCGGCAAGAGATTTGTTTCCCTCGGAGCGTTGTAATACTTCATTGATGATGCGGTCCTCAAGGTCAGACAACGATTCACCGAGATGGAACGTTAAATGGATCTGGGTAGGATCCAGTGTGCCTGAAAACGGCGACGGAGAGTCGGGAGTACTGGGAACTGATTGTGCGGGAGTTTCTCGCACATCAGAAGGGAAATGCCCCGCTTCAAGCATTTCACCGGGACAGAAGAGTACCGCCCGTTCCATGAGATTACTCAACTCGCGCACATTGCCTGGGAAATGGTACCGCTGTAACAGAGTCTCCGCGCTTACCCCCAAGACCCGGACCGGTTTCCGAAGTGAAAGCGCCGAGCGGGCTAGAAATTGCGTTGCTAAGGGAAGGATGTCTTCCGGTCGATCCCGCAGCGGGGGAATAGTGAGGGTCACGACGTTCAGTCGGAAATAGAGATCTTCGCGAAACTCGCCTTTAGCCACTGCGTCCTTCAGATTTCGATTCGTGGCCGCCATGAAGCGTACATCCACCGGGATCGTGGTAGATCCTCCGACACGACGGAACGTCCGTTCTTCGATGACCCGCAAGAGCTTCGCCTGTAAGAGGAGAGGGAGGTCACCGATCTCATCGAACATGAGGGTCCCCCCATCCGCCAGTTCGATCAATCCAGTCTTGCGGCCTACCGCTCCGGTAAATGATCCTTTTTCGTGGCCGAAGAGTTCACTCTCGAAGAGTTCCCGTGGAATCGATGGACAGTCGACTTCAATACAGGGTTTGTGGGCCCTGGCGCTGTTATAGTGGATCACCCGGCCCATGTATTGTTTCCCCGTGCCGGTTTCGCCTTGAAGTAATACGGTGACGCGGTCGTTCTTGGTGAGCTCACGGACCTGGACCATGAAGTCCTGAGTGGCGGGGCTCTTGGCGATGANNACACGAGCGATGTACTGTTTTCCGGTTCCCGTCTCACCTTGGAGTAGGACGGTGACCCGATCATTCTTGGCGAGCTCTCGGACCTGGATCATGAAGTCCTGAGTGGCGGGGCTCTTGGCGATGACCCGGTCAAAGGCGTATCGGTCAGCATCTTGCCCGCTTTGCACATGAACCTGGCGCTGCAACGTCAGCAGCTGCGTCGCTCTGCTCAACGCGTGCAGGAGGTCTTCCATGTCGATGGATTTGGCTACGAAGTCGAAGGCTCCCAGTTTCGTCGCCTCGACGGCATCTTTGACTGTGCCCCTCGCGGTGACCAAGATAACCAGTAAGTTTGGCGAGGTCTGTTTGACACGGGCGAGCACGTCCAGGCCCGTGAGATTCGGCATGACCAGATCAAGCACGAGAATATCCGGTTCAGCGGTGCGGAGCAGCCCAAGCGCTTCTTCGCCGGAACTCGCGGTCTGGACCATATAGCCGTGATCGCTGAGGCGCAGCGCGAAGGCTTCGCGAACAGACGCTTCATCTTCGACCAGAAGTAGTTGCCAGGTCATATTATCGCTCGGGTTTCAGGGGAAGCCACACTTCCACGATGGCTCCGTTGCCGGGCGGGCTGGTGATCACCAGTTGCCCGCCATGCCGTTCGACAATGTCGTGCGTGATGGTGAGTCCAAGCCCAACGCCCTTGGCTTTCCCGCTGGTGAAGAACGGTTCGAAAATCCGTTTGAGATTGTCCGGGTCAATCCCTTTTCCCGTATCGGAGAAAGCAAGAAGCACACCAGGACCTCGCCGAGATTCCATCCGTATCGCGATTGTGAGCTCTCCACCGTTCGGCATGGCGTCGATCGCATTCATCGTAATGTTGAGGCAGACCTGTTGAAGGTGCGCACGAGAGGCTTCCACCAGCGGGATATCCGGAGTCATCGCCTTCCGCACATGGATGTTCTGTTTGGTCAAATTTGGTTTCAGCAAGGTTATGGTGTCGTCGATGAGCGAGGGCAGATCGCAGGGGTGCAGATCGAACGGACGTGGCCGAAGTTGGCTTAAGTGAGATTCCAGCAGCTCGTCAATACGAGTGGCTTCCCGCGCGATGAGCCGACAGCGATCTCTGGCCGCTTGCGGCAAGTGTTCCTGATCGGCTAAATGTGTGGCGAGGCTACCGAGCCCAATCAACGGATTGCGGACTTCATGGAGAATACCGCCGGTCAATTGCCCGACCAGTTTGATTTGCTCCGCATGTCGTAAGGCTTCCAGCATCTGCTCTCGTTCAGTCAGGTCCGTGAGGATGGCCATGTAGTACTGTGTTGTGCCGTCGCGATCTTTCACCGGGCTCACGCTTTCCCAGACAAGGAATTCCGAGCCATCCTTCCGTCGATTCACAAACCGATCGACAAATGCGTGGCCTGCTCGTAGTGCCTGCCAGAGGCGGTCGTAAAATGTTTGGTCATGTTTTCCGGACTTTAAAATGGACGGACGTTGTCCCAATGCCTCCTGGCTCGTCCAGCCGGTCATTCGTTCGAGTGCAGGGTTCCACTCCAAAATGCAGCCGTCCGTGTCGGTCAACATGATCCCGTCTTGCGCTGCCGTGAATAACCGATGATAGAGGTCCCGTTGCGTATCGGCTCGCCGCCGTCGCTCCAGCACCGTCGCCACGGTATTGGCGACGGTACAGAGAAACTCGAGTTCCGTGACCGTGTAATCTCGAACTGATTTGGAATGGGCGGTCATGGCGCCATAGACGCGGTCCTCGACCAACATCGGAACGCACATGCCTGCAATGCCGCCATGCTCGGTTAATAATTTGGAAGGTGTGAACCGCGTTTCCTGCCGCAGATCTCGGACGACGACGGGGAGTCGCTCGCGAATGGCGTAACCGGCCTGCGAATGGGTGCCGCCTTCAATGGTCAACTTCCCGACCAAATCAGGGGCGAGACCGATTCCCGCGACAACGGCGAGATGATCATCTGATTCTCGTTGAACGAGAATCTTACAGAGCTCCACCCGGAGTGCTTCAGCCGTATGGGTGACGGCTTCATTCATCAACTCCTGTGCCGGTGCATCGCTGACCGCCAGCGTCCCGATACGGGCGAGTACCGACTGAAATCGGGCGATCTGTGAGGCCTCCTGAACCAACTCCGTATGTTCGGTGATGTCCTGCAGAACCAACAGCACACCAGTCTCCCCATGGTAAGGGACCACGTGATATCGGCATTCGTAGACGAGTGCCTGGTCTTGGCGATCGAGGAGACGATAGGTTTTGCTGCCTCTCGCTCCCAGAGCGTCCTTGTTCCAGGCCATGGCATCGGCAAAGAGTTGCGATCGGAGTGTCAGGTCCTGAGTGGGAGAGTCGGCTGGCTCCGAAGTCGGTGTTTCGACCAGTTCCGCAAATTGTGAATTTTCAAATATGAGAATTCCCTTGGCTATGAAGCAAAGCCCACCCTCGAGGCAATCGCTCACCCAGGCCAACACCTCCGCCGCGGCGACTTCGGGTTTGGCACGGGCGGCATCTTTGGACTGAGCTGCAGGGGGCGTACGGCGTTTCACGCAGAGCCTCTGTTGTGTGAATACGTCACGTCAGGAACGGATAGTATACCGAGGTGATGCAGATATCGTCGAGTGAGCCATTATATATGCAGACTAAGCAACGATTGGGACAAAGACTTTCTCCCTCCCTACGGAAAGGATGGTGGTGAAAGTGAACCATTCCATTGTACTGGGCCAGTAAGGATTCGCGACAACGATGTGTCTTCGAAACTTCACACCACTCAGGCTCGAAATAATTGGTCTTTCAAAACACGGCACGTATGTCCCGATGCCAATTACTAAACGGCCGAAGATAACGGTGGATCCCGCTTGGTTTCCGTGTGATACCTAGAGCCATCAGAACATTCCGTGTATAGTGTGATTCCGATGGAATGGCTTAATTACCACCATCTTCTCTATTTCTGGTCTATTGCCAAGCATGGGACCATCGCCAAGGCTTGCGAAGCGCTTCAGCTGGCTCAACCGACGATCAGCGCACAACTTCGGGTTTTTGAGGACCGGCTCGGAGAGAAGCTGTTTCTGCGGAAAGGTCGGCACCTTGTCTTAACTGAAATAGGCCAGGTTGTCTTCAGGCACGCCGAGGATATCTTCTCCATCGGACAAGATCTGATGAATACAGTGAAGGGCCGTGGCAGCGGCCGAGCCCTTCGTCTCACAGTGGGCATTGTTGACGTCGTGCCCAAGCTGCTGGCGACTCGACTCTTAGAAGCGACGTTTCAACAGTTTCCCACAGTGCGCTTGGTCTGCTGGGAGGACAAACTCGACCGGCTCTTGGCCGACCTGGCGATTCATGGATTGGATTTAGTGATCGCCGACACGCCGACGCCGCCCACAATTAAAGTACAGGCCCACAATCACCTTATGGGTGAATCGGGGGTCACATTCTTTGCGAGTGCAAAGTTGGCAGCGCGCTACCGACGCAACTTTCCTCAATCCCTCAATGGTGCCCCGATGTTGTTACCCACCTCTAATTCGATGCTTCGCAGGTTGCTGGATGACTGGCTCACGAGCCACGATCTAACACCGACTGTGATCGGGGAGTTCCAAGACAGTGCCACCTTAAAAGCATTTGGGCAAACAGGCCATGGATTATTTCCTGGGTCTACCGTGATGGAAAAAGAAATCTGTCGGCAATATCAGGTACAGGTGGTACGTCGGGTCGACGCTATCAAGCAAAAGTTCTATGCCATTACCGTCGAGCGACGGCTGAAACATCCGGTGGTCATGACCCTCTTTGACACGGCTCGCCGGGAGATTCTCGCCTAGAGGGATGCTGTAATTCTTGGAAGCCTCATTGTCGCCTCAACGTACGGATGTACGCCAGCACATCTCGAGTCTGCTCTTGGGAGAGCCGATATCCCCATGACGGCATTACCCTGCTCGGACGTCCTTCGTGAATAGTGGTCAGTAAATCAACATTCAGTTTCCGTTGGGTCGCGGACGAAGAGAGATCTGCAACGGTAGCCCCGGCGATCTGAAGGCCGTCTCCTTGGCCTTTTGGTCCATGGCACGTCACACAGTGTCGGGTAAAGAGCACCTTACCCGCTCGGGCATCTCCTTCTACCTGTGTCGGTGATTTTCTATCAGGGTGGGTCTGCCCCCATATCACGTCTACAGGCGCGGTAGCCCAGACTCCGGACGTACAGATCATGCCGACTAAGAAATAGAAGAGGTCAGAACGGCTTGGAAGTATTGATAGTTGGTTTTTTAGGGCAGTCATGACCGTAAGAGTCCAAGCGGTGTCAGAGGTCCCACATCATAGGCCACATAAAATTTTCTGGACACTGTGTTCATGAGTTACATGTACCTTCGGGTTGAGGCAGGCACAAATAGATTAATGGATCGCTCAACATTCTGAAAATCTATGAGCGAATTGCCTTGGGATGCAGAGTCTTCTTGGTAATATGTAGGCTTGATAGGATCGATGGCTGGGAGAAGCCGAAATAGCGTTGGGGGGCAGAATAGTTTGTGGCTCGTGTAAATCCTGGTGTTGAAAATAGATTACGCTCCTTGATGCCACGTGAATCCGGCTTAGACGACATTGCCGGCGACGAACTTCTCGCTTCCGCCAAACTTCAATCGTGGGAGCAGGCTCAACTCCCTATGCGATGGCGATTCTCCTCCCGCCTGCCTATCACGCTCTTCCTTCTCTTTGTCGTGATCATCACCGTCATACCATGGACTCAGACGATCACTGTGACGGGTCAGATGTCGGCCTATACTCCCTACGAGCGGCCACAGGACATCGAAGCCCAAATCGCAGGACGCATCAAGAAATGGCATGTGCTGGAAGGCGATCAGGTGAAGGAAGGGGATCCTATCCTTGAGCTGGAAGATAATGATCCCAATTTCATGTCTCCGCACTTGCTGGCATTTCTTGATCAACGCAAGAAAGCACTGGAGAAAACACAGCATGCGGCGTTGGCAAGAGTCGATCAGCTCGACAAACGGATCGTTGAAATGCGGAACCTCGTGAAAGCCGCCGTCCCATCGGCAGAAGCTCGTGTTGTCGAGGCCGCAAATAAAGTGCGAGAAGCGTATCAGAAGGTCGAGGCTGCCAAGATCGCGACAACCACAGCGACGCTGAACGTCGAACGGCACAAACAACTCTCAAAGAGAGGGTTAGTTTCTCAGCGAGAATTAGAACTGGCCATCCAGGCTGATACGGCTAGTCAAGCCGACCTCGAAGGCACGAGAGCCAATCTACAGGCAGCTGAAGAGGCGATGAAGTCGCTCAGCTTCGGCCGCGACCAAGTCAATGCCGAGATGTTACAACGGTTGCTCGATGCGGAGGCGAGCCGCGACACCTCGGTGGCTGAAGCGGCGAGAGTCGCCGACCAGCTTGCCGACGTGTCACTCCGCCTTTCAAACGCCGAACAGCGCCGTCTGGTCAGTAAGATTTTAGCTCCGATTGACGGCACGGTCGTCAAGATGACCAAAGTCGGTGCCGGTGAGACCGTGCGCCAAGGTGATACGCTGGTTCGCTTGTCCCCCACTAGTACCGACAAGGCAGTTGAGATGACAGCGGACGGCCTTGACGCGCCCCTATTGAACGTTGGCCGAAAAGTAAAGATTCTCTTTTATGGAATTCCGGCCATTCCCTTACCGGCTTGGCCTGAACTGATGGCCGGTACCTATTCCGGCGGCATCAAAGTTGTCGACCAAGTCGACGATGGCAAAGGGAACTATCGTTTCTGGGTCGTTCCTGACCCCGACGACCGTTCCTGGCCCGAACAATCCCATGTGCGACAGGGCACGAAGGTAATGGGATGGGTCATATTAAACCGCGTGCCGCTCTGGTATGAATTGTGGCGGCGGTTCAACCTATTTCCCCCAGATTATCTAGAACGCTCGCATACGCTCATCGATACCCTTCTGCCCAAAGCGGGGCGGGGCTCAAAATAAAATTCCCCCACGACGCGTAGGTCTCATGCTGGATTTTGCAGGATGCAAGGCCGGCGAGAGCTTTTCAAGAAGGCAACAGGGGCGATTGTCGGCCGAAATCATCCAGTGCGATGCGGCAATCGACATAGGAAGTGAGCGTGGGGTCGTTCGAGACGAAAATCACGGTCCAGGACTCATCTTTCGAGCAAATGCGTTGGAGGATACCGTCTCGCAGCCGAGGCTCCATGTCATGAATCATGCCGTCGAACACAAGGAGTTGAGGTCGGCCTAGAATGGCGCGTGCGAGGAGAATGCGCAATACATGGGTTGGCGCCAGGATTTCTCCAAGGGTACTGACGTGTGAATTGATCCCTTGTGGCAGGGTCCTTACCTCGTCTTGAAGCTGGGTCAATCCGAGCGCCCAGCCAACATCCTCATAGGAGACGTACGGACGTCTCCACACGATATTGTCGGCGATAGTCCCGTCTATGAGTGATAGCTGCGAATCAATCATAAAGCCACGGCAGTGATTCACGACGCGCAGGTCGAGATGTCGTAGATCGACGTTGTTATAAGTGACCAGGCCGCTGGTCGGCAATTCGAGGCCAGCCAACACTTTGGCCAAGGACATTCGAGCCATCGTTGTTCTGGTGTAGATTCCAACTTTTCCACCGGGAGCCACATCTAGATCAAGATTGCTGAACAGGGGCGTGCCATCCTTGACCATGCCCAACCCTTTGCAGGAGACGCGGATGCCGTGAACTTTAGGATCAGGCAGAGTCACCGACGAGGTGGGAGAGAGATGGAGCTGGTCTTTGGGAAGCGAGAAGAACGTATTCAATTCTTCCAAACCGGTAAAAAAGAAATAGACCTGTCCCATGCTTTTGACCACGGAGTCGAAGTTGATGAGTAGGCTGCCGACTACCACCTCCACCGCCACCAACTGACCAAGGGTTAATTGATCGGTGGACAAGAGCCAGCCGGCGAGAGCCAGAGCGCCGCTGTGGGCGAGGGCCTGTCCCCCGACTGAGGCGATGAATTGTCGTAAGAGGACCGCGAAGCGTGCTCGGCGACATTCCATGTACTTCTTTGCCAGTTGGTCGGTCTTCTCCATCAGTAATGTGTGGCTGTCGGTCGCCTTCATGTGAAGGACGTTCTTGGAGATTTCCTGTATCCAGTGCAACACGTCATACTTGGCATGAGACATTTCAATGGTAGTCCGTAGCCCGCCGCGAGACAGTACGAAGAAGATAAAGGCGGATCCGAACAGCAACATAAGGTCAAAAAGGATAAAATATGGATGGTAGAACACCAATATGGTCATGCCGATCATACCGCCGACCAATACATGGACTG
>CXWJ01032517.1_pt1 | contig 10559 bp, 9 predicted proteins | sample 590841 | NCBI WGS metagenome assembly CXWJ01 (sample SAMEA3498367, study PRJEB10139) | wastewater metagenome | biome: wastewater treatment plant; material: activated sludge | place: Austria | collected 2015-01-21 | reverse complement strand
CGCGGAACGCGTCGACCTGCTGGTCGATCGTGGTGTTGAGGAAGAACGCGAGGACGGTCGGCGCCGGCCCGTTGATCGTCATCGACACCGACGTGGACGGTGAGACCAGGTCGAAGCCGTCGTAGAGCGCCTTCATGTCGTCGAGCGTCGCGACGGAGACCCCGGAGGTGCCGACCTTGCCGTAGATGTCCGGGCGGGGGTCGGGGTCGCGACCGTAGAGCGTGACGGAGTCGAAGGCCGTCGACAGCCGCTTGGCCTCCGAGTGCTCCGAGAGGAGCGCGAAGCGACGGTTGGTGCGGAACGGGTCGCCCTCGCCCGCGAACATCCGGGCGGGATCCTCGTTGTCGCGCTTGAACGGGAAGACGCCGGCGGTGAACGGGAAGAAGCCGGGGAGGTTCTCCCGGCGCAGGAAGGAGACGAGCTCGCCGTGGTCGGCGTACGACGGCAGCGCGACGCGAGGGATCGTCGAACCGGAGAGCGACTCCCGGGTCAACGGGGTCCGGACCTCACCNNGAGCAGCGCGGCCGCGTCCGGGTCCAGGTCGGCCCGCGCCCGCTCGAGCAGGGCGGGCACCCCGCCGGCATCCCCGTCGCCCAGCTCGGCCGCGACGGCCGCGAGCCGTTGGACCCGTCGTGCCTGCTCTGCCTGACGAACGGTCGCGCCGTGGTAGCCGCGGACCGTCTCTGCGATCTCGGCGAGATAGCGGACGCGCTGAGGCGGAACGACCTCGGTGATGCCCGAGGACTGGCGGACGTCGACGTGGGGCAGCACGCCCTCGTCGAGTGGGAGGCCGTGATCTCCGAGCAGGCCGCTCAGGTGCTGGTAGAGCGCGGTGACACCGTCGTCGTTGAACGTCGCCGCGGAGGTGCCGAAGACCGGCATCTCGTCGGGCCGAATGCCGAAAGCGCCCCGGTTGCGCACGAGCTGTCGGCCCACGTCGCGCAGGGCGTCGGCCGCGCCGCGGCGCTCGAACTTGTTGATCGCCACCACATCGGCGAAGTCGAGCATGTCGATCTTCTCGAGCTGGGAGGCGGCGCCGTACTCGGGCGTCATCACATAGAGGCTGACGTCGACGTGCGGAACGATCGCCGCATCGCCCTGGCCGATGCCCGGGGTCTCGACGACGACCAGGTCGTGGCCCGAGGCGCGGAACAGGGCGATCACGTCGTCGAGGCAGTCGGGCAGCTCGTGCGCGCCGCGGGTGGCGAGGCTGCGGAAGAGAACCCGGTCGCCGTCGAGCGAGTTCATCCGGATCCGGTCGCCGAGCAGCGCGCCGCCGCCCTTGCGGCGGGTGGGGTCGATGGCGATGACGCCGATGCGGAGCTTGTCCTGCTGGTCGGTGCGGAACNNGGACTTGCCGGACCCGCCGGTGCCGGTGAGGCCGAGCACGGGGGCGGGCCGCGTGGCCGCCGCCCGCCGTACGACGTCGAGGAACCCGCCGTCGAGCCGGCCCAGCTCGGCGCCGGTGATCGCGCGGGCCAGCGCGGCCCGCTCTCCGGTGAGCACGGCCTCGGCGGTCACCGTCCGCTGGCCCCACGGGTCGACGTCGCACGCCTCGACCATCGTGTTGACCATGGCTGCCAGTCCGAGTCGCTGCCCGTCGTCGGGGGAGAAGATCGTGATGCCGCCCTCGCGCAGCCGGGCGATCTCGTCGGGGACGATCACCCCGCCGCCGCCGCCGAAGACCTTGACGTGTCCGGCCCCGGCCTCGGTCAGCCGCTCGGACAGGTAGGTGAAGTACTCCACGTGGCCGCCCTGGTAGGACGACACGGCCACGCCCTGGGCGTCCTCCTCCAGCGCCGCGTCGACGACCTCCTGGACCGAGCGGTTGTGGCCCAGGTGGACGACCTCGGCGCCCTGGCTCTGCAGGATCCGCCGCATGATGTTGATCGAGGCGTCGTGGCCGTCGAACAGGCTGGCAGCGGTCACGAACCGCACGGGATGCGTGGGCACATGGAGACTCGACGAGGCGGCCATCCGGCAATACTAGGACGTCCTAGTAATTTGCGCCAGCCGGGGCTCGGGGGTGGGCGCTTCACCATGGGATGCCGGTGAACCCTCGCTTCCCATGCCGAGCTCGCCATGGGAAGCGAGGGCTGGGCAACATCCCATGGTGAAGCGTCACGGCCTAGACGCGCGGTCAGGTGGTGACCTGATCGCCCGCCGCGGTGCGCAGCCCGCCGAGCAGCGAGGTGAGACTGCGGACGGCGTCGGGTGCCAGGCCGGGTTCGGAGAACACCTCGGCGTTGAGCCGGTCGGTGGCCTCGGTCGCGGCCCGGCGCCCCTCGTCGGTGAGGACCGCCAGGATCACCCGGCCGTCGTCGGGCGACCGGCGGCGCTCGACGTACCCCTGGGCGACCAGCCGGTCGACGGCGCTGGTCACGCTGGTGGGGTGCACCTGGAGCAGTGACCCGAGCCGCGTCATCGACAGCTGTCCCGCCCGGGTGAACGAGAGGAGCTGGAGGACTTCGTAGCGGGCGAAGGTGAGCCCTCGCGGCCGCAGCACCGCGTCGATGCGCTCCATCAGCAGCTGATGGACGCGGACCACGGAGGTCACCATCGCCATCCCGTCCGCGGCGGCCTGCCACCCGTGCGCGCCCCACTGCCGGTGGGCCTCGGCGATCGGGTCGCGGTCGGGGCTCATGGGCCCAAGGCTACGGCGGCCGCGCGACGGGTCGGCGCGCGAGCCACCCGGTCCGCGTTCAGGTGGTAGGCACGACCAGNNGGCATAGCCGGCGTACAGCTCCCCGTCGCCGGCCGCCGAGATCGTGAGCAGCGTCGTGCCGGGACTGATCTGGAAGGCCTGGGTCTTGTCGGCGATGTCGAAGCCCGCGATCCACCCGTCGAGGTCGCCGTAGACGTAGTAGCCCTGAAGCGTCGGAGACGCCGAGCCGCGGTAGACCGCGCCACCGATGATGCTGACCCCTGCCGAGTGGCGGTAGGTCTTGACCGGCTTGACCAGCTTGCCTCCGCGCAGCCGGGCGTCGGCGTCGTAGACCCGGTTGCCCTCGTAGCGTGACCAGCCGCCGTTGAGGAGGCGCTTGACGGTCACGCTCATCTTGTCGATCTCCTCGACCTCCTGCTGGCCGACGTCGCCGATCCACAGCGCCTTCGTCGGCCGGTCGAACGCCATCCGCCAAGGGTTGCGCATGCCGATCGCCCAGATCTCGCCGCGACCCTGCTTGCCGCCGAGCGGGTTGCCGCTCGGGATCCGGTAGGGCAGGCCGCGGTCGACGTCGATGCGCAGGATCTTGCCCAGCAGCGATCGGCGGTCCTGGGCGTGGCCGAACTCGTTCCCGCCGCCGCCGCCGTCACCGGTGGCGACGAACAGGCGACCGCGGTGGTCGAACGCCAAGTCGCCGCCATTGTGGTTCGTGGCCTGGCGGTGCCGGATCCGTAGCACCTGGCGGAACGAGCCGGCCACGATCTTCCTGTTGCGGATGGTGATCCTGGCCAGCTGGATGTCGCCGGTGTCCTTGCGGGTGAAGTAGACGAACGCCCAGTGGTTGTCGGCGAAGTCCGGGTGGAATGCGAGCGACAGCAATCCGCGCTCGCCGTCACAGTCGACCCGGCTGCCGAGGTTGCCGGCGCGACGCAGCGAGCCAGCGGCGAAGACCCGGATCCCACCGCACTTCTGAGCGATGTAGAGGTCGCTGGAGCCGGGAGGACCGGCGACGTCGGTCGGCATCGCGAGACCCGAGACCACCGGGTCGGCGGTCACGGCGGGGGCCAGAGCGGCTGCGGTCGTGACGGGGCCGCGGGGTGCGACCGCCGTCGACGCCGTGGCCACGAGGCTGAGCGTCAGGAGCGGGGCGAGCAGCAGCAGGAGCCGAGAGCGCATGGCCCGACGCTACTGCCTCCCCGCGGGACGCAGCCGCGCGCAGCGCCGCCCTAGGGTTGGTCGCGTGCCCCGGGAGCAGGTCCACGACATCGGCCGCCGCCGGGCGTGGGTGATCTGGTCGGTCGGGCTGGCCGTCTACGTCCTCGCGGTCTTCCATCGCAGCTCCCTCGGGGTGGCGGGCCTGCTCGCCGCCGACCGGTTCGACGTCGCGGCGACCGAGCTGGCCTTCTTCACGGTGCTTCAGCTGTCGGTGTACGCCGCCATGCAGATCCCCGTGGGCGTGCTGCTCGACCGCTTCGGGGCCAAGCGGATGCTGCTCGCCGGCCTCGTGCTGATGACAGTGGGTCAGCTCGCCTTCGCCTTCGCCACCTCCTTCGGCGCCGCGGTGGTCTCCCGCGCCGTGCTCGGCGCCGGCGACGCGATGGTCTTCGTCAGCGTGCTGCGCCTGGTCACGGCGTGGTTCCTGGTCCGGCAGGCGCCGCTGGTGACCCAGCTGACCGGACAGCTCGGGCAGTTCGGCGCGATCGCTGCCGCGGGGCCGTTGGCCCTGGCTCTGGACCGGCTCGGCTGGACCCGCACCTTCGCCCTCGCCTCGTCGGTGGGGCTCGTCCTGATGGTCGCGGTCCTGTTGCTGGTGAGGGACTCGCCGTATCGCACCGTCGACGTGGTGCGGATGAAGATGCGGGCGCTGACCCGGTCCGTGCGCACCGTGTGGGGCAACCCCGGCACCCGGCTCGGCATGTGGTCGCACTTCACCTCGCAGTTCTCCGTCACCGTGTTCGGCATGCTGTGGGGCTTCCCGTTCCTGGTGCAGGGCGTCGGCCTGAGCGAGCGCACCGCCGGGGTCCTGCTGATGGTGATGACCGCGTGGGTCGTGGTCTCCGGGTTGGCGATGGGATCGCTGGTGTCGAGGTTCCCCTTCTATCGATCCCGGATCGTCCTCGCGGTGGTGGCCGGGATCGCGGTCGCCTGGACGGTCGCGCTCGCGTGGCCGGGCCCTCCACCGCTTCAGGTCCTGGTGGTCCTGGTGTGCGCGATGGCCACCGGCGGGCCCGCCTCGATGGTCGGCTTCGACCTTGCGCGCTCCTTCACGCCGGCCGAGGCCACCGGGCGGGCCAACGGGGTCGTCAACATCGGGGGGTTCGTCGCCTCGCTCCTCACGATGGCCCTGATCGGGCTGGTGCTCGACCTGCGCGAGCCGGCAGGCGTGGCGGCCTACGACCTGGCCGACTTCAAGGTCGCGCTCGCGACGCAGTACCTCTTCTGGATCGTCGGCAGCGCCCAGATCCTGCGGTACCGCCGCAAGGCGATCGACCACCTGCGCCGGATCCACCCCGGAGCGATCGAGACCATGAAGCGTGGCGAGCCGTTCGTGCACCCGGGCTTCTCCGACCGGGAGGGTGTCTGAGACCGCGACCGTCGGTGGCCCCGGCCATGATGGGGGCGTGGAGATCAGGTTCGCCGCCCGGCTGTGGGAGCACTCCGGCCAGGGGGCCTGGCACTTCGTCACGGTGCCGACGGAGCAGGGCGAGGAGATCCGGCTGCTGGCCGGCGAGCCGCGGGGCTTCGGGTCGGTGCGCGTCGAGGTGGCGCTCGGGTCGAGCCGCTGGTCGACCTCGGTGTTCCCGGACAGCTCGAGCGGCAGCTTCGTGCTCCCGGTCAAGAAGGCCGTGCGACTCGCCGAGGACCTCGTGGGCGGCGACCCGGTGGAGGTGGTGCTGCGGGTCGTCGCGCCGGAGTGACCCCCGGCGTTGCGCGACCCAGCATGATGGGAGCCATGACCACGGTCGAGGTGATCGAACCGCGTGAGGTCCCGCTCGGCGGGCTCCGGGCGATGCAGGTCCGTCGCACGCTGCCTGCTCGGGGCCGGGCCCTGGTCGGCGCCTGGTGCTTCCTGGACCACTACGGGCCCGACGACGTCGGGGAGACCGGAGGGATGGCGGTGGCGCCGCACCCCCACACCGGGCTGCAGACCGTGAGCTGGCTGTTCGCCGGCGAGATCGAGCACCGCGACAGCGCCGACCACCGGGCCATGATCCGACCCGGAGAGCTCAACTTGATGACTGCGGGGCGCGGGATCAGCCATACCGAGGTCTCCACCGAGCGGACCCGCCTGCTGCACGGCGTCCAGTTGTGGGTGGCGCTTCCTGAGCGGGCCCGCTTCGGCCGCCCGGGGCTCGAGCACTTCGTGCCGTCCAAGGTGAGCCGCGGCGGAATGACCGCGCGGGTCTTCCTCGGCTCCCTGCTGGGTCAGACCTCGCCGGTGCAGACCGCGACGCCGCTGCTCGGTGCCGAGCTGGTGCTGGAGCCGGGCGTCGTCATCGAGCTCGACGTCGAGCCGACGCACGAGCACGCCCTGCTCGTCGACGTCGGGTCGGTCGTCTTCGAGGAGCAGCACGTCGCCGAGCATCAGCTCGCGTACGCCGACCCCGGGCGTCTCACCCTGCGGCTCACCGCCGGGCCTGAGCGCACCCGCGTGGTGCTGCTGGGAGGCGAGCCGTTCGACGAGGAGATCGTGATGTGGTGGAACTTCGTCGGCCGCAGCCATGAGGAGATCGTCGCGTTCCGGGAGGCGTGGCAGGCCCAGATCGTCCGGGACGGGGCACTGGTGACCGACGGCCGTGCGGTGGCGGACGGACGGTTCGGCAACACCGGTCACGAGCTGGCCCCGATCCCGGCGCCCGAGCTCCCCCACGTGCGGTTGAAGGGGCGCCGATGACGGTGGCTGGGGCGAGCGGGCCGCTGGCCGGACTCACCGTGGTCGAGCTGGCCGGCATCGGGCCCGGCCCGTTCGCGGCCACCCTGCTGGCCGAGCTCGGCGCGCGGGTGGTGCGGATCGAGCGGCCGGAGGGTGCCGAGGCGGGCCTGGTTCCGGTGGCCGGGTTGCGACGCAGCCGGGAGAACGTCGCCGTCGACCTCAAGCACCCGCTCGGGCGTGAGGTGCTGCTCCGCCTCGCCGCTCGGGCCGACGTCCTGCTCGAGGGGATGCGGCCGGGTGCGGCGGAACGCCTGGGCATCGGGCCCGACGACTGTCTGGCCGTGAACCCGCGGCTCGTCTACGGGAGGATCACCGGCTGGGGGCAGGACGGCCCCTTGTCGCGAACGGCCGGCCACGACATCAACTACGCCGCGCTGACCGGTGCCCTGCACACCATCGGCGGCGCCGACAAGCCGAGGCAGGCGGTCAACCTCGTCGCCGACTTCGGCGGCGGCACCCTCTACCTCGTCGTCGGCGTGCTCGCCGCCCTGGTGGAGCGTGATCGTAGTGGCCAGGGTCAGGTGGTGGACGCGGCCATGGTCGACGGGGCGGCCTCGCTGATGACGATGGTCTACAGCCTGCATGCGGCCGGGCTGTGGCAGGACCGCCGCGAGGCCAACGTGCTCGACGGGGCGGCGCCGTTCTACGACACCTACGCCTGCGCCGACGGAGCCTTCGTGGCCGTGGGTGCGCTGGAGCCGCAGTTCTACGCCGCCCTGCTGAGCGGCCTCGGCCTCGACCTCCCCGGGGGGCAGTACGCCGTCGCCGAGTGGCCGCGCCACCGCGGGGAGATCGCCGCGCGCTTCGCGTCGCGTCCCCGCGCCGACTGGCTCGCGGTCTTCGAGGGCACCGACGCGTGCGTGACCCCGGTGCTGAGCCTCGCCGAGGCCGCTGAGGACCCGCACCTCGCGTCGCGCCGCGTGTTCGCCGACGTCCCCGGCGGCGTAGAGCCGCGCGTGGCCCCGCGGTTCTCCAGGACGCCGGGCCTCGAGCCGACGACCCCGCGAGCGGTCGGTGCCGACACGGTCGGGGTGCTGGGCGGGGCAGGCTTCGGCGCCGACGAGATCGCGACCCTGCTGGCCCAGGGTGCGGTCGTGCAGGCGGAGGCGGAGTCGTGACCGACCTGGTGGTGGGGGAGGACGGACTGGCCCGCTGCGCCTGGGGGGCGAGCACACCCGACTACGTCGCCTACCACGACGCCGAGTGGGGGGTTCGGGTGCACGGCGAGTCGGCGTACTTCGAGCGGATGACGCTGGAGGCCTTCCAGTCGGGCCTGTCCTGGCTGACGATCCTCCGGAAGCGACCCGCCTTCCGCGAGGCCTTCGCCGGCTTCGACGCCGCCGCCGTGGCGGCCTTCGACGACTCGGATCGAGCCCGGTTGCTGGCCGACGCGGGCATCGTGCGCAACCGGGCCAAGATCGCTGCCACGATCACCAACGCCGGCGCCACCGTCGCCCTACGCGAAGCGGGGGGGCTCGAGGCACTCGTGCTGTCGTTCGCGCCCGGGTCCCGCCCGGCCCCCGAGACGTTCGCGGACGTGCCGTCAGTGACCGCGGAGTCGACCGCGCTGTCCAAGGAGCTGAAGCGTCGCGGCTTCGCCTTCGTCGGGCCGACCACCATGTATGCCCTGATGCAGGCGATCGGTCTCGTCGACGACCACCTCAGCGGCTGTCACCGGCGCAGGGAGCACCACCACTGACATCGCGGGCCCCGACTGGCTAGCCTGGCCGGCATGACGCGCGTGCATGCCTTCTCCGACGACGCTCTCGCCGACCACGACGCGGTGGGGCTGGTGACCGAGCTGCACGAGGGGCGGGTGTCGATCCCCGAGGTCGTGGAGGCGTCCATCGCTCGCGCCGAGCTGGTCAACGAACGACTCAACGCGCTGGCCCACCGGTCCTACGAGCGAGCGCGGGCCGAGGCGACGGCACCGCGCGGTGGCTACTTCGCCGGTGTCCCCACCTTCGTCAAGGACAACGTCGACGTGGCCGGGATGCCCAGCCAACACGGCTCCGACGCCTTCGTGAGCACCCCTCCTGCCGAGGACGGCGAGTTCGCCCGGATGTACCTCGCCACCGGGCTGATCCCCCTCGGCAAGACCCAGCTCTCGGAGTTCGGCTTCTCCGCGGCCGCCGAGCACCCCCGGCTGGGTCCGGTGCGCAACCCCTGGCACGTCGAGCACACCGCCGGCGCCTCCTCCAGCGGCTCGGCGGCGCTGGTCGCAGCGGGGGTGGTGCCGTTCGCGCACGCCAACGACGGCGGCGGCTCGATCCGGATCCCGGCCGCGGTCAACGGCCTGGTCGGGCTCAAGCCCAGTCGGGACCGGCTGGCGCAGGACAAGGCGATGCGGCAGATGCCGATCCGGATCATCGCCGACGGTGTGGTGAGCCGCTCGGTCCGGGACACGGCGGCCCTCCTGCGCGAGTCGGAGCGGGTCTATCGCAACGTGTCCCTGGCGCCGGTCGGCGACATCACCCGCCCGGCGCGCCGCCGACTGCGGGTCGCGGTCTATCCGCAGGCGCCGTTCACCCCCTCGGATCCGGCGGTCATCGAGCAGACGATGAAGACCGCCGCGCTCCTGGAGGAGCTCGGGCACCAGGTCGAGGAGACCTCGCCGCCGGTCCCCACCACGTTCGTGGACGACTTCCTGCTCTACTGGTCGTTCCTCGCGCTCTACCTGCTGCGCACCGGACGCCTCACCTTCGGCCGCACCTGGGACAAGACCAAGGTGGACAACCTGTCCTCCGGCCTGGCCCACCACTGCGCGCGCAACCTGCGGCACTACCCCGGTGCCGTACGCCGGCTCCGGCGGCTGGCCCACGAGTCCGCGGCCTTCTTCCGCGAGGTCGATGTCGTGCTCTCGCCGACCCTGGCGACCCCGACCCCGCGGGTGGGCCACCTCGACCCGACCCAGGACTACGAGACCGTGATGGAGCGGCTGCTCCAGTGGGTGGCCTTCACGCCGTACCAGAACGCGACCGGGGAGCCGGCCATCTCGCTGCCGCTCGGAACGGATCCTGCCGGGCTGCCCCTCGGCATGATGTTCAGCGCCGGCATGGGCCGGGAGGCCTCCCTGCTCGAGCTCGCCTTCGAGCTGGAGCGGGCCCGGGCGTGGGCCCGGATCCAGGACTGACGCGGCGCGTGAGAGGGCGGTGCGGCCGATTTCTCACGCGCGACCGCGGCTGTGTATCCTTGCCACTCGTTTGCCCCTTTAGCTCAGACGGCAGAGCGACTCCATGGTAAGGAGTAGGTCTACGGTTCGATTCCGTAAAGGGGCTCTGGGTCGGGACTGCGTCGTACCCTCGACGCAGGATCGGACCCGGCGGCGGGGTAGCTCAGGTGGTTAGAGCACACGGCTCATAATCGTGGTGTCGCGGGTTCGAGTCCCGCCCCCGCTACGAGGCACGACTTCCGGGGCTCCGGCCCCTCCAGCACGACGACAAGAAGGACCCTCCCGTGGCCAGCAAGAGCTCTGACGTTCGCCCCAAGATCACGCTCGCGTGCACCGAGTGCAAGGAGCGCAACTACATCACCAAGAAGAACCGGCGCAACGACCCCGACCGCATGGAGCTGAAGAAGTTCTGCCCTCGTTGCCGCACGCACACGCCGCACCGCGAGACGCGCTGACCGGTCTCCGCACAGCTCATCACGACCCGCCCGGGGCTCCCGGGCGGGTCGCTGTGTTTCGGCGGACTCGCGGGTCCGCCTACCAGCGTTCGTGCACGTGGGCCCGGATCCGGGTGTCGTAGATGCGCTCCAGGGCAGCGCTGGTGTCTTCGTCGAGCGGGGTGAGCCGGGCTGCGGCCGCGTTGGCGCGGGCCTGCTCGGGTCGGCTGGCGCCCGGGATCACCGTCGTGACGCCGGGCTGGTCGATGATCCAGCGCAGCGCCAACTGGGCGGTGGTGGCGCCGCGCGGCGTCAGCGCCGCCACCTCCTGGGCGGCGGCGACCCCGACGTCGT
>CXWJ01020028.1_pt1 | contig 10574 bp, 7 predicted proteins | sample 590841 | NCBI WGS metagenome assembly CXWJ01 (sample SAMEA3498367, study PRJEB10139) | wastewater metagenome | biome: wastewater treatment plant; material: activated sludge | place: Austria | collected 2015-01-21 | reverse complement strand
AATCTCATCCGGCTCCGGCACCAGTCCCGCGTCGGTGGCCACGCCGACGGCGACGCTGCCCGCGTAGCTTAGAATACTGATGCCCAGTCCCAGCCGCCCGCTCTGTGGCACCCAGAACATCAGGCTGTCGATCGGCTGTCCCGCCAGGTAGAGCGGGATGGGCGGGCCGGGGACGTTGGTCAGCACGGCCGTCGCCTTNNACCGCGGCCAGCACGTCGAGCGACACCGGCGCTTCGGGGCTGCCCTTCAGCGCCTCCATGCGGAAGCGAACCGTGTCCAGCCGCCGACGCTGATCGACGACGCTAACCGGCAGATCGAGAAAGACCAGGCCGAACTTGTTGCCCAGCGCGCCCATCTCGTTCGGGCCGCGCAGGTTGACCGGCACGGCGGCGCGGAAGTCGGCCGGCACTTCGCCGCGCGCCTCCAGATAGCGCCGCAGACCGCCGGTGACGGCCGACGTCATCAGGTCGTTGACCGTCCCGCCCGTCGCCCGGCGCATGGCGTTCACCTCGCCCAGCGGCAGGGGGCGCGACCAGGCCACGCGCTTGGCCACACCCAGCCGGCCGCGGAAGGGCGTCGGCGGGTCGGGCGCGCGCAGCACCAACTTGCTCAGCGCATGGGCGTAGTCCGCCCCTTGCTCGGCCAGTTGGCGCGGCCGATCGCTGTTGAGGTAAGACTCCAGCCCCTCGATGACTGCCCGCCGCCCCACGTCCATGCCCTTGCCGACCATCGTTGCCGTCCGCCACTGGAGGGCCTCCCAACTGCTCAGCCGGCCGGGCGCGGCCTCGTCGTCGCCCACCCCGCTTGCGGCGGCCATGGGCGGCAGCGCGCCGGGAACCATCTCCGTCAGGGCCAGCAGCACGCCCACCAGGGCCATGCCGTCGGCCAGAGCGTGGTGCAGGCGGACGATGAGCGCGCCCCCCTCATGCCGGCCGTCCGGGCAGTAACCGTCGACGACGTGCATCTGCCACAGCGGTTTGCTAAAGTCGAGGCCGGTGGACATCAGGTCGCTAACCAACCGTTGCAACGCCCCCTTGTCACGCGGGTGGGGCAGGCCAACGCAGTGCAAATGCGCGCCGAGGTTAAAGTGGGGGTCCGGCTCCCAGTAGGCCGGGGCAAAGGGCAACGCCGGGCGCACGACGCGCTGCCGGAAGCGGTCGAATTGCAGCAGCCGGCTCTCGATGAGGGCCCGCAGGTAGGCCATGTCCAGCGGTCGGGGGAAGGTTAGCACCCCCGTGACCATCATCAAGTTGGTCGGGTCCTCCATCTTCAGCCAGGCGGCGTCGACGTTGGACAGAGGGGTGATGGGCTTAGACATTGCGGCTTCTCGTTGGGCCAAAACTGTGTCGCGGTTGTTCCTTGAGTATATGATTGGGGCGACGATTCGCAAAATGAGGCGGGGTCATCTCCTGAGCGGCTCGCCTGTCTCGTCCCCCTCGGCCGCCAGCCGCACCGCCGCCTCCTGCGCCGCCAGGCGTCGCTGGTTAGATTGGTCGAGCGCCTGCACCGCGCCTACCAGCCGCTCCTCGTACTGTGCGTCCCACTCGTAGACGACGATCGTCCGGGCCAGCTTGTCGTGCCACGTCTGCCGCCGATCATCTACCAGCACCCATAGAAAGCCGATGAACAGCGCCAGCCCGGAGACGTAGTAGCTGAGTGCGCGAATCAGCGCCTGAGAAAAGGTAAGCCGGCGGCCGTCTTGCCCCAACACGCGCAGCCCCATGAGCGCCTTGCCGACCGTCTTGCCCACCAACAGCCAGGCCGCAATTGAGTAGACGCCGAAGGTCAGAAAGCCGCCGCCAACGGTCAACAGCCAGCGCCAAGCGCTGCTAATCACCACCGTTTGCGTCGCTTCCGGCCGCGCCCCTGCGGCCGACTCCACGAGCGCGTTGATGCCGAAGAAGTCCAGCGTCACCCGCGCCATCGTTACAAACAGGAAGGACGCCAGGGCAACGACGAGTACGTCGAGCAGAAAGGCGACGTAGCGGGTGACGAAGCCCGCCGGGTGGCCGCGCAGCGAGTCAGGGGGGGTGGCCAGGCGCTTAATCTTCATGGCGGGGCACTCGCTTGACTTCAGCCACCGCCTCGCGGATGGCATCGGGCGGCGGCAGGGCGGTGCGCGGCGGCCGCTTCAGGATACGGCGCACGATCGACTCGGCCAGCGTGTCGGCCGAGACGGTGCGCTCGCGCACCTCCTCGACAAACTCCGTCGCCAGGCCCACGCTCTGCTCCTGTACCAGGTCGGATAGCTGCTGGTTCTGCGACAGGTGGCCGATGAAGTCATCGACCGCCTCCAGATACGCCTGCCGGGCCACCAGGCGAGCTGTCGGTTCGTTGGCCCGGCCCAGCTCCACCCAGGCGTTCACCCGCGTCTGGCCGCGGTCGACCAAACGGCCGAACGCGCGGTCGAACGGGCCGACGACGCGCCGGGTCAGGCGGCTGCGCGCCAGCGGCGCGACGGCGCTACCAGTGGTGCGGAGGAACACATCCGACGCCTCGGCCCACCTGACCGCCCGCTGCCGCAGCCCGTCGGCCGCCGCCAGCGACGCGCCGAACAGCATATAGCGCACGACATCGGCCGTGCTGTTCACCGCGCCGGGGCCGGGTGGGCCGTCGTCACTGGCCCGCAACGCCGCCTCCAGCCGTTCCAGCCGTCGGGCCAGCTCGGCCGTGCCCTCGACCGCTCCACCTAGCAGCGTCTTGACGACGGCCAGATAGGCGTCAAATTCGGGGTCGGCCGAAGGGGGTGTGGCCTCGGAAGGAGCCGACAGGGCGCTCCCGATCGGCGCGGCAGCGCGCACCGGAGAGGGTTGGACGACGGACCCTTCGACAATGATCGGGGCTATGGTTGGTCGTGTGTCGTTCATCGTTCCAGTATACGAGATAATCGCCTTGTCTGCGAGACCTCCGGCTGGGAAGAGTAGCCCGCTGATAACGCAGAGTTCACGAATGGTCGCGGATCAGAACCACGGATTCTGGCCGCGTGAATCAGCGTCGTCAGCGTCATCTGCGTGCCATTCCGGCGGCTCTTCGCTTGTGCGCGACCAAACTGCTAAAATGGTCACTTATGCTCCATCATCACGAACTTGCCGCCGCCGTCCGCGACGCGCTGCTGGCCGCGCAGGCCGACGGCGCGCTGCCCCCTTTTGACCTGCCCGAAGTCACCGTCGAGCGCCCGCGCGAGACAAGCCGCGGCGACTACGCCACGGCCGTGGCCCTGCAACTGGCCCGCCCGGCGCGCCTGGCCCCGCTAAAGATCGCTCAGGCCATCGCCGACCACCTGCCGCCGCTCGACTATCTGGGCGAGGTGAGNNCCCCACCGGGCCGATCACCCTCGGCCGCACCCGCGGCGGCGTCATCGGCGACACGCTCCACCGCGCCCTGGAGAGCGCCGGCTACGACGTGACGCTGGAGTACTACTACAACGACGCCGGGCGACAGATCACCCTGCTGGGCGAGTCGATCAAAGTGCGCTACTTGCAGCAGCTCGGCCGCGCCGCCGAACTGAGCGAAGAGCACTATCAGGGCGACTACATCACCGACCTGGCCCGCGAGTTGCTGGCCGAACATGGCGAGGCGCTGGTCGATATGCCCACCGACACCTTCGCCGTCTACGCCCGCGACCGCATCAGCGCCCAGCAGAAAGCCACCCTGGCCCGCATCGGTATCGTCTTCGACAACTACTTCCGCGAGGAGAGCCTTTACGAGACAGGCAAGGTTTGGGAAACGCTTGAGGCGTTGCGGCAGCGCGGCTACGTCTACGAGAAAGACGGCGCGCAGTGGTTCCGCTCCACAGAGTTCGGCGACGACAAGGATCGCGTCGTTGTCAAGGCCGGCGGCGAGCCGACCTATCGCCTGCCCGACATGGCCTACCACTGGGACAAGGCCCAGCGCGGCTTCGACCTGGTCGTCGACATCTTCGGCCCTGACCACCACGCCACGGCCCCCCAGGTGCTCATGGGCGTGCGCGCCCTGGGCTATAGCTCCGACTTCGTCCATACCCTGTTGCACCAGATCGTCACCCTGGTCCGTGGCGGCGGCGCAGTGAAGATGAGCACGCGGCGTGGCCTCTACGTCACCCTCGACGAACTGGTTGACGAGGTCGGCGCCGATGCCATTCGCTACTTCATGATCTCCCGTTCGGCCAACAGCCCGGTTGAGTTCGACCTCGACCTGGCCATGGAGCGGTCGGACAAGAACCCCGTCTACTACATCCAGAACGCCCACGTGCGCTGCGCCGGCATCTTCCGCAAGTGGGCCGAGGCGGGGTTGCCGGCCGACGCCGACCGCGACGCCGACCTGAGCCTATTGACCCACGAACGCGAGCTGGCCTTTTTGCGCAAGGCGCTGGAACTGGGCGACGTNNCCGGAGCCGCTGCGCCGGGCGCGGCTGCGCTTCTATCGCGCCGCCCAGGCCGCCTTTGCCCGCGTGCTCGATCTGATGGGTATGAGCGCGCCGGAAGTCATGTAAGCGCCCCGGAGTGTGGTATGAGCCAGACCGAGCCGCGCCGCCCCCTGTCCGCCGCCAATGGCGCGCCCCTGCCCCAAGACATGGCGCGCTACGTTCTGGTCGTCTACGACGCCGAGAGCATGGCGGCCCATGAGTGTCGCAGCTTCGACGAGCTGCTCGGCCGCATCGATCCCCAGCGCATCAACTGGGTCACCATTCGCGACGTCCACGACGAGGCGGAGATCGCCCGCCTGCTGGAGGTGTTCCACGTCGACCCGTTCGTGCTGGTGGAGATTCTGGACGAGGGGCGGATGCAGTTCGATACGGAGTACGAGAACTGCCTCTACCTGGAGTACACCGTGCCCTATCTGCACCCGGAGCGCAAGCTGCTGGAGCAGAGCAGCGGCTCGTTCGTCCTGGGCAGCAACTTCCTCATTCTCTACGAACATCAGGTGCATGGCCTCTTCTCGCGCACGCGCCGCCGCATGGCCAACCACCAGACCAAAGCCCAACAACACGGCCCCGACTATCTGCTCTATCTGCTGCTGCGGGCGGTCATCGTCGAGCACTTTCAGCTCAGCTTCAGACATCTGACCTACCAACTGGAAGAGCTAGAGGATCATGTCCTGGCCGGCCGTGGTCGGGAAGAGGTCTACCGCGACATCCTGTTCATGCGCGAGGAGATCAAGCCCTGGAACGAGCCGCTGCTGGAACTGGAGGAGTTTCTGGAGTTCGTCAAGGACGCTGAGTCGAAGTTCATCAGCGACGAAGAGGGCAAGGTCTTCACCAAGTCGCTCTACCGCGAGATCGAGAGCCTGCTGACCTACTACGACCGGNNATCTTCCTGCCCATCACCTTTATTGCCAGCATCTACGGCATGAACTTCGAGTACATGCCGGAGCTGGAGCAGCCGTGGGGCTATCCGGCGGTGCTGACGCTGATGCTCGTCGTCGCGCTGAGCCTCCTCATTTTCATGAGGCGGCGGCGGTGGTTCTAGACGCAGATCCCCCTCCCCTCGGGAGGGGCTAGGGGAGGGCACTTTGGCTAAGACCCTCTCCCTAACCCTCTCCCAAGGGGCGAGGGAATCAGACGGGCAACTACCGCGGCTGAATGACCGGCCCCAGACGCACAACCTCCTGCCCCACGGCGTTGCGGAAGACGACGATCTGGTCCGTCACGAACTCAAACGTAGCCGCGGCGCGCAGGGCATTGAAGTAGTCCGTTTCTTGCGTCATCAGCCCCTCCGGCTCGCCGCAGAACTGATTGGAACTCGACAATTCGCTGACGGTGATCTGCCCGTTGCTGGTCGTGCCGGCGGCCGTGTAGCGTCCGTTGAAGTTGTTGCACCCGCCGGAACCGGTCAACTGCCCTTCGGCACTAAAGGTGACGCTGAGCGCTGAGCCGGGCAACACGGCGCTGCCGTTGACGGCCGTCACGGCAAACGTTCGCCCGGCCAACGGGTTCGTCTGCGGCACTTCGCTGACCCGCACCGACTGGTCGCGGGAGATCGATTGGCCGTTGGCCGTGCTGGCAACAAGTTGATAGGTATACGTTCCGGGGTATTGCAGACAGTCCTGTACCGCGCCGACCAGGTTGGCGTTGTCCAGCACCAGAACGTTGTTGCGCAGCAGGCGCACCAGCCACGTCGCCCCGCTGGTGCTCCAGCTAATCTGGACGCACTCCGCGGCCTGAATCTGCCCCGGCACGACGTTGAAGGTGTCGATGACCGGCTGGCTGGGCACCGCTGTGGGCACAGGCGTGGCCGTGGCCGGGCTGACGACAGTGACGTACTCCAGCGCCTGGCTCGTGCCGCCGGGGCCGTTAGCCACCAGCTTATACTCGATGGTCGCCGGCGCGCCGGTGCAGTCCTGCGTGTTGCCGCGCGACGGCGCGTTGTCCCAGATAACGCGGAACTGATTACTGACCGTCACCCGCGTCACGCTGCCCTGCACGTCCCACTGCAACTGGACGCACTGGCCGACTGTCACCTGTGGCGGCGCGCCCACAAACTGGGCGATCGTCGGGGCGTTGACGTTCGGCCGCACGGTGATGGCCTGCTGCCGCTCCTCCACATTGCCGTCGTTGCGCACGACGCGCAGATAGAAGGTCGTCGTATTGGCCGGACACACCTGGCGGTTGCTCTGCGGCGGAACCTGGTTGTTCTGCCACGCCTCGCCAACGGTGTAGAAGTAAACTGCCCGCGCGCCCTGCACGTTCCAGGTGAAGTTGACGCACTCCCCCTGCAAGATGTTATTGCGGTCGACGCGGAAGTCGATGCTGGGCGAGGGGGTTTGCGTCGGCGGCGGCGTGGCCGTAGCCGAGGCGGGCACAGTGATGCCAACCCAGATGCGGTCGCCAAACGGCCGGTTCTGGTCGTCCACCATCTGCCAGATGCCCTGATAGACGCCCGGCGCCAGCGGGGCGATGAGATTGACGAAGATATCATGCTGCTGCCCGGCCTGCACAAAGCCCTGGATGGGCGTCGGCTGGCCGCCCATGCTGGCCGCCGGTGTGTTGCCGTCAACGAACGCCAGGCGGTAGCCCGTCGTCCAGGCGCACGTGCCGCTGTTCTGGATACGCCACCCCTTGCTGAACGCCTGCCCGGGGCTGATGGGCGGCGGCGACTGCATATTGTTGTCGTCCAGGTTTAGGTCGGCCACAAAACGCATACCGTTGACACAGCCGGTCGGCGGCGCGGTGGGCGGCACGGCCGTCGGCACGCTCGACGTAGCCGTCGGCGCGGGCAAGGTGATGACCACGTTCGGGTCGAGGTTGAGGTAAGTCTGGGCCAACTGCGACAGGCGGCCGTCGTTCTGCATCTGCGTCAGGGCGGCGTTGATCTGGCCGCGCAGCGCGTCGGCCCCGCGGCGCACGGCGATGGCGTAGCGCTGCTTGTTCAGCCCGCCGCCGACGCGGCGCACGCCCCCCTGGGCCACGGCGGCCTGGCCGACGACGTTGTCGACAACCGCCAGGTCGAGCCGCTGCTCGCGCAGGTCGCGCACGACGGCATCAACCGTCTCATAGACGAACAGGTTGCCGGCCACCGTCAGCCCCGAATCGACCAGATCGCGTTGCAGCCACGTCTCGTAGACGCTGCCGCGCTGGACGCCGATGCGCCGCCCGGCCATTTCCGACAGGGTGGTGATCGACGTAATCGCCGAATCGGCCCGCGCCAGGATGCCCTCTTCGCCCACGTAGTAGACGTTGCTGAAGTTGACCAGCGCCTCACGCTCCGGCGTCACCGAGATGGCGGCGATGGCGACGTCGATCTGTTGCTGGTCGAGGGCCGTGAACAGGCTGTCGAAGGCGATGTCGCGGATGTCTGTGCCCACACCCAGACGACCGGAGATTTCGCGAATGAGGGCCATGTCAAAGCCCGCCGGCTGGAACTGCTCGTCGCGATAGCTGAAGGGCGGGTAATCGAGCGAGGTGCCGACGACCAGCCGGCCCGCGGCGCGCACGCGCTCCCATGAGCCATCGGTCGCGACAGGGGCCGTAGCCGTCCCCGGTAGCAGCGCAGGATCGTCGCGGCCAAAGAAGAGGTAGCCCAGCAGTGCCGCCAACAGCACGGCGGCGACGATCAGGGCCACCAGCAGGATGCCCGTCCAGTTGCGCGGCGGCGGCGCGGCGATGTCGTCGGCGCTGTAGTTCTGCACCGGCGGCTCCGGCTCATAGGTTTGTGTTTCGTCCTGATAGAGAACGGGGGCGGTCTCCGGCTCGGGGTCGAGATCGTCCAGATTGTCGCGGTCGTCTGCCATGATGTCCTCCTTGCCTGACGCGCCCGTGTGGCGCTGTCCCTGAAAGTATTTTATGTCATCTACGCGGGCGTTGGCAAGTGGCGGGGCAGAGCAACCATACATGGAAAGTGTGGCACGCTGATTTAACTGACTTGCGCGGCGCTACGCCGGGGGCGGCGCTTCGGCCCCGGGGGCGGCGCCCGGCGACAGCCGATCCGCCTCGGTCACGGTAGCCTCGGCGGCCAGGTTCATGCGTCGAAACAGGGCTAGGGCCGCGTCGAGCGCCGCGACGGCCGCCTCTTCGCGCCCTTCCTGGCGATGTAGACGGCCGAGGTTACGCTGCAAGAAAGCCTCTATATAGGTATCTTCGTTGCGCCGGGCGACGCGCAGTCCGTCCTCAAAGGCCACCGACGCGTACTCGGCCCGCCCCTGACGCTGATGGATTAGGCCCAGAGTGTAGAGGGCGTAGGGGCGCGAACGCGGGTTTTCCAGTTGCAGCACGCGCTGGGCGTGGCCCATGGCTTCGTCCAATTGGCCCAACTCCAGATACGCCTCGGCCAGATTGGTACAGATGGAAGAGATCCATCGCTCGTGGCCGATCTCCTCGAAGTAGCTCAGGGCGCGGCGGCTTGGCTCGATGACCTGTTCGAACTGGCGGACGTTGAGATACATGCCGGCCAGATCGGCGCGCAACCCCTCCTGCTTGACGCGATTGCCGACGCGCTGATAGTACTCCAGCGCCGCCGCGCCGTGGCGTTCGGCCGTCGCCACGTCGCCGCCCATGATCGCCGCCGATGCCAGCCACTCGTGGGCCTGGGCGGTCAACTCCGGCGCGTCGAGCGTCGCCGCCTGATCCAGCGCGTCCTGGAACTCTCGCCGCGCCGCCGCGAACTCACCCTCGTTAAAGGCCAGCATCCCTTCCAGCAGCAGCACGCGCAGCCGCGCCCGGCGCGCTTCGGCGCGGGCGGCCGTCATCTCGCCCAGGTCGATGTAGAGCTGGCCGCGGCGCGAATACGCCTCCGCGGCGGCATCGGCGTAGTGGCCCAGCGCGGCGATAGACTGGCCGTAGTGGGTCAGCGCCGTGTCATAGCGGCCGAGGATGAAGTTGGCCTCGGCCGCCTGGCGGTGGGCCTCGGCGGCGTAGGCGTCGTCCAGATCCCACTTCAGCCGGGCCATGCTCGACGCCACCCGCTCGGCGTTGCCCTCCAGCAGGTCGAGTTGGTTCTGGATGAGCCGCAGTTGCCGGTTGTGGGGTGCGGACAGCCGGGCGGCCGAGAGGCGGCTGAAAACTGCCTGCGCCGCGCCGCCCTGGCCGCGCCGAATCTCCAGGTCGCGATGGGGAAACCAGACGTCGATGGCAGCCAAAGCGTCGCCGGCCTGCGAGTAGTGGTAGGCGGCGGCGGTGTAGTCGCCGCGCAGGGCACGCAAGCGGGCCGCCTGGGCGTGGGCGGCTTCGCGCTGCTCCGGCGGCAACGCCTCGTAGATCAGCCCGCGGAAGTAGGGCTGCACACCGACCTCATCGGCCGCGGCCTGCACCACGTGCCGCTGAAGCAGCCGCTCATAGGCCGAAGCGCGAGCGACCACGTCGAGCGGAGCCGGCCGGCGTAGCACCGCCAACGACACCAGCAACTCCTGTTCGGCGGTGTCGAGCCGTCGCCACAGACGGTGGAACAGCGGCCGGACGTCGGCCCGCGCGTGCAGATAGTCCAACTCGCTCAGGTTGTCGCCGCCGCGTAGCAGGGCGATGACCAGTTCGATCAGCCGCGGCAACCCGCCGGTGACCTGCTGCACGCGGCTAACCGTGGCCGACTGAGGGGCGACGCCCCCCTCGCGCAGCAAGGCCGCCGTGTCCGTCGTCACCAGCGGCTCCAGCGCAATGTGAACCGGCGTGTCGATGTACCCCTGTTGGCCGACCAGCAGCACGGGCGTCGCCGCGCACAGCCCTTCCAGGAAGGTCAGCAGTTGCGCGTGGGTGGCCGAGCGCGTTTCGCCGTCGGACGTGCGCAGCAGATCGACCTCGTCGAAGCAGAGCAGCGGCCCATAGGGCTGCAACTGCGCCAGGTCGGCGCGCAGGATGGACAGCAGTTGGCCGGGGTTGCGCACCTGCCCCTCGTCGGCCATGAGTTGTAGCCACAGCGCCGAGGACGTCCACTGCTGGATGAAAAAGCCCAGGGCGAAGAGAAGGCCGGGCAGATTGTCGTTGATGCCCGGCAGGAAGGTGTACCAGAAGGTAACCGGGGTGGGCCAATCGCCGGCCACGGCCGCAGCCAATGTCGTCTTGCCCACGCCGGCGACGCCGCTGATGGTGACGCTGCGCCCAGCCAGTAGTTCGGCCAGGCACTGCTCGCGCAGCGGCTCGCGGCCGATGAAGATCGCCGGCCGTCGCG
>CXWJ01019256.1_pt1 | contig 10581 bp, 6 predicted proteins | sample 590841 | NCBI WGS metagenome assembly CXWJ01 (sample SAMEA3498367, study PRJEB10139) | wastewater metagenome | biome: wastewater treatment plant; material: activated sludge | place: Austria | collected 2015-01-21 | reverse complement strand
GCGTTGGTGGATCGGGCCGTTTAGAACGTGTTCGGAATCGTGTGTGCAGCTGGCTCCGCCAGCGCTCGCCTTATCGGCCAGCAACGCTCTAATTGAGCCAGTGGCACTGCCCGACGCTTTCGTCGTTTGTGGTTGCAGTCGACGCGTTGCATCGTCTGAACGAATCTCATCTCTACCGATCGATCGGTCATGTCTCTATTCGGCGCGATCCAAATGGGCGGCAACACGCTGCGGGCGATGCAAATCGGCCTGCAAGTGGTTGGCAATAATATCGCTAACGCGAACACGCCGGGGTATGTTCGACAGGAAGCCATTTATGCGCCAGGCCCTGTTCAAAAGATAGGTAACCTGATCCTCGGCACGGGCGTCCAGGTTGATAGCATCGTCCAAAGGCTCGACAACTTTATCCAGGATCGACTGGTCGCCGCGCGGGGCGATCGCGCCAATGCGGAAATCCAGGAATCAACATATGGCGACCTCGAAGCGCTCATGAATGAACTGTCGAAAGACGGCGATTTAAGCAGCGCAATGACGAGCTTTTTTAATTCCGTCGACGAGGTGATGAAAGACCCAGGCAACTTAGCTACGCGCAACCTGGCGGTGGGAAAGGGCGTTGCCCTCACACAAACCATTACCAGTTTGCACTCACGCGTGTTCGGCATGCGGCAGGAGTTGAATGAGCGTATCACGACTGGTGCGGACCAAATCAATTCATTGGCTGAACAAATTCGGCAACTAAATATTCGAATTTCTACCACAGAAGGTGGCGACGCGTCTGGAAGCACTGCGGGTTCGTTGCGAGTGCAGCGGCAAGAAGTCATCGACAGATTGGCCGAAACGGTTGGCATTCATGTCGAAGAACAAACAAGCGGCGGTGTAACGATTGCCGTCGGCGGCGAGTTCTTGGTATTCGAAGGTCAGCGTCGCCAGGTTTTCGTCGATACGTCATCGGATAATGGCACTGTGCTTGGCGTTGTTAAATTTACCGACACGGAATCGGCGCTGGACACTTCGAGCGGTGAACTGAATGGACTGTACGCTGCACGAGACGAAATCGTCGGAGGTTTTCTAGACGGGCTGGATCAACTAGCAGGTACGTTGGCGTTTGAATTCAATAAGGTTTTCTCGCAAGGGCAGGGCTTAGTTGGGTTTCAGCAGCTTACTAGCCAGGAAGGGGTGAGCAACACGACCGCGGCCCTAGATGAGGCAGGTTTGCCATTTACGCCGGTCAGCGGTGCGTTCGATGTGTTGATTCACAGTAAAGAAGATAATCTGACTCGCACCCACACGATTCTCGTCGACTTGAATGGGTTGGACCAGGACACGTCGCTTGCGGACCTAGCGGTCCAGCTTGACTCCATCGAGGGGCTCAAGGCTAGCCTCACATCGGCTGGCAGGTTGCAGTTGTCTTCGGATTCATCCGACGTCGAATTCGCGTTTTCCGGCGATACGAGCGGCGCGCTGGCAGCCCTGGGCTTAAACACGTTTTTCACTGGCTCCTCTGCCGGGACAATCGGTGTTAACGGTGAACTGAAAGGGATTGTGAACGCGGGCAAGTTCGCCGCCAGTCTAGGTGGAATAGGTGAAGACGCGAAGAATGCGGAACACTTGGCCGCATTTATGGAGCAACCGCTGGAAGTGGCCGGTGATTCTTCGATTGCCGATGTCTATAACCAACTAATCAACCAAGTGACGCAGGGCTCGTCGATTGCCCAGTCCGTGGCGGAGGGGTATCGCACCTTCGAAGGGACGCTGGATGGCCAGGCGCAAGCCGTCAGCGGCGTCAGCCTGGATGAAGAAGCCATCAAGATGATTACGTTGCAACGAATTTATCAGGCTTCGGCGCGCTATATCCAAACGATCAGCGAATTGATGGATGTGCTGGTGAGCCTGTAATGAAAATGTTTGCCCGCGTGAGCACCTGGCCGTAAATGATTGATTGCTATGGGTATTGTTCCAATTCCAACAACACGTGTAGGTGACTACTTCATCCGCCAGCGGCTGACCGGGCAGGTTCAGTCGGACCAACTCGCGTTGTTTCATTTGCAGAACCAGATCAGCACTGGTCAACGGCTGCTGTTGCCGAGCAATGATGCACCTGCCGCGTTGCGAGGCATTAACTTGCAGCGGCTATTGGACCGTAAAGACCAAATTCGCACCAATGTGCAGTCGAGCAAATTCTTTTTGAATACGGCCTGGGAAAACCTGGGGCACGTGTCCAGTCAAATAAGCGAGGTGCGAGGCGCGGCACTCGAAGTGGTGGGCACCGTGGCGACGGAAAACCAGCGACAAGCCGTCATTCAGACCATAGACGAGGCGCTCAAGTCGCTGGAGGCTACGGCCAATTCCAAGGCTCTGGGGCGATACCTGTTCAGCGGTTCCCGCTCGCAACTCCAGCCGTATGACTACAACGGCCAGTATGTTGAGTACGATGGTAATGAGGGTTTACTGCGGAGTTACGTCGATCTGGAACAGTTGTTCGAGACGAACGTCTCAGGACAAGACGTATTTGGCGGAGTTTCGGCGGCCATTCAGAGCTCGGTCGACCTCAACCCACAACTGACCTCCGACACGCAATTGAGCACGCTTAACGGCGGTAGTGGAATCAGCCGGAACCCTGCGGTGACGATTTCCATCACTACCGGCGGAGTGACTAAAACCAGCTTGGTCGATTTGAGCGGGGCAGTAACGATCGGAGATGTAGCACGGCTGATCGAAACAAATGCACCGTCTGGAACAACGGTCATGGCGGAGGTCACAGGCACCGGTCTGACACTGCGGACCGCTTCGGGTTCCACTATCACTGTGAATGAGGTTGCTGAAGGACGGACAGCACGAGAATTGGGCTTATATTCCACTCCAGGCGGGCCTGTTAGCAATACATTGACCGGGAGTGATTTAGACCCGGTGGTGTTGAAAACAACTCCGCTATCCAACCTTTTAGGCACCAAGGCGCAAGGGCGGCTCATATCAGTTGACCCAAACAACGACCTGTTGTTGACGGCGAGTAGCAACGGCACCGAGTATAACGGTGTGACTGTTCAGTTTGTGACAGGCGGCACAGCCGGTAGCGAATTGGCCACGTACAATAGCGGTACGAACACTTTGACCGTGCAAATTCAATCCGGCGTTTCGACGGCGAACGNNACCTGGTTCGCCGTCGAAACGCCGGATTGAATTTGCACGGAACCAGGTAGCCGCGGCGATCACGGCCGAAGGACATTTCACCGCCACGACGGACTACCACGACGCCACATCATCAACCCAGTCGGGCACCAAACCGGTTACGATTGCCACTTTCAGCGCGATTACCGCGGGAGGCAGTGGCGAGGCGCTCGACATGGCGTCTGGTATCGTGCTGGCAAACGGGGGAGTGAGCACGACCCTGGACATCAGCGCGGCCAGCACCGTCGAGGAATTGCTCAACTTGATCAACGGCTCAGAATTGGGTTTTAGGGCAGAGATCAACTCGGCAGGAACAGGGATCAATGTCCGTTCGCGGTTGAGTGGTGCGGACTTCACTATTGGCGAGAATGGCGGCACGACGGCAACCCAGCTAGGAATTCGCACGTATACAGGCTCCACCAAGCTTGCCGATTTCAATCGCGGCGTGGGCGTACCCGTCTCGGAAACGGGGGACGACTTGCTAATTACGGCGCGTGATGGGACGCAGTTGTCGATCGATTTGGCCGGTGCCACGAGCGTGCAAAACGTGATCGATCGGATCAATAACCACGCGAATAACAATACGGGATCCACGGCCGTTTTGGCACGACTAGCCAGTACGGGAAATGGGATCGAACTCGTCGATGCTAGCAGTGGCGCGGCCGTCGGGCCATTGACCGTGGAAGCTTTGGAGGGAAGCCAGGCGGCCGAATATCTCGGGTTTGTCGGGGCGGATCAGTCGCAAGTCACTTCGACGACAACGGACGGCAGCGGAAATTATGTGCTCACGAGTGCCGATTGTCACACACTGGAAACAGAAAGCGTTTTTAACTCGCTCATCCGATTGCGCACGGCCTTGCAGAACAATGACACCGAAGAGATCGGCAGGGCGGTCGGCAAGTTGGACATCGATCTGGACCGCGTGAACTTTGCTCGTTCGGAAATCGGCTCCCGGCTGCAGAGCTTGGAAGTGATTGGCACGCGTTTGCAGGATGAGAATGTGCAACTGCAAGCCGCCTTGTCGGAAGATCTCGACGTGGATCTAGTCGAGGCGATCTCGAATCTGACGGCGCGGCAGTATGCGTATCAGGCCTCGCTCCAGACGGCAGGTTCCTTATTGCAAATGACGCTGTTAGATTTTATCTAGCTTACGCTGTCCTTGGGATGCATGATGTGGCGATGGAGCGGAACTGCTTTTAGTTGGGTTCGCATTGAACAATGATCCGATTAAGTAAAACGAGATAGTTCGCCGATCGGGCGATGGTGAGTGCTAGCTCGCACGGACGCAACTGCCTGCGGCTGCGAACATCGAAACGGACGTCAAACATGAATATCAACACCACGCGATTCGGCCATGTGACGATCGACGAGGGGGACGTGCTGACATTCGTGGATGGACTGATTGGGATGGAACAATGCCGTCGCTGGGTGTTGCTGGCCGATGCTCAGAATGAATCGTTGGGCTGGATGCAGAGCCTGGAACGCCCGGACGTGGCGCTCGCGGTGGTCTGCCCGCGACGGTTCGTGCCTGATTATCGCGTTCATGTGGCCCGACGAGACGTTCAGCCGCTCGGACTCGTGGTGCCTGAGGAAGCTCAGATCCTGGTGATCGTTAGCCAGTCGAGCGGCGGTCTTGCCCTAAATCTGAAGGCTCCTCTGGTGATTCAACTGGAACAGCGCGTCGGTCGGCAAATTGTTGCTCGTGACGATCATGCCGTGCAGCACAGGCTGGAGAAGCCCGCCTTGCGATTGACGGCATAATCATCACGAGCGGCGACAACTTCGCCGAGCATTCCGCATAATCGCTACGTGGCGGAACGTGCTAGAGTCTGCCGCCTCGGGGGCCGATCAATCCACTACGCACGGTGTTGATCTAGAGCGACCCCCGCACCCCGCCGCCTACAGCGCAACGAGTGAATCATGCTTGTCTTATCCCGGCAGCGTGATGAGAGCATCGTCATCGGCGACAATGTTGTAGTCACTATTGTAGACGTACGGGGAGACAAAGTGCGGCTGGGCATTGAGGCTCCACGCGAGGTGTCGGTCCATCGCCGCGAGGTTTATGACGCTATTCAGCGCGAAAATCAGCAGGCCTCTCAGATTCGCGTAGAGGACGCCCGTCGTCTTCCGTCTAATCCGTCTGACCGGAAGTAGTTGTGCGGCGCAGCAAGAAGCGCGTCGCCAGTGATTCGGCTGAATGACTACGGTTGAATTCCAGCCTTGCCACTCTTCTGCTTCGTGGAATCTTCTGAGCTTGCTGACTTTAACGGTTGCGCCTTGCGTAAGGTGGAGACTAGAGTTGCTCATGCAAAAACTTATGAGCCGCGTAAAGTCCCCAAATTAACCACGCCGATATGTTGGCATAGACGTTCCCCGTAGTAGCGTCCGGGTGGACGGCGGAAATTCCGCAGCCACACCCCCCGCGCCGCAACCGTAACCTAGGCTTGCTCAGTTAGATTCCAAAAGGGCGAGCTTTGAGCCGACGCGCGAGCGTTAGGATGTTCAAGGGTCAATTAGAGACATCCAGAAATGACCGAGCGAGAGACGCGTGTTTCTCCGGTCGCAACAGTTCAATCAACATGAGCCGTTCGCAATAAGCGACCTACGAATATCAACCGGCTTAAGTTGGAGTCAGTTCCAGTCCCAAAGGGGGGTTTGCAATGACACGGATTAATACAAACGTCAGTTCACTCATTGCCCAAAACACGTTGGGTCGATCCAACGTTGCTTTGGGACAGGCGCTCACGCGGCTGAGCACCGGTTTGCGGATCAACACAGGTAAAGACGATCCGGCCGGATTGATCGCCAGCGAAAATTTGCGCAGCGATATCACCAGCATCAAGAAGGCCATTGGCAATACAGATCGGGCCAATCAAGTGATCGCGACGGCCGACTCAGCCCTCGGCCAAGTGAGCTCACTGCTGAACGATATCCGCGGCCTTGTGACGGAAAGCGCCAATAACGGTGCCTTGAGCGATGCTCAGATCGCCGCCAATCAACTCCAACTTGATCAATCGCTAAAAGCCCTTAATCGAATCGCCCAAACGACGACGTTCCAAGGCCGTAAGCTGCTTGACGGCAGCCTGGACTTCACGACGACGGCCGGGTCTAACTTCAACCGCATCAGCAACTTACAAATCGACCAAGCCAACTTAGGTTCAACAGGTAGCGTCGCAGTGTCGGTCACCGTCAGCGCCGCAGCTACCCAGGCCCAAGTTGACGTAACCGGCATTACCGCGGTCACCGCCGCCGTTGCGGCCAGCACCACGGCGACTTTCACTAACACGGCGACGCAAGCTACCGGTGGTACGGTGACGATTGGCGCGGAGACATTCTCAATTGCTGCCGATGCGGGAGGTGCCGCCGACGGAGCAGAGGGTAACCAACCCACTACAATCACGATCACGTATGGTGCCGGTGCCGCTGCGACAAGCTACACCGCAGCCACCAACACATTGAACGTTAGCGTGACTCAAGCCTCTGGTGTGGCAACTGTCTCCAATATTCAGGCTGCCATCAACGGTGGTAGCGACTTCACTGCTTCAGGTGGTACGGGCAGTAACACGGTCAGCGGTTCCGGTACGATTGCGGGCCTGAGCGGCGGCCGCGATGCTGGCTCCTCAGTCATCACGATTACTTCAGCCACCCCAGGTACTACAGGCAATGCCAAGACGGTGACAATTACCGAGTCGGCCTCCGTGACGGTTGGCGCCCCAACGGCAACCGACGACGGCAACGGCAACATTACCGTGTTGGTCAATAACGCGGGCACGACGGCTCTCTCCGCCATCAACAGTGCCATCGACGGCTTGACCGGCTATAGCGCGACGTTAGTAACCACGACGGGTGACGGCAACTACAACGCTGTGACGCAGACCGCTCCAACCGTTGCCAACACGGCGGGAGGCACAGCTCAAACCGGCGGCATTAGTGCCGATTTGGTCTTTGAGTTGGCTGGATCGAACGGTTCAGAAGTGTTCAATGTGCTTGCAGGCGCCAGCATTGATGAATTGAAAGCCCAGATCGATCTAGTGAGTGACGCCACTGGTGTCACCGCCACCGTGAGCGGCACCACGCTGCAACTTAAGAGTAGCGGTTATGGTTCTGATGCTCTCGTGGATCTGCGGATCCTCAGTGAAGGAAGCGGCACAGTGCCAGCAGGCACGTTTACCACGGCTGTAGGAGCCGGAAGCCGCAACACTGGAACCGATGTCGCCGCCAAGGTCAATGGTATTGATGCCACCGGGTCTGGCAATCGTCTGTCTATCAACACTGCGGCGTTGGACCTGAGTCTCAACGTGGCTGCTGGCTTCGTTGGTAGCATCGCGTTCAATATCACTGGCGGTGGTGCGAAATTCCAACTCGGTCCGGACGTAGTATCCAATCAGCAAGCCCGGATCGGCATCGGCAGCGTCAACACAGCCCAGCTTGGTGGTGTTAGCGGTTTGCTGTACCAACTAGCCTTAGGCGGTTCGGCAGATTTGGCTACCGACCCAAATAAGGCGGCCCAGATCGTCACTGAGGCAATTGACCAAGTGACTACCCTACGCGGTCGCTTAGGGGCTTTCCAGCGGACGTTGTTGGAGACGAATAAGAACGCCTTAAGCGATACTGTGATCAGCCTAACCGACGCGGAGAGCTCAATCCGCGACGCCGACTTCGCCGCGGAAACTGCCGCATTGACGCGGGCCCAGATTCTGGTGCAATCTGGCACAACGGTGCTCCAGATCTCGAACCAGAATCCGCAGAACGTGTTGGCCCTGTTGCGGTAAGCCTAGAGCCGCTAGCGAGCTGCTAGTGGCTTGTGGCTTAGCGAGCGAAAATTGAAAAAGATCCGGCCGGCTTGGTTTTTTGGAGAACCGAGCCGGCCGTTTTTGTGTTTTTCGATAACTTGACTCCCCAGAGGGCGGGTTTCTATTGCTAGCGATGGGGATGGAGATTGGCACCCGGCACGGTCGATATATTCGCTAGGGTTGCGCTCCCATGTGCTAGCGTATTGTATCCTGCTGGGCGAGGTACATTCGCGGGCGATGATTTTCGTCGCTCTACAGGCCGTCAGCTGATTTCCATACGCGTATTAGGCCAGATATGGGTCGTATCCAATCGAGTGTAGGCCTGATCACCGGGATTCCCATTGAGGATACCGTAAATCAGTTGATGGCGCTGGCTACGCAGCCCAAGACAATTCTCAGTAATCGCAACCAGCAACTCCAATCGGAAAAGCTAGCTATACAGCAACTCTCTTCGCTGGTGCTGGCCTTCAAGTTCGAAGCAGGCAAGTTGGGCTCAACGAGTCTGTTTGATTCCAAACAGGCAACGTCCTCCGATACGACCGCTCTGACGGCTGCCGTGGCGACGGGAGGCAGTCCGGCCGTCGGTAATTACTTGTTCACACCAGTTCAAACGGCAACGGCCCAACAATTCCTCAGCCAAAGCTTTGGAGCGGCTGAAACCATCGGTACTGGCTCGTTTACGTTTGGCGTCGGAGGTTTTGTCGATCAGAGTATATCTCTCAGTGAACTGAATCAGGGCGCAGGCGTGAAGAGGGGCAGCATTCGTGTGACTGACCGGAGTGGTGCAACTGCTGTGATCGACCTGAGCTTTGCAAGCACCGTGGACGATGTGCTGAAAGCAATCAATGACAACACGACGATCAATGTGACCGCGGTTGCCAGCGGCGATTCGTTCAAACTATCGGACAACACGGGCGGATCAGGCAACCTCACTGTGCAGAACGTGGGCAGCGGGACCACCGCCACCGATTTGGGCTTGGCCGGCATTAGCACCGGTTCAGCTACAGCGACTGGCAACGACGTCTTCGCACTCCACAATTTGACGAAGCTATCTTCTCTCAACGATGGCAACGGGGTGCAACTTCGCGCCGGCAACGATTTGAGTGTATCGCTGGCCGACGGCACTATTTTGAGCGTTGACCTTGGCAACTCGGATACGCTGGGCGACGTACTAGAGACGCTCAACGCGGCCGACCCGTTGAAATTCTCGGCCACTATTGCCGTAGATGGCAGTAGGTTGAAGCTTAGGGACCTGACGACAGGTAGCAATCCGTTTGCCGTGGCGAACGTGAGCGGCGGCACGGCAGCCGATGACCTGGGCCTCATGGCCGGCGCGGTTGGCGACACGATTACAGGCCGCCGTCTGTTGGCTGGCTTGCGGGACACGCTGGTCCACAGCCTGCGGGGTGGCCAGGGGCTGGGCACACTGGGCGAAATTGATATCACCAACCGCAACAACGTATCTTCCGTTGTCGACTTCTCCGGTACAGAGACTTTGGGCCAGATTATCGACGCGATCAACAGCCAGGCGACTGGCGTGACAGCGACCGTCAATTCGGCCCGCAACGGGATTCAGCTAAGCGACACGACCGGCGCAACGGCCAGCAATCTCATTGTCGTCGATGGCGATGCCGAGAATTCAGCGACGAAGCTTGGCATCGCGGTCAATGGCGCGTTGAACAGCGTCAACAGCGGTTCGCTCGGCAGGCAACAGATCAGCAAAGCCACGCTACTATCGTCGCTCAATGGCGGGGTCGGCATCAAGGCGAATGACATCAAGCTTACCGACAGCACCGGTGCCGTGGGGGCGGTTGATCTCAACAAGGTCGGCGAAGAGGCGAAGACGATCGGCGATATCATCGAAAAGATCAACGCACTGACTATCGGTGTCGAGGCTAGGATCAACGCCACGGGCGACGGCATTCTCCTCGTTGATACTGCAGGGGGCGAAGGAAAACTGAAAATCGTCGATGTCGGCAATGGGAGCACTGCCAAGGATTTGCGAATCGCGGGCGAATCCGTCGTGAAGTCGATCGAAGGCATACCCACGAAAGTTATCGACGGCACGGCCACAGTGACGGTGACCATCGACGCAGAAGACACGTTGACCGACATCGTAACCAAAATCAACGCCCTCGGCAGAGGCGTTACGGCGAGTTTGCTAAACGACGGCACAGGGCAGCGGCTCTCGCTGACGGTCGATAAATCGGGCACGGCAAACGCGCTGCAAATTGATACGGCGGGCAGTGCCCTCTCATTCGAGGAGATCGGCGAGGCCCGCGACGCGAAGGTGCTGTTCGGCACGGTCAGTAGCGTTGGCGGGGGGATTCTGGTCAGTTCCTCCTCGAACCAGTTTACCGGAGTTGTTAGTGGCCTAGATGTAACAATTAATAAGGATTCTCAGACGCCGGTAACAGTCCGTGTCGCCACGACGACGGCAGATGTTTCCGGCCAACTGAACGAGTTTGCAGACGCGTACAATTCCCTGCGTGACTTCCTCGATCAGACGACCGATTTCAATGAGGAAGACCAGACAACCGGGATTCTGTTCGGCACTCGGGCCGCGCTGGGCGTGGAATCGGACCTGACCCGTCTGCTGACGTCGCGGTTCTTTGGCGTCGGC
>CXWJ01006307.1_pt1 | contig 10586 bp, 10 predicted proteins | sample 590841 | NCBI WGS metagenome assembly CXWJ01 (sample SAMEA3498367, study PRJEB10139) | wastewater metagenome | biome: wastewater treatment plant; material: activated sludge | place: Austria | collected 2015-01-21 | reverse complement strand
TCGCCGACCACGCCGAGGTCGTGGCTGATGAACAGCATGCTCATGCGGCGTTCCTGCTTGAGCTTGGCGAGCAGTTCGAGGATCTGGCGCTGGATCGTCACGTCGAGCGCCGTCGTCGGTTCGTCGGCGATCAGCAGCTTCGGGCTGCAGGCCAGCGCCATCGCGATCATCACGCGCTGCTGCTGGCCGCCCGACAGCTCGTGCGGATGCGCCGCGAGGCGCCGCTTCGGCTCGGGCAGGCCGACTTCGACGAGCAGCGCCTCGGCGCGCGCCAGCGCCTCGCGGCGCGACAGGCCCAGGTGCTTGACCATCGGCTCGACGATCTGTGCGCCGACGGTGAACACCGGGTTCAGCGAGCTCATCGGGTCCTGGAAGACGCAGGCGATCTCGCGCCCGCGGATCGTCTGCAGCTCGGGCAGCGTGGCGGCGAGCATGTCGCGGCCTTCGAAGCGGATCACGCCCTGGCGCTCGGCGTTGTCGGGCAGCAGGTTCAGGATCGACATCGCCGTCACGCTCTTGCCCGAGCCCGACTCGCCGACCAGCGCGACGCTGGTGTTCTCGGCGACGTCGAAGCTCACGCCGGTGCCGCCGCGGCCCACGGCGGCGGCGTAGCCGTCCGCAGCGCCGCGGCCCATGCGGAAGCGTACGCGCAGGTCTCGAATGGTCAACAACATCATTCGGCTCCGCGAAGCTTGGGATCGAGCGCGTCGCGCAGCGCGTCGGTCATCAGCGAGAACGCGGTGACGAACACCGCCATGAACAGCGTGGCCGCGGCGAGCTGCCACCAGTGGCCGAGGATCAGCTCGCTCTGCGCCTCGGCGAGCATGGTGCCCCACGAGACCTGGTCGACGCCGACGCCCAGGCCGAGGTACGACAGGATGACTTCCGACTTGATGAAACCGACGACGTGGATCGACAGCTGCACCAGCACGACGTGGCTGACGTTCGGCAGGATGTGGCGGAACATGCGCGCGCCGGGGCTCGCGCCGATGGCTTCGGCCGAGCGCACGTAGTCGCGCGAGGCGTGTTTGATGAACTCGGCGCGCACCAGGCGGTAGATGCCGGTCCAGCCGGCCAGGCCGAGGATCAGCACCACCGAGCCGATGCCGCGGCCGAAGACCGCGGCGAACGCGAAGATCAGCAGGATGCTCGGCATCGCCGTGAAGACGTTGTAGACCCACTCGAGGAGATCGCCGAGCTTGCCGCCGAAGAAGCCGCCGAGCGCGCCCAGCACGGTGCCGATCAGCGTGGCCAGCAGCGCCGCCGAGACGCCGACCAGGATCGACACCTGCGCGCCCTTGACCGCCTTGGCGAGCACGTCGCGGCCGAGCCGGTCGCCGCCGAAGGGCAGGGTCTCGGCGCGCACGGCTTCGGTGGTCTGGTACTTCTTCGCCGCTTCGGCCCATTCGGCGTAACGCGGCGCGAGCGGGTCGACGGCCGAGATGTCGGCGTTCGGCCCGCTGGGCGCGGCGATCGCCACGCTCTGCGTCTTCGCCTGCGGGCCGACGAAGTGCGGCGGCGCGTCGGGTACGCCGCGCTCGACCTGCCAGTCGGACGCGACCCAGCCGATGCCCGCGGCGACCACCAGCAGCAGGAAGGCGATCACGATCGCGAACGACACCATGCCGACGCGGTCGCCGCTGAAGCGGCGCGCCGCCGCGTGCCACACGCCTTCAGAACGGTCGACGGCCGCAGCACCCGCCGGGCGGGAGATGACCGCGCTCATTTGAGAACCACCCGCGGATCGACGAGCTTGTAGGCCACGTCGGTCGCCAGGTTCACGACCATCGTGATGACCGCGGTGTAGATCGCGAAGGCCTGTATCACCGGATAGTCGCTGCGGTTCACCGCGAGCAGGATCTCGCGGCCCAGCCCGGGGATCGAGAAGAACACCTCGATCAGGAACGAGCCGACGAAGATGCCCGGCAGCGACACGGCGACGTTCGTCAGGATCGGGATCATCGCGTTGCGCAGCACGTGCTTGAGCAGGATCGTCGTTTCGGTCAGGCCCTTGGCGCGCGCGGTGCGCACGTAGTCGTGGCCGATCTCGTCGAGGAAGAAGCTGCGGTACAGGCGCGTCTGCGGCGCGAGCGACACCGCCACCGCCAGCAGCACCGGCAGCGGCGCATAGGTGACGAGGTTCTTCAGCACGCTGTCGCTCCAGCCCTGCACCGGGAACCAGCCGAGCTGGAACGCGAACACGTACTGGCCGACGATGACGTAGACGAGGAACGAGATCGACAGCGCGACGGTCGTCAGCACCATGATGCTGCGATCGGTGAGCGAGCCGCGCACGTAGGCGACGGCGAGCGCGAACGGAATCGCCAGCAGCGTCTCGAGGATCAGGATCGGCACCATCACCGTCAGCGTCGCCGGCAGGCGCGTCGCGAACAGATGGCTCACAGCCTCGTTCGTCGCCCAGCTCTTGCCCCAGTCGAAGGTGACGATCTGCTTCAGGAAGATGCCGAACTGCGTCCACAGCGGTTCGTTCAGGCCGAGTTGCTGGCGGATCGCGTCGACCTGCTGCTGCGAGGCATTCTGGCCGGCGAGGATTTCGGCCGGGTCGCTGCCGAAGCCCTTGAAGAGCAGGAAGACCAGCAGCACGACGCCGAACAGCGTCGGCACCATCTGCCAGATGCGTCGTATCAGGTAGGCCGCCATCGTGCGACAAGCTCCTCGTCGGGCCCCTCGTGCAGGTTCGGCGCGAGTCTAGGGCCATCGTCGCGCCGCTTTCCCCCGCATTTGCCCTTTCCCACCGGAGCCGGGGGACAAAACCCCCGCGGGACAGCCCCGAGGCCCAAGCCCCCGGCCGCGGCCTAGACTTCGTGGCTTCGATAGAGTGGATTCCGCCCGGTGCCGCGACGATGCGCTTGCTGCTTCATGCCCTGACGACCCTGGCGCTGCTCGCCGCGGCGCCCGCTGCGCTCGCGCAGGAGCCCGCGGCCAAGGTGCTGCGCTATTCGTTCCGCATCGCCGAGACCGGGTTCGACCCGGCGCAGATCTCGGACCTGTATTCGCGCACCATCGCCGCGAACATCTTCGACGGCCTGTACCAGTGGGAGTTCCTGGCGCGCCCGGTGCGCATGCGGCCGAACACCGCCGCCGCACTGCCCGAGGCCTCGGCCGATTTCAAGACTTTCACGGTACGCGTGCGCCCGGGCATCTACTTCAGCGACGACCCGGCGTTCAAGGGAACGAAGCGCGAACTGACCGCCGCCGACTACGTCTACGCAATCAAGCGCCACTTCGACCCGCGCTGGAAGAGCCCGAGCCTGCAGACGCTGGACAACGAGAAGATGCTCGGCCTGGCCGAGCTGCGCGAGGCAGCGCTCGCCGGCAAACCGTTCGACTACGACCGCGAGATCGAGGGTCTGCGCGCGATCGACCGCTACACGGTGCAGTTCAAGCTCGGTGAGCCGAACCCGCGTTTTCCGCAGACGCTGGTCGACGGCTCGGTGGTCGGCGCGGTCGCGCGCGAAGTCGTCGAAGCCTATGGCGACAAGATCATGGAACACCCGGTGGGCACCGGGCCGTTCCGGCTCGGGCGCTGGAAGCGCAGCTCGTTGATCGTGCTCGACAAGAACCCGAACTACCGCCACGAGTTCTACGACGAGGAAGCGCCGGCCGACGATGCGCTCGCGGTCGCCGCGGCGACCAGGCTCAAAGGCCGCAAGCTGCCGATGATCGACCGCGTCGAGGTCTCGATCGTCGAAGAGAACCAGCCGCGCTGGCTCGCTTTCCTGAACGGCGAGCACGACGTGATGGAGCAGGTGCCGGAGGACTTCACCTACGTCGCGATCCCGAACAACCAGCTCGCGCCGAACCTCGCCAAGCGCGGCATCGAGGCGGTGCGCTACGTGCGTTCGGACGTATCGCTGTCGTACTTCGGCATGGAACACCCGGTGGTCGGCGGCTACGCCCCCGAGCGTGTCGCGTTGCGGCGCGCGATCGCGATGGCGGTCAACGTCGACGAGGAGATCCGCGTCGTGCGCCGCGGCCAGGCGATCCCGGCGCAGTCGCCGATCGGCCCGGGCGTGTGGGGCTACGACGCGGCGTTCAGGAGCGAGATGAGCGAGTTCAGCCGCGCGCGTGCGCAGGCGCTGCTCGACCTGCACGGGTATGTCGACCGCGACGCCGACGGCTGGCGCGACCAGCCCGACGGGGCGCCCTTGCGCATCGAGTACTCGACCCAGCCCGACGACNNGCTACGGTCCGGCCAAGGGCCAGTCGAACCATGCGCGCTTCCAGCACGCCGAGTTCGACCGGCTTTACGAGCTGCAGAAGCGCCTGCCCGACGGCCCCGAGCGCCTGGCGGCGATGACGCGCGCGAAGGAGCTGATGATCGCCTACATGCCCTACAAGGCGCATGTGCACCGCATCTGGACCGACCTGGCGCAGCCCTGGGTCGTGGGTTACCACCGCAACGTCTTCCTGCGCGAGTTCTGGAAGTTCGTCGACATCGACACGGCCGAGTTGGCCAAAAGATGACCCCCCCCGGAAGCGAACTGCGTTGGCCTCCCCCCGAGGGGGGCGCCGCTGGCGGCCCGGCGAAGCCGGTTCCGCGGCGGCTGCTTGGCCGCGCCGGGTTCATCTCCGGGCTGCTCGCCTTGGCGCTAGCGCTGCCGGCCGCTGCGCAGGCGCCGAAGACGCTGCGTTACGCCTTCGAGATCGCCGAGACCAGCCTCGACCCGGTGAAGATCTACGACATCTATTCGCGCACGCTGACGCCGCACATCTTCGAGGCGCTGTACAAATACGACCACCTGGCGCGGCCGATCAAGGTCAAGCCGCTCACCGCCGACGGCGCGCCGGTGCATTCGGACGACTTCCGCACCTGGACGGTCAAGGTGCGTCCCGGCATCTTCTTCGCCGACGACCCGGCGTTCAAGGGCAAGCCGCGCGAGCTGGTCGCGCAGGACTACGTCTACGCGCTGAAGCGTTTTGCCGATCCGGCGAACAAGAGCCCGATCTGGTCCAGCCTGGAGAACGAGAGCTACGTCGGCCTCAACGCGCTCAACAAGGAGGCGCTCGACGGCAGGAAGCCCTTCGACTACGACCGCGAGATCGAAGGCGTGCGCGCGCTCGACCGCTACACCGTCCAGTTCAAGCTCGAGGAGCCGCGCCCGCGTTTCGCCGAGGGCCTGGCGGCGAGCGACCTGTTCGGCGCCGTGGCGCGCGAGGTGGTCGAGTTCTACGGCGAGCAGATCGACGCGCACCCGGTGGGCACCGGGCCGTTCAGGCTCGCGCAGTGGCGCCGCAGNNTTCAAGGGCCGCAAGCTGCCGATGATCGACCGCGTCGAGATCTCGATCATCGAGGAGCAGCAGCCGCGCTGGCTGGCCTTCGTCGGCGGCGAGGCCGACTACATCGACAAGGTGCCCAACACCTTCATCAACCTCGCGATGCCCGGCGGCAAGGTCGCGCCGAACCTCGCCAAACAGGGCATCCGCGCCTACCAGCAGCTCGAACCCGGCCAGACCTTCCTGTTCTTCAACATGGAAGACCCGCTGGTCGGCGGCTACACGCCCGAGCAGGTGGCGCTGCGGCGCGCCGTCGGCCTGGGGCTGGACACGCCGCGCGAGATCCGCCTGCTGCGCTTCAACCAGGGCGTTCCGGCGCAGTCGCCTTACATCCCGTTCACCACCGGCTACGAGCCGAACTACCGCAGCGAGTTCGGCGACTTCGACCCGGCACGCGCCAAGGGCCTGCTCGATCTGTACGGCTTCGTCGACCGCGACGGCGACGGCTGGCGCGAGCGGCCCGACGGCGCGCCGCTGCTGCTGCGCATCGCGACCCAACCCGACCAGCGCTCGCGCCAGCTCGACGAGCTGTTGCAAAAGAACCTCGACCGCCTGAACCTGCGCTCGACCTTCGACGTCGCGCAATGGCCCGAACAACTCAAGGCGGCTCGTGCGGGCGGCCTGATGATCTGGTCGCTCGGCAGCAATGCGGCGGGCTCGGACGGCCAGGGCGCGCTGGCACGCTACGACAGCAAACAGATCGGCGGCCAGAACATGGCGCGTTTCAAGCTGCCCGAGTTCGACCGCATCGTCGAGCGCATGCGCGTCTTGCCCGACGGGCCCGAACGCGCGGCGCTGTTCGACCGCGCGCGCCAGCTCGCCGTGGCCTACATGCCGTACAAGTTCCGCGTCAACCGCGTCGTCACCGACATGAGCGCGGCGCGCCTCATCGGCTACCGCCGGCCGGTGTTCTGGCAGGAATGGTGGCAGTACGTCGACATCGACGACCGCGAGACCGGCCCATCGCGCTGAAGCGCGCCGAGGAGAACCGACCATGATCCGCCTGAGCTTCACCCGCGTGAAACCCGACCAGGAAGCGCGTCTGCGCGCCTGGCTCGCCGAGCTGAACACGCGCCAGGCCGAGGTGCGCCAGACCTTCGCGCAGGAGGGCACGCGCCAGGAGCAGGCCTACATCCTGCCGACCGCCGACGGCCCGGTGCTGGTCTACGCGATGGAGGCCGACGACATCGAGCGCGCGCGCCGGGCCTACGGCGAGTCGACGCTGCCGATCGACGAGCAGCACCGCGCGGTGCTCGCCGAGACGCTCGGGCACCGCTTGCACGTCGAGCCGCTGTTCGACTGCCGCCTCGACGGCGACGGCCCCGCCGCGCGATGAGCGGCCTGCGCCGGCGCACGCTGTCGGGCGCGCTGCTCGGCGCGGCCGCCTGGCCCGCGCTGCCGGCGGCGACGGGCGGTCCGAACATCCTGCGCGTCGTCTTCGAGGCCGCCGAAACCGGCTTCGACCCTGCGCGCCTGTCGGACCGGTATTCGGCGACGATCTGCGCGCACATCTTCGAAGCGCTGTACGGCTACGACCCGCTGGCGATGCCGGTCAAGCCGATGCCGCTGACCGCCGCGGCGATGCCCGAGGTGTCGAACGATTTCCGCACCTGGACGGTGAAGCTGCGCGCCGGCATCTTCTTCGCCGACGACCCGGCGTTCAAGGGCCGGCCGCGCGAGCTGGTGGCGCAGGACTACGTCTACGCCTACAAGCGCGTCTACGACCCGGCGACGGCGAGCCCGGGGTTCTCGAGCCTGAGCGATGAAGGCATCGTCGGGCTGGAGGCGCTGCGCGAGCGTGCGCTGAAAGACAAGACGCGCTTCGACTACGACACCGAGGTCGAGGGCCTGCGAGCCTTGGATCGTTACACGATCCAGTTCAAGCTCGCCGCGCCGCGGCCGCGATTTCTGGCGACGCTGTCGAACTCGGCCTCGTACGGCGCGGTCGCGCGCGAGGTCGTCGAGGCCTACGGCGACGACATCCCCGCGCATCCGGTCGGCACCGGGCCGTACCGGCTGAAGCAGTGGCGGCGCAGCTCGCTGATCGTGCTGGAGCCGAACCCGGGCTTTCGCGAGATGCTTTACGACGCGCAACCCGCGGCCGACGATGCGGTCGGCCAGGCCTGGCTCGCGAAGTACAAGGGGCGCAAGCTGCCGCTGAACGACGGCGTCGAGGTCGCCATCATCGAAGAGGGCCAGTCGCGCTGGCTCGCCTTCCTGTCGGGCCAGCTCGACTTCGTGCGCGTGCCGCCCGAGTTCGCGAACTACGCCGCGCCGACCGGAACGCTGGCGCCGAACCTCGCGCGCCAGGGCATCCGTTCGCGCAAGTACGTGAACGCCGACACGACGATGTCGTGGTTCAACATGGAAGACCCGCTGGTCGGCGGCTACACGCCCGAGAAAGTGGCGCTGCGGCGCGCGATCCAGCTCGCCTACGACATCGACCGCGAGATCCGCATCGTGCGCCGCGGCCAGGCGCTCGCCGCGCAGGCGGCGATGCCGCCGGGCACCTTCGGCTACGACGCGGCGTTCCGCAGCGAGAACGGCAGCCACGATCCGGCACGCGCGAAAGCCCTGCTCGACCTGTACGGTTATGTCGACCGCGACGGCGACGGCTGGCGCGAACAGCCCGACGGCCGGCCGCTGCTGCTGGAGATGGCGACGCAGCAGTCGGCCATCGAGCGCCAGTTCGACGAGATCTGGCAGAAAAGCCTGGCGGCCGTCGGCCTGCGCGTCAAGTTCATCACCGCGCAATGGCCCGAGAACCTGAGGGCGGCGCGCGCCGGCAAGCTGATGATGTGGAGCCTGGGCAACACCGCGACCGAGCCCGACGCGCAAGGCGCGCTCGAATACTTCTACGGCCCGTCGATCGGCCAGGGCAACCTGTCGCGCTTCAAGCTCGAGGCCTTCGACAGGATCTACGAGCGCATGCTCGCGCTGCCCGACGGCCCCGAACGCGCCGCGCTGTTCCTCGAAGCGAGCAAGCTCGGCGTCGCCTACATGCCCTACCGCATCCACGTGCACCGCGTCTACACCGACCTCGCCCAGCCCTGGATCGACGGCTACCGCCAGCCGCTGTTTCGCAACCAGGCCTGGCAGTGGGTCGAGGTCGATGCGGCGCTGCGCGCCCAGCGCGCGCGCTGAAGCCGTGCCGCGCTACAGCGGCAGCTCGGTGAAATAGCGCCCGCCGTGGAAGATCAGCGGCTGCGCGCCGGCGCGGTGCTCGCAACGCTCGACCTCGCCGACGAAGATCACGTGGTCGCCTTCTTCGTACTGGCTGCGGTTGAAGCATTCGAACACCGCGGCGGCGCCTTCGAGCACCGGCGCGCCCGAGGCGCCTTCGCGGAACGCGACGCCGGCAAAACGGTCGGCGGCGCGGCTCGCGAAACGCGCGGCGACCTCGTGCTGCTCGGCCGCGAGGATGTTGATCGCGTAATGCGAGCCGCGCGTGAACGCCGGCAGCGAACCGGCGCGCTTGGACAGGCTCCACAACACCAGCGGCGGCGACAGCGACACCGAGTTGAACGAGTTCGCCGTCAGGCCGATGCGCACGCCCGCAGCGTCGCGCGCCGTGACGACCGTCACGCCGGTGGCGAACATGCCGAGCGCGCTGCGGAACTGCGCCGCGCTGAAACTCGGCGGCAGCGCCCGGGGCGAGGCCAGGGCCTTGGCGGGAGGCGTCATGGGGGTACCTTCGTGCTGCGCACTCCGGTACTCGCCTTTCGGGCGGCCGGGCAGACTCATGCGGCGCATTCTCGCGGATCGCCGCAGGCGCCGTGTCCCCGGGAATAATGGGGTTTGCCGCTGCGTATGCCCGGAATGTCGACTCTGCACGCGCCCGATGCCTTCCGCCAGCAGCTGCTCGACACGATTCCGCGGCTGCGGCGCTATGCGCGCTCGCTGTTGTTCGACAGCCACGCCGCCGACGACCTGGTGCAGACCACGCTCGAACGCGCGCTCGCCCATTGGCACCAGTTCGACCAGCGCCGCGACATCCTCGTCTGGACTATCGGCATCGCGCACAACGCGCACATGGACGAGTTGCGCCGCCAGGCGCGCGCGCCGGCCGTGGCGCTGGAGCACACGGGCGAACTGGCCGCGCCGCAGACCGAACCCGGGCTGCGGCTGGACTTGACGGCCGCGCTGCGCCGCCTGCCGGCCGAACAACGCGAACCGCTGCTGCTGGTGACGCTCGAACAGCTCAGCTACGCCGAGTGCGCCACGCTGCTGCGCATCCCGATCGGCACGGTCATGAGCCGCATCTCGCGTGGCCGCGCGGCGCTGCGCGAACACCTCGAAGGCCGGCCGGTGCCGGCGCCGGCTCCGCGCGGCCTGCGCCGCGTGATCTGAAGGCCCCCATGAGCACGCCGATCGACGACCTCACGCTGCACGCCTGGCTGGACGGCGAGCTGCCGCCCGAGCGGCAGGCCGAGGTCGAGGCCTGGCTGCAAGCGCATCCCGAAGACGCCGCACGCGTACGGCTGTGGGCCGCCGACCGCGAAGCGCTGCGCGCGCTGCTCGACCCGGTGCTCGCCGAACCGGTGCCGGCACGGCTGGAACAGGCGCTGTGGCGGCGCGCGCCGGCGTGGCGGCAGGTCTCGGCCTGGCAGCTCGCCGCGGGGCTGGCCTTGTTCGCCGCCGGCGCTCTGGTCGGTGCCGGGCTCGCGTGGCGCCAGGCGGCGAGCGGCGCTCCCGGGCTGGCCGCTGCGGACGCCGAAGAGGGTTGGGCGCATTTCGCCGCCACCGCGCACGCCGTCTACGTGCCCGAGGGGCGCCACGCGGTCGAGGTCAAGGCGCAGGAAGAGCACCTGGCGCGCTGGCTCACCAAGCGCATCGAGGTGCCGGTCAAGCTGTTCGACCTGCGCGAGCAGGGTTTCGAGCTCGTCGGCGGCCGCCTGCTGGCCGATCCCCAGGGCCCCTGCGCACAGCTGATGTACGAGGCGCGCGCCGGGGCCGACGGCGCGAAGCCGGCGCGCGTGACCGTCTACCTGCGCAAGCCCGACGCCGCGACGCCGGCGGCCTTCCGCTACGAGCGCCAGGGCGAGCTCGGCCTGTTCTACTGGGTCGAGGGCGACAGCGCGCACGGCAAGGCGACCGGCTACGCGCTCGTCGGCGAGCTGCCTCGCGAGCGCCTGCTGGCGCTGGCCGAGGCGATCTACAGGCAGGGCGCGGCGCCCTGAGCAAAGTCGCTGCGGGAGCGGTCCCTAGAATCCGCGCATGACCTCTGCCTCCCCGGCCGCACCCGCCGCGGCCGTCACGCCTGCGTACAAGCGCAAGCTCTTCTGGGT
>CXWJ01017986.1_pt1 | contig 10595 bp, 13 predicted proteins | sample 590841 | NCBI WGS metagenome assembly CXWJ01 (sample SAMEA3498367, study PRJEB10139) | wastewater metagenome | biome: wastewater treatment plant; material: activated sludge | place: Austria | collected 2015-01-21 | reverse complement strand
CCGTATGGCTCCAATCCCGTACAGAGATATTTGGTGTATTCCCCACACGCGTGGGGGTGAACCGGCCGAGGGCGTGACAATTCGCGGTCTGCGCGGGCGTATTCCCCACACGCGTGGGGGTGAACCGGCAGTCATCTGATCATCGGCGTGGGTGAGGGAGTATTCCCCACACGCGTGGGGGTGAACCGTCCGCAACGACGAACTGGCGTCGGTCGTCATGCCGTATTCCCCACACGCGTGGGGGTGAACCGCGTTCGGCTACCGGCACGGGAACGAACGGCTCGTATTCCCCACACGCGTGGGGGTGAACCGGTTGATCTTCCCGCCGTGGGCGAAACCGTTCCGTATTCCCCACACGCGTGGGGGTGAACCGTCGGCCGCCCCGGCCAACGGCAAGGCCGCCCCGTATTCCCCACACGCGTGGGGGTGAACCGGTAACGGGCAATAATAGATTCGATGTCCAGATGTATTCCCCACACGCGTGGGGGTGAACCGGTGCGCGTCACTGATTGGCAAGATGAGGTCATCGTATTCCCCACACGCGTGGGGGTGAACCGTATGGCTCCAATCCCGTACAGAGATATTTGGTGTATTCCCCACACGCGTGGGGGTGAACCTGTACTTGGCCCACGACCGTTGCGCCCCCTCGAGTATTCCCCACACGCGTGGGGGTGAACCGACGACCGCCCGCCGGTGCTGGGTCAGGGCACAGCGTATTCCCCACACGCGTGGGGGTGAACCGCCGGACGTGTGCCGCAATTGTCCCGGCGTGGCGTATTCCCCACACGCGTGGGGGTGAACCGAGGCCGCCAAGCGATTGCTGGTTGACGGCCGGTATTCCCCACACGCGTGGGGGTGAACCGACTCTCTCCTCCCAATCCGTCTGGCGGCGCACGTATTCCCCACACGCGTGGGGGTGAACCGCAGGCCGGGACCTGGAGCGGCCTACTGTCCACGCGTATTCCCCACACGCGTGGGGGTGAACCGCTGTGGGGGGCGGTGTGCCCGGCCAGCTGGTGGGTATTCCCCACACGCGTGGGGGTGAACCGGTTCGGCCGCGTCTTTGATGAGACACAGGCCAAGTATTCCCCACACGCGTGGGGGTGAACCGGACGCGGGCAAAATGGCGGCCAAAGGTTATGAAGTATTCCCCACACGCGTGGGGGTGAACCGCCTGTTGCCGTTGGCTCGGCATAACCTACCCCCGTATTCCCCACACGCGTGGGGGTGAACCGAACTGCTACGCGGTACGCCGTTGGCCGACCGGGCGTATTCCCCACACGCGTGGGGGTGAACCGTATAGCGGTCGCGTTCGCGCGCCTTGCGGCGCGTATTCCCCACACGCGTGGGGGTGAACCGTTTGTTATGCCGTCCGGTCGATTCCCCGACCCGGTATTCCCCACACGCGTGGGGGTGAACCGCAGCTGTGGCCCCACCAAATACGTCCCTCCCAAGTATTCCCCACACGCGTGGGGGTGAACCTTGCCAGGCCGCCACGCTGACCCGCGCGCGGGCGTATTCCCCACACGCGTGGGGGTGAACCGACCTGGCCGCGTTCGTTGAGCAGGCCGCGCGCGTATTCCCCACACGCGTGGGGGTGAACCGGAATGCCCCCAGCAGTCTCTTTTTTTTGGCGAGTATTCCCCACACGCGTGGGGGTGAACCGACACTTGGGGACGGCTCACGTCAACCTTCATCGTATTCCCCACACGCGTGGGGGTGAACCGTTCAGCCTGGCCCGCGCCGACTTCCTGGCCCAGTATTCCCCACACGCGTGGGGGTGAACCGTGGACGAGGCGGCGCGGGCGGCGGAGGGGGGGCGTATTCCCCACACGCGTGGGGGTGAACCGCTTAAGCGTATTCGGCCGCAAGCCGGCCGCTTCGTATTCCCCACACGCGTGGGGGTGAACCTCTCTCGCCGGCCGAGTTGCTGGCCCTGGCTCAGTATTCCCCACACGCGTGGGGGTGAACCGCCAACGCGCCGAATTGGCGCGTATATCAGAGAGTATTCCCCACACGCGTGGGGGTGAACCGTTTTGCACGCTGTCCAGAAGCATCTCATACGTCGTATTCCCCACACGCGTGGGGGTGAACCGGTACTGGCCGGCGGGGTCATCCAGATCGAGGAGAGTATTCCCCACACGCGTGGGGGTGAACCGTCTTCGCCATCTTCCAGGAGAGCCTCGGTAAAGTATTCCCCACACGCGTGGGGGTGAACCTGCAACATGAGCGTCGGCAAGGTCTATCAGGTGCGTATTCCCCACACGCGTGGGGGTGAACCGCCGCCGCCGCCGTCAAGCGGGAAGCGGAGATCGTATTCCCCACACGCGTGGGGGTGAACCACGTTCAGCCCCGGCGTACCATCGCCCGACATCCGTATTCCCCACACGCGTGGGGGTGAACCGCGATGAGCTACGCCCTTGTCGCGCCAGTCGGCCGTATTCCCCACACGCGTGGGGGTGAACCGGCCGTGGCATTGCCCGGCGCGGCCAGCCCGTCGTATTCCCCACACGCGTGGGGGTGAACCGCAATACGGCATGGAAACACCCGGCCAACTCGGAGTATTCCCCACACGCGTGGGGGTGAACCGCCTACGCGCCTAGTTGTCAAGGGGTCTAGGCCGTATTCCCCACACGCGTGGGGGTGAACCGCGTTGTCGGCCGCTGTCCAGATGTTGGCGTGGCGTATTCCCCACACGCGTGGGGGTGAACCGTAGATGGCCGACGGCGACACCCCGTCAGCGGAGTATTCCCCACACGCGTGGGGGTGAACCGCTGAGATTCGACGGCGCGATCACGGCCGTTACGTATTCCCCACACGCGTGGGGGTGAACCGCGCATGGCCCGGTTCTCCAGGCCGGGCCATGAGTATTCCCCACACGCGTGGGGGTGAACCGCCTCGGCCGCCAGTCGCGTCTCGAAGGCCAATGTATTCCCCACACGCGTGGGGGTGAACCGACCATGACGAACATGATGCAGGACGCCCTCAGCGTATTCCCCACACGCGTGGGGGTGAACCGTGATCTGCCCGCCACTGATCGTGTACCGCTCCGTATTCCCCACACGCGTGGGGGTGAACCGGCCAAGTCCGGCACGTGGGAAGACGCGTCGGCCGTATTCCCCACACGCGTGGGGGTGAACCGAACAGACCGCGCAAGGGCCAAAACGGGGGCAAGTATTCCCCACACGCGTGGGGGTGAACCTTACCTCGTCCATGCCCTGGGTGTGCCCAACCCGTATTCCCCACACGCGTGGGGGTGAACCGTTGATCTACGTTGACCCGCTGGATATGTAGGCGTATTCCCCACACGCGTGGGGGTGAACCGGTGCCACCCAGCCAGGTGCAGGCCAAAGCCGAGTATTCCCCACACGCGTGGGGGTGAACCGCGAACACGGCAACCAACCCGGGCCGGGGGGAACGTATTCCCCACACGCGTGGGGGTGAACCGCCCTCGTGGAGCAGGGTATTGCGGATGATCTCCGTATTCCCCACACGCGTGGGGGTGAACCGAACACGGCCACCAGCTAGACATATTTGGCGACGTATTCCCCACACGCGTGGGGGTGAACCGTCAGAGCAAGGCGAGCCGTTGACTGACGATGAGTATTCCCCACACGCGTGGGGGTGAACCGGCGTACAACGTCGAGCAACAGCCGTTCACCGAAGTATTCCCCACACGCGTGGGGGTGAACCGGCGGCGGGGATGACCTACGACACGCTGCGGCAGTATTCCCCACACGCGTGGGGGTGAACCGACGCCGCGGCCATCCAGTCCGAGGGCAGGGAGGTATTCCCCACACGCGTGGGGGTGAACCGGATTACGGCACGATCCCCGGCACTGGCGACAAGTATTCCCCACACGCGTGGGGGTGAACCGACGAAATCGAATATTTATGGGGGAGCCTGGAGGTATTCCCCACACGCGTGGGGGTGAACCGGTGTTGCACATCGACGCCCGCGCGGGCCGCGAGTATTCCCCACACGCGTGGGGGTGAACCCGGTAGTCGCGCTGGTGTCCGATTTGCATTGCAAGTATTCCCCACACGCGTGGGGGTGAACCCTCGTAACGGTGAACGTCTGCCCGGCGGCGAACGTATTCCCCACACGCGTGGGGGTGAACCGAGCATAGCGGCGGGCGGTGGTTGGGCGGTAGAAGTATTCCCCACACGCGTGGGGGTGAACCGCTTCTCCGACCTCGCCGGCGAACCGCATGTGCACGTATTCCCCACACGCGTGGGGGTGAACCGGCCAAGCCGGGCATTGAGCGCCTGTTCGAGGGCGTATTCCCCACACGCGTGGGGGTGAACCGACCGTGCCCATGCGCAAGACGCAGTAGGATAAGTATTCCCCACACGCGTGGGGGTGAACCGCGGGGCGCGGCTGTGAGTCGCTCCGCTGCCCGCGTATTCCCCACACGCGTGGGGGTGAACCGATGTCTTGGGGAATGGCGTCCTCTCTCAGACGCCGTATTCCCCACACGCGTGGGGGTGAACCGGCCCAAACGCGACCGGCAAGTAGGGGCCTCGCGTATTCCCCACACGCGTGGGGGTGAACCGGCTACGGCCAATATGCGGCGCAAATGGGTCAAGTATTCCCCACACGCGTGGGGGTGAACCGTAATGGTAGATGACCAGGTTCGCCAGGCGCTGGTATTCCCCACACGCGTGGGGGTGAACCGTCAAGAACCCCGACCCCGCCGACGTGGTTAACGTATTCCCCACACGCGTGGGGGTGAACCGGAACTTTGCGTTTACGTGTACCCGGCGGCACGCGTATTCCCCACACGCGTGGGGGTGAACCGCTGACGCACAAGCGGCGGCCGACCGGCTGGCCCAGAGTATTCCCCACACGCGTGGGGGTGAACCGTTGTTGCCGTTCTAGGTTGGCGACTCGCGCCGCCGTATTCCCCACACGCGTGGGGGTGAACCGTTTAACTTTATGGAGGTTTTCATGGACTGGTCAGTATTCCCCACACGCGTGGGGGTGAACCGACTCTCAGCGCGTCGGCCGATGAGAACAACAAGTATTCCCCACACGCGTGGGGGTGAACCGCCAAGAGGCCGCCGTTCCTATGGTTCCCGTTGAGTATTCCCCACACGCGTGGGGGTGAACCGCGGCCCCTTCCAACCCGGCCCACAACCCCGGCCGTATTCCCCACACGCGTGGGGGTGAACCGCGTTTAGCAACGTCCGCGACCAGGCGACGCTCGTATTCCCCACACGCGTGGGGGTGAACCGGACAACACATTATGAATATAATAGACTCTATTAGTATTCCCCACACGCGTGGGGGTGAACCGATAGCCGGCGGCCGCTATAGCCGGGCTCATAGTATTCCCCACACGCGTGGGGGTGAACCGGCTATGCTTATCAACGGCGGCCGTTCGCTCTACACGTATTCCCCACACGCGTGGGGGTGAACCGCGCATGTTCATAGACCCCGATCTATATGCGGGGCGTATTCCCCACACGCGTGGGGGTGAACCGGTATGGGCGACCATCGCGGCCGTGTTGCCCACGTATTCCCCACACGCGTGGGGGTGAACCGGCATTCTGGATGAGGCCGGCGTGGCGGCCGTGGTATTCCCCACACGCGTGGGGGTGAACCGCAGCTTTGTCGTGCTGACCGTCGCCCACATGGAGTATTCCCCACACGCGTGGGGGTGAACCGACCTCTTCGGCGACGAGTACGACGCCCGCCAAGTATTCCCCACACGCGTGGGGGTGAACCGTACATCGGGGTGTAACAGGGGGAAGAACAGTTTGTATTCCCCACACGCGTGGGGGTGAACCGCATGGCGTTGCTAATCGTGACGCCTTTCTCGGTCGTATTCCCCACACGCGTGGGGGTGAACCGGAGATAAACGATGAACGATTTGACCCTAGCGAGTATTCCCCACACGCGTGGGGGTGAACCGTATATCAATACCGCCCGCGGTTACGAGCCGTTCGTATTCCCCACACGCGTGGGGGTGAACCGCTGACTAAGGCCGTCACGCTGCGAGCGGCGGCGTATTCCCCACACGCGTGGGGGTGAACCGCTAACGCCGGCCGCTTCCTTGCCGACAAGCCAGTATTCCCCACACGCGTGGGGGTGAACCGCGGGCGGCGGTGCGCGCCGGGGTGAATCCCGACGTATTCCCCACACGCGTGGGGGTGAACCGGCCCGCGAGACGGCCGAAGCGACGGCGCTGGCGTATTCCCCACACGCGTGGGGGTGAACCGCGCTGCTGGAAGGCGCGAACGTTCAGACGGCCGTATTCCCCACACGCGTGGGGGTGAACCGATTGGCGCTGGTATAGTCAATATACAAATTGGTGTATTCCCCACACGCGTGGGGGTGAACCGACAAATTCGAGCGAACGCTGGCCGAGGTCTACGTATTCCCCACACGCGTGGGGGTGAACCGTCGGCCTGCAACGCCCGCGCCATGCGCGTCTCCGTATTCCCCACACGCGTGGGGGTGAACCGCGGGACGCACTCGTGCCTGCCGGGAAAACGTCCGTATTCCCCACACGCGTGGGGGTGAACCGGATCAGGGCGATCTTGCCCAGACAATCTTGTAGTATTCCCCACACGCGTGGGGGTGAACCGCCGACGCGCGAAACTACGAGACGTTCGCCGTCGTATTCCCCACACGCGTGGGGGTGAACCGTGACCCACCATCATCAAGATCGCCTGCTTGATGTATTCCCCACACGCGTGGGGGTGAACCGTTAATCGTCGTTGTCATCGTTACTCCTTCACCAGTATTCCCCACACGCGTGGGGGTGAACCGTACAGGTGGGCGATGTCATCGAATGGCGGCCGTATTCCCCACACGCGTGGGGGTGAACCGTGACCACGCCGACCAACGGTGGCAACTACACGCGTATTCCCCACACGCGTGGGGGTGAACCGCCAGTATCGGAACCGGCCGGCGTGAAATTTATGTATTCCCCACACGCGTGGGGGTGAACCGCGCAGGGCGGGCCGCATCGCCTCGCTCCTGAGCGTATTCCCCACACGCGTGGGGGTGAACCGTCTAGCAACCGCTCGATAACTGAGATACCGACCGTATTCCCCACACGCGTGGGGGTGAACCGAATATGAAGTCCTGCCCGCACTGCGCGTGGGGGCGTATTCCCCACACGCGTGGGGGTGAACCGAGCAATTGAAGCTGATTCAACTCATCCGTGATAGTATTCCCCACACGCGTGGGGGTGAACCGTAGAGGGCGGGGCGTACAGCGGCGGTCGGCACGTATTCCCCACACGCGTGGGGGTGAACCGCCAGAGACCTCAAGCAAACCTCGGCGTAGTTCGTATTCCCCACACGCGTGGGGGTGAACCGTATGAGGTGGACGGGGTGGACTCGGTGGACAGGTGTATTCCCCACACGCGTGGGGGTGAACCGCAACGACGTGGCCCGTTACATCGCGGCCGGCAGTATTCCCCACACGCGTGGGGGTGAACCGGGGAGGCCCCAGAGGAGGTAGTTGCTGAGCCAGTATTCCCCACACGCGTGGGGGTGAACCGCGGTCAAGAAACCAACGGCCGATTTCGTCGCGGTATTCCCCACACGCGTGGGGGTGAACCGTGACGGCGGAACCGTCCTGATACCCGATCTAATGTATTCCCCACACGCGTGGGGGTGAACCGACGGCCGACGGCGAGGCGATACCAAGCTGCTGCGTATTCCCCACACGCGTGGGGGTGAACCGCTATGGAAATCGGGGGCCACGACGTTAGCCAATGTATTCCCCACACGCGTGGGGGTGAACCGAGCATATCGATTCAGCTATGAAACGCTGAAAAGTATTCCCCACACGCGTGGGGGTGAACCGGTCGATGAGGGCGGTCATTGATGCGCGCTCGGCGTATTCCCCACACGCGTGGGGGTGAACCGGAGTGGGACGCGGCCGAGCAGGGGGAGGCGCTGTACGTATTCCCCACACGCGTGGGGGTGAACCGTATCCATGGGGTAGTGCGCCGTTGGTGGGTGAGTATTCCCCACACGCGTGGGGGTGAACCGGGCAGAACGGCAGGGTAGGGCAGGACGGCAGGGCGTATTCCCCACACGCGTGGGGGTGAACCGTCTCCTCGGCGTGGAAGATCGTTCCGACCGGCCGTATTCCCCACACGCGTGGGGGTGAACCGTTGGTGCCGTTGGTGTTTGCGGGTGGGCGGACGTATTCCCCACACGCGTGGGGGTGAACCGACCTCCGGGGCGCTCTGTGTCTTCCATATCCAGTATTCCCCACACGCGTGGGGGTGAACCGTCCTGGGCGATGAAGAGATAGAGCTATCGGTCGGTATTCCCCACACGCGTGGGGGTGAACCGATTGAGGCGGGGAATGGGACGTGGCAGGCGGCGAGTATTCCCCACACGCGTGGGGGTGAACCGCATCGACCTGACGCCATGGGCCGAGGACGAGTGTATTCCCCACACGCGTGGGGGTGAACCGGTGGAATTGGTGGACAATGCCATCAACAGTAAGTATTCCCCACACGCGTGGGGGTGAACTGCTGTCGGGTCACTGAGCTTGCGCGTTTTCATCGGTATTCCCCACACGCGTGGGGGTGAACCGTCCCGTCTCGTTGCCTTCATTGCCCGTTCGCCGTATTCCCCACACGCGTGGGGGTGAACCGGTCATGTTGGCGACCGGGTACACGCCCAACATCGTATTCCCCACACGCGTGGGGGTGAACCGCCTAGCCCGATGCGCCCCAGCTGCCGGGCGACCGTATTCCCCACACGCGTGGGGGTGAACCGAGAGGTGAGAGATGGGTAGTGGACATGGGCAGAGTATTCCCCACACGCGTGGGGGTGAACCGAACTAGAGGTTATGCGCGCCCTCTATGAGGCGGCGTATTCCCCACACGCGTGGGGGTGAACCGCCGGCGGCCCGCATCCATTCCTCATCCGCTTTCGTATTCCCCACACGCGTGGGGGTGAACCATGGCTGACCGAGAACATGGGGCGCATCCGGCTGGTATTCCCCACACGCGTGGGGGTGAACCGCCGCTGGGCGACCGCCACGACGCGCCAAGCGGCGTATTCCCCACACGCGTGGGGGTGAACCGTAGAGGCAGCGACCGTAACGGAAGCCCCGCCCGTATTCCCCACACGCGTGGGGGTGAACCGAGTACGCCACCATCGCCCGCGCCCGGTGCGAGGTATTCCCCACACGCGTGGGGGTGAACCGGTCATGTTGGCGACCGGGTACACGCCCAACATGTATTCCCCACACGCGTGGGGGTGAACCGATGGAAGGCGTGACTTGCGCCGAAGGGAATGAGTATTCCCCACACGCGTGGGGGTGAACCGGGCGGGGGGCGGCGGGTGATGCACCCCCAGGGCGTATTCCCCACACGCGTGGGGGTGAACCGCCCTGACCGCCGCCCCGGTTCGACGCGCCCGGAGTATTCCCCACACGCGTGGGGGTGAACCGCCGCTTTCCCGGCCGGTCAACAAGTCGGCGGCCGTATTCCCCACACGCGTGGGGGTGAACCGCGTCTTCGCGCGGCCGAAACTCGGCCGCGTGCGTATTCCCCACACGCGTGGGGGTGAACCGTTGTTCTCCAACGCGTAGCAGGGGTCTCCGATCCGTATTCCCCACACGCGTGGGGGTGAACCGGCGTAAGCAGCCCCAGCCCCGGTTGTTACCGGGTATTCCCCACACGCGTGGGGGTGAACCGTGCCAGGTGCATAAGCCGCTATATCCGGGGAAGTATTCCCCACACGCGTGGGGGTGAACCGCGCGCGCTGGGCGAGGCGTTCCCGGAGGAAACTGTATTCCCCACACGCGTGGGGGTGAACCGGTGAATGATGACGAACACAACAGACGAATTAGGTATTCCCCACACGCGTGGGGGTGAACCGCACTTGGCCGCGGCACTCTGGAAGAAGGCCCACGTATTCCCCACACGCGTGGGGGTGAACCGATTGCGAGACGTGCGGTCGAATGACCGAGGTCGNNCGAACTACAGAGCGTATTCCCCACACGCGTGGGGGTGAACCGCAATGACTGACGTAAAGGCGGCCATTATCGCGCGTATTCCCCACACGCGTGAGGGTGAACCGTGAGCAATCTGCAAAACTCGTGGGGGCGTGTCATGCCGCCATTATAACCCGGTTTTAGAACGCTATTTCTATAGCAAGGCGGCCGGGTCGGGGGGACAATCCGGGGCCATAGGTGAGATTATGAAACGAACAATCGTATTGGTCCTGTTGACGGCGCTGGGCGTCGTGGCGCTGGCCGCTTGCGGTGGCGGGTCGGATGCCGTCGGCGTGTGGGTTGGCGTGGATACACCGGGGTTTGAGATGGAGCTAAAAGCCGACGGGACGGGGTTTATCGGCTTCGACGGCGTTGGCGGCGATATGACCTGGGAGAGCGACGGCGAACAACTCTGTTTCACGTTCGAGGACGGCAGCGGCGATTGCAAGGACTATACCGTGGACGGCGACCGCATGTCGATGGAGAGTTTCGGCAGCGGCGGCACGACCCGGCTGGAACGCTGGACAAAGTGACGGTCGCGACCGGCCTCTTGCGTATTCCCCACACGCGTGCGCGTGGTGCCATTCGCCACACCACGCGCGCCCAAAGGCAGCTTC
>CXWJ01002381.1_pt1 | contig 10595 bp, 10 predicted proteins | sample 590841 | NCBI WGS metagenome assembly CXWJ01 (sample SAMEA3498367, study PRJEB10139) | wastewater metagenome | biome: wastewater treatment plant; material: activated sludge | place: Austria | collected 2015-01-21 | reverse complement strand
GCGAAGCCTAAGCGCTTTACGCGTGCCGTGCCGAAGCGCACGCCGAGGCGGTCGATCAGGTGGTCGATGTCGTCGTGGCCTTGGGCGCCGTTGACGATGTCGGCCTGCGGCGCGGTTGTTTTCTCCGCCGTCGTCACCGCGAGGCGTACGACGTCGAAGCCGAAACCGGGGTCGAGTTCGTCGACGAGCGTCGCAAAGCGTTCGCGGAACAGGCGGCAGAGCGCGCGGGCGTCGCGCAAGGGCTTTGACGTCGCGACGGAGAGGCGGCGCACCGCGCCGTCGACGCGGTAGAGCGTGACTTGCAGCGCGCGGGCGCCTTCGCCACGTTCCTCCATGCGTTTGGCGAGTTCTTGGGTCAGGTGTTCGACGATGTCGAGGATGAAGGCCTCGTGCGTCACCGGTTCGGCGAAGCAGCGCTCGGCGATGTAGGGGGGCACGGGCAGGCGCGGGGTGATCGGCTCGTCGGCGGCGCCTAAGATTTGGTCGAGGCGGCGCAGCAGGATGGCGCCGAAGCGGGCGGCCAAGGGCGCACGCGGGCGGTCGACGAGGTCGGCGATCTTCTTCAACCCCACGCGGGCGAGGGCATCGAGTTTGCCGGCGTCGAGGCGAAGGCTCGCGAGCGGCAACGGCAGAACGCTCTCGCGCAGTTCGTTGTCGCTCACGATGCGCTTGTCGGCAAAGCGGGCGAGTGCCCAGGCGGCGCCGACGGTGCCGGCGATGGCGGTGCGCGCGGTGAAGCCTTGCGCGGCGAGACGGCGGACGATGTCCTTGCGCATCGCCTCTTCGCCGCCGAAGAGATGCGCGCAGCCCGTGATGTCGAGCGTCATGCCGCCGTCGTTCAGGCCCACGAGCGGGGTGAAGCGGGTGAGCCAGTCGCAGATCGCCTCGGCGAGATTCGCGTCGGCGGTCTCATCGGCGTGATCGACGGCGAGGTTCGGGTGCATCGCGCGGGCGTCGGCGAGCGGCATGCCCACGCGCAGGCCCAAGGCTGCGGCAGCGGCGTTCAGTGCGCTCAGGCGGAGCGCGCTTTTGATCTCGCTGACGACGACTCTTGGATCACGCGGTCTGGGCGAGAGCGCGCGCTCGATCCGATCGGTCGGCAAATGGACGAGCCAGACTGCGAGATAGCGGCGGGGTTGCGAATTTGCGCTCATGGGATTGCCATTCGACGCGCCATTGGCCGCACTGGCCAAAGCGGTTTTTGACGAGATCGAGGTGGAACGTGGGACGGCCGAGACCGCCGAAGGCATCGGGCGTGCTAGGTGCGGACGAAACGAGCCAGCGCGTCGTCGCGGCGTTCGGTTCGATGTCGCGTCCGTGGCGCAGGATGAGCCCTAAGGCTCCGCCGTCTTGCGCGGCGAGTGCGAGGCGGCGTGTCATCGTGAGGTCGAGCACGCGCGTTTGTGCCGGGAACTCCGCGATGACGGCGGCGAAGCCGCGGCACTTCAACGCCTCGCCCATTGCCCAGAGCACGTCTTCGGCGCGGGGGACGTTCAGGTAGATGAGCGTGCGCGCGTCGACGCCGTTCATATGCAGGCCGGGCAGATAGGGGCGGCCGTATTCGGCGGCGGTGAAGTCGTGCTGGATGTAGAGCGTGTGCGCGCCCGTCCGGTCGAGTGCCGCGAGGCCGAAGGCGAAGCCCGCGGCGGTGGCCAGATCCTGCGCCGATTTCGGCATCAGTTCGTGCACCGCGCCGCGCAGGAGCCCGCCGCTGAGCGTTTCGTCGATTTCGCGCACGCCGGTTTCGACGTGGAGGCGTGTGTTGCTTGCGCCTTTGCGCAGCAGACAGGCAGCTTCGATCGCGGCAATCGTTTGCTTAAGGGAATCAATGCCTTGCGGCCGATTTCGCGAGAAATGCGAAATCGAATCCGTTATATGCGTTATTTTGGCGGAATTGCGCGGATTTATCCGTTCGGAATCCGTTAGAAATCCGTTTGGTTTCCGTTTGGAAACGGGGTCTTCCCAGGTTTGCTCGCGGGACACGTCGTCCTCCGCCGCCAGGGTCGTTGGCACGGGTCAGCCCTCTCTGCTCTTGCAATTGTTCTTATTTTGTTCTATTCTGGGTGGTGTCGAGAGTCAAGGGCTACCGTACCGGTTCTAAGAATTTTGGTGACATAATAAGTGCGCCGCAGCGCAGTCTGGGAGCGCGGGCGTCACGCCGCTCTTCACGACATCTTAGGTGCGCACTTGCATGTTGATTCAGCAAAGAGCGGGCGGGACGCCCGCGCTCCCAGACTGCGCTAGCGCTTTTTTGACCGATATTGCCCGCTCAACGATTCTCCGATGGCGGCAGCGGGCCTGTCATCGGTTTGAACGCTTTCGCGCGGGCGTGGGCCTCGGCGCGTTGGGCGGGGGTGAGTTTGCCGTGGAGGGCGCCCATGGCGGAGTCGGCGGGCGGGTTCATGATGTCGAACTTCGTTTCGGGCAGCATCTTGAAGCCTTCCTTCGCGCCCAAGATGTACCACATGTAGGACTCGACGAGGTCGGTACGGCCGGCGTCGCCGGTTTCGAGCATGAGCGCGGTGTTGTACATCGCGGGGCCGTGGCCGTAGCGCGCGCCCCATAGGTACCAGCGGGCCGCCTCGGCTAGATTTTCGGGGACGCCGTAGCCGTTGTCGTAGATTGTCCCTAAATCCATCATCGAGCGGCGTTCGCCGCCCATCGCGGCTTGCAGGTGGTACTGGCGCGCTTTGGCGAAGTCGCGTTGGACCACGTTGGGCTTACCGTCCATGTACTCGACGCCGAGGCGGCGGGCGGCTTCGATGTCGCCTTGGGCGGCGCGTTCCGTCCACCAGGCGATCGCTTCGGGATAGAGGCCGCGGCGGTAGAGGTCGTCGCCTTCGGTGCGGGGGACGGGCGCCGTTTGCTCGGCTTGCGCAATGAGCGAGTGGGCGGCGAAGGGGACGCTTATGGCAACAGTCGCGGCAAGAGCGAGGCGGGTGAGAATGCTCATACTTGGTTCCACACGTGTACTTTGGTCGCGTGACTTTGCCGGGCCGGTTCGGGAAATGCTAGCCCCTACGACCTGTCATCCCGGCCAAGCGGAGCGCAGCGAAGTGCGAGCCTGGACCTAGGAGAGGCAAGCACGCACGCCATCCATTGCCCGCGCGCCTGGGTCCCGGATCGCGCTGCTTCGCAGCGGGCTTCGCTAACGTCCGGGATGACAACTTTGGTTGCAGACGGCCTGGCGATTGCGCATGGTTCGGCCTTCAAAAGGAAATGATCAATGGCGTTGAAAGTCGTGGGATCCGGCCTTGGGCGGACGGGGACGAAGTCGCTACAGACGGCGCTCAATATGCTGGGCTTCGGGCCATGCCATCATATGGTCGAGGTGTTCGCGCATCCCGAGAGCGTGCCGCTGTGGATCGAGGCGGGCGCGGGGCGGCCGGCATGGGACAAGATTTTCGCGGACTACGTGTCGATGGTCGACTATCCCGGCGCGCATTATTGGCGCGAGCTGGCGGCCTACTATCCCAACGCCAAGGTGCTGCATTCGGTGCGCGATCCCGACAAGTGGTTCGATTCCACGCAGGCGACGATCTTTGCGCCGGGGTCGCTGGTCACGCAGGACGAAGGGCCGCTGGGCGCGTTCTTTCGGAGCTTCACCAAGGCGTTTCGTGCGCATATGCATGACCGTGCGTACATGACCGACTATTTTCGCCGGCACACGGACGACGTGAAGCGCACGATCGCGCCGGAGCGCTTGCTCGTCTACGAGGTGGGGCAGGGTTGGGAGCCGCTGTGCAAGTTTTTGGGTGTGCCAGTGCCGGATGCGCCCTATCCGTCGGAGAATTCGCGCGCGGAGTTCATCGCGCGGGTGGCAGCGCGAGGGACCTAGCTCATGGTGCAGAAAGTCACGATTTATCATAACCCGAAGTGCGGAACGTCACGCAACGTGCTTGCGTTCATCCGCGAGGCGGGGATCGAGCCCACGGTGATCGAGTATCTGAAGGCGCCTCCGTCGCGAACGGAGTTGTTGTCGCTGATCAGGCGCTCAGGCGGGACGGCGCGCGATATGCTCCGCGCGAAGGAAGCGTTGGCGGAGGAGCTTGGGCTCACCGAGCCGAAGGTCAGCGACGCGAAGATCGTCGATGCGATGCTGGAACATCCGATCTTGATCAACCGGCCAATCGTGGTGACGGAGCGCGCCGTGAAGCTGTGCCGGCCGTCGGAGACGGTGCACGAAATTTTGCCCAAGAAATGAGGACGCCATGAAAGCCGCCGTCTATTACGAGAATGGTCCGCCGTCCGTGTTCAAGTACGAGGACGTGGAGGATCCGATTTGTTATGCGCCGGGCGTCGTCATCAAGGTCGAGGCCGTCTCGATCGAGGGTGGCGATACGCTGAATAGGCTCGGTGGCGCGCTGATTACGAAGCCGCATATCGTGGGCTATCAGGCTGCGGGGACGATCGTTCAGGTCGGCAAGGAGGTCACACACCTCAAGGCCGGGCAGAAGGTCGTGACAGTGAATGCGTTCGGCAGCCACGCGGAGTTGCGTTCGGTGCCGGCGCGCAATGCGTGGGTGATCCCGGACGGGTTCGACGTGCGCGAAGCCTCTGCGATCCCGGTGCCGTTTGGGACGGCGGACGATTGCCTATTCGAGTTCGGCCGGTTGAAGGCGGGCGAGACTGTGTTGGTGCAGGCCGGCGCGGGTGCCGTTGGGATTGCGGCCATTCAGTTGGCGAAACGGGCAGGCGCGCGGGTGCTCGCAACCGCTTCCAGCGACGAACGGCTCGCGAAGTTGAAGCCGTTGGGCATGGATCACGGCATCAACTATGCGAAGCAAGACGTCGTTCAGGAGGTGATGAAACTCACCGACAATAAGGGCGTCGATGTCGTGGTCGATCCGGTCGGCGGATCGACGTTGCAAAAGAGCTTGCTATCGCTCGGCGCGCGCGGGCGTTGCTCGATGGTCGGCAATGCGGGCCGCGAAGCCGTAAAGCTCGATGTGTCGAGCTTGATGGCAGGCAACCGTTCGCTCACCGGCGTGTTCCTGGGCGCGGAGATTTTCACCGACCGCGTGCACGACATGATCCAACGCCACATCGACGATGCGGCGAAGGGCAAGCTCAAAGTCGTGATCGACAAGACGTTCGCACTGAAAGACGCGGCCGCTGCGCACGCCTATATCGAGAGCCGGCAGGCGGTCGGGCGGGTGTTGTTGGTGCCGTAGGTTCCCATGCGTTTCTTTTCTGCCGATTGGCATGCGCTCGATGATGAAGTTGAAACTCAGCGCGTTGTCGCCGCATACAATGCGTTCTTTTCCGGGCTTGGTGGGGCGGTTGGGCAGAAAATACGAAACTTCGTCAACACGCATAGTGCGCATGACGCTTTGCTTGACCGATTGGAAGTCGATGCTAACCGACGTGTGATCCAGTTTGACCTTGTTGCTGGAGACAACCAGGTTGGCTACTTCCATTTGCGTCTGCGCTACGCTGGTGCCCGCCTTGTCACAACGTCAATGGAAAATCTATCCAACGCACTCGACAGCCGCAGGTCTGTTCTTCTCTATGATGAGTTTGACGTCGTCGATGGCGCCAGTTTGCCTGCGAAGTACATTCATCGCTTCCTTCTTTGGCCTCGTGATCGTAAAGAGTTCGAGATCGTGTTCATGGACTTCGACCTGGTGGTGACCCCGCTGAAGGTTCGCTGCTACGAAAACCACGGCGAGACACTTGTCGTAGTTTCGTGAGTTCTTGAAACGCTGAGGTGGTTGGTTGCCCCGCGCCGTCCGCGCGACTTCTGGGTGGCCGGGTCGCGCTTCGCTTGCCCGGCCATGACGGAGTATTTGGCTAGAACCGTCCGCCCGTGCGGAAGCCGCCGCTTCGGCCGCCGCCGCCGATTTTGATGCCTCCGATCTTGGGGAAGCCGCTTGAGGGTAGGCGGAAGCGGGGGCTTTTGCCCCAGGAGCTTTTGCGGCGATCGTCGTCATCGTCGTCGTCATCATCGTCGTCCCAGTCGCGGCGTTTGCTGTAGCCGCGTTGGAAGACATCCCAGAGGACCGCGCCTTGGACGGCGCCGCGGACGATGCCGCCGATGAGTTCGGCCAGCATGTCGTTGTTGTTGATTTGAAACTGCCCCCAAGGGCCGTCGTATTTGTTCGCGCGGACTTTGTCGCGCACGCCTTCGAGTTCGCTGCGGCGGCGGGCGATTTCGCGGGTCTCGTCGCGGATCTTCGTGACCTCGGCTTCGGCCTTCGCGATTGCGTTTTGAGTGAGTTCGATGTGCTGGACCAGCCGGTCGTCGTCGGTCGTCTTGGTCGTGCGCGCCTCGCGATACATCGTTTGCAGGTCTTCGCGGGCGATCGCTTGGGAGAGAACGGCGAGCGCTTCGTCGTGGGCGCGACGGTCGCCTTCGTCGAGCAATTTCGCACGCTCTTGATCCAGCGCTGCAAGTGCCGCTTGCGCTTTCGCAAGCGCTGCGGTTGCGGCTTTGAGATCGGCTTCGGCGGTGCCAAGTTTCGACTCGAGCGCCAAGATGCCCGCGTCCATGAGCGCGGCGCGCTCGATCTCTTCGAGTTTGCGGTCCTCTGCCTCGACGCGTTTGACGAGTTCGCCCGCGTGCTCGCGCAGGCGCACCGGGATTTCGTTTAGGTGCATGTAGTTGGGACGCGCCGTGTCGTAGCCCACGAGGCGCGCGACCCAGCGGTCGAAAAAGCGCACGAAGTTGCCGGCCTTGTAGGCCGGGGTGGCGAAGCCGCGCTTCCACAGATACATGAACAGCGGGTCGGCCTCGTACGGTTTGCGTTTCGCGCCGAGGTCGGCTTCCGATTGTTTCGCCTTTTCGTCGGCGGCTTCGGCGATTTTCGTGACATCCGTGAGCCGCGCCTTTTGCGCGATCCAAGCGTGGTCGGCCGCCATCTTCTTCTCGACCTCGACCTGAAGCGTCTTGATCGGCTCGCCCGCGGCTTCGACGGCGGCGGTCTTGGCGCGGTGCTCGGCTTCCGCGGCGACAACGGCGCTTTGCGCGCCGCCGTGGCGGATCAGAAGCTGATCGAGCGTCGACTTGTAGGTGCGCAGAAGCGCCAGCGCGCGGCGCTCGGCGGCGTCAAGGTCGCCGACGATCTCGTTGCGGACCAACGCGTCGAGGCGGATAAGCGCGAGCGAGCGGAAGCTCTCCGCCAGTTGCTTGCGCTGGCGCTCGGCCTCCTGCGCGGCGGACGCGAGAACCTGGGCCAAGCGGTTTTCGTTCGAACGAACGTCGGAGATGGCGTTCTCGACTTCGGAGAGGGCGTCGCGGCTCGATACGTACATCTATTCGTCGTCCCATGAGGTGACGGCGCCGCCGAGCACGGACATGCTGTAGCGCGGGTCGAGTTCGCCGCGCAGCTTGGATCCCAAGATGCGGTTTTCGATGATGCCGTTGTCGCGCTTGTCGCGGGCGACGGCATCGAACGTCGCTTGCGGCACGCGAACGCCCCAAGCATTGACGTTGTAGCTGCGGCCGTCTTCTTCGTTCGTGACGGGCATGGTGAGGCTGCTTCCATCCGGCGCGATCGCTTCGACGACGATGTAGTGGTTGCGGGCGCTCTCGTTAACGTTCGGGATGCGGAAGAAGCCGGTTGTGCCGTCGGCGACGATGCGCAGCTGGTAGGTTTGTACGAGCTTGGTGCGGAGCGCTTCGAGGTTTGTGATTGCCGTTCGCGCACCGGCAGCGTCGTTTGCGGCGAGGGCTGTTTGCCCGTCGCGGAGCAGCCCGTCGGCCTGCGTACGCGCCGGCTCGACACGCGCTTCGGCGGTTACGGCGGCGTGCGCTGCGGTGAGCGACTTGGGCAGGGTTTCGCTGAGTTCGATGCGGGCGGCGTCGGCTGCGCGTTCGCGCGGGGCGACGATGCCGTACTGATAGCCGCCCCAAAGAGCCGTTACGCCGATTAGGAGGGCACTCGTCCAACCGATGATCGCGCCACGGCGAACCCACATGAGGGCGAGCGTGCGGGAGAGCCCAGGAGCCGGGGGCGTGTAGACGAAGCGGCTTTCTTTGAGCGCCTTGATGCCTTCGTCGAGGACGCGGTCGGTGACCTCGATCCCTTGGCTTTTGTAGATTTCACGCAGGCGATCGCGAAGCGCCCTGTCGCGGTCGCCTTGGCCGAGTTCGCGCTCGACGATCAGTTCGCGAAAGCGGATCGTGTCGACCACGTCCATCGCGAGCATCAGTTCGTCGAGCGTTTGCGGTTTGGCAGGGACGGCAGCGCCGGACATTAGATGTGGCTCTCCAAACCAAAATCGTCATGGCCGNNGGGTGGCCGGGTCAAGCCCGGCCATGACGGGAGAATTTGGTGGTGCAAAGTCGCCGCCTCAGAGGTTGAACGCTTTGCCTTGGGCGACGAGGGAGGCTAGGCGCCGTTTTCCGTCTTCGACGGCGTCGCGGATTTCGGCCGAGTTTTGCGTCGCGAGTTTGCGCATTTCTTCGATGATGATGCGCGACTTTTCCTGGAAGTTGACAACGCTGTCCACGAGCTTCTTCACCGCGTCGGCGCGGATCGTGGGGCCGTAACCAGCGCGCACGGCCGCTTCCTGTACCTTGTCGCCGATTTCGGAGAGGACCTCGATCGACTTCGAGACACCTTCCTTCATCGCGTTCACGGTTTCGGTGGATTCGTGCAGGCCGAACATGCCGGTGAAGGAGGCTTTGAGCGCGGTTAAGACCGTGTCGTTCGTCGAGAAGAAGCTGACGGCCTGCGCGTAGATGCGTTCCTTCGCGCTCGTCGTTTGCATCAGTCGGGCCATGATGACTTCGGACGTGTTGTAGCCGATGGTCAGGTTGTCGCTCAGGTCTTTTGCGATCTGATAGCGCTTGTCCTCGTCCTGCGTTTGGCGAAGCACTTCGTCGCGGATGAGCTCGAGCTTCGCGCGTTCGGCGGGCTCGGTGCCTGCGAACGTCGCGACGGCGTTTGCGGCCTCGTTCAGCTTTTTCTTCGCTTCGTCGAGTTTCCACTCGGCCTTTTTCAGGACCTCAAGCGCCATCACCTCGGATTGCTTCAAGGCGCCGCGGAAGTCGCGGTAGGATTCCAGGATCGCGGCTTCGCGCTGGATCTGGTTCTTCGTTTCCTTCGTGACAGCGATGTAAATTGCGCGGATCTTGTCGAAGCGGTCCGCGACGTCGCCGCGGGTCAGCTTCATCCACGAGTTCGTCGCGCGCTCCCACATACTGACCTTGCCGTCGGCGATTTGATCGACCATCGCCTTGGCGTCGTCGCGGATCGAGTTGAAGCCTTCGGTGATCTGACGGTAGCGGTCGCCCACCTCCATCGCGGCCACATGCTCGCGCACGACTTCGTTGAAGTTCGACGCCTGGTTCAGCGTGCGGGCGATGATCGTGATGCGGTCCTGGTCGAGGTCCGAAATCTGATGCAGAAGTGCGTTGATCGGGGCTTCTTCGCCCTTGTTCGTGGGGACGATCCCCATGTCGCGCAGTGTGGAAAGTGCACGGTCGAGATACTGCATAGGCGTGCGGACGACGACATCGGACATCGGAAACTTCCTCCCAGCGGAAACGCGCGGAAACATGTGGCCCGCCAGAGGCGGTTGTGCAAGGTTCTTGGCCAAATAAAGGGGCGAGGGCCGGGCATGATCAGGGCTGGAATCGGCGGGNNTTCCTGAATGGCGGGGGACCTTCTATCCGAAGGGGCATCCCCAGGCGAAAGAGCTCGACTACGCGTCCCGCGTGCTGACGTCGATCGAGATCAACGGGACGTTCTACCGGACGCCCTCGGCCGAGACGTTTGCGAAGTGGGCTTCGGAAGTGCCGGTCGGGTTCGTGTTCTCAGTCAAGGGGCCGATGTCGGTGGTAGGGAAGGGGGTGCTGGCGGAGACAGGCCCCGCGCTCGAGAAGTTCTTCGCGAGCGGCGTCTTGGGCATGGGCGACCGGCTGGGGCCGTTCTTTTGGCAGTTCATGCCGGCGAAGAAGTTCGACCCGAAGGACATCGAGGCTTTCTTCAAGATGCTGCCGAAGGAGATTAAGGGGCGCAAACTTCGCCATGCGGTCGAGGCGCGGCATGCGACGTTCGCCGTGCCTGAGTTTGTGGAACTGGCGCGCAAGTATGGGGTGGCTGTCGTGCTGGTCGACAGCGAGAAGCATACACTGATCGCCGATCCGACCGCCGAGTTCATGTATCTGCGGCTCCAGCGGACGCAGGAGAAGATCGCGACGGGTTACAAACCGGGCGACATCAAGACGTGGGCCGCTCGCGCGAAGATCTGGGCGGCGGGTGGGACGCCCGACGATCTGCCGCTGATGGGCAAGAAGCCCGCGAAGGCCAAGCGCGATGTGTTCGTCTACTTCATCAGCGGTGCGAAGGTGCGGGCGCCGGCGGCGGCGCAGGCGCTGATCAAGGAAATTAGCTGATTGGCAAGTTCTGCTTAGCGACTTGGAAGCACTCGTTACCCGATTTTTACGGATAGACCTGCCGGTTGCGTCGGGAGTGTGCGCCGGACCGGCACGGTTTGCTGCGGCACGCAACAACTCCGACCCTGTTTTACGAGAGAGTAATGCTGAACGTGTAGGGTTTCGCTCACGCCATCCTTGAGAATGGCCGGTGGGAGAAGAAAATGAAAACGAAACTCATGGGTTTTGTCTGCGCGGCCGCGCTCGTGGC
>CXWJ01037837.1_pt1 | contig 10598 bp, 7 predicted proteins | sample 590841 | NCBI WGS metagenome assembly CXWJ01 (sample SAMEA3498367, study PRJEB10139) | wastewater metagenome | biome: wastewater treatment plant; material: activated sludge | place: Austria | collected 2015-01-21 | reverse complement strand
GGCCTAGATCGTCCATGAGGATGACGAGGATATTCGGCGCACCTTCGGCGAGACGTTTCGGTTCGACGCGTTTTTTGTAGGTGGAATCCTGGATCGTCAGCCCTGGGGTAGAGCCGGACGGTGTGGTAGGAAACGGCAGGATTTCCTGTGCGCTCGCCGTTGACGCGAGCACGACTCCCAGCGCGAGGCTGAGGGTGGTAAATAGCTTGCTGATTTTCATGGAACGAATTCTTCAGTTCGAGAATTGGTTAGTTGTTGGGCTTGAGCTTCAAGATCTGCGACTGGATGCCTTCGAGCGTCTTTGCCATCTGCGCACTCAGGCCAAGCTGACGCACGGGAAAATCACGGAAGGTCGTCAGGTGTTTCTCGGCGATGCCGACGATGGGCGTGAGCACCCAGGTCTTGTGTTCCGCATACTGACGATTCACGTCGCCGGTTTGTCGCTCGAAGGGGTCCATGCGCAGGTTGGTGATCATCGGTCGGCCGAGGCCGACCAGCGGGTCATCCCAATGTCCGCCTTCTTTCATGGAAAAGGTGACCTTGAATGATTCGTAGCGGATGGCCGTGAGCACGGTTTCGTCGTAGTAGAAGACGAACTTGCGAGCTGACTTGTCGCTGTTGCCGGTGAAAAGGGCCGTCTGATCGTAACCGTCGAGATGCACTTTGTAGTTCTTTCCGCCGTAGTCGGCCCCCTTCTTCAGTTTCTCCACAACATCAGTCTCGCCAGCAGCGGAGGCCAGCGTGGGCAACAAGTCCGTCATGTCCACGATCTCGCTGCTGACGCGTCCACCGACTGCACCGGGCCAGCGGACCATGCACGGGGCGCGCACGCCGCCTTCCCAAGTCGTCCCCTTATCGCCGCGGAAGGGACTCGTGCCTCCTTCGGGCCACATGTACTGATAGGCTCCGTTGTCGGTCACATAGACGACGATGGTGTTCTTATCGAGGCCGGTGGCCTCCAGCTTCGCCAGAAGTTGACCGACATGGCCGTCGTGTTCGGCGAGGGCATCGCCGTAAACATCCTCGCGTCCAGCGCGAGACTTCCCTCGGACGCCTTCCTTGAAGTGGAAGAAGACATGCAGACGGGCGGAGCAGTGCCACAGAAAGAAGGGCTTCTTGTCCTTTGCCTTTCGGTCGAGAAAGTCGAGCGACTTGGCGACAATCTCATCGTCGAAGGTTTCCATCCGTTTTGTGGTCAACGGGCCTTCATCCCTGGTGGGGCCATCGGCCGTGCCGGAAACGACTCCGCGCGGATCGAACTTCTTGCGGAATTCGGGATCGGTCGGGCGGTCTGGATCTTCCAGATCCTCATTACCGTTGAGGTGGTAGAGGTTGCCGAAGTACTCGTCGAAGCCGTGGCGATGCGGCAGGTGTTCTTCGAGGTCACCGAGGTGGTTCTTGCCGAACTGGGCGGTCGCGTAGCCCTTCGTCTTGAGAATCTCCGCGAGCGTGATGTCTTCCTTTTGCAATCCAGCCGGGGAACCGGGTGTGCCAACGGTCGTCAATCCAGTCCGCACTGGAAGCTGGCCGGTCAGGAATGCCGCTCGTCCGGCTGTGCAACTCGGTTGCGCATAGAAGGAGGTAAAGCAAATCCCCTCTCGACCGATGCGGTCTATGTTCGGCGTGCGAACACCCATGATGTCGCCGCCGTAGGCAGAGACGTTCATCCACCCGACGTCGTCCGCCATGATGACGAGAATATTGGGCTTTGCCTGTGCCTGACAGAGGCTCGGAACGCAAGCCGCCATCGCTAACAGGATGAATGACACACCAATGAAGGGCTTTCGATACACAACAATGACTCCTGTCAATTACTTCTGGTCTGGAACTGAAAACACTTGCCGATGCACGACGCCGGCAACGACTGCACCGGCGATGGGGGCAATCCAGAAGAGCCACAACTGCGCCAGCGCCCAGCCTCCCACAAAGATCGCGGGGCCCGTCGAGCGTGCCGGGTTAACCGATAGGTTGGTGACCGGGATGCCGATCAAATGAATCAACGTCAGGCCAAAACCGATCGCGATCGGCGCGAAGCCTTGTGGCGCACGCTTGTCTGTCGCGCCGAGGATGATCAACAAGAACATAAAGGTCAGCACGAATTCGGCCACGAACCCTGCCAGTAAGGAATAGCCGCCAGGCGAATGTTCGCCGTAGCCGTTGGAGGCAAATCCGTCGGCCAATTTGAAGTCGGCTTTGCCCGATGCGATCAGATAGAGCATCCCCGCACCGGCAATTCCGCCGACCACCTGTGCAATAATGTACGGAACCAGCTCGGCGGTCTTAAAACGGCCCCCTGCCACCAGACCGATCGAGACTGCGGGGTTCAAATGGCCGCCGGAAATATGGCCAATCGCATACGCCATGGTGAGCACCGTTAGCCCGAAGGCGAATGACACGCCGAGCAGTCCGATGCCAACCTCGGGAAAAGCCGCCGCCAGTACGGCGCTGCCACAGCCCCCGAAGACGACCCAGAACGTGCCGATAAACTCCGCCGTACAACGTCTGCTGAGATCCACTTATGGATTCCTATTGTGAACGCCTGAGATGTCCGAAGGGACGTTGAAATGTGATGCGTGAATTACTTCTGCTCTTCTTCTGGGGCCTGCAGCCGCACAAGCAGCACCGGACCGGAACGCTCCTTGCCTTGATGAAGCAAAGCAGGGGCTTCATCCTGCGTCAGATTTTGGATGCTCGTTTCCAACACGACATCGGTGTTCTTGCCGTCGGCGAAGCCGATGGCCGCGCGCTGACTGGCTTGGTCCAGCATGCCCTTTAGCGATCGGGAAACCTGCGTCGCCTCGTTGTAGTAGGTGCCCGCGAGTACTCCCTGCTTGTTCACAGCCAGTTCAAGCATGGCTTGCGAATCATTCACTCCCTCGCGCGTCAGTGCGAAGGCTCCCAGCGGAAGCCACTCCGTGTCCGTGACCTGCGTGGGTGCGGAGGCAACCAACGCCGTCGACTGGGCTGCGTATTTCTCCGAAGTGCCAGCCGCCTGGCCATCCACGTACACGATGTTGTTCTCGTAGTATACATTGCCACCCGTGCCGTAGGCGTAGTAACGAGGCTGAGCGCTGGCCCATGCGGCACCCATAAAAGTACCGAAGGCGGCATAGGTCAGGGGACGCCAACCGTAGTAGGGACCCCGGTTGTTCCAACCGCCGTAGTAGGGATAACCGCCAACCGCTCCACGACGATAGGCCCCATTGTTGTACGCGCCTGCATATCGGTTTCCGGCGTTGACTCGAACCTGATTTCCGGTCGTGCGATGATTATCCACCCAGGCCTTCTGGTTCTTGGAGTAGTCAACCGAATTGCCGACATTGACGTTGCCGACGTTGATGTTAGTCGAATTGTTGCCACGGTCGCCGATATTCGGCAGGTTCTCTCTGCTCAGTTTGGGGTCGTCCTTGCCGATATTCGGCAGGATGTCTTTACCGATACCAGGTCGATCATTCTGGCCCAAGTTGGGCCGCCCTTCCTTACCCAGATCTGGCCTGCCGTCGCCTAGAAAGTCATTTAACTGAGAAGAGGATGGTCCGCCTCCCGGTCGTGCGACGAGATTCGGTCGATCGGTTTTGCCGGGGACGTTGGGGCGGTCGCCTCCGACCTTTGGCGGGTCGGTCTTACCAGGATCGCGCGGCCCATCACCACCCAATTTTGGCGGCGTATGGATGCCAGTCGTCGGACGCTCAAAACCACCATTCGGCTTCGCATGGCCAGGGCCGATATTCGGTCGCGGAGCGCCACCACCCTGATTCGCAACATTGGGTCTGGAAATATTCGGCGCACCACCGCCCGGCTTGCCGATGTTCGGTGCTCCGCCTGCGTTGCCGCGCAATTGTCCGGTACCACTCGGTCGGGACATCGCCGGACCTGCATTCCCATGTCGAGGCGCGCTCGGTGCCACATGGCCCGCACTGCGTCCTCCACCTCCTCCGCCCCGACCACCTCGCTGGGCCAGTACATCCGTCGGCATCAGGGACAAAGCGGCCATGCCACCCAAACATAGGAACAAGACATTCATTCGGTTCGACATGGTTATTTCCCTTCTTCGGTTTTGAGCTCATTTGACTTGCGGACCAGGACGACTTCATCAGTGTCAGACTGAAGTTCGCCGTCGATCTCCCGGCTGACTGATTGCCAGGTGCATGTGTTGTCATCGACGAACGTAAAGACGTTGATCGCCGATGCCATCCCGCCGTCAGGCAGCGTATACTTTGCGCGGATGGTGTAGCGATTGCCGGATTGAGTCCAAGTGTCTTCGCCGAAACCGCCGTCGGAATCGAACGTCCATGAGCGGATTGATTGGTTCGCTGGATCCCAGGCAATCACTTGCATGCCCGACATTTGGACATCGTTCTCAGAAACCATTCGGAACGAACGAACGAGAAACGAACCATTCTTCGTAAAATGGCAGTTGAACTCGATCGAACGATTTTCATCCTCGTTCACCCAATCCCCCACGAGCCAGTCGAGTGTGTCGAGCGGGCTTTGGCGATCCTCAGAGACTGTCGCCTGAATCTCTGCCTTGGGCGTATCCTGCCCTGCGCAAGTCAGTGCAACGACCCACCCCGCTGTACCGAGCACAGCGAGCAGACCGAATGCCGCAAACCAACTTCGTATCATGGTTGCATCCTTTTTTGGGGGTATTGAAACTCTCAAAACTTGTCCAGGGTCACCTATAGAAGTGCATTGGGCGAAGCTCGAACATTGGGAGAAAGGTATTGGCGACCGCAGCCAATCGCATCCAGTGCCAGGCCAAGGTCTGTCACTGCCGAACTCTTCAGCACGACGGCTACTGCGCCGCTCGCCAGGCTTCGATCAGCCACGATCCGATCATCGAACGCGCTCAGCGCGATCACATTCAATAGGCGAAAACGGTCACGGAGAATCTCAAAAACGTTTTGTCCGACCGCATGAGGAAGTGACACATCAACGATCACCAGATCCGGCTGAAGTTTCTCCATCGTCTCCAGCAACGATCTCACGTCAGCAACCATCACCACGACCTCAAACCGTTCGTCCAGCAGGCTACGGATGCCTTCCAGCATGGGTGAATGGCTGTCGGCGAGGAGTACGCTGCCACGACGCATGGTGTGCCTGAAAAGTGCGTTTCTAACCGGAGGTCGTATCAACATCCGGGGTTACCCAACCAATATTTGGATTCAGTTCGGCCGAGTATGAACCTCGGAATCCAGAAAAGCGTGAGTAGAAATACTCAATCTTCAAAGAAACTAGGCTGCCGGACGCCCGTCCGTAGCGTCAAGGTGTGACCGGAAATCACTCGGCAGCGATGATCCCATGGCGCAACGCGTACTGCACGAGATCGGGCGTTGTCGCAAGGCTCAGCAGGTCCATGATGCGGGCCTTATGGTTCTCCGCCGTCCGCGTCGAAATGTGCAAAATGGACGCCACTTGCTTGGCAGAGCGCCCCTCGGCGAACAGTTGGAGCACTTCGCGTTGTCGCGGTGTGAGTGACGGCGCTTCCAACGATGCTGTGCGCGTCGCGGCCGCTCTCCGAAGTCCTTCCTTGATATCGTTCGTGACGTACGTCTGCCCCAACAGGGCGGCGCGAATTGCCGTAAGCAGCTCCGTGCTGGCAGAGTGCTTTAAGACATAGCCGGACGCACCAATTTCCAACGCTTTGGCTGCATATGTTGCGTCCTTGTGCATAGTGAGAAATACGACCTTCGCCTGGCAACCCTCCTTCCTCAGTCGGGCGACGGCTTCGAGTCCATTCAGTTGCGGCATGGCGATGTCGGCGACAATGACGTCCGGTTCCAATCGTTTGGCCGCTTCAACGAGTTCGCGACCATCCTCGACAATTCCGACGAGTTCGTACTCTACGCCGAGAATGCTGCGAAGTCCCTCCACCACAATTCGATGGTCATCCGCTAATAGCAGGCGGGGGCGATTCATAATTCGCCCTCTGGAACAGGAACTTGAACAGTAATCTTCGCCCCTTTGCCAGGCGCGGAATCGATACTGATCGTCCCTCGCACCAAGCGCGCTCGCTCCTTCATACTCGCCAGACCCAGGCCCTGGCGGTCGGAAACCTGAAGTGGATCAAACCCGCGTCCGAAGTCACGAATCTCTAAATGGACGAACTCGGGATCGGCGTTCAATTCCACTGTGACTCGCTCCGAATGTGCATACTTCGCGGCATTCCAAAGGGCCTCTTGGGCAATCCGATAGAGACACAGTGCAACCTCTTTTGGCAGGCTCGCGGGCAATTCACCAGAGCGAAACTCCACCGTGACTCGCTCCCTGTCCGCAAAGCGATCGCATTCTGAGTGGAGCGCGTCCGCAAGGCCAAAATCGTCGAGGATGGCTGGATGGATTTGCCGTGAAAGTCGATGAACATCGTCGCAGATCGAGATCAGGTTCTTTTTCAAACTGCCCAGCGCTGCATGAGACTCTGGTGATTCCAGATATCGCTGCTCCAGGTTGCCAGCTTCAATCGCCGAAGCCGCCAGCCGCTGCGACAAGTCGTCGTGCATTTCCCGTGCGAGATACCGTCGCTCGTCTTCCTGGGCGGTAAGGATCTTGCCCGCCAAATCGCGTGCTTCGCGTTCAGCACGCACCCGGCGCGACCGGTTCAACAGCAAGGCTGCAATGATCAGGCTCTGTACAAGTATGGCGGTCGCCCCGAATAGCACATAGCGCCCAAACTGTTCCCAGAACGTGGGCTCGCGATAGAGGACCTGCGAACCGGGAGGAAGGCTGTCGAAGGGAACATTCAACCGCCTTAGTTGTCGGGCATCAAAGATCATCTGGATCGTGTCGAGGCCAACGATGGGCATGTCCTCCGGTCGCTCACCCTTCAAGACCCGGACCGCTAATCCACCCGCAAGCTTGCCCTGGGATTCAGCCGATTGGAGGTTTCCTCCTACGATGCCGTGGCCAAGCAAAGTGTCGTACAAGCCGTACATCGGCACTGAACTCTCGGCCGAGATTTGTTCGATGATTTCAGCAGTCGAGTAATTCGTCCCTTCCGTGTCCTCTTCATACGTCAGCATCAGAATAGATGAGTTTCGATCTGCCGCTGCCACTTTTTCCAGTAACTGACTTCGGGGCAGCCCTTCGACAAAGTCGATCTCCATTCCCGTGTTCATGGCGAGAATCGCTTCTTGAGTCGTACGCTTCAATCCGCGTTCCAATTCCGAACTGCCGCTCAAGACCATCAAGCGGGTATTCGTCGGATGCAACCGTCTAGCGGTCTCGACCGTTCCGGCGATATCCAAGCGAAACGCGACACCGGTGACCTTCGGCTGGCCGTGCGCTTGTTCCGCGACTTTCGATGGAGCAGAGCAAAACACGATGGGAACATTGGGAAAGATGGTTTCGCGGTGCTTGAGCGTGAACTCCAACGCAGGCACGTAGACGGGCAAAACCAAATCCGGCGGCTTGGCCGCATACTTGGTCTTGAGAAGTTCGATCCAGCCTCGCAGGTAATCGGGATCTTTGTGCCGTACCAGGTTCAAGTACTCGATCTCGATATCGAGCGGCTCTTCAAATCCGGCCGCCAGCGAGCTGCGAATCCCGCGATCCCAATCGGCGTTGATTGGCGTGAGCGTGCGATGTGTATACAGGATTACGATCTGCTTCGCACTTCGCGCACTTTGCTCCTGGGCAAATGTCGGCATTGCCAACGACCATACCGCGCAGGTGAAAGCAAGAATGCGACTGCACCAGCGATTCCAGGAATGCTTCTCGAATGAATTGAGTTGCGACACAATGAACTTCAACTTCCCCTCATTGGCTGCCAGAGACTGTCAGTCATCTTAAGCGAATGTGCATTCGCCGACATCTCGCGCCAACGGGCCGTTACCGACATGTGCTGAATGAGGCACTAAAATCTCTTGCCCCCTACCCGAAACGGCCCGTTACGAACATCCGTAGGGTGACTCGACCCTCGAATTTCGCCTAGACGGACAACGGGATTTGAACTCCGCAAGTATTTATCCGTTATGTCTTTAAGGAGAATAACGGCCTTGCTGCCCCGACAAGGAATGCTTGTTTGAACGGAAAGTGGTTTACAGCCGACAGTACTTAACCCGTTGACGTCAAAAGCAAAACAGCCCGTCGCGACTTGATCGCGACGGGCTGTTTTTAATTTGAGTCGGGAGAACAAGACGTCGTTTGAACTTTTCCTGGCCAGCATCGCCTACCTTGATCCTGTACGTTGCGGTTTAATCGGTTCGCTCTTGAACTGACGCTATCCCTTTTTCCACTGGACGTTGACGTCACTCGGACTTCTCAGTCCGCACTGCCGGACGGATCAGTTCCTTCCCTCGGGAACGCGAACAAAAGAGGGCCTTGGGCGTTTCGTTTCGTTTCACCTCCACATTGGCGGCTTCGTTCTGACAGTCAGGCTCATTCGGCTGTTGATGCGATTGCGGACATCTTCAAGGGCAAAAGCTGCAAAGCTTGTTCGATCTCGTCATACGAGCCATTTTGCTGGGCCGTAACGGTTATTCCCAATCACGTGGCGAACCAGGCGTTAGAACTTGCGAAGGAGCAAGGAGCGTTCACCACCTTCGCATTAGTGGATGCGCTCCCGTTAACTCGAAGCTGAGGGGTTCCATTTGCCGCTGAACCGGGTCACACCGATCAAGTCCTAGGGCGCCAATAATTGGAATTGTGCTTCCAGGATGCGCTGAATGCGACTTAAGGTCTCTTCCATGTGAGCGCGGCTCGTGGGGTCCCATTGCGTTTCGGATCGCAAGGCGGCATCCAATTTGGCAGCGAGCCGCTTAAGCTCCGCATGAGCGACTGTTTGGCAATCATCGGGTGCACCGGTATAGCCCATGGCAATGTCGGCAAAACGACGCATGCAGGCTCGTTGGAGATTGCGTCGTAGACTGCTGACAGCAGGGCTTTGGGCCGTGTACGACTTGGTCTCGGTCGCCTCGAGTTCGGAAAAAATAGTGTCAATCGTCCATCGTAGCAATTCTGTGGAAGTGAACGGGTTCGCTTCGGAAGTCCACATAAACGTCGCATCGTGGATACGAGAAAGCGTGAGCGATGAGAGCAATTGATCCAAAATGCGCGTTTGCCACATGAGGATCATGTCGTGGACTGGATAATCGGTACGCGCAGGAATAGAACTTCCCCAATGCGACCATCGGGTTGTTCCCAGCGCCCCGTAAATCTCTGTGGGGACGAGGAACGGTTTATCGCTAAATACATTCTCTTTGAGCAGCGCCAAAGCGGATCGTTGCCGATCTGCGGCGATGGTCGTGAACGGATTTTTTCCGCCGACATCCCCCTTATGACTGCGGCTCAGTTCAATCCCCCCCACAAATCGTGAAACAAAATACATGGCCTGACCATGTGTGGATAGGAGGACGTTGAAGGCCTGCCGGGCCTGAGAAAAATCCTCTCCGTCCCCTACGAGATCACTGACCACTTTCGGGATTCGTTGAGCGACGAGCTGTGCCTGCCTGGCACCGAATTCCAGCGGGTCCTTTCCCAGATCCCAGCGATTCGAAAGGGGATCGGGATCGATTCCTCGGGTGTCTTCGTCCGTCGAGTATGCCAAGTCGGGTTCACCGCTGCGAGCTGCGATTTTGGCGAGCTCCTCTTTTTCAGCACTACTTCCCCCTTCAAATGTTCGATAACCATACTCAATGGCCCAGTAATCATAGGGGCCAATTGTCGGGGTGTAGAATTCTCCCTGTTTGACTCCTTCTGGAACAATATTCACCGCATCATAGTCCATGACTGACGACAACATGGCACTCCCAGCGGGACGCAGGGGATCATTGAGTTGCTGGAGCGTGAGGTACGTGCTTCCCTTGAAGTTATGACGCAGTCCCAGTGTATGCCCAACCTCATGCATTACGGTTCCCTTGAGCCCTTGCTCAATCAATTGCTGAACTTTCTCGGCATACTCAGGCCCTTGGCGATGGAAGCCAACGGATCCCAGCAATAATTGGCGAGCCATTCCTTGCTGACGTCGGCAAGCGCTTTGCGATCCAGGTTGGTCCCCTTTGAGTTCTTCGCTTAGCTTTTCGTAGCCTTTCAGATCAAAGGCGTCACCGGTCAACCGCAAAACGCTCTCTGGTGAAAAGGTTTCGAATTCTTGTTTCCAGTAGGTGAGAAAGTCGGCATCAAAGATAATATCGGCGTCGAGAATTTGTCCGTTGTAAGGGTTGACGCGTGACGGCCCCATCGCGAAGCCTGCGCCCGACGTGATCCAGCGGAATGTGTTGTAGCTGATGTCCTCGGGATCCCAGGTGGCTTCATCCGGCTGTTGTCGAACTTCGATAGCATGCACCAGACCTGCTTTCTCAAACGCTTTATTCCATTCCTCAATCCCCTCCCGAATGATCGGACGATACTCATAGGGAATCGTGTTTTCCATCCAAAACACGAGAGGTTGTTTGGGCGGAGAGACCTTGGCAAGCGGATCAGACTTTCGCAAGTCCCAGCGATTGATATATCGTACGAAACGATCTCGGGCGTCGTTGCGCGTGAAGTCCTTCAAAGCGGTAACGAAGTAGCCAATGCGGTCATCAGCAATCCGTGGAGTGTATCCCGTCTTGGGCAACGGGCTGAATGAGTAATGCACGTGGATGGTCACGCCGCGCGAG